>Ga0326727_10024691_pt1 | contig 11333 bp, 6 predicted proteins | sample MB2enrmetagenome_FD_207643 | JGI IMG/M metagenome (GOLD analysis project Ga0326727, IMG submission 207643) | Lab enriched peat soil microbial communities from McLean, Ithaca, NY, United States - MB29MY | ecosystem: Environmental > Terrestrial > Soil > Wetlands > Peat | place: USA: New York... | reverse complement strand
CAAGCTGTACCGAGAGCCCCTGTTTCAGCGTGTCGTCAAATGCGCTGTCACCGGTCTTGTTGGTGAAATCGGAAAGAACAATGGTGTCCTTGTCGGTCAGGCGGGCCGCGGCCTGGCGCGAGCGGAAATACCACGTTCCCCCGAGGGCCGCCGCGACAAGGATCAGGGCGGCGGGAACAAGAACTTTCCAATGTTTTCGTAGGGCCGAACGGCGTTCGGCCGGGCGAGCGCTGCTCGCCCCTACAGTCGCCGGTGGGGTCCGATTTGAGGACTCCGGTGGAGTCCATCGGACTCCTGAAACCGGAGACACCGGCGCTACAGCGGGCGCAGCGCATTGCGCCCCCATGGTTTCCACCGGTGCGATGAAGCGATAACCCCGGCGGTGCAGCGTTTCCACAAAACGCGGATTGTCCGCCGAATCGCCCAGCGCCTCGCGCAGCTTGTTGATGGCGGCGTTCAGGCCGTGCTCGAAATCCACAAACGTATCGGCGGGCCAGAGCTTCTTGTGCAATTCCTCGCGCGTCACGATCTGGCCCGGACGTTCGAGCAGCATCGCCAGAACTTGAAAGGGTTGTTCCTGGATTTTGACCTTCAGGCCGTGCTTCCGCAGCTCGGCGGAGCGAAGGTCAACCTCGAAGGCCCCGAAGTGGACGAGGTGGGAGACGCGAGCAGGGTCAGGCATGGGCCGCCTCCCGGCGTGGGCCAGAGTCTACCACTGCAACATCTGAAATCCAAGCATCGCCGGCCGCTTTACAAACTTCGGCACGAAACCGAGAGTTTCACATGGATGAGCAGGATCGACAGGATGAAAAGCGGGAAGAAATATCCTGCATATCCTGCCTATCCATGTTTGGAATCCTTACCGGCGTTCAGAAATTCTCCAGCAGCCACATGTTGCCATCCGTTGTAACCCCTAACACCGCCAGGTAACGACCATCTGGGGAGGGTATACCCATAGCCGGATAGGTAAAGGAAGGGACCCGCTGCCGCCAGATGACCTGGCTATGACCTTCCAAATCCATGTAGAGGAGCGCGGCCCCTATACCTTCACCGGCAGAGACAAACAGGCCCCTGCCGTCCGCTGCCCAGTACAGGTCCGTGAGGTCATGCCTACCTGTGACATTGACCTCGCGAACCTCCCTGTCCGCCAACGGCAGGATTTGGATTCGGGCCTCGCGATCGTCATATTGTGTAAATGCCAGGCGCGAACCATCGGCGGATAAGTCCCAACTATAATTGTGGGACGACGGCAGGAGGTTAACCCTGGTAAGCTCCCGCCTTCTTGGTGCTTGCGCCGGGTCGAAGGCCGAGAAGATGAGTTGTTTCAGGTCCGGACTCGGCTCGCTGAAAACACACAAAGACGCCGGAGACCGCGTGCAGGCCAAGCGTCCGACACCTCGTCCCTCCAGCACCAATTGCGGGGCCCCGCCCGAGGTGGGCACTTGCATGATGCGCACCGGGCTGGTGGGATTAGCCCCCGCACTTGCCTTGGACAAGTACAGAATCCAGGCGCCATCCGGGCTCACCACGGGCCAATCCTTATAGTCAGGGCCGGTGACGACCGGCTGGGCGGTGGTTTCATCCAACCCTTGTTTATAAATGCCCCACGTACCGTTACGGTTGGATTGAAAAAGGACGGCCTTGCCATCCGGCATCCATTGACGGGGGAAATCCGAGGACTCTTCCAGCGTTAGACGGCGCGGGTTCCTCAAACGGCGCCCCCCGGCTTCCAGTTCCCCAATCTCGACATGCGATTGGGTGACATGCTCGGTGACGGCCAACTGCTTTCCGTCCGCGGTGGCATTTATACCAATGACCCAGTTCTCCGCCCAGTTGGTGATTCGTCTGGGTTTGCTTACCGGTTCGCCCGTCTTCGTATCCACTTGCATTTCCCAAAGGTTCGATCCACCCCTGACCTCCTCGGGTTCCAACATGGAGTAAACAAAGCGCCCACCCGGAAGCCACAAGAACTTCATGTCTTCGCCCCGTAGCCTCGGGTAGGATAGAATGAGGGTCGGTGGGCCCCCTTTTAGATCGCGACTCTCGATGAAGCCTTCCAGTCCGTCAGGGCTACGGTGAAATCTCGTGTAGGCGATGCGCTGCCCATCGGGCGACCACGCCGCCCACCAGAACGCGTCATCCTCAGAACCGGACACAAATTTGCGTGGATCTTCTCCCTGGGCCCCCATCAGCCAGATCTCGCGGGAGCGCAAGAAACCCTGGCCGGTTCCGAAGGCAATCAGGTTGCCATCCGGCGAGACAGAATAAACGGCGGCACCATCGCGGAGTTTGCGCGGCGGCCCGCCTATGACCGATACAACCCAGCCGGTATGAAAGTCCTCGGCCTCTATGCCGGTGGCATGGAACTTTGTGCTGTCGGGGAACCATCCATTCACCCACCAATTATCGAGGTCCGGCGCCCGCCCTGCGGGTTGAGGAATGTCGAGAATCTGTCCGGTCTGAATGAGCTTCAGGTGCAATCCCATTTGGTCGCTGTAAGCCAGGTATTTCCCATCCGGCGAAATCGCCCCCAGGTTTACGGAGTTTTCACTGGGATTTCCCGTAAGCCGTCGCTCCTTCAGTTCCGGCGGAGGCGCGGCGGGGCGCATAAGCCAATAAGTGAGAACCGCCCCGGCGATCAGGGCGGCGGGAACCAGAACCTCCCAATGCCTGCTGTAGCGGCGGTGTCTGACCACCGTTTCCGCCGGCGATGGGGACATCGCCGCTACAGGCATCGCCGGTGAGGACACCGGCGCTACAGCCGGAGCACCGCCTTGCGCCCCCATCGTTTCCACCGGCGCGATGAAGCGATAACCCCGGCGGGGCAGAGTTTCCACAAAGCGCGGATTGTCCGCCGAATCGCCCAGCGCTTCGCGCAGCTTGTTGATGGCGGCGTTCAGACCGTGCTCGAAATCCACAAACGTGTCGGCGGGCCAGAGCTTGTTGTGCAATTCCTCGCGCGTGACGGTCTGGCCCGGACGCTCGAGTAGCATCGCCAGGACTTGAAAGGGTTGTTCCTGAATTTTGACCTTCAGGCCTTGTTTGCGCAACTCGGCGGAGCGAAGGTTAACCTCAAAAGCCCCGAAGCGGACCATGTAGGAGTCAAGCGTAGGATCGGGCATGGGCCGCCTCCCAGCGTGGGCTGAGTTTACCACCGCAAAATATGAATACCAAGCATCTTTCGGCAGACGAGGTTTCGCTGTAACCCCTTTTTCCCCAATAAGCTAGCTCGCGACAAAGGGATGTGGAGGCGATGACCCTCAGGGCATTGAGGTAGCTGCTCCCCAACTCCAAACTGCGCGCCATCACGCAAGCCGCGGAGGTGGCGACATGGAAAGACAGGGATTGGGGTTTAGGGGTTGGGGATTAGGGATCAGGGGCTCGGGGTTCGGGATTGGGGGTTGGGGGTTCGGGATACTGCTAGGTTTAGTAATCCTCCTGATGGGGAGCGCGACGGCGTTCGCGGCGGCTTCCGGAAGCGGAGGCGAAGGGGAACTTGGGATCAACGTGCGCGTTTATGACTATGCCCACGTGGGGCAAGGCACCTTGAACGCCGCGGAGAAGCAGGCAGATTTCATTTTCCGCAAAGTCGGCCTGACGATGCGATGGTGCAACCTGACCACGGATTCACCACAGAGCCTTGCTGACTCGATCTGTGGCCTGCCGGCGGGCTCCGCCCGGCTCGACGTGCGGGTTGTTTCCCGGATCAAGGCTGAGCCGGGCGCGACCGCCGATTCCACCATGGGCTTCGCCATGGGAAGCTCGGCCACCGTTTCGTATCATTGGAGCAAGGCTGCAGATCCCAAGGGTGATGCCCTGACAGGGGATATCCTGGCCTGCGTTATCGCCCACGAAATCGGGCACCTGCTGCTGGGCCCGGACAGTCACTCGCCCACAGGAATCATGAAGGGGAAATGGAGCAAGGAAGACTTGCGGGGCGCCGGCTGGGGCCGCCTGGTGTTCACGCCGCAGCAGGGCGAAATCATCCGCGCCGGCGTGCTGGCCGGGTCCGCGGAGCAGCGTGCGGCAATCGCTCCAACGCCCGCACCCCACCCATAGCCCGCCACCGAGTCAGATACTCACATGGATGGGCAGGATAAACGGGATAAAAAAGCGGCGTGAAAAATCCTGTATATCCTGTCTATCCATGTTTGAAATCCTTGCTATCCATGTTTGAAACTTGTTTTCGCGCACATTAACTTGACGCGGGTGCGGCGGGCCTTGATAATTATCCCGCCTGATGGGGGCAACCTTTAGTTCATTCGAGCGAGGTGCGTATGGCTGCTACACGTCGAGCCCTGGGTGTCGGCTGGTTGGTCGTTTTCATGGGCCTTGCGTCCCTGGCGTTGGCGCAGGAAGGCGCCAGGCAAACCATGCGTCCGGTCATTCGCGGACGGGAGGCGGCGGTATCGTCCATGAAAGCCGAGGCCACGGAGGCGGCCCGGCGTATTTTGGCGGAAGGCGGGAACGCCTTTGACGCGATTGTGGGCGGCCAGGCGGCGCTGGGCGTGACGGACTTCCCCATGAACGGCGTGGGCAGCGACGCCGTGGCGCTGATCTACGTGGCGCGCGAGAAAAAGGTGGTATCCATCAACGCTGAGCCGCGCGCTCCCAAACTCGCCACCATCGGTTGGTATGAAAAGAATAACGACGGCAAAATCCCGGACAGCGATGGCTTGCTCTCCGGCGGCATCCCGGGAGTCGTCGACGCGTGGTACATCATGCTGGATCGCTGGGGCACCATGAGCTTCGCGCAGGTGCTGCAGCCCGCCATCGACTTGGCGGAAAACGGATTTCCCCTGAGTGAGGCACGCGCGCGCATCATCGCCGGCGTCAGGAAGATTCGCAAGTACCCTACCACCGCCAAAATCTATCTGCCCAACGGCCAGGCTCCCCAGGCCGGAGAGATTTTCAGGAATCCTGACCTGGCGCGCACGCTGAAGAAGTTGGTGGAAGCCGAGCAGGAGAATCAGTCGAAGGGCCGCCACGCCGCGCTGAAGGCGGCGCGCGACCGCTTCTACCAGGGCGACATCGCGCGCGACATGGCAGCTTTCTCGGAAGCCAATGGCGGACTTTTCCGTTACGACGATTTCGCGCAATACAGCGCGGAGGTTGAGACGCCGGTCTCCATCGACTATCGCGGCTATCAAATCTATAAGAATGCCTCCGCCAGTCAGGGCCCGGCCGAACTCATCGCGCTGAACCTGCTCGAGGGGTACGACCTGAAGGCGCTCGGCCACAATAGCGCCGACTTTATTCATGTCAACGTGGAAGCCATGAAGCTGGCGATGGCGGATCGCGAGAAGTACTTGGGCGACATGGACTTTATCAGGATTCCCTTCGCGGGGCTGCTGTCAAAGGAATATGCCAGCGAGCGGCGCAAGCTGATCGACCCGGCCAAAGCCTCGCTGGAACTGCGGCCAGGCGCGCCGGAAAAATTCATGAGCGGCATGCCGCCGTCAGACCGCCAACTGCGCGTGGTTCTGGAGGGCAACGCGGACTTCGAGGGCGACACCAGCTACATTGGAATCGTGGACAAAGATCGCAACATGGTGAGCTTTGAGCCCAGCCTGCACAGCGCCTTCGGGACCGGCGTGGTGATGGGAGACACCGGCATCATCTTCAACTGCCGCGGCGACTACTACTCGCTGGTGCGGGGTGAGGCGAACGCGCTGGAACCGGGCAAGCGACCGCGCAGCACGCTGCAAAGCACCCTGGTGATGAAAGATGGGGAGCCGTTCGCGATCATGGGCAGTCCGGGCGGCGACGATCAGGTGATGCGCACCATCCAGACGCTCATCAACATCATCGACTTCGGCATGAACATCCAACAGGCCATCGAAGCGCCGCGCTGGTCGACGAGCAGTTTCCCGCAGTCGCCGTTCCCGCACACCATGCAGCCCGGGGCCATGTCCGTGGAGGCGCGAATTCCGGAAGCCACGCGCGCCGCGCTGATTGCCCGCGGCCACAAGCTGAGCGTGGCGGGGCCGTGGTCAATGGGGTCGAACGCGGGCATCGTGGTGGATGGAAAAACAGGTGTGCTCAGCGCCGGCGCCGATCCGCGCGTCGAGGCGTATGCGTGGGCATGGTGAAGAGCGCGCCGTTATTCACATGGATGGGCAGGATGGACAGGATAAGAGGCGGAAGAACAAATTTGGTAAGAGAAGGTGGGAAATATGGGCGTTCGCATTAGCGTTGATTTGAGGCTTGATCAATCCGCAGCCTTCGAGGCTTTTGTTGAGGAGATGTCTACTGCGCTCGCGCGGCTGGGGATGGAGTTCCAACCCGGAGCTGACGGCCGCGTGATGCAAGGTGATGTGGAAGTGGGGCGGGTCGTCCGATGGCAACCGCCCGAAGAAATCGCACTCGAGTGGCATGCGGCGGATTGGGATCCCCAGGTAATAACCTCGATGGAGATGCGGTTCGAACCTCTTGAGGATGGCACGCGGATAACACTGGCGGACCTCGGTTGGGGCAATCTTGTGGGCGACCTGGGGAAGGAGTTGGCCGGCTGGTTCGCGGGCGAGGTTGCCGCCCCGCTTCTCGACGCGATGGCGCCGCGTCGCCTGGGCGATTGGCTCACCGATCGCCGGGCGCGGTGTCCGACGGGGCCTCTGGGACGCTCCATCTATCGCGATCCCATCTACCATCGCCCCAACTTCAAAGCCATCCTGGCGGTGCTGAAGCTGAGCCCTGACGACTACCTGGTCGAAGTCGGCTGTGGCGGCGGGGCATTCCTGCAGGACGCTCTAAAAAGTGGTTGCAAAGCGGCGGCCATCGATCACAGTTCCGACATGGTCAAAGTGGCGCGCGAGATTAATCACGAGGCAATTCAACAGAACCGGCTGGAGATTCGCGAGGGTGACGCCGGTTCACTGCCTTACCCGGATGGGACTTTTACCTGCGGCGTGATGACCGGGGTTTTTGGTTTCATCTCCGAGCCGCTGAAAGCGCTCTCCGAGATTTGCCGAGTTCTCGCACCCGGGGGGCGCTTGGTGCTCTTTACCGGCTCCAAGGAAATGCGCGGCACACCCGCGGCGCCTGAACCCATAGCAGCGCGCCTGCATTTTTACGAAGACGCCGAGCTGATCGAGATGGCGCAAGAGGCGGGATTTGGGGAAGCCCACCTGGAGTGGCCTGACTATGAGCCCTTCGCGCGCGAGGCGGGAGTGCCGGAGGAAGCTTTGGACCTTTTCAAGGGCCACGGCGGCGCGCAGCTTTTGGTGGCGCGCAAGGAATGATCGTAAGGCACCTTGGACTGCGGCGGGGGGGCGGCGCCCGGGGATGGGGGGGGGGGGGGCCGGGTCGGTTTGAGTAGGGGGGCACCCCCGCGTCGTCATCTCCGGGCGGCGCCGCGCCGCCGCAGTCCAAGGTGCTTCGCACAATTACAGTGCTACAGGAGGAACCGATGGACCTGCAATATCCGATCGGGAAGTTTGCGTGGGACCGCAGTGGCGAAGGTTTGTTGGCCAGTGAAGCGGAGCGGCAGCAGTGGCTTGCCGACATCGAAGCGGCGCCGGCGCGACTGCAGGCGGCGGTGGCGGGCCTTACGGAAGGCCAGCTTGACACGCCTTACCGGCCCGGCGGCTGGACCGTCCGCCAGGTGGTGCATCACCTACCCGATAGCCACCTGAACGCCTATGTGCGCTTCCGCCTGGCGCTGACCGAGGACGAGCCCACCATCAAGCCTTACAAGGAGGCTCTTTGGGCACAGTTGAGCGATGCGCGCACGTCGCCCACTGAGCCTTCCTTAACCCTGCTGGCCGCTCTGCACCAACGCTGGGTGGCGCTACTCCGTTCGCTGCAGCCGGAGGATTTTGCCCGCAACATTAAGCATCCGGAGCTGGGGCGGGTGACGCTGGAAAAATATCTGGCCATGTACGCCTGGCACGGCAAACATCATGTGGCCCACATCACCAGCCTGCGCCAGCGGTCCGGCTGGCAGACGGTCGGCGCGTAGGACTTTCTGCACGGGCGTCCCGCCCGTGCACGGTCACGGCCAGGATGGCCGTGGTACGAGTGCCGGCGGGACGCCGGCGGTACGGATTCTCGAACCGGTCATTTCTGCATGACCAACAGCGTGGGGTAAGACGTCCCGGCGGTGGAGGGGCTGAACATCACGAATTTCGTACTGGAAATGATGACGCCGGCCACCACGCCGCCTGAGGAATTGAGGCTAAAGGTCCCGTCAGAAGTGACGTTGTAGGTGGCGGCGAGGAAGGCCGCGCCCGCGTCTTGCGCGCTCATCGAACTGGTTTCCGTGGTGCCGGTAATGTTCCCGCTGCCGTTGGGCGCGACGGGGTCCACCTCCGCCTGCGCACTTTGGATGGCCACCTCCTCCATTCCCCCGAAGAAGCTTCCTGCCAGCGAGGCGTTGTTGAAAGGTCCTGCCGACTGCGGTTCGAAAGATCCCGTGTCCACCCCCGGGGAGGCATCCACGATGAAGCCCGTATTCACGCCCGTCAAATAGAGCACGGGAGGAACCCCTCCGCAACTTTGCGTACTGCTGCTGAGGACCACGCGGCCGTTCGGCTCAACCGAGTAGGTGCAGGTGTAATTGTTGGAAGCCTGCATGATGCCCGCGCGATCCAGGTAAAAGTTGATGGTCATGGAACTGCTCCCATCGGCGGTGGCCGTTTCCAGGGAGACGGCCGACGCGGTACCGACCAGGCTTAGCCCGTTGAGGTATAAAACCAGGTTGCCGCTCAGGGAAGCTGGAGTGAAGCCGGACCCTCCCGCCGGCACGTTTTGCTGGTCCCATTCCCCGCCGGCGAAGGGGCCGGGGTCGGCATTTGCCATGAGCAGTTGCGAACCTGACACGGCATAAAACGTAACATTAAAGTTGCTTTCTCCCACGGCGATGATTCCCGTGCCGCGGCCATTGGCGTCGAGGGAAGTGTACGTCCCGGTAGCGCCGGAGGACGTGGCATTGGAGACGGTCCACGCGTCGTTGCAGTCCTGCTCCAGGTTGGCGAATGTGTTGCCGCTCGCACTCATCACGCCTACACAAGCGTAACGCCCGCTGAGAAAGGGGTCCCACCCGACGGTGCGGAAAACGTAACTGCCGCTCAATCCGCCGGCAAAGGTGCTGGAGGTCTGGCGCAAAAGCTGGCCCGCGGCGATGTAGGCGCTGGCGCTGGGGCTTTCCCACTCGATGATGCGGCCGGCGATGGCGATGTTGGAAGCCATCGACCCCAGAACGAAGTGCGTGACAAAGGTTCCAAACGGGGTCGCCAGGGTGGCGCAACCGCGATTGTCCGGTCCCACCGAGTAAGAGCTGGCCGAGGTAATGAGGTTGCCGGTTTGGGGGCCAAGAACGCCGTTGGTGTCAGCTTCACCCGCGGTGATCTTGCCGGTTCCATCCGCAGTGAAGGAACCCACCACGGTCAGGAAGCCGACATCATTAAACCCGCTCAGGCTGAAGGCATAGGGCCCGCTGAGGGCTCCGTTATTGCCCGAACTGGGGCACGCTTCCGCGGCGTTGTTAACGGTCAAGCTGAGCTCTTGCGTTTGGGTCTCGGGCGTCGAACTCGCATCCTTTACCATGATCGTGATATTCGCCGTCCCCGTGGCCGGCGGCGTCCCGGCAATCGCGCCCGTCGATGGGTTGAGTGACACGCTCGCGGGCAGTGCGCCGGTGACGATGCTCCAGGTGTAGGGAGGGGTGCCGCCCATCGCCGCCACCTTGGCGGTGAAGGGCGTGTTCAGCGTGCCGTCCGGCAGCGAGGACGTGGTGATGGCCAGCGTCCCCGGAGCGCCAATGGCGAGCGTCAAGGACTGGCTCTGGCTCTGCTGTGTCGGGCTCGAATCCCTGGCTTCAACCGTAAAGGTGAAGCTTCCCTGCGACGTGGGGTTCCCGGAAATTACTCCGGAGCTCGGCTGAATCGTGAGGCCCGCAGGGAGCGAGCCCATCGCCAAAGTCCAGGTATAGGGAGGCGTGCCGCCGCTGGCGTCAATTTCTGAAAGGTAGGTGATGCCCTCGGACCCGGCTGGCAATGACGCGGTGGTGATGCTCATCACCGTGACCACGGTAAGGCTGAGCGGCGCTTGCGCCGTATCCGGGCCGCTGGGCGCGGTTGACGAATCGGTGACTTGCACCGTGAAGGTGGCAGTCCCGGATACCGTAGGATCTCCGGAAATGGTTCCGGAACTGCTGAGCGCCAATCCGGTCGGCAACGCGCCGCTCACCAAGTTCCAGGTAAGCGTTCCTATGCCGCCCGTGGCTTGGAGAGTTGTGCTGTAGTTCGTATTGGGCGTGGCATTGGTCAGCGAGGTGGTGGTGATGGTCAGTGGCAACGGAGCGCCAATGACGAGCGCCAGGGGCTGGGTTTGGGTCTGCTTTGTCGGGCTTGAATCCTCTGCGGCGGCCGTAAAGGTGGAACTCCCCTGCGCCGTGGGAGTCCCGGAAATCACCCCGGTGCTCGATTGCAGCGTCAGACCGGCGGGAAGTGAGCCTGCCGTCACGCTCCAGGTGTAGGGAGGGGTGCCGCCGCTGGCCGCAATTCCCGCATGATAGGCGACACCCTCCGCCCCGGCGGGTAAAGATGTGGTGGAGATGCTCACCGCCGTGACGACGGTCAGGCTGAGTTGCGCTTGCGCCGAAGCCGCACCGCCTGCGGCGCCTGACGAATCGGCGACTTGCACCGTAAAGGTGGAAGTCCCGGAGGCGGTGGGGGTGCCGGTGATGGCCCCGGAACTACCGAGTGACAAGCCGGTGGGCAAAGTCCCGCCGGCCAAGCTCCAGGTGAGCGTTCCCGCACCCCCCGTGGCTTGGAGAGTCGCGCTATAGCTGGCATTCGGCGTGGCATTAGTCAGCGTAGTGGTCGTAATGCTCGGCGGCAGGGAAACCATGACCACGGCTGAACTTGTCTTGGTGGCATCGGCGACGGAGGTGGCGGTAACCGTGACGCTGAGGTTGGCTGAAACCGTGGAGGGGGCATTGTACGTTGCCACGCTCGTCGTGGTGTTGGTGAGCGTCCCATAGCCTGTGCCCGTACCCCCCGTCCCGGAAACGCTCCAAGTCACTCCCCTGTCGCTCGAGTCGTTTTCGACGGTCGCGGTGAACTTCATGGTTTGTCCCTGATCGATATTGGTCTGGGTCGAAGGAGAAATGGAGACATAGAGAGCGGGTGGAGGAGGAGTCCCGCCTCCACCGCCTCCACCACCACCGCACGCGCCGGTGACCACCAAACCGCCGATGACGAGCCAGAGCTTTTTCATGAGGGCAACACCTCATTACTGAGTTCTGCAAAATAGAGTGACAAATGTTATATCTTATGTTACCCTGCGTGCATGAAAACCAAATCTTCGGGAAAGCGCGATTTCTCCGCTCT
>Ga0326727_10024690_pt1 | contig 11333 bp, 6 predicted proteins | sample MB2enrmetagenome_FD_207643 | JGI IMG/M metagenome (GOLD analysis project Ga0326727, IMG submission 207643) | Lab enriched peat soil microbial communities from McLean, Ithaca, NY, United States - MB29MY | ecosystem: Environmental > Terrestrial > Soil > Wetlands > Peat | place: USA: New York... | reverse complement strand
CCTGCGTGGGCACGGTGATGGGCTGTCCGCTGGCCGGCGACAGGATGTTGTGCGACGCCAGCATCAGCACCGACGCCTCGATCTGCGCCTCCGGCGAGAGCGGGATGTGCACCGCCATCTGGTCGCCATCGAAGTCGGCATTGAATGCGGTGCACACCAGCGGGTGGATCTTGATGGCCTTGCCTTCCACCAGCACCGGCTCAAACCCCTGGATGCCGAGGCGATGCAGCGTGGGCGCGCGGTTCAGCAGGATGGGATGGTCTTTGATCACCTCTTCCAGGATGTCCCACACAATGGACTCCTGCATCTCCACCATCTCCTTGGCCTGTTTGATGGTGGTGCAGTGGCCGGTCTGCTCCAGCCGGTGGTAGATGAACGGCTTGAAGAGTTCCAGTGCCATCTTCTTGGGCAGGCCGCACTGGTGCAGTTGCAGCTCCGGGCCGACCACGATGACCGACCGGCCGGAGTAGTCCACGCGCTTGCCCAGCAGGTTCTGGCGGAAGCGGCCCTGCTTGCCCTTCAGCGTGTCGGACAGGCTCTTAAGCGGACGATTGTTAGCCCCGCGCAGCACGCGGCCGCGTCGTCCGTTGTCGAAGAGCGCGTCCACCGCCTCCTGCAACATGCGCTTCTCGTTGCGCACGATCACTTCGGGCGCGTGCAGGTCCATCAGCTTCTTCAGCCGGTTGTTGCGGTTGATGACGCGGCGGTAGAGGTCGTTCAGGTCGGAGGTTGCGAAGCGGCCGCCGTCCAGAGGGACCAGCGGGCGCAGCTCCGGCGGGATCACCGGGATCACGTCCAGGATCATCCACTGCGGCTTGTTGTCGGACTTGCGGAAGGCCTCCACGATCTTCAGCCGTTTGGAGTACTTCAGCTTCTTCTGCAGCGATGTCTCGGTCTTGATGCGCTCGCGCAGTTCCAGGGAGAGCTCGGTGACATCGACCCTCTTCAGCAGCTCCTTGATCGCCTCTGCGCCCATCATGGCCTTGAAGCCGGAGGGACGATACTGGTCGTCAAGCTCTCGGAAGCGCGTCTCGTCCTTGATCACCTCGCGCTCTTTGACCGGCGCATCGCCCGGGTCCACCACCACGTAGGATTCGAAGTACAGCACCGCCTCCAGCTCGCGCAGGCTGATGTCCAGCAGGTGCCCGATGCGGCTGGGCAGTCCCTTGAAGAACCACACGTGCGAGCAGGGGCTGGCCAGCTCGATGTGGCCGAGCCGCTCGCGGCGCACCTTCGAGAGCGTCACCTCCACGCCGCACTTGTCGCAGATCACCCCGCGGTGCTTCATCCGCTTGTACTTGCCGCACAGGCACTCCCAGTCCGTGATGGGGCCAAAGATGCGCGCGCAGAACAGCCCGTCGCGCTCCGGCTTGAAGGTGCGGTAGTTGATCGTCTCCGGCTTGGTCACCTCGCCGTGCGACCAGGAGCGGATCTTCTCCGGGCTGGCAAGCTGGATCTTGATGGCGTCAAAGTCGAGGATCGGTCCGGTGAGTTCGAAGGGGCTGGAGCGGAACATGGTTTGCGTCTCCGTCTGCTGCAGCGGGTTGGCTGCGGTTGCTCTATCTGTTCCGCGATGACTTCATCAGGCGCATCGCGATGCCTTTGCTTCTGGTGCTGTTGCCTATTTCGATTGTGGTGTTGCCGGTCTTCCTCCGGGGCCAAAGCCCCTCTGAATCTGTGGCGGAAGTCAGGGGGCTAAAACCCCCTGCTCCCTCCGTAATGCGTTAATCCGCTAAAGCGAGCTCAGGCAGCGGCACCTTCTTCTGGTCGATCTGCTTGATCAGCTCGACGTCGAGGCACAGCGACTGCAACTCGCGGATCAGTACGTTGAACGATTCGGGCACGCCGGGCTCGATTGCCGCCTCGCCCTTCACAATGGCCTCGTAGATCTTGGTGCGGCCGAAGACATCGTCGGATTTTGCGGTGAGCAGCTCCTGCAGGATGTAGGCCGCGCCGTATGCCTCCAGCGCCCACACCTCCATCTCGCCGAAGCGCTGTCCGCCGAACTGCGCCTTGCCGCCCAGCGGCTGTTGCGTAATCAGGCTGTACGGCCCGATGGAGCGCGCGTGGATCTTGTCGTCCACCAGGTGCGAGAGCTTCAGCATATAGATGTAGCCGACCGTCGCCGGCTGCTCGAACGGCTCGCCGACCATGCCGTCGTAGAGCTGCGTCTTGCCCGAGCTGGGCAGACCCGCCGCCTTCAGCAGCGCCTTGATCTCCGTCTCGCGCGCTCCATCGAAGACCGCGGTGGCAAACCAGATGCCGCGCTTCATCCCGGCGGCGGCGCGGATGATCTGCGCGTCGTCCAGGTCCAGAAGCTGGCTGAGCGCGGCGGTGCCCGCGAAGCGCGCCTTGAAGAGCTCGCGCACCTCGCTGGCCGACTGCATCTCCGCGGCCGCCTCAGCGATCTGCTTGCCCAGTTCGTGCGCCGCCCAGCCCAGGTGCGTCTCCAGAATCTGTCCCACATTCATTCGCGAAGGCACGCCCAGCGGGTTCAACACAATCTCCACCGGCGTCCCATCGGGCAGGTACGGCATGTCCTCCTCGGGCAGGATGCGCGCGATCACGCCCTTGTTGCCGTGCCGTCCCGCCATCTTGTCGCCCACCGAGAGCTTGCGCTTCATGGCGACGTACACCTTCACCATCTTGATGACGCCGGGCGAAAGCTCGTCGCCCTTCTGCATCTTGCCGACCTTGTCGTTGGTGATCTTGCGCAGCACATCGATTTGGCGCGAGGTCATCTCCTCGATCTCGTCGATCTGCTCGTTCACCCGCGGGTCCTTGTCCGCATAGCGAATCCGCTTCAAATTGCGCGTGCTGATCAGTTCGATGGTGTCGCGGTTGAGAATGTCGCCCTTCGAGAGCAGCTTCTTGTTGGTGCGCTCGTCGTGCAGGTCGCTGAGCACCTCCCGCGCGCCCAGAATCCCTTCCAGCCGCTTCAGCCGCTCGTCGGTCAGAATGCGGATCTCGTCGGCCAGGTTGCGCTCCAGCTTCTCGATCTGCTCCTGCTCGATCTGCTTGGCGCGCTCGTCCTTCTCCTGTCCCTTGCGGCTGAAGATGCGCACGTCCACAATCGTCCCCTCGATGCCCGGAGGGCAGGTCAGCGATGCGTCGCGCACGTCGCCCGCCTTCTCGCCGAAGATGGCGCGCAGCAGCTTCTCTTCCGGCGTCAACTGGGTCTCGCCCTTGGGCGTCACCTTGCCGACAAGAATGTCGTTGTGCCCGACGCTGGCGCCGATGCGGATGATCCCCGAATCGTCCAGGTCGCGCAGCGCGTGCTCGCTGACGTTGGGAATGTCGCGCGTGATCTCCTCCGGCCCCAGCTTGGTGTCGCGCGCCTCGATCTCGAACTCCTCGATGTGGATGGAGGTGTAGTAGTCGTCCTTCACCAGCTTTTCGCTGATCAGGATCGCGTCCTCGAAGTTGTAGCCGCGCCACGGCATGAACGCCACCAGAACGTTGCGTCCCAGTCCAAGCTCGCCCTGCTCCGTGCATGGCCCGTCGGCGATCACCTGCCCCTTCAGCACGCGGTCGCCCTGGCTGACGATCGGCTTCTGGTTGATGCATGTGTTCTGGTTCGACCGCTTGAACTTGGTCAGTTGATAGATGTCCGAGCCGACCTCGCGCGAGAGCTGCGTGGGGTGGTGTTCTCCCTCCACGCGCACGATGATGCGCTCGGAGTCCACCGAATCCACAATCCCGTTGCGCTTGGCCAGAATCACGGCGCCGGAGTCGCGCGCGGTGACGCCCTCCATGCCGGTGCCAACGTAGGGCGCTTCAGAGACCAGCAGAGGCACCGACTGGCGCTGCATGTTGGCGCCCATCAGAGCGCGGTTGGCGTCGTCATGCTCCAGGAAGGGGACGAGTGAAGCCGCAACCGAAACAAGCTGCTTGGGCGAGACGTCGACGTAGTCCACTTCGGACTTGTTGACCATCACGAAGTTGCCCTGGCGGCGCGCATCGACGATGTTCTGTACGATGTTGCCCTTCTCGTCCAGCTCGATGTTGGCCTGCGCGACGGTATGGCGGTCTTCCTCCCACGCGGAGAGATAAAAGCTGTACGGCTCGACCTCCACCTGGCGCTTCTTCTCCTTGCGCAGGCGTTCGTTCAGCCGGCGCAGCTCGTTGGCCTCGATGTGGTCGCCCTGGCGCAGCGTGCTCTCGCCCGCGTTGACCACCGCGAAGAAGTCCAGAACGCGCCCGTCCTTCACGCGGCGGTAGGGCGACTCGATAAAGCCGTACTCATTGATCCGCGCGAAACACGAGAGCGAGCTGATGAGGCCGATGTTCGGGCCTTCCGGCGTTTCGATCGGGCAGATGCGCCCGTAGTGCGTGGGATGGACGTCGCGCACCTCGAAGCCCGCGCGCTCCCTCGACAGCCCGCCCGGCCCGAGGGCCGACAGACGCCGCTTGTGCGTGATCTCACTCAGTGGATTGGTCTGGTCCATGAACTGCGAGAGCTGGCTCGATCCGAAGAACTCGCGGATCGCCGCCATCACCGGCTTGGCGTTGATCAGGTCGTGCGGCATCGCCGTCGACATCTCCTGATACACGCTCATCTTCTCCTTGATGGCCCGCTCCATGCGCACCAGCCCGATGCGGAACTGGTTCTCCATCAGCTCGCCCACCGCGCGCACGCGCCGGTTGCCCAGGTGGTCGATGTCGTCCACCATGCCGATGTTCTTGCGCAGCTTCAGCAGGTAACGGATCGTCCCGTAGAAGTCCTCCGGCGTCAGCGTGCGCTTGTCCAGGCCGCTGGCGTCCTGGTTCTCGTAGAGCTTGATGTTGAACTTCAGCCGGCCCACGCGCGAAAAATCGTACTTGCGCTGGTCGAAGAACATGCCCTCGAAGAGCGCGCTCGCGGTGTCCAGCGTGGGCGGGTCGCCGGGACGCAGCTTGCGGTAGATCTCGATCAGCGCCTCTTCCGGCTTGCGCACCGTGTCTCGCCGCAGCGTGTTGCTGATGATGTTGCCCACATCGTCGCGCTCCGGAAAGAAGACCTCGATCGAGGTCGCGCCCGACTGCATCACCTTGTGCAGCTTGTCGGCGGACAGCTCCTGGTTGGCCTCATACAGCAGCTCGCCGGTGGTCAGGTCCACCACATCCGCCGCCGTCATGGCGCCGTCGAACTCGCTCGCCTCCACCTCCACCGACTCGATCTTGTGCGAGCGCAGCAGCTTCAGGGTGTGCGGCGTGATCTTGCGCGTGGCCGGAGCCAGCTCCTCGCCCTTCATCGTGATGCCAACCGCCGGACGCGTGCCCGGCAGGTTGCTCGCCTGCGCCTCGGGGGCCACCTTCCAGTACAGCTTGCCGTCCTTCACATGGATGGTGTCCACGGTGTAGAAGGTCTTCAGGATCTCCTCGTCGGTGCGCAGCCCAAGAGCGCGCAGAAAGATCGTGCCCAGGAACTTGCGCTTGCGGTCGATGCGCACATACAGCGTGTTCTTCTGGTCGTACTCAAACTCCACCCAGCTTCCGCGGTAGGGGATGATCTTGCCCAGGAAGTAGGTCCGGTTGTTGGCCGTCTCGAAGAAGACGCCGGGCGAACGGTGAAGCTGGCTCACGATGACCCGCTCCGTCCCGTTCACAATGAAGGTCCCGTTGGCGCTCATCAGCGGAATGTCGCCGAAGAAGACCTCCTGTTCCTTCATGTCGCGCAGGCTCTTCACGCCGGTCTCGGGGTCCTTGTCGTAGACCTTCAGCCGGATGGTCACCTTCAGCGGCGCCGAGTAGGTCATGCCGCGCTCTTCGCACTCCGCCTGGTCGTACTTCAACTGCAACCCCACCGGGTCGCCGCACTTGGTGCAGAAGTCGGGGCTGTTCTTGTTGTACGTCCCGCAGAAGCTGCACAGCACGTCCCCCGGATGGAAGGGGTCGGTGATCACCATGTGGCCGCAGTTGGTGCAGGCCGTGCGCAGATGGTTCAGCCCCTTCAGGTAGCCGCACTTGCACTCCCAGTTGCCGATGGAGAAGTCGACAAACTCGAGCTCGCTCACATTGCGGAAGTCCGTAATCGGAAAGACCGACGTGAACACCGACTGCAGCCCGTTGTCTTCGCGCTCCTGGGGCAGCTTGTCCATCTGCAGAAATCGCTCATAGCTGCGCCGCTGCACTTCAATGAGATTGGGGATCTGGATGGATGTGGAAATCTTGGAAAAATCGAGGCGGCTGCGGACCGCGCGCATTTCGCTGGACATGCTCTTCTCCTAAAAACTCGTGTTCGAGGCCTTCCGTGGACCGCTTCCGGTGTGGGTGCATCCGGTCGCGTTCGAAGGGGGAGGGCCGCAATGCAGCCCTCCGAATTGTTCCGTCTACGCTTGTTTCGCCTCCCACCCTCGATGCGGTCTGGCCTGTGCGCCTGTACCTGGTTTCGTCTCAATCTCTCAGCTCAGCAGAAAAATTTAACTATCGCTGGACTGCTGGAACTGCTATAAAGTCCTCGTAAGCTGGATTGCATTCGCCTCCGTGGGGAAGGCGGAAAAACGCAGAAATGCGCTCGCAGGGACAGATTGCCCCGTGAGCGCAGAGTTCGTCTTGTGCACTGTTTCCGGTTCTAAACTGGATGCCTGCCGCCCTTTGAAGCTCGCCTAGCCTCAAGGTTTTGCTGCCGCCGCTGTTCCCGTGTCACCGTGCATGTCCGCCGCCAGACTTGCAGGTGGCCGGCCCCGTAGCCCGCGCTCGCGGGATGGACCGGAAGAGTTGCCGTAGATGTTGATGCCAAACCAGCCTTAGCTGGATGCCACTGTTTCCGGCGATGCCGAACCAGCCTTAGCTGGATTGCCAAAGTTGCTTAAATCGCCTGCGATGCCGAAGCATCGGTTTGCCGAATTGTCCAATATTAAGTTGCCGAGGTGTCCGGAAGCGCTGTCTGCCTACTAGCACACCAAGGCAGAGGCGGTTCTCCATTGGTTAGGATACCGCGTTCTGTCCCGGGGTGCAAGTCGAAGAGTTAACTACTTGATTTCGACCGTCGCGACGCCCTCGAACTTCTTGGCGATGGCGGCCGCGTCTTCCTTCGAGATGTTCTCCTTCAGGGCCTTCGGAGCGCCGTCCACCAGGTCCTTGGCCTCCTTCAAGCCCAGGGCCGTGACCTCGCGCACAGCCTTGATGGTGGAGATCTTGTTCGCGCCCGCATCCTTCAGGATCACGGTGAACTCGGTCTTCTCCTCCACCGGGGCCGCTGCCGCAGCTCCGCCGCCCGCCGCCGGAGCCGCAACGGCCGCTGCCGCCGAGACGCCAAGCCGCTCTTCCAGCTTCTTCACCAACGCCGAAGCCTCAAGCAGGCTGAGGCTCACGATCTGATCTTCCAACTGCTGAATGTCTGCCATTTTTTCTCTCTCCTAAACTATTTCGATTCAGAAACTTGGTTGCTACGTTTACGTCTCCATCTCCGAAGATCCGTTCCTCTTCGGCCGCCTCACCCCTCCGGGTTTCCGTTGCGCGGGGCGGATGCCCAGACCAGCAATCCGCTAAGCGCCCCCAGGGGGAATAAAGCCAAACTCTATGCGCCCTCTGCCTTCGGCGCTTCCTCAGCCGGGGCCTCAACCGTCGGGGCTTCGGCAACATGAGCTTCGGCTGCAACTGCTTCTGCCGCTGGAGCTTCTGCTACAACTGCTTTATCCGCAGCTACTTCGGCGACCGGAGCCGCCGAACCGGCAAACTTGCCCTTCTCCACGCCTTGGCTGACCACCACGGCTAAATCGCGGCCCGCGGCATTGATCACCGTGGCCAGCCGTTGCGCCGGAGACTGGATCAGGAACAGCAGCTTGCTGAAGAGCTCTTCCTTGCCCGGCATCGTGGCCAGTGCCTTGATCTCGTCGACCGAGAGCACCTTGCCCTCGACGATTCCCAGCTTGAAGCTGAAGAACTCCGAGTTCTCCTTCACCCAGCCCGCCAGCGCCTTGGCCAGGGCCACCGGGTCGCCCGAGGTGTACGCCACCGACGAGACGCCCCTGAGCCCCTGCAGCGCCGCCTCGATCTTGGTCCCCTCGCCGGCGCGCGCCACCAGCTTGTTCTTCACCACTTGGTAGCTGCCGCCTGCTCCGCGCACCGCCTTGCGCAGCCCGTAGTCCTTGGCCGCGGTCAGTCCGGTGAATGTGCCCACGATGGCAGAAGTCGAGTGCTCCAGCTTGCTGGCGAGCGCCTTCACCTTCTCCGTCTTCCTTGCTCTGGTCAATGCCATGACTGAATCCTCTTCGCTTTCGCCGCCTGCTCCTCGCTCACGCGCCAGAGTGGGCCTGTTTCTTTAGACTGCCTCTAAACCTTGCCTGCCAGCTCCAACACGGTCGAGTCGAGCTGCACGCCCGGCCCCATGGTCGAGCTGATCGTCATGCCCTTGACGTACTTGCCCTTGGCCGCCGCGGGCTTGGCTTTCAGCACCGAACTGATCACCGTCATGGCGTTGTCCACCAGCTTCTTCGGCTCGAACGACAGCTTGCCAACCGGAACATGCACCAGCGCGGTCTTGTCCGTGCGGAACTCCACCTTGCCGGCCTTGATCTCCTTGATCGCCGCAACCACATCCGTGGTCACGGTGCCGGTCTTGGGATTCGGCATCAACCCCTTCGGCCCCAGCACCTTGCCCAGCCGCCCAACCAGCTTCATCATATCGGGCGTGGCAATCAGCGCGTCGAAGGCGGTCCAGTTCTCTTTCTGGATCTTCTCCACCAGCTCGTCGCCGCCGGCAAACTCCGCTCCGGCTGCCAGCGCGTCGGCGATCTTGTCGCCCGAGGTGATCACCGCGACGATCTTGGTCTTGCCCAGCCCATGCGGCAACACGACGGTCCCGCGCACCATCTGGTCGGCGTGCTTGGGATCGACGCCCAGACGGATATTCAGGTCGACGGTCTCGTCGAACTTGGCGTACTTGGCTTTTTTGATGAGTGGGACTGCATCGATCAGGGTGTACGGCCGCCGCTCCACCAGCGCGCGCGCCTTCACCATATTCTTGGACAGCTTTCTAGCCATTCTTCCCTCGTCTCCCACCGCGCGAACCCTGCAGCGCTGTTTCTCGCTGAACCCATCCAAATTGCTTGTCTTTCGGAATCAACTGCGGGCTGGATGAGCCGTTCGGCCGTGGTGCACATGACTGGCCCCCGCATGAAGCGGAGACACTCTTTTGATTATCACGAAAACTGTGCGCTTTTGCAAATTCAGATATGAACCGCAGTACTGTGGGCCTGTTCTCCATGAGCCAGTACCGCAGCTCGAAGGCCAGCAGCAATCTTGTCAGCTTCCTTCATGAGACCGAATATTTGTTCTCTGATTTCGAGGTAGCGCTTCCATTCAGCGGGGCGCAATGTGGCCGGTACCTTTGGGTCTACCACGACCGAATACTTGCCCGCATAGGCTGCGATTATTTTGCGTCGGTCTACAAGGCCCAGCGCCTTGGTCTCACTTCCGAGATAGACTTCCCAGTCTTTTGCACCCTTTTTCGAGTTACATGCGCCGCAGCACGGAACAAGATTCCCAATTTGGTGCCCGTTGCCACGAAACTCCCCTTTCGCGACCAAGCCGACCAGATGATCCCACGTTGTTGCATCCCCGTCGCAGTAAACGCATTTCAGATTACCGTCGGGATCCTGTCCTAGCAATCGAATTGCTGCCTCCAGCGTTCCGACGTCATACTCGGCGACAGGAGCGATGGCTGAGGCAAAGGCGTGATTAATAGTTGTCTTCCGCTTTTGGAATATCGAGTACGGCGCAAGATGCGCTTTGATGCTCTGCTTCTTCATCTTCTAATGGCCCTCGTAACTGACTCAACTCGGAGAGGATCACAGCGCCCCAATGAATTCCTACATCACGCCCAAATCCTGGCAAGCACCAGTTCAAACCCGGCGATGGGTCCAGTGCCCTGCACGGAGGTAGGCTGCGCGAGGACCTCCGGCTGCTCGCCGGGGCGGTAGATGGTCACCGATTTCTCTTTGGGATCGATCAGCCATCCCACTTCAACCCCGTTTGAAATCCATTGCTCCATTTTGGCTTCGAGATCGGGCAGCCGATCACTGGGCGAACGCAGTTCGATGACAAAGTCGGGACACACCGGCGCGAAGCGGGTCTTTTCCTCCTCGCTCAACAACGTCACCTTCTTCAAGGAAACCCATGCCGCATCGGGAGCGCGAACCGAGCTGTCCGGCAAAGTGTAACCGCCATCGGGACCGGTGGCGACGCCCCGGCCATCAGCTTCAGCCCACTGCCGAAGAAGAGTAGTAATCAGTGAATTCATAACGCTGGTCGAGAAGCCGCCGGGTGACATCACTAGAATCTCTCCGTTCGCATCGCGTTCAAAGCGCATGGGCTCGTTGGCCGCGCAGAAGCGCATGAACGCAGCGTCGGTCATGGGAATCTCCGAGCGGAGGCGAACTGGCGGTTCGATCTCGTTTAGCGCGAGGCTCATAGAGGACAGTCTACTCCACCCGGCTTGGCAATCGGATCAATAGAAGGTGCGCCTTACGGCTGCGTCATGCGCACGCTGACGCCGTACCCTTGCAGCGGAATCGTCGTGTCCACGGTGTCCGTATCGGTCTCGATCACCGTCATCACCTGAGAGTCCTTGCACACCACATACACCTTGCCGGTCGGCGTCGCGTTGGTCGTGGCAATCCACGCCGGATGCCCATTGATCGGGATGGTCGCCGTCACGGTCTGCGTGCTCAGGTTCACCACCGACACCGTGCAGGTCGTCGAAACGTTCGGCACCGCCACCGCCGCGCAGGGCAGTCCCGCAACCCCGGCGTTGGCCACATACGCGCGCGAATAGTCGCTCAGCACCGACACCATGATCGGGTTGACGCCCACCGGAATCGTCGTCACCACCTGCCCGAAGGTCGTCGCGTCGATCGGATTGGTTGGATTGCAGTTCGGGTTGGTCGGCAGCGCCGTCGCCATGCACAGCGGGATGTTGATCAGCGTCACCGAGCCATTCGACGTGCCCGTCCCCTCATTGACCACCACCAGCTCATCCAGGCCCGACGCCAGGTCCGCCCACACCGGACGCACCCCCACCGGGATCGTGTTCAACGGCGTGTCCAGCGCGTTGGTCTGCGCGTTGATCACCGACACCGTCCCGTCCGTCTGGTTCAGGATGAAGGCGCGCCGGGTGTCGATCGTCATCACCCCATACACCGGCCCGCGTCCCACCGGAAGCGTGGCCGAGATCGTCGGCATGGAGGTCAAGCTGGTTGCGTTCTCGATCGCCTCCACCTGTCCCGGCCCGCCGCTGGCCGACTGGCTGATGCCATAGAACCGCGTCGATCCCGCCTGGCCCACCACATACACCGGCGTGAAACCGGTCGCAACCGGCAGCTCCTGCTTCAGCGCCGGCGGCGTTCCCA
>Ga0326727_10024689_pt1 | contig 11334 bp, 10 predicted proteins | sample MB2enrmetagenome_FD_207643 | JGI IMG/M metagenome (GOLD analysis project Ga0326727, IMG submission 207643) | Lab enriched peat soil microbial communities from McLean, Ithaca, NY, United States - MB29MY | ecosystem: Environmental > Terrestrial > Soil > Wetlands > Peat | place: USA: New York... | reverse complement strand
CGACCCAAGTCAACCTGATGACCCACGCGACGCGGGCGCGAAAGGAGCGCGGGGCGAAAATCGTCGCCGTCGACATCTACGACACCGAGACCATGCGGCAGGCGGATCTGGCGCTCCGCCTCAAGCCGGGAACCGACGGGGCGCTGGCCTGCGCGGTCATGCACGTCCTGTTCCGCGACGGGCTCGCCGACCGCGCCTATCTCGAGCGCTACGCCGACGCGCCGCGCGAATTGGAGGCCCATCTCCAGACGCGCGATCCCCAGTGGGCGAGCGCGATCACCGGCCTCGGCGTCGACTCCATCGAAGTCTTCGCCGCCTTGGTCGGACGAACGAAACGCACGTTCTTCCGCCTCGGCTATGGCTTCTCGCGCCAACGCAACGGCGCGGCGAACATGCACGCGGCGTTGTGCGTGCCGGTCGTCACCGGCGCCTGGGCGCACGAGGGCGGCGGCGCCTTTCATTCCAACAGCGGCGTCTTCAAACTCGACAAGACGATGATCGAAGGGCTCGACGCGCGCGACGAGACCGTGCGCCGCCTCGACCAGTCCCGCGTCGGCGCGGTCTTGACCGGCGAAGCGCAAGCGCTTAAGGGCGGCGGACCGGTCAAGGCGATGCTGATCCAGAACACCAACCCGCTCGCCGTCGCCCCCGACCAGGAGAAAGTGCGCAAGGGCTTCGCGCGCGACGACCTGTTCGTCTGCGTGCACGAGCAGTTCCTCACCGACACCGCGCGCGCCGCCGACATCGTGCTGCCGGCGACGATGTTTCTCGAGCACGACGACCTCTACACCGGCGGCGGGCACCAATACCTGCAGTTTGGACCCAAGGCGATCGAACCTCCCGAGGGCTGCCGCTCCAACCACGAGGTCGTCGCCGCGCTCGCCCGTCGGCTCGGCGCGCGCCACCCCGGCTTCGCCATGACGCCGCGCGAAATCATCGATTGGACCTTGCGCGCCTCGGGCCGCGGCTCGCTCGCCGAACTCGAAGAGACGAAGTGGCTCGACTGCCAACCGCCGTTCGAGCAAGCGCACTATCTCAAGGGCTTCGCCTGGCCCGACGGCAAGTTCCGGCTGCGCGCCGACTGGGCCTCGACGCCCTTCTCCGGCGACGGCCTCAAGGGGCCGTGGCGCGAAATGCCGACCCTGCCCGACCACTGGCCGGTCAACGAGGCGGCCGACGAGGCGCATCCCTTCAAGCTCGCGACTTCGCCGGCGCGCAACTTTCTCAACACCAGCTTCACCGAGACGCCGACCTCGCGGGCGCGCGAGCGACGGCCGACCGCGCTGATCAACCCCGACGACCTCGCCGCGCTCGGGCTTGGCGACGGCGACATCGTGCGCCTGGGCAATGCGCGAGGGCAGACGCGCCTGCACGTCAAGTCGTTCGCCGGCGTTTCGCGCGGCGTCATCGTCTGCGAGGGCGTCTGGCCGCCCTCGGCCTTTCTCGACGGGCGCGGCGTCAATGTCCTGACCGGCGACGACAGCGTCGCGCCATTCGGCGGCGCGGCGTTTCACGACGCTCATGTGTGGGCGCGCAGGGGATAACGCGCGCCCTTTATTTGCCCGGCCGTCCGGGTTATAGACGCGCCAACGAAAATTCCGGCTCATCGGGTGCGAGGCGTCTGCGAGTGGTTATGAAGAAGCCGTCGAGCAAGTCCGCCGCCGCGCCCGCGAGCGCCGGCTTTGATCTTTCCGTCGTCGCCGCGCTCGCCGAGATCGCCGGGCGCCATGACCTGAGCGAAGTCGAGGTTGAGCGCGCCGGCCTACGCGTGCGCGTCGCGCGCGAGCGTCAGGCCCCGGTCGAGTTCTCCCATGTCGTCGCCGCGCCGGCGCCGGCGGCGGCCGCCCCGGCGCCGCCCCTTCAAGCGGCGGTCGTCGAGCCGGCCGAACACGCCGGCGCGGTGAAGTCGCCGATGGTCGGCACCGCCTATCTCCGCCCCAGCCCGGAAGCGAAACCTTTCGTCGAGATCGGCTCGTGGGTGAAGGCGGGCGACAAGGTCATGCTCGTCGAGGCGATGAAGACGTTCAACGAGATCGTCGCTCCACGCGCAGGACAAGTGACCCACGTGCTCGTCGAGGACGGCGCGCCGGTCGAATACGGCCAGGCGCTGATGGTCATCGAATGAGCGCGGCGCCGCGCGCAATGACGCGTCGCTGGCCGCGAGGAGCCGCCCGGCATGTTCGATAAGATCCTCATCGCCAACCGGGGCGAAATCGCGTTGCGCGTGCTGCGCGCGGCCAAGGAACTCGGCATCGCCACGGTGGCGGTCTATTCGACCGCCGACAAGGAGGCGATGCACGTCAAGCTCGCCGACGAGAGCGTCTGCATCGGCCCGCCGCCGGCGCGCGACAGCTATCTCAACGTGCCCGCCCTGGTCGCGGCCTGCGAGATCACCGGCGCCGACGCGGTGCATCCGGGCTACGGCTTTCTCGCCGAGAACGCCCGCTTCGCCGAGATTCTCGCCGAGCACAAGATCGCTTTCATCGGCCCGAAGGCCGAGCACATCCGCCTGATGGGCGACAAAATCGAGGCCAAACGAACGGCGGCGCGGCTCGGCATACCCTGCGTGCCCGGCTCGAACGGAGCGCTGGGCGACGAGGCCGAAGCGCTGAAGATCGCCGACGAAATCGGCTATCCCGTCATCGTCAAGGCGGCGGCGGGCGGCGGCGGACGCGGCATGAAGGTCGCCAACGCCGCCGGCGAGCTGCTCAACGCCGTTTCGAACGCCAGAATCGAGGCGAAGACGGCCTTCGGCGACGACGCGGTCTATCTGGAGAAATATCTCGCCAAGCCGCGTCACATCGAGATCCAGGTGCTGGGCGACGGCCAGGGCCGCGCGATTCATCTCGGCGAACGCGACTGCTCGCTGCAGCGCCGCCACCAGAAGGTCTGGGAGGAGAGCCCCTCCCCCGCGCTCAACGCGGCGCAACGGGACGAAATCGGCGGCGGCGTCGCGCGCGCGATGGCCGAGCTCGGCTATGTCGGCGTCGGCACGGTCGAGTTTCTCTATGAAGACGGCGAATTCTGCTTCATCGAGATGAATACGCGCATCCAGGTCGAACATCCCGTCACCGAGATGATCACCGGCATCGACCTCATCAACGAGCAGATCAAGATCGCCGCCGGCTCGCCCCTGTCGATCAGGCAAGAGGACGTGCGCTTTCACGGCGCGGCGATCGAATGCCGCATCAACGCCGAGCACGCGCGCACCTTCCTGCCCTCGCCCGGCCGCATCGCGTATTTCTATCCGCCGGGCGGGCTCGGGGTGCGCGTCGATTCGGCCGCCTATCACGGCTACGTCATTCCCCCCTTCTACGATTCGCTCATCGGCAAGCTGATCGTTCACGGCCGCACCCGCACCGAGGCGTTGATGCGGCTGCGCCGCGCGCTCGACGAATTCATCGTCGATGGCGTCGAGACCACCCTGCCGCTGTTCCGCGCCCTGGTGCGCAACACAGACATCCAGAACGGCCAGTACGACATTCACTGGCTGGAGGAGTTCCTGAAGCAGGAGGGCGCGGAGGCGTAGCCGCAGGCCGCGCGCCTTCGTCGATCTATGCGGCGCTGGTCAAGGGCTTCGCCCGCTCAATACGCTTGCGTTCGCGCGGCGTGTTCATCGTCTCCCACAGATCGCTTCGACGTTGAACGTTCAGCCAAAACTCCGCGCTGTTGCCGAAAACGCGGCCAAGGATCAGCGCCGTTCGGGCCGTCACCTTGCGACGATTGTCGCAGAGTTCGTTGACATGCTTGCGCGGCACGCCCATCGCTTCGGCTAAGGCGCCTTGCGACAAATTCATCGGCGCCAAGAACTCCTCGGTCAAGATCTCGCCGATGGTCGCCGGCCTTCGCTTCGTCATCAGCATATCGCGCCTCACCTATAGCCGTGGTCGTCGAGATAGACGCCGGTCGCCTCGCCGCGCGCGCCTCAAGCGTCCGCCATCAGACCGATTGGGTCTGCGATCTCCAGTTCGCGCGGGTGACCCCGCTTTCCGCGGCAAGGCGGGCGACGAGGTATTCGAGAGCGATCTCCCGCCGTTTGCGAGAGGCGATCGTGGCCGTCACCTCGACGCGATCGGCGTCTTCGACGTTGGAGCTGTCGACCTCAGCGATCTGAATATCCGGCATGCTTTCGAGCCCCTGCACGAGAACCGATCGCACCTGGGGAGCGTTCGAACCGCGGCAAACGACGGAAACCGTGTAAGCGAGTTCGATTTCGCTTGCGTCCACCGGCTGCCGGTTGATCGCGCGCACCAGCGGCCGCAGGATCAAGTTGGACGCGACCACCAGCGCCGCGCACAGCGCGCCGTAAAGGGGATAGCCGGCCCCGGCGAGCAGACCGACCGCCGCGGAGCACCACAGCGTCGCGGCCGTGTTGAGGCCGCGGATGTTGAGGCCCTCCTTGAAAATCACGCCGGCGCCGAGAAAGCCGATGCCGGAGACGACCTGGTCGCCGACGCGCGCGACGCTGGAATCATCGGACAGGACGCGCGCGAACACGATCAACGTCGCCGCGCCAAGAGCGACGAGCGTATTGGTTCGCAGCCCGGCGAGGCGCTGACGCCATTGCCGTTCGAGACCAATCGCGGCGCCCAAGCCGGCGGCCTCGGCAAGGTTCAGCCCCACTTCAAAGACAGGCGCCAGCATGTCGGCTGCTCGCGGAACGGAGGACAATCGCGCGCGCGCCCTCCCGACGACAACGAGAACCGGCGCGCGTCGGCTGAAGAAATCGGGCCGGCGCGCGTCAGCCAAAGCCGCCTCGCGCCGATCCCCGTCCGGTGGAGCGAACTACCCCTGTGGTCCAATCGCCAGCATGACGACGCGGAACAGAACCATTCCGACGGCGACGACGAGATACAGCCGCAGCACGACCATCCAGGTCTTGGCGGCGAGCGACAGCTTGGCCGGCGGCAGGTGGTTGAGCGGCGGCATGCGCCAAGTGTGGCGCGATATCGCCGCAGCGGCGACCTCTTCAGTCGCCGCTTCGGCGCCGCCGTTTTGGCTCAAGGCCATGATCACCAGCGCGGCGACCGCAGCGACAACGCCGCCCCCGCCGAGGATGCCAAGAATCACCTGATCGCTGGTGGCGTCGGGGAACAGCACCGAGACGGTGAGGATGACCGACAGGATCACCAGCGCGGCGATGACGGCCCCCGTGAGATAGTTCAGCCAGCGCGGGTTCACCCAGGGGCCGAGAACCGGCTTGTCATTGCAGAGCAACAGCAGGAACACCGCCGCGCTCGGCAGCAGGATGCCGGCGAGCACCTGCACCGCCAAGGTCAGAAGCCCCAGAGGGGAACCGGGGGTCAAAACGACCGCCGCGGCGATCGCGATCAACATAAAATAGACGGCGTAGAAGGCCTTGGCGTCCGTGACCTTGCGGTGCAGGGAGTGGCGGGCCGAAAACGTGTCGCCGATCGCATAAGCCGTCGACAGCGACACCGCGGACGCGCCGATGAGCGCGGCGTCGATCAGCGCGATGGCGAACATCACGCCCGCGGCCCTGCCGACATATTTGCCGATTCCGACGGCGATGCCGCCCGCGTCGGTGAAAGCGCCAAACTCGCTCTGGCCGGCGAAAGCCGCCGCGGTGAACGCCATGATGGCGACGCCGCCGACGATGACGAAGCCGATGCCGATCCACAGGTCGAGGCGCTCATACTTGATAAAGCGCGGGGTGATGCGCTTGTCGACGACGTAGCTCTGCTGGAAGAACAGCTGCCACGGCGCCACCGTGGTGCCGACGATGCCGATGACGAGCAGCATCACGTCGGCGAGCTTGCCGCCCTGCGGCAACTGCGGAACGACGAAGTCGCGCGCGACCTGAGCGAGCGGCGGATGGACCATGCAATAGATCACCACGGGCAGAAAGCTGGCGAAGATGAGGACCATCGCGAAGCGCTCGAAGCGCCGGAAATCGCCGGTGCTGACCGCGATCATGACCAGCGCCGCGGAGACGATGACGCCCACGGTCTTGTCGAGGCCGAGGTAGTCGAGCGCCAGCGAGATGCCGATGAACTCGGTGACGATGGTCAGGGAGTTCAAGAGGAACAGGTCGGTGACGCTGAACGCGCCCCAGAACTTGCCGAAGCGCTCGAAGATCAGGCGCGCATGGCCGACGCCGGTGACGGCGCCCAGGCGCAGCACCATCTCCTGGTTGACGTAGAGAACCGGGATCAGCAGCGCCAGCGTCCACAGCAGGGTGGTGCCGTAGGTCTGGCCGGCCTGGCCATAGGTCGCGAAAGCGCCGGCGTCGTTGTCGCCGACCATGACGATGAGGCCGGGCCCGACGATGGCGAGAAGCGTCGTCAGCCGATGCTTCCAGGTGGTGCGCGGCGCGACGTCGCCTTGAAGGATGGTGCCGAAGGCGCCCCTGATGGCGCCGATGTGCGCGTCATCGAGGACCGCGGTCACCGGCTCGGTAAGATCGACTTTCAAGGTCATGGCTCGTCTCCTGTGCCTCTTGGCGCGGACACGAGCCGGACGGCTTCAGCAGCCTTGGTCTCGCTTCGCCCTCGAGGCGGTGGAATTCGCTTGAAGCTTGGGTTTACCGCCCGCCGCCGCGTTCGAAACCGCGCCAACGGGCCTTCTCGGGCCGTCGTGCATTGGGGATCTCCTTCAGCTGGCGAGACGCAAGGGAACGGGTGAGGCCGGCTCGCGCGCGCCCTGGGAAACGGTCCAGACGCAGAGCAACGCTCCCGTCGCCGGATCGCGCCGCCAATGGCGGACGAGCGGGCCGGTGGAAGCGGCGCGCAGGTTCCCGCGCGCCGCGGCGAGCCGACGCACGTTCGACGCCGTCTGGCGGCGCACGGAGAGATCGATCACGCGACGATCGATCCGGATTACGGAGAGCTGGTTCATGGCTCGCCCCCGATCTTTGGCTTGGTCCAAAGCCGGAAGGCGAGGAGGCCGCGGGCCTCAGGCCCGCAAGACGCCTCGCGCACGGGATTCCGGCCCGTGGACGCTGACGATGCCTAAGGGCGACGTATGGACGAACCTGTCCGCGATCGCGCCGCCCGAGATGCTACTGCCCATGTCTCTACAGTTGAGTTAAGGACCGCCGGCCGAAACGAATTTCGCGCCGACAATCGCCTCTTGATCTCGCAAACTCTTTCTGTCAACCCCAAAAATCGCGTTGCGCTAATTTTCCAGTCGTCGAACACGACGCGCCGCGCGCGGCGGCCGTCGGCGCCGCCGATCTCGGGCGGCCCGCCCGATTCTGAGTCCAAGATTTCGTTGTTTTCGCGCCTGCGACGCCGATCGGCGCCGACCGGAAATCGACCGCCGCGGCTATGGCTTCTTCGGCTTGGCGAGTCGCACGCCGACGGCGTTTCCCTTGCGCCAAACCACTTTCGCCTCGCCCACCGGGTGCGTCCTGTCGACCTGCAAGCAGAACGTGTCCGGCAAGGCGGCGCCGTCCAGGGCCGCTACGGCGGCGCCCTCCTCGGACACGTCGACAATCACGCAGTCGATGACCGGAGCGATCCCGCCCGGATCGGCCCAAGCGCGCACGCGCGTCGCGCGCCGCCCGCCCTTGCGTCGGTCGCGGTCCTTGAGAAACGGATCGTCGTCGTAGCCGCCCACCTGCGTCTCCACGCGCAGCCCTTCGAGGGATACGGCTGACATCCTTGACCCCGAACCGTTAACGGTTCCTCAAGACATTGCCGACCAAGCGCTCGATTCGGCCGCCGGCCGCGCGAGGGATCAGGCGACGAAGCGCCGCGGCTCGCGGTCCGCGCCGCTGCCGCGGCGCGCGATCTCGATCGTCAAATTCGAAAAGCGCCCGACCTTCATCGCCGCTTCGCGGTAATGGCCGGTCTCGCGTTCGCTCGCCGTCTCGATGGCGAGGATGGCGCCGAGGTGGCCCGGGCCGAGCCGCCAGAGATGGAGGTCGACGAGAGAATCGCCGTCGCGCTCGATCGCGCGGCGCAAAGCCTGCGTGAGCCGGCGATCCGGGTTCATGTCGAGCAGCGCCGCGCTGGTGTCCCGGATCAGCCCGGCCGACCAGCTCGCGATCACTCCCGCGCCGATAAGGCCGGCGAGAGGGTCCATCCACAGCCAGCCGAAGCCGCGCGCCAGCGACAGCCCGACGATGACGAGAATCGAGACGGCGGCGTCGGCCATCACATGGATCACCGCGGCGCGCATGGCGTTGTCGCGATGCAGCGCCTCGCGCGCGCCGCCGATTTCGAGGCCGCGACTTTCCTCGTGGCGGTGGTCATGCCCGTGAGAATGGGCATGGCCGTGACGATGGTCGTCTCCGCCGCGACTGAGCAGCCACGCGCTCGCGGCGTTGACGGCGAGGCCGAGGACGGCGATCGGGATCGCCTGAGCGAACGCGATCGGCGTCGGAACGAAAAAACGCCCGATCGCTTCATAGGCGACGAGCGCGGCGATCATCGCCAGAACGATCGCGCTGGCGAAGCCGGCGAGGTCGCCGAATTTGCCCGTGCCGAAGGTGAAGCGCGAATCGTCGGCGTGACGGCGCGCGAAGGCGTAGGCGAGCGCCGCCAGCAGCAGCGCGCCGGCGTGGGTGCTCATGTGCAAGCCGTCGGCGACGAGCGCGATCGAGCCGAACATCAGCCCGCCGACGATCTCGACGGCCATCATCGCCGCGCACAGCGCGATCACCGCCCACACCGCGCGTTCGCTGCGCTCGTGCGCCGCGCCGAGGAACTCGTGGCTGTGGCCGCCCGCGGGCGGCGCCGGATCAAACTCGTTCATCGTCGTCCTCGCGCCGTCGCGGCTAAGATAGGACGCGGTCGCCTCGCCTCAAGTCTTCGGGATCGCCATGCCGCGCTCGACCGCCGGCCGAGCGCCGACGCTCGCCAGCCAGCGCTGAAATTCCGGCTTTTGCCTGACGAATTCGCCGAGCGCCGGCGCGAGATACGTCGTCGCCGCCAGCGCCCAGGGATAGCAGGCGATGTCGGCGATCGAATAATCGTCGCCGGCGAGATGCGCCGCCGCGCTCAAGCGCCGCTCCATCACGTCGATGAGACGCTCGGCCTCCTTGGTGAATCGTTGGATCGCCAGCGGCGCCTTTTCGCTCGAACGCACGGCGAAGAAACCGAGCTGCCCAAACATCGGCCCGAGCCCGCCAACCTGCCAGGCGAGCCACTCCAGCGCCTTGTATCGCGCCGCCCCTTTCGCCGCGAGCAAGCGCCCGGTCTTCTCCGCGAGATAGGTCAGGATCGCGCCGCTCTCGAACACCGACAGCGGCCCGCCCGGCCCGTCGGAATCGACGATGGCCGGGATCTTATTGTTGGGGGAAATGGCGAGAAACTCGGGCTCGAACTGTTCCCGGCGGCCGAGGTTGACGGGATGGACCACGTAAGGGAGGCCGATTTCCTCGAGCATGATGGAGGCCTTGCGCCCGTTGGGGGTGGCCCAGGTGTAGAGATCGATCATGTCCGTCTCCCTTGTCGCGCCGACGCTCCAGCGCCGAAGCTCCCCGCCGGCGGCGCCGCGGCGCGGCATATCCGTCGAAAGCGGAACTTTGACCGCCGCCGACGCGATGCTATAGGGGCGCCCGCTTCACCGCGCAACGCCGCAACGCTGGGATCGTCGATGTCCAAGATTAACGTTACCCATCCGATCGTCGAACTCGACGGCGACGAGATGACGCGAATCATCTGGCGGCTGATCCGCGAAAAACTCGTCCAGCCCTATCTCGACGTCGAGTTGCGCTATTTCGATCTCGGGCTCGAGCATCGCGACGCCACCAGCGACCGGGTCACCATCGACGCGGCGCACGCGATCAAGGCCTGCGGCGTCGGCGTCAAATGCGCGACCATCACCCCCGACGAAGCGCGGGTGAAGGAGTTCCATCTCAAGGAAATGTGGAAGAGCCCCAACGGCACGATCCGCAACATCCTCGGCGGCGTCATTTTCCGCGAGCCGATCATCTGCGCGAACGTGCCGCGGCTGGTGCCCGGCTGGACCAAGCCGATCGTCGTCGGCCGTCACGCCTTCGGCGACCAGTACAAGGCTACCGACTTCCGCGTGCCGGGCAAGGGCCGCCTGACCATGCGCTTCGAAGGCGCGGACGGCGCCGTTATCGAGAAGGAAGTGTTCTCGTTCCCCGGCCCCGGCGTCGCCCTGGGCATGTACAATCTCGACGATTCGATCCGCGACTTCGCGCGCGCCTCGCTCAACTACGGCCTGATGCGCAAGTATCCGGTCTACCTCTCGACCAAGAACACCATTCTCAAGGCCTACGACGGGCGCTTCAAGGACTTGTTCGCGGAGATCTACGAAGCGGAGTTCAAGGGCCGGTTCGCGGCTGCCGGCCTCACTTACGAACACCGCCTGATCGACGACATGGTCGCCTCGGCGCTGAAGTGGTCGGGCGGCTACGTCTGGGCGTGCAAGAACTACGACGGCGACGTGCAGTCGGACACCGTCGCGCAAGGCTACGGCTCGCTCGGCCTGATGACCAGCGTGCTGCTGTCTCCGGACGGACGCACGGTGGAGGCCGAGGCCGCGCACGGCACGGTGACGCGCCATTACCGCGAGCATCAGAAGGGCCGCGAGACCTCGACCAACTCGATCGCCTCGATCTTCGCCTGGACGCGCGGTCTTTCCCACCGCGCCAAGCTCGACGACAACGCGGCGCTGGCGCGCTTCGCCGAGACGCTGGAGCGCGTCTGCGTCGAGACGGTGGAAGCCGGCTTCATGACCAAAGACCTCGCGCTGCTCGTCGGCCCCGAACAGAAGTGGCTGTCGACCGAGGGTTTTATCGACAAGGTCGGCGAGAACCTGAAGGCGGCGATGGCGAAGTGATCCCCCCTCTGTCGGCAAGGCACGTGGCAGGACGGGCGTCTTTTCGATCACCCCCATTTCGGGAGACAGTCGAGATGTCGTCGTAGGACGCGCCCTTGCGCGCAGGCGCAAAGGCGTCGAATGACGGTTATGCGCGGGCGCTCGTTCTCTCCCCGTGCGGGAGATGGTGGACGCGCCGAAAGCTGCGGCCGGACGACAGGTCGGCGCGCCGGCACCTTACAAGCCTTGCACCGGCTGCATCTGCAGCGGTCGGGCGGCCGCGCCTCGCCGTCGAGCTCTTGGCGAGAACCCCTTCCAAGACGCGGTTCGAGGCGAATTGACATCCAAGGTGCGATTGTGCTTCACGCTCAAGCGGGTAGCGCATTGGCCACACATGCTGACGAACCGGTACGTCATCGCCTTGGTGGTGCCTGTCGTGTTGATCCTCTCAAGTGCTTTCGCTAGGAAGCTAGTGAGGGGCTCACCTTGGGTGCGGTCCGATTTCTTTCTCGGGGTGCAGCTTTCTCTAGCAGCAATAGCTGCGGCGCTGACTAATTTCTTAGACTTAAGCAAAGC
>Ga0326727_10024688_pt1 | contig 11334 bp, 10 predicted proteins | sample MB2enrmetagenome_FD_207643 | JGI IMG/M metagenome (GOLD analysis project Ga0326727, IMG submission 207643) | Lab enriched peat soil microbial communities from McLean, Ithaca, NY, United States - MB29MY | ecosystem: Environmental > Terrestrial > Soil > Wetlands > Peat | place: USA: New York... | reverse complement strand
CAGTGGTTTCAATCAGCCGGGCGTGCTCGAAGCCGATGCGGGTTAGCTCGGCGGCGAGAGCCTCGGCGGCGCGACGGCAGTCGCCCTTGTTCTCGGGCAAGGTGGAGATCGAAGGAATACGCAGCAAATCCTTCAATTCCTTCAGATAGCGGGGTTGGTTCTGGCGTGCGTAAGCTACGGCGGGTGAAGACATCGGATTGCTCCCTTAAAATGGAATTCGCTGTCAAAAATGGAGTATAGGCGCTCCGGCGGCCTTTTGTCCGGTAGCAAGAAAGGAAAATTGTTTGCGAAATCGCGAATGTGCCGGCCTGCCGGGCAAGACGCGCCGTCTTTGCCTCATCGCCTTTCTAACCCTGGCGACGAGCGCCGTGGGCGCATCGGCCCAGGCTGTCCCTGCGGTTAGCTCATATTACGCACGAACCAACACCTTCAGCGTCTTCGGCGCTTACTCGGGCGACTCCAGCCATATCCTGTTGGGCGATGCGGAGAACCGCAGGCTGCTGAACATTGGCGTGGCCTACGGGCGCAAGCTCTTGGTCAACCGCATGGTCAACTGGCAGTACAACGGGGAGCTGCTGCCGGTGGCGCTGGAGAGCGATCCGGTGGCTTTGTATACGTACAGTTGGACGTCGCCAACGGTGTATTCAGAATCCGGTACCGCGGTTCTAACCACACCCTGCATCCCCGGATCGGGCAGCTTCAGCACTACAGATAATGGCAAAACCTACAGCTACTCCTATACCTTCACCTGCTCCCGCCAATGGACGATCGGCGAAGGCATGTCGCCGGTTGGCTTTCAATGGAACTTCCGGCCGCGCCGCAAACTGCAACCTTTCTTCATCGGCCACGGCGGCTATATGTACTCCACGCAGCCGATTCCTGTGCCGCAGGCCGGCTCGTTCAACTTCACCTTCGACCTTGGGGCGGGATTTGAACTATACCGCTCCAAGACACGCTCTGTCCGCGCCGAGTACCGCTATCACCACATCTCGAACCACAACACGGCAAACCAGAATCCCGGCATCGATAACGGGCTGTTTCAGGTTACTTATTCCTTTGGGCGATAAGGCAGGATCATGCTCCGGCGGCTGATCTACCCAGGGCACAGTATCCTTTAGAGAGATGCCCCCTATTCTCAACGCGCAATCGGTGAGCAAGCAGTTCGGCGCTAAGCCGCTCTTCCAGAACATTTCGCTCACCGTGGAGGAGGGTGCTCGGATCGGGTTGATCGGGCCCAACGGGGCAGGCAAATCCACGCTGCTGGCGATTCTTGCCGGGCAGGTGGAGCCGGACTCGGGCGAGTTGTCGGTGCGCAAGCGCGCTCGCGCGGCCTACGTGCCGCAGGATTCGAGCTTTGCTCCCGGCCTCACCATTCGCCAGGTTCTGGAGCGGGCGCTGGCCACCGCGCACGTAAACGAGAGCGAGCGCGAGGGCCGGGAGCGCGAGGGCCTGATTCGAGAGTTGGGAGGCCGCGCTGGCTTTGCGGACCTCACCGCCGAGGCCGCCGCGCTCAGCGGCGGCTGGCGCAAGCGGCTGGCGATTACCGAGGCGCTGGTCAGCGAGCCCGAGGTGATGCTGCTGGACGAGCCGACCAACCACCTGGACTTGGCGGGGATCGAGTGGCTGGAGGAGCTGCTGACCTCGTCCTCGTTTGCCGCCGTCACGGTGAGCCACGACCGCTATTTTCTCGAATCCACGTCCAGCGAAATCATCGAGCTGAATCGCGTCTATGCCGATGGGTTGCTGCGGGTGAAGGGCAACTTCAGCCGGTTTCTGGAGGAAAAGCAGGCTTATCTGGAGTCGCAGAACCGCCAGCAGGAGAGCCTGCGCAACCGGGTGAGAACAGAGATCGAATGGCTCAGGCGCGGGCCAAAGGCGCGGACCACGAAATCAAAAGCACGCATCGATACGGCCAACGCGATGATAGGGCAACTGGCGGAGATGAACGCGCGCACGGCGGTGGCGACGGCCGGAATCGACTTTGAGGCCAGCCTGCGCAAGACCAAGCGGCTGGTGGAGTTCAAGGGTGTGGCTTGCGACGTACCTTCCTCTGAGGATGGAGAGGAATTCAATCACTCAGGCATCTTGGTATCCAACCCTAGCCGCAAAGACAAAAACGCGGCGAGGGTGGGGCACCCAAATTCTGTTATTCCTGATGAGAATTCTCCAGTAGAAGGGAAGCGCGAGCGGCGTCTGTTCAGTGGGCTCAACTTCATTCTTACCGCGGGCATGAAGGTGGGGCTGGTTGGTCCCAACGGCAGCGGCAAGACGACCCTGCTGCGCCTGCTGCGGGGCGAGCTGGAGCCGGCTGAGGGCACGATCAGGAGAGCCGAGGCGCTGCGGCTGGTCTACTTCAGCCAGATGCGCGAGCTGGACGAGAACCAGACCCTGCGGCGCGCGCTGGCTCCGGAGGGCGACTCGGTGATGTACCAGGGACGGCTGGTGCACGTGGCCAGTTGGGCGGCGCGGTTTCTGTTCAGCAGCGAGCAACTGAATCAGCCGGTCAGAAATTTGAGCGGCGGCGAACGGGCGCGGGTACTGATTGCCAAGCTGATGCTGGAGCCAGCGGACGTGCTGCTGCTGGACGAGCCGACCAACGACCTGGACATTCCGACGCTGGAGATTCTGGAGGAGAATTTATTGGAGTTTCCCGGAGCGCTGGTCTTGGTGACGCACGACCGCTACCTGCTGAACCGCGTCTCCACGACGGTGCTGGGGCTGGACGGCCGCGGGCACACCGGGCGATTTGCCGACTATGCGCAGTGGGAAGACTGGATCGTGGAACAGGATGAGCTGGCGCAGGGCACGACGGAGCGCCGTGCAGACGGCTCAAGCTCCGCGCAACGGACAGGCGCCGAACAGGCGCAAGGCGAGGGAGCGAAGAAGAAGCTCTCTTACCTGGAAGCGCGGGAGTTTGCGGCCATCGAGCAGCGGGTCGAGGTCTCCGATGCCCGGTTAGCCGCCGCACACGAGCGCGTCGAGCATCCGGCGATTGCGACCAACGCTGCCGCGCTTCAGGAGGCGCTGCTCGAACTGGACGCGGCACAGCACGAGAATGACGCGCTCTACGCACGCTGGGCTGAGTTGACGGAGAAGGCGGGCTAGCGCTCGCCCCAGCTCAGCTTGTTGCGCAGCGCTTCAAAGAAGCCGCCCTCGCTCATGCGGACCAGGTTGAAGGTGTGCGACGATTTGCGGCAGCGAATCTCATCACCGATGAGCAGCTCGACGGCCTTCTGGCCGTCCACGGTGAGCAGCGCCGGGTTGACGACGCCCTCGACGCGGACGCTGAGGGAGGCGTCGCCGCGCACCACGATGGGCCGGAGCGTGAGCAGATGCGGGCAGATGGGCGTGACCACCATGGCGTCCACGTCGGGCGTGAGGATGGGGCCGTTGGCGGCCAGCGTATAGGCCGTGGAGCCGGTGGGGGTGGAGACGATGACGCCGTCTGCGCGGAAGCGGGCCACGCTCTTGCCATCCAGCTCGACGGCGAAGTCGCCCATGCGGGCAATGTCGCCCTTGGAGATGACCACCTCGTTCAGCGCCTCATAAATGGAGTGCAGCGCGCCGCCACGCCACAGTTCGGCATGCAGCATGGCGCGCGGGTCGGGATAATGGCAGCCGTGGCAGCCGCTGTGCCAGCTATCCAATGCCGGATAGAGGTCGGCGAGGCGAACCTCGGTCAAAAAGCCGAGGAATCCCAGATTCACGCCGAGGATGGGCGTGCCGGTGGAGGCAAAGATCCGCGCCACGGACAAGAGCGTTCCGTCGCCGCCCAGCACGATCACCAGCGCCGGCGATTGCCCGGGCATCAACGCGCGGTCCATGGCCGGCGCAGCCGCTGTGTACTGTCCGCCCTCCAGGTCCAGCAGCGGCTCATAATCATGCTGGCGCAGCCAGGCAATCAGCTCCGGCAGAAGCCGGGCCAGTTCTTTCTTCTCGGGTTTGCAGACAATCGCGACGCGAACCATGCGGTATCAGTGTAACGGACCACCTGCGGTGGGGCCAACTCCGCCTGCGGCGGGGCTAACTTGCGGCATAAATAACGAAAACGCCGCTAACTCCGGCGTGTGTTGAGAAGAAACTCGCGGTTGCCCTCGGCTCCGGTGATGGGCGAGGGAATGGTCTCGACGACTTACTAGCCCAGCGAATCCGATAATCGCTTTCAACTTCATTGCGCCGGAAACGGGCTACGGCTCATGCGGCTTTGCTGAAGAGTTTAATCTTGGGGAGCTTTTTGCGTTTCGCCTGGGCAAAATCGTAATCGGTTTGAATCTCGAACCATAAACTCGGATGCGTTCCCAGCGCGGCGGAGAGCCGCAGCGACATCTCTGCCGAGACGCCTCCGCGGCAGTTGAGCACTTTGGAGAGCGTTACGCGTGATACGCCGATGTGCCTGGCGAAGTGCGTAAGGTTCACCCCTTCAAGAGCGGAGCGCAGTATGCGTCCTGGATGCGCCGGCTTGAACATTTCAGTGGGCATTGTTGCTCCTTGTAAACCTAGTGGTAATCCCGGTAGTCCACGAGGATGGCATCCTCGCCGTCAAAGGTGAAGGTCAAGCGCCAGTTGCCGTTCACTTTCACCGACCAGTGGTTCTTGAGAGTGCCGTGCAAGCCGTGGCAATTCCAACCTTGAAAGTCCATATCGTTCGGGCCTCTTGCGCGATTGAGGGCGGTTAACTGTTCTTCCAACTTTGTAGCATGATGCGGTTGAATTCCGGCCTTGCTGCCGGTTCTGTAGAACTTCTCCAGGCTGGCGTGCCGAAATGACTTGATCATACGTAAACTATATCGCTACGGTTTGCGGTTGTCAACACGTCCGAACATCCGAGGATGAAAGATGTCCATGGCCAGTTTTTGTCTTGAATCACGAACGCCGCTAACTCCGCCGCGCGTAGAGCAGAAACTCGCGGTTGCCCTCCGCGCCGGTGATGGGCGAGGGAATGGTCTCGACGACCTGCCAGCCTAGCGAGCGGACACAGTCGGCCACCCGGTCGACGGCCAATTGATGCGCCTCGGGGTCGCGGACGATGCCTCCCTTGCCCACGTGACCGCGCCCAGCCTCGAACTGCGGCTTGACCAGAATGATGACTTCGGTGAGTTTCGGAGCGGCAGCAAAGACCGGCTCCAGCAGCAGCGTGGCGGAGATAAACGAGACGTCCATCACCAGCAATGTGAGTCTCGGAAAGCCTTGTTCTTCGGCAAGTGCCCCGGGGGCAAGAAAACGCGCATTGGTGCGCTCCACCAAGCGGACTCGGGGGTCGTTGCGCAGCTTCATGGCAATCTGGCCGAAGCCGGTATCGACAGCGGTGACCTGGGCAGCGCCTGCTTGCAGAAGGCAATCGGTAAACCCGCCCGTGGAGGCGCCCACGTCGAGGCAGGCGCGGCCCTGGACGGCGATCTGCCAGTGCGCCAGCGCCGCGGCCAGCTTGAAGCCCCCGCGGCTTACGTAAGGCTGGTCTTCTCCCAGCAGGCGGATGGGAGCATCGGCGGGAACCGTGGCGCCGGCTTTCTCCACCTTTTGCTCGCGCACCAGAACCCGGCCAGCCAGGATGAGAGCGCGCGCCCGCTCGCGGCTGGGAACCAGTCCCCGCTCGACCAGCAGCAGGTCCACGCGCATCTTTGCTTCGCCGGCCATTCTCTCCATGGTTTCACAATGAATGGCTTGTTGAGCCTCAATGCCTAAAATGCCTCATTCCGGTGAAGACCATGGCAATTCCCAACCGGTCAGCGGCGGCGATGACCTCTTCGTCACGGACGGAGCCGCCAGGCTGGATGACGGCCGTGGCTCCAGCTTGGGCTACGGCTTCCAGGCCGTCGGGGAAGGGGAAGAAAGCGTCGGAGGCGGCAACGCAGCCCTTGAGCGGGAGCACGGCCTTCATTGCACCGAAGCGGGCGGCGTCCACGCGGCTCATCTGGCCCGCGCCTACGCCGAGGGTCTGGCCGTCGCGGGCGTACACGATGGCGTTCGACTTGACGTGCTTGCAGACGCGCCAGGCGAATAGCAGGCTGCGCAGCTCCTCGGCAGTGGGAGGACGCCAGGTGACGATCTTCAAGCCGGGGTCGAGCGCGGCAGCGTTGATGCGGCCGGTGTCGGCGTCCTGCAAGAGAAGCCCGCCTGACACGTGCTTGATGACGGGACGCGGAGGCGCGGGACGCACCTCAACGAGGCGCAGATTTTTTTTGGCGGCGAAGCGCTCGCGGGCCTCGGCGGTGAAGCTGGGAGCGGCAATAGCCTCGACAAAGAGCTTGGCAATCTCCGCGGCGGCGTCGCCGTCTACAGAGCGGTTGATGCCGATGACCCCGCCGAAGGCCGAGGCCGGGTCGCATGCCAGCGCCTTGAGATAGGCTTCGAGGATGGTGGAGCCGGTGGCCGCGCCGCAGGGGTTGGTGTGTTTGACGATGATGACCGCCGGTTCGTCGAACTCCTGAGCCAGTTCCCAGCAGGCGTCCAGATCGACGAGATTGTTGAAGCTGAGTTCCTTGCCCTGAAGTTGGGTTACGCCGGCGATTCCCTGCCCTGTTCCGTCGGCGTAAAGCGCGGCGCGCTGATGGGGATTTTCGCCGTAACGCAAGGACTGGGCCAGCGGGAGGTTGATGCGCAGGGTTGTCGGCAGACTGCCAATGACGGGTGCGGCGGGTGCGGTTGGCTCGGGCGCTTCGGCAATACGATCCAGCGTGTTGGCGATGGCCGTGTCGTAGGCCGCTGTCAGGGCAAAGGCCCGCCGCGCCAGCCGCCAGCGGGTTGCACGGCTGAGACTTCCGCCGGTGCTTTTTAATTCTTCAATGAGGGCGGGATAGTCTGACACGCTGGTGACAATGGCCACGTCTTCAAAGTTCTTGGCCGCGGAGCGCACCATCGACGGACCGCCGATGTCGATGTTTTCAATGAGATGGCTGAAGGCGACGCCGGGCTGGGCCGCAGTCTTCTCGAAGGCGTAGAGATTGACCACCACCATGTCGATAGGCTCGATTCCGTGCTGAGCGACGGCCGCCTCGTGCTCCTTGTTGCCACGAATATAGAGCAGCCCGCCGTGAACCTTGGGGTGCAGGGTTTTGACGCGGCCATCGAGCATCTCTGGAGAGCCGGTCAACTCGCTGATGTCCTTGACGGCAAGACCGGCCTCGCGCAGGGCGCGCGCCGTTCCGCCGGTGGAGACCAGTTCCACGCCAAAGCCAGCCAGCGCCTGGGCAAACTCCACCAAGCCGGACTTGTCGGTTACGCTCAGCAACGCCCGCCGAATCCGTTTTTCTTCAATCACCTCTGGAATCACGTTTCCGCTCCTTTCGAGGCCTTCGCACCCCGGCAAAATTCCATGCAGCAACGGATCGGCGAGGGCCAAACACCAGAGTACATCGAAGCACTGAGGTAATCTCATGGATACGCGCGTGCCGCGCCGCTCCGGAATGCATTAAAGTTGAAATATGGGCAGTTCCCCCCCCAATTACCAATCCCGCGAACAAAGACCTGGACCTGAGTTTCTGCGTCCGGAGGCCGGTTTTAATCCGCCGCCGCCTCCGGTTCCCCGGCGGCGTCCCTCGTGGTCTTACGCGCCTGCTACCTATACGCTAGTAGGTATCAACTGCCTGGTTTTTCTGGTGATGCTCACGCACCACGTCAGCGCGTCCAGCCCCAATCTCGATCAACTGATGTACTGGGGCGCCGACAACGCAGGCAGTGTACTCATTCAAGGTGAATGGAAGCGTATCGTTACCGCCATGTTCGTGCATGTGGGCTGGATTCACCTAGCCACCAACATGTGGTGCCTGTGGAATCTGGGATTGCTGGCCGAGCCGCTGATGGGTTCGACGGGCGTGTTGGCTGTGTACATTCTCACCGGCGCGGCGGGCAACTTGCTGTCTACCTGCGTCAACTGGCTGAAGTACTCCCCTTCCCCGGAATGGGCGATTAACCATAGCCTGACCGCGTTTCCGGCCGGCGCGGGAGCCTCGGGAGCGGTCTTCGGCATCGCCGGAGCGCTGATTATCCTGCTCAAGTCGCACCGTTTGCCGGTGCCTCCCTTGGAGTTGCACAAGCTGCGCAGGTCGGTGATCTATTTTGCCGCCATCAATTTGGTGATCGGCTTCACCATCAGCCTGGGCGTCGTGGAGAGGCATACCGGGATCAGCATCGACAATTCTGCACACCTGGGCGGCTTTCTTTGCGGCTTGCTCTTCGCTGCTCCGATGGTGCCCCGGATTGGCTCGTCCCGCGATCTGTTTCTCTTCCGCCTTCGCGTGGCCACAGGGATGATCGTGGGAATCCTGGTTCTGTTCAGCTTCTTCCTGGTCAAGTTATCGCGGTAAGGCGCATTTCACCATTGACTGAATGTGGTTTCCCACCTTTCGAGCAAGAAACGTACGTAGGATGGAGCCTCAGGCAAGCTGGGAGTTACCGCGTCGCCGAGGCGGCGAACTTTTTCACCATGGCCAGCAACAGCTTGCGGTCGCTCTCGTTCAGGTTGGTGGAGTAGCGGCGGATCTGGTTCAGAAAGCGCAGCTCATCGTCGGTGAGCTTTTTCAGGTTCGGCTGCCGGCCCGGCGAGTCGTCGGCGAAGAACTGGGTGATGGGCAGATCGAGAGACCGCGCAATCTTCGACAGCGTGTCCAGCGAAGGCACCGTATGGCCGTTCTCCACGCGGGAGAGATAGCAGCGCAACAGGCCCGTTTTCTTTTCGATGTCGCCCTGGGAAAGCCCCTTTTGCAGCCGGAAAGCGCGGATAGTAGTGCCGATCTTCAACATGGGAATGTCCTGTTCGATGGCTGCCGGGGTTACTTTCGCGGTAGCAATCAAAAGATTATTGTCATAATAGTTAACATGGGGCGCGCGGGAAAGCAAGCAAATTCTTCGTCAGGTTTGAACAGAAAGTAACTTAAAAGGCTAAGGCCTGATTATTTGAACCGGATACCGGATCATAGGCGCTTCACGAGGTAAGCGAGTTCTTCCACGGGATTGTCGTTGTACGGCGCGCAAGGCTCAAAACCCATGTGCAGATAGAGACTATACGCAGCATCCATGGATGCGGGGACGGTGTCGAGAAAGACCGCCTTGCATCCCGCGGCGGCAGCGCGGTCAAGAACGGCCTGGGTCAATGCTTGGCCCAGTCCGAGGCCGCGCCCGTTGGGGCGCACCCAGAGGCGCTTCAGTTCCCAGGCAACGGGGGCAACCGAGATGGGCAGCGTGCGCCAGGCAACGAATCCGGTTGGTTCTCCGTGCAGATTGGCTAACAGGCATCCGCCACCCAGTTCGGAGTAGCTGAGGGGCAGGCGGCCGGCTTCCTTTTCAAGAGAACCGTAACAGAAGCGCGCGCAATCGGGTTGCGCAATCACAAAGCGGCCATATTCAAGCAGCAATTCCCGCGCCTGCGCGATTGTGGCCGGGGAGGTGGAGGTGGTGATTTCTTCCAGTTGAAATGGCCGGGATTCGGTCTCGTAAGTAGCCATTCCTCAAGTTTACGATGAGTTGAGGTCATTTCGATCCCGTAAACCTTCGCGGCGGATGGACCGTCTGAATGAGTAGGAGCACGAAAGGTCAGGGAGCGTGAATGCGGCAAGAAGCAATGCGGTGGGCCGTTATTGCGGGAATCTTTGTGACCTGCGGATTTGCCGCCCAGGCCCAGTCGCCAGCCTCGCCGACAGCCCAGCCCGCCGCGCCGGTGAGCACGCTTGGCGCCAGTGAATTAAGTCCACCCGTACCAGTGCCGTCCGGCGGAAGACTGCACGGCATGGTCAGAAGCGCGAACATTCCCCTGCCCGGCGTGACCGTAACCGCCCAGAACACGCTCACAGGCAAGCGCTTTTCCACCACCACGGACATCACCGGCGCCTGGGTTCTGACCATTCCACAGAATGGGCGCTACGTGATCCGCACTCAATTCGCAGGATTTGCACCCGGCTCGCAGGAGGCGGTGCTCAACGCTGCAAGCCGCAACCAGACAGTGACCTTTGAGCTGGTGCTGGCCTCGCGGGCGGCCCAGCAGCAGGAGAGCGAGGCGGCTAGCCAGCAAGCCATCCGGTCTACCATTCAGCAACTAACGGCCAACGGCGCGCAGAGCCTGAGCCTGATGAGCGCACTCACGAGCGAGACCGAGAACCAGGCAGGGCCATCCGGCGCGGCGGGCGCGGCACTGCCCTCGATTGCCGGCAACTCCGACTTCGGCGACGATTCAGTGGCCATCAGCGGGCAGACGGGAGCGGTGAGTCCGCTGGCCGGCATGGACATGGACCGCATCCGCGATGCGGTGGAGACGCTGCGCGCTCAGGGAGTTTTGTCGGGCGGACAAAATGGACAAGGTGGGCAAGGCGGCGGTAACTTCGGCGGAGGAGGAGGCCTTTTCGGGGGAGGCGGCGGTTTCGGCGGGCCGGGCGGGTTTGGAGGAGGCGGGCGCGGCAACTTCCGCGGCTTCAACCCCGGCCAGCCGCACGGCGCCATCTTCTGGATTGGCAGCAACTCGGCGCTCAACGCGGAGCCGTTTAGCCTGCGCGGCCAAGCGCAGCAGCAGCCGCCCTCCGGCACCAACCGTTTCGGCCTCACCTTCATGAGCGCGCCTTATTTGCCGGGAGTGACCAAGCCCAGCGGCAAAGACGTGCTGTTCCTGACGCTCAGCGGGCAGCGCAGTTCCAATCCGCTGGACCAATACGCGACTGTGCCCACGGACGGCAGCTTTCCAGGAACAGTCGACGAACGCACGGGCAACATTCCGGGGCTGGCCAATCCGGTTACGCCCGTCCCGGTTGCTACAAACCTGCTGCAATTTTTCCCCACGCCGAATTTGCCCGGCTACGCGCAAAACTACCATCTTCTGACCACCGCGCAGACCAACACGACGCAGGCCGGCGCGCGCTATATGCGCAGCCTGGGCAAGAACGCCACCTTACCGGGTGGACGCGGAGGATTTGGCCGTGGCGGCGGGCGCAGGTCGCAGAATCAGGGGCTGCGGCAGAGCATTAACTTCAACTACAACTGGATTGGCACGGCCTCCGACAATGTGAATGTCTTTCCGCAACTGGGCGGCAAGAGTTCAACGAACTCGAACAGTGTGCAGGCCGGCTACACGGTGGGCTACCACAAGCTGACCAACATCTTCAATGCTAACTGGAATCGCGTCACCAGCCAGGCAACCAACTTCTTCACCAACAGGACCGATATTGCCAGCCAGATTGGCATTCTGGGACCTGGCGGCGAGGCGCTGAACGCGAGCCCTCTCGACTACGGCCTTCCCAACGTGACGCTAAACAGTTTCACAGGGATGAACGAGCAGCAGCCTAGCTTCTCGCTGACACAGACCATTTCGGCCTCGGAGACATTGAGCTGGATTCACGGCAAGCACAACCTGCG
>Ga0326727_10024687_pt1 | contig 11334 bp, 12 predicted proteins | sample MB2enrmetagenome_FD_207643 | JGI IMG/M metagenome (GOLD analysis project Ga0326727, IMG submission 207643) | Lab enriched peat soil microbial communities from McLean, Ithaca, NY, United States - MB29MY | ecosystem: Environmental > Terrestrial > Soil > Wetlands > Peat | place: USA: New York... | reverse complement strand
GGACGGCCTTAAGCGTGTCGCTGTCTATCTCGACGTATAAGCCCCCTGGCGCGGCGTAGACTAGCGGCGGCACACCTTCGAGGAAGTTGTCCCTGAAGGTCTCGATATCCACGCACGGTATGCCATAGCGCAGGTATACGGCCCCGCTTTCCAGCGGATGGTCGTTCGTATGCTCGCCGATGACGATCGGCGTGCCATTAAAAAGCGCGGCCAGCCTCCGCATCTCCCTGGATGTGTCCTCGCCCAGCCCCTCGATGTTCGAGAGAACCTTGATAAGGAGGAACGTTTTTCCTCTCCGTGCCACGACGTCAAAGCTCCTGGGCCTGATGTCGCACTTCTCGGAGATCATGAATTCGGCCTTTTGCAGGGTGCGAATGGCCTGGTCGAGCAGCGTTTCTCGAGTCATAATCCGAAAGACTTATATTGTTAACATTCATCTGTATTTTTTCTAATATTAAAACATTTTGATTATGATCTATGTTGGAATGGATGACACCGACTCTAAACAGGGCATGTGCACGACTTACCTGGCGGCCGTGCTAGCGGAGCGTCTTGAGCGCTTCGGCGTTCACGGATACCCGCGCCTGGTCAGGCTTAACCCGAACATTAAGTATAAGACCAGGGGAAACGCCGCCCTGTGCATCATCCTTGAGCATGGCCCTGTCGACGAGATCGAGCGGATCGTGGTCGGCGCCGTCGAGGAGTACGGCCGGTTCGAGGATGAGAACACTAACCCGGGTGTCGTCATTCACGAGGGAGAGGTGCCGGACGAGGCTAAGGCCTTCGCCCTACGTGTCGTGCGCGATGTAGTGGAGATCGAGGAGGCCGCGGATATTGCACTACGTCACGGGATGCGCGTTCGTCGCTTTAAGAACGGCCGGGGCATCATCGGGGCGCTGGCCTCCATCGGGCTGGAAATGTACGACTATACTTATGAGCTCCTGGCATACCGCATGCAGGATTGCTGCGAGAGTCCAAGATACCTCGATAAAGAGTCCGTCTACGAAATGGATGCAGCCACCTACCCGGATACCTGGGACAACGTGGATCTACGCAACAAGGTCATAGTGTTCTCTCCGCATACGCCGGACCCGGTACTGTACGGTATCAGGGGCATCAGCCCCGGCGTGCTTTTAAAGGCCCGGGATATGCTCAGGACCGAGCCGGTAGAGCGCTACCAGATCTTTATAACTAACCAGGGCACAGACATGCATCTCCTGGACGCTAAGGTCTCGGAGGCAAAGAACGACGGCTCATATGTCCTGAAGGGATTCGTTCTAGGGGAGCCCCGTACCATTGAGGGAGGCCACGTATTCTTCAGCATCGAGCAGGATGGCGCCTCCATCGAGTGCGCCGCCTTTGAGCCCACGAAGAACTTCAGGGAGACCGTGAAGAAGCTCATAAAAGGCGATGAGGTGAGGGTATTCGGCAGCGTTAAGGGCGATACCATGAACCTGGAAAAGCTGGAGGCCGTCAGGCTCGCCGTTCAATTTAAAAAAGTTCCGCCGAAATGCCCCGAATGCGGCAAAAGCATGGAATCATCGGGAAAAGACAAGGGCTACAGGTGCAGGAAATGTGGTACAAAGCAGGCGTCGCCGCTCTATGAAAAAGTCGAGCGGGCCCTGGAGCCTGGATTGTACGAGGTGCCGCCGTCGGCGAGAAGACACCTCGCGAAACAGATCATAAGAATAAAAGAGCCCTGGTGCCCCATGCACCCGAGCCGGTAATGCATAAAAATTTATTCGTGTTGCACGAGAACGTTAAGTAGATCCCTATCCAGCAGCAGGCCATCCAGTTTATTGTCGGCCGTGATGACGGGCATCTGCTCTATCCTGTTGCGCCTCATCTTCTTGGCGCAGTCGGATATGGTTGTCTTGTGGAACGCTGTAATGACTTCCTTGATCATGACGTTCTTCACCGGCAGGTCCGGGAGCTTGATGCTCGATACGCCATAGTACAGCTGCATGGTGTCACGCATGCTCTCCCACGTCCACTTATCCTCATCCGATGCGGAGGACATATCTGACTTTTCTACCGAGTCCTCGATGCGGCTCATGTTGATCAGGTCGGTTATGGTGATGATCCCGGTGAGCTCGCTCTTGCTATTAAGGACCGGAAGCGCGTCGTGTTTGGACAGCCGGATTATCTCGCTTACCACGTTGATCGGGGTATCTTCCCAAACGGCGACTATGTTGTTCTTTACATAGGTCTTTATGGGACTGGAGATATCCATCTGGCCGATCGCGCCGACGATGTCCGCCACGGTGACGATACCGACGAGCTTGTTTTTTACTACGACGGGCAGCCTGCGAAGGCCGGTCATTATGAGAATGCGCGCAGCTTCCGATATGGGGGCATCCGGGGTTATTGTCACGGGGTCCCTTGTCATCAGGAGCGCTATCTGCTCTTCGGTGGGATGCTTCAGGAGATCGATACGGGTGACGATGCCAAGCAGGGTGCCTTCCTTTACCACGGGCACCGCGGATATACGCTCTTTCTGCATGAGGTCGAGCACTTCGTCCCTGGAACCCGGGATCTCTATGCTCTTGACGCTCTTGATCATAATATCGTCGACAGTCAAAACTTGTTTCATAACATCCCTCGAAGATTGCTTCATATTATTTAAATATTATTAATCTACTTCTTGCTGCTCTTTATTACCAGTACCGGACAGTTGGCTATGCGGATGACCTTCTCCGCAGTGCTGCCGAGCAATATACGGTCTATGCCGCTCTTGCCCAGCGTGCCCATGACGATAAGGTCCACACCGTTGTCGTTCGCGAACTTGGTGATCTCCACTGCAGGATTACCCTCAAGCACGTGGGTTTCGACATCGGTGCCGGCGGCATTGTCCTTTATGACCTTTACGGCTTCCTCGCCCTCGTCCTTGAGCAGCTGGTACATGTTCTCCCAGGTGACGTCCATGGGTATGGACGTGAACGTGACCGTATCGACCACGTACACCGCATAAACCTTAGAGTACTGCTCACGGGCCATCTTTAGCCCCATATCGACGGCATTTTGCGTCCGCTTCGAGCCGTCGGTGGCGATCAGGATCTTTTTAAATAATTCTGCCATACATTACCCTCATTGATAAAATAGCTCATGTCGTCCGGCCTCGCGCGCCTGACTACGGTGCTTAAGAGATTCTGCGAGCACTTAAAAGTATCGGAATTGACATCGAATACTATGAGGTCGGCGTCCTTTCCCGGCAATATAGAGCCTTTATTCCCGTCCATGCGTGCTATCCTCGCAGCGTTCAGGGTGGCCATTTTTAGAGCATAAGCGTCGTCGTGCAGGAACAACTTTGACGCCCATTCCATTTCCCTGAGCATGTCGGGGCCGTTAAGCATCACGTTATCGGTGCCCAGCGCCAGGAGAACTCCCGCTTCCTTCATTTTTTTAATGGGCGGAAGCCCGACGCCCGTCATCGCGTTAGAGCGGGGACACACTACTATAGGTATGTCCTCATCGGCGGCTCTCCGGATGTCGGGAGCAACTGCCTGCGTCATATGCACTAAAAAATCAGGCATTATATCTATCGCTTTTTTTATATCCTTTCTATTTAATTCGCCAGCATGAATTCCCACAATTTTACGGCGTTTTTTCGCCGTTTCGACGACGGCATGAAGGACATCCTCCGGCACATCGACGCAGGAGCTTATGCCCACTCCATCGCTTACGCTCAGAACGCTTTCGATGGTATCGCCCGGCGCCGGCCGGCCCAGCACAGTGGCTTTCCCCCCGGCCAGCTCCCTTAGCAGGCTCGCCCCCGCCGCCCCGTTCTCGCGAAAGTCGATGAAGTGGCATGTGCCCGTTCGCCGCATCTCGTCAAGCGTCGAGCTTATGCCGTACGATATCTCCTCCCGGGAGGCCGCGTTCAATATCTTATGCTTCAGCCCGTCCGGCGGGGCCACGAGGTCCGCCAGAGGCAGGTACGGCAGGTCTTTGGCCAGGGAGTCGCCTACATGGGAATGGGCGTTAATGAAGGCCGGGCATACCAGGCCACTTATGTCACCGTCACATCGATCGAACCCGATCTCCTTGATGGTGCGGCCGCTGACGACAACGTAGCCTTCCCTGAGCTGGAGGTCATCGCCATATATGACCTGGCCGGATATTATCAATTCCCGGGGCATGACAAGACTAAGATGCCCCGTATAGCAAAATAATTTTTCCCACACGGTGTTAAACCGGGGCTTAGGAAAGGGAGCGGTCAGGTTTATCCTGGGAAAGGCTTAATTACTTCCTCATAGTAGATATGTTGTCTGGAGGACAGAAAAATGGCGAAGAATGATAGTGGCGGATTAATGTCGTCTGCAGGTATCATGAGGTACTTCGATGCAGAGGACTCCATAATAAAGTTAGACCCCATATATGTTATTGCAATTGCCGTAGTATTCGGCGCTGTGGTCTTCGGAGCGAATTTATACTTTAACAAGACCTGGTAATTTAATCAGGCCTCCATAACTATTTTATTATAGCTCCATGCTTAAGGTAACTATCCCGACAACGTACAGCTAATGCGCCCCATCGGCGATCAAGCGGGTCATGGCTCCATGCAGCCTTTATCGTCGACCAAATAAACCGGCTCGGGGTCGCCGCCCTCCTTACCTCGTTTTGGCTCGGTCCGCTCCGGCGATTCGATCACTGTTTTTTTCTCCTCGGGAGGGACGTATTGTATAGGTTCATTATCATCCTTTTTTCTCTTTCTTGAAGTCTTGCAGGCCATCATGGAAAAAATCTTCAGGCGGAGATAAAACGTTTCTTAGCTTTCATGGGGGCTTTCCGATAGATTTACTTTGATGACACGGCTTTATTGACTTGATGTCGCTGGAAGATTACAAGTCGTTCGAGCAGGTGAAAGCGAATCTCGAGATCGTCTTTATCGGCCGCTCCAACGTGGGTAAGTCCACGCTAATGAAGGAGCTCATCGGCGCTAAGGTCAGGATAGGCCGCCGGCCGGGCGTGACCCAGCATCCTAATTACTATGAGTTCTGCGATCTTCTGATAACGGACATGCCGGGCTACGGCTATATGAAGAACGTGGACCGCAAGAAGCAGGACCGGATCCGGGACCTGATCGTCAAGTACTTCGAAGATAACGCGCACCGCATCGTCAATGCCGTCCAGGTCATTGACGCCAAGTCCTTCACAGATATCGTGGACCGGTGGGACGGCCGTGGCGAAGTGCCCATCGACATCGAGCTGTACCAGTTCCTTAAGGACCTTAACATCCCGGTCATATTGGCCGTGAATAAGATGGACAACATCTACGATCGGCAGAAGGACATGGTGCTCGACGAGATCGCCCTGCGGCTCGGCTTCAACCCGCCATGGACTGCCTGGCTGGACAGTATCGCTCCCATCAGCGCAAAAAAGGGCGACGTAGATCACCTGCGAAAGCTGCTAAAGGATAGGCTCAGGGCCATCGGGCGCCAGGACTTAGTAAACTGTTTCTAAGAACAGAGGCTCCTATACATTGTTTATTGTCATCGCATGGAGTACATCCAGGCACACGAAGCTAGTTAAGACAACAAATTGTTTTTCTCACAAAGGCTCGCTTCAGCGAGCCTCACAAAGTCGACACGAAGACCACAAAGGCTCTTTAAGAAATGGGTTGCGACGATAAGGCTTTTGTCGTGTTTTTTATTTTCTAAAAGAGAGTTTTGTGAGCTTTGTGTCGACTTAGTGAGGCACGCCGAAGGCGGGCCTTTGTGCTAAAAGAATATTCGTGGTCTTAACAAAGCTCAGTGTGCTTGAATTATTATGCGGAGATGCCTAAACGCGCTTCCAGTGAGCAATGACCAAAGAGATGCCTGACTCAAATAGGAGAAAAGCCAAAAAAATAGCCGGGATTAACCCGGCTTATGTCAAAGGCGCTGCCGCTGCCTGAACCCCTTTGCTCGCGCTCCAGTCGTATAGCGGCTGTATATTCGGCGCAGGGTTTGCCAGGTCCACGCTCGTGAGGTCTGCGAGCTGTGTCCTGATATAATCGGCTATCGGCGTTCCCGCGCTGACAGCCCGCTGCATCACAACGTCGAGGGGCTCGTCCGACTCGATATACTGTACCAGGTAGTCGCCCTCGGTGCGGTGCTGGAGGAAAGCCTCTATCTTTGATATGGTCTGATAGCGAAGATGCTGTGCTTCCTCGTTCTTCCTCGGGCCGCTCAATTCGCCGTAGAAACGCTTCAGGTCGTTTGCTTTACCTGGCTTTACGGGTATGGCGAATACAGCCTGCCTCTTCGAGGGTGCCGTGCGATTAGTGTCTTTCCATTCCCACACCTTTTCCACGTTCGGGGCGTTCTGCGGGGCGGTGAAGTCATAGCCTATAAAGTCCGCGAACCGGTCCCGGACATATTTTGCAATAGGCGTGCCGAGCTTCCTGTTCTCCTTGAACGTGGGCCCGATGCCCGAAGTCTCTTTTACATAAGTAACTAGGAACGTTCCCCCGGGTAAGTTTTGCTGGAACTCCAGCAATCGGTCCTGCCCTATGGACCGCATGTAATTATCCAGGGCGCTGGCGTTGTTCGTGCTGACGTCCTTCCAGAAAGCCCTCATATCGCCCACCTTATCGGGTAATATGGGCGCGACGAAGCAGTACTCCTTTTCCTTACTCTGGTTAGCCGCCTGGGCCCGGGCCTGCGCGCCAATGCTGAGCGCCAGGAGTACCAGGGCAGCTGCAACGATAATTTTCAACGATGCTTTCATTTGATCCCCACGTAAAAGAAAAAAATATCTCATGATGTAAAATCTGGGAGGCTTTTATGCCATTATCGCGGGGACGTGCCCATGATAAGCCGGACTGTATGCTAATGTTCTTAAAAAGTCCATGAATATGGCATTGGGCAAGGCGGAATATACATACGGCCCCGTACCTCGGCCTGCCTCCGGCCGGCCGCTGTTTCGCCATGGGTTAAGCTTATTAGACTTTCAGGCCGTTTTATAGTATAATATTAGAGGTCGTTGGCATGAGCTTGAAGCCGAGGAAGGTAATGGGGACACCCTTTGCGAACGGGGCGAAGCTGCTGTTTTTAGGAGCCGGGGAGCTGGGAAAGGAGACCATGATAGAGGCCCAGCGTATGGGCATCGAGGTCGTGGCCGTAGACAGGTACGCGAACTCGCCGGGCATGCAGGTGGCGCACAGGTCCCATGTCATTGACATGAAGAGCGAGCGGGCCCTGCAGGCCGTCGTGGAGAGGGAGCGGCCGGACGCCATTATTCCCGAGATCGAGGCCATCAACATCGACACCCTATTCAAGCTGGAGAAGGATGGTTTTTTTGTCGCCCCGTGCGCGAACGCCGTATGGACCGCCATGCACAGAGAGCGCCTGAGGGAGGCGATCGCATCCACCGGCGCCAGGACTTCCAGGTACGAGTACGCCACCGACCTTGAAAGCTTCAGGAAGGCCTGCGAGAAGATAGGATATCCTTGCGTCTCCAAGCCCATACAGTCGTCCAGCGGCAAGGGCTCATACTTCCTAAAGAGCAAAAAAGACGTGGAGAAGGCATTCAAGCAAGCCGAGAAGGCGAGGGGCTCGGCGGCCAAGATAATCATCGAAGAGTTCATCGACTTCGACGTGGAGATCACCGAGCTTTCTGTCCGCTACCTTAACGATAAGGGCAAAGGGGAGAGCAAGTTCGTAAGGCCCCTCGGCCACTACCAGATAGAAGGGGACTACCACTCATCCTGGCACCCGTGGATCGAGGATGAAGACGAGAAAAATGTCAAAAGGATCGAGAAGCAGATCTACGACTACTCGGGCCGTATCATGGAAAAGCTCGGCGGATATGGCCTGTTCGCCCACGAGATGTTCATCGACCTAAAGAGCGGGAAGGTCTATGCAAATGAGACGGCGTGCAGGCCGCACGATACCGGCCTGGTCACGCTGGCTTCAATGCCCCTCGGCTATTCGGAGTTCGCCCTTCACGCAAAGGCCGTCCTCGGAATACCGATCAAATGGCATGAAAATGTGATAGAGCCCCGATGTAAAGCGGCGTCCCATGTCATCATATCTCACACAGAAGGATGGTACCCCCGGTATGGCGTTTCGGGTGCCTATGACGAAGACACCAGCGTCCTGCTATTCGGCAAGCCGGAGACCTACGATGAGAGGCGGATGGGCGTGGTGCTGTCCTGTGGCGACACGGTGGAGCGGGCACGCCGAAAAGCCCAGGCGAGCGCCCACAGGGTGAAGATCGACGCGGGAAAAGGCTGGACGGGCCAAACGATAACCGAAAAGCACTATTAGGAGAAGAGTGCAATACCAAACACTCACTTAAAAAACGAGCAAGAGGGATAGGTTGAGGATCACTCAGATATGCGTGGGCTGCGGGCATTGCAAGGTGTTCTGCCCCGTTAACGCCATCGAGACCTGCGGCACCAGCAGGATTAACGAGAACTGCATCGAGTGCGGCAAATGTAAGGGCTATTGCGCCATCGGCGCCATAACGGAGGAGCCATGAAGGTCGCCATTATAGGAGGAGGCCTGGGCGGACTCCTGGCCGGGGCGGCACTCTCAAAGGACCACGATGTCCGTGTCTTCGAGCGCCTCGACATGTACGGCGGCCGTTTCACCAATTTACCGTACAAGGGCTTTCAGTTAACGACGGGCGCGCTGCACATGATACCCCACGGTAATACCGGCCCCCTGGCAAATCTTTTGAGGCAGGTAGGCGCCGACGTGAATATCGTCAAATGTAAGCCCGACGGCTGCATAATGAAGAAAGATAACACTCAGATCTCATTTTACAGTTTCAGGGAGCTTTTATCGCCGGGTGCTCAGGCTAAGGTCCCCCTGATAATGGCCAGGATGCTCATACAGAGAAAAGGCACGGTGGCCGACATAGTCGGCAACGACCCCGAGTGGATCCCCATCACGGATAGCTGCTGTGGCTGGGCGCTCTCGACGCTGTCCAGGGATACGCCAGCTTCCGAGGCCTCGGGTATCATTAAGCACACAATCGGCGGCGGCCCTGGTAAATACAATATCCCCGGCGTGCCCATGGGCGGCTGTAAAGCCGTGGTGGACTCCCTGGCGAACGTCATCGCGGCAAACGGCGGCCATATCGAGCTTGACTCGAAGGTCGACTCTGTCCTGGTGGACGACGGGAAAGCGAAGGGCGTCACGGTGAACGGTGAAAAGGTCGAGGCGGACATCGTCATATCCGACATCGGTCACAGGCTGACCTCGGAGCTGTATGATGCCGGCCAAATGAACCCGAAATACACGGCGGTCCTGCAAAAGGTCAGGCCGTCGGCGGGGATAAAGATCTGCCTGGCGGCGGAGGAGCCGCTGGTAGGCCACGGCAGCGTGCTGTTCACTCCCTATGCCCGGCGCGTTAACGGTATCAATGAAGTCACTCACATTGACCCGTCGCTGGCCCCGGAAGGCATGCACCTGACGATGTCCCACCAGACCATGCAGACGACCGACGTGCAGAAAGAGATTAAGCTGGGTCTCCAGGACCTGAAGAACATGTTCCCGGGCAAGAAATACTCGGTTCTGCTGGTGCAGTCCTATAGGGATGACTGGCCCGTGAATCGGATCGCTTCGGGCTTCGATATGGGCAACCTGACGCCGGTGAAAGGCCTGTATATTGTGGGCGACGGCGCCAAGGGCAAGGGCTATATCGAGGTCGAAGGCGTCGCCGCTGGCGTTTCGACTCTGCTGGGCACGCTAAAAGCAAACTCATGAGCGATAACAGCCTTTCGTCATGTCCCGAATGTGGTAGTTTTCCCGGTGATGGCATGTCGTGCCGGGAAAAATTCGAAGATGCGCTGGCCCTGGAATTCGGAGACCCCTCCGTTTTTAGTGTCGTACACCGCATCACGGTCATCTGCTATAACCTCCAGCATCCGGCGATTTTTCGGAAGCGGCGCTCGAACGGATGGAGTCCACTCTCCATCCGATAATCGTAGACGGGCTTACGGGAGCGGAGATGCCGGATGAGGCCAGAAAAAAGTATAATGGCAGCATTAAAATAAATCGACAGGCCTCCTCCGATAAAACAAATGAGAAGATAAACTGGTCTATGACCATCATGGACGTTCATATGGAAAACACTGAAGTATATACGAAGGATATCATGATGTGGGCAAAGTCCATTTTAAGTGACGCTTAACTCAAAGTTTATATCTTAGTGCGTGCATTTGTAATCGTCAGTACGCCCCTATAGGGTAGTGGACATCCTTGGAGCCTCCGGAGCTCTAGACCGGGGTTCGAATCCCCGTGGGGGCGCTGTACTTTTTTATTTGCTGTCTCCATATTCGTATGAGCTCCAATCAGATCATGAGCTTTTATTGTGTCCATAATCCCTGTAGGACGATATGAATATCGTTTTGCTCGATAATCCATGGTACCTATTGATATCGCCGGGCCAATGATTAAAATGGAAAGAGATTCTATACCGGAGTCCGGCCGGAAGTCCTGTACTCGATCGTGTATCTGTTATGGTATCGGACATGCGCATATACGTGGTCCTGTTGTATATATGTCAATAACGGGAACGTTATGATAGGCGGTATAATTTCTCTTTTAGCTGTTTATCAAAGCAGTGATTGTGTCGCTGATGCCTTTGATATCGGTGGGTTTTTTTAAAAAGACCTTAGCGCCAGCGTCCAGGGCTTCCCGCCGGACGCTATCGTCGCCGCTGATGAAAACGATTTTCGTGCCCGGCTCTATGGCCAGGACTTTCCTCATGAGGTCGAAACCATCCATGTCGGGCAGCCTGTAATCGATTATAATAACTCCCGGCTTCTCTCTGGCATTGTTGAACTTGTCGATGGCGCTGTGGCCGTCATATGCCACGAAGGACAGGGGTATATGCCGGCGTTTGAACAATAACTCGTATGTGCGCACCAGGTCCTTCTCGTCGTCCACGATGGCGACGCTCGTACTATTTTCCATTATTATCCTCCTTAATGGCCGGTAAATACACGAGGAATCGGCTGCCTTTTGTATAGTCTCCCGGAACTCGATCCTCGACTTTTATCAATCCGCGGAAGCTCTCTACCAGTGTCTTTGAAACATATAATCCCAGGCCGGTTCCCCTGACCTTTGTTTTGCCCCGCTTCTGTCCTCGGTTCAACCGGTTGAATATTTTCTCCTTATTAGCATCAGGTATTCCAGGGCCGTTATCCTCAACTGCCACTTCGTTGAATGAACGACCATTATACACTGTCTTCTTTACTCTGATATTTACTATCACCGGGCCTTTAGAGTGCCTGATCGCGTTATCTATGAGGTTGCTGAAAACGTCCTTCAACAACGGGCTCGCCATGACATAATAGCCATGGCCGACCTTATTATTAATGGCAACATCAATTCCCTT
>Ga0326727_10024685_pt1 | contig 11336 bp, 9 predicted proteins | sample MB2enrmetagenome_FD_207643 | JGI IMG/M metagenome (GOLD analysis project Ga0326727, IMG submission 207643) | Lab enriched peat soil microbial communities from McLean, Ithaca, NY, United States - MB29MY | ecosystem: Environmental > Terrestrial > Soil > Wetlands > Peat | place: USA: New York... | reverse complement strand
TCCAGGCAGCTCAAGATATGTCGATACCGGAACCAATTCACCAAGCTACAACTTTTACACAGACGGCAATACAGCAACAGGACCCTGGAACTTTGAACTCCAAGTAACTGACAGCGCAGACTCACCATCCACAACAACTTCCAACACTATAACAGTAACAGTAAACTCAGCGTTAAGTAATCCAACCGCTTCAACTGACCTTAACACGATTGACCAAGGCCAAACCTCAAGCCTAACATCAACCGACATCACCCAAACAGGAACAAGCCCATACACATACCAATGGATGCAAAAAGCTCCAGGCAGCTCAAGATATGTCGATACCGGAACCAATTCACCAAGCTACAACTTTTACACAGACGGCAATACAGCAACAGGACCCTGGAACTTTGAACTCCAAGTAACTGACAGCGCAGACTCACCAGTAACGTTGATTTCTAATGAAGTCACGGTTGTTGTGAACCCTGCATTGTCAACCCCTGCGATAAATGCTAATTATGGTTCAGTTGACCAAGACCAAACCTCTACTTTAACCTCAACTGACATCACTGGAACCGGCACAAACCCATACACATACCAATGGATGCAAAAAGCGCCTGATGACGGTTCTTACTCAGCGATTAGTGATGCCAGCGCACCTAGCTACTCGTTTAACACTTCCAGTTCTACCACTACTGGGGCTTGGTCATTTATGCTTCAAGTCACCGATGCAACGGGCGCCGCGGTGAACTCAACTGCAGCCGTGGTTACGGTGAATGCCGCACCAACCGTAAATGTGTCACCTACTTCCGAGACCATCTATGTTGGGCAGTCTAAAACATTTACTGCAACAGCATCTGGAGGTTCAGGCGATCTAACCTATCAATGGTACCTCAACGGGAACCCCGTGGGCACTAACAGTTCAACTTACAACTTTACTGCAGATGACGCGAGTTCAGCATCAATCTACGTTACAGTTACCGACTCTGCAAGTAACCCACTCACAGCTAACTCCAATACTGCAGCCATAACGATAAACTCGTTGATTATTACAGCTACAACTGGAACTGGCGGAACCATCATCCCAGTTAGAAATGTCAGTGTAAACTATGGCAGCAGCCAAAACTTCACTATAACAGCCGACCCTGGCTATTACATAGTCGATGTCTCGGTTAATGGAAGCACAATTGGTCCTGTCAACTTCTACGTCTTCACAAATGTTCAGGCTTCATACACTATCGCAGCAACATTTGCACTCTCTCCTACTCCAACACCAAGTCCAACTCCAACGCCCATACCAACTCCATCTACTCCTGCAGTTACTCCTACTCCAACAATCGAGCCTACAGTTACCCCAACTCCAACCGCTAAACCAGCCCCAACGCCCACGCCAACCACAAAAGGAAACTCATCGCCTAGCCCAACTGCGAGCCCAACTGCCTCGCCTAAGCAGACTCAATCAAGCCTAGTTAATGACACAAATATCCTCATAGCAGTCGGCGTAATCATAGTGACAGCTGTCGCAGTAACTTTACTAATGTTAAGAAAGATCAAAAATAGCAAAAGCTAAATCCAAACTGATTCGGCTAAGGAGTATGGAGTTGGTTTTTAAAAGTAAATTAATAATCAGAATTATGTTTAGTTGCAGAATCGATCATTCTGTTCCTGAGATACGTCTTTGTTGGGCATGTTTTTGAAAACGAATACTAAATGTTTGTTTAATGTCAACAACCTTTCAAATAATAAAAAGATAAAGTGAGTCACATGAAGTAAAAAAAAGGCAAACACTCGACTTATTTTCTGGCAAGAGCTAATTTTCGCGTCCATATTCCATGTTCGCGTAAACCAAACAAGACTTTGCTCTTTTAAGCCTCGTCTCGGGATCAACTTTGGCCATTCACTTATAGTGTAATATCGGACAAATTTGATCGAAAGAAGAAGCCCAGATGCTTGTTTCGCTAATAAAAGTTAACCTATAAACGATTAACTTTTTAGTGTAGGTCTATATCAACAAAGTGGTTTGGCAACATAGTTACCGCTGACTATAATAAATATTACAAAAAGGCGAAAGATATTGGTTAGAGCTTTCAAAGCTAACTTATTTGTCTGTCAGAATCAAATAAAAAGCAGGGCTACATTTCAAAAAGTGACGGTGATGAGCAGTAAAAAGCTCGACCTACAGATTTGATGTTGATTTCAGGTAATTCGCTGTATTCAAGTTGCTATTTAGTATTTTCGTTCATGACCTTCGCCTTAAATGCTCGTTTTTGTTATTGAAAGCAGCTATCTGACTTTTGTCAGCGATTGTAACTTAAATGTTAGTTTTGTTTTCCGCAAGTAGTCAAAATGGCCTTAGTCAGTATTCTGGGGGTTGATGCTTTTGTGTGGTCATAAATTTTGGGATATGAACAATGTCGTTATGAAGGTGGATTAAAACCGTTTTTACTATTTTGGCACGGGTGGCAACAGTGTTTATGCCAAAGCAATTGTTTGTGAAAGGAAATAATTCATGTTTGTGGCAGACTTGATGGGGACCTCGTGAAGTTTAAAGTTTTTTTAAAACCATTCAAGGATATTTATTGAATAATATTCAAGAAAAATTGAATTTGGAATTTAGGTTAATACTAATTTGAGTTGGGAGATTGCGTTTGACTTTTACTGAATTTTTCCATTAAAGTCAGAGGGATGTCAAGAATTTTAGAGACCGAGCCCAAATTGGAAAATATATTTTTAAGATTTGTGATATCTTCTCGACTTATAGCCCCAGAGAGTGGGGCAACAGTCAAAAAGATTCCACAAAATAGAACGAAACCAGCCACAAGCTGAACCCAATAAGCCATATTGATAAAATGTAAGAAGAAAAAATCAATCCCAGCTGCAACCATCGACGATAGAAATATTTTTGCAGAAGATTTGAGGTCTATTATGGTCTCGTATTTTTTCCATGCCCAAAATAGTCCTATGAACATGCTAGGTAAGCCATCGGTTAGTGAGACTATTATCACGCCATATATGCCCAGCTCGGGAATTAGTAAAAATGCTAATGGGATGCCTATCAAAATATTTAACAAGTTTAGTTTCATATAAAATTTGGTTTCCCCTAATGCAGGAATAAGGCTATACATGCTCAAGTTCCCGAAAACAGTGTACAAGTAACCCACAACGCTTAGACTTAGAAGGGGAGCAGCATAACTCCATTTATTTCCGTAAAGTGTGCCAATAAGTGATTTTGACAGTACAATAAGTGCTAAGGTCACTGGAATTAACAAAATCGCAGTGTATTTCGCAGATGAGGCAAAAATTGTTTTAAGCAGCTTCCTTTCTTTTTCTGGATTTATTTTTGAGAAGGCTGGGAACATGACGGTCGATATAGGAATTGAGAAGAAGGTCACTAATACCGCAAAGTTTGTTGCAATTCTATAATTGCCTATTATTGAGGCGCTGCAAAATATAGCCATCATAAAAGAATAAAACTGAGTGAGTATTCCGGCAATTATGGTAGAGATAGCGAGAGGAATCCCAAATTTTAACATTGGTTTAAGCGTTTGAAACAGATCAGACTTGAAAGCAAATTGAGAGTCGAGTCTTCTGAAAATAGCAAAATAGAGCAGGAACCCCGAAATGACAGCGGATGCGACTGATCCTATTGTGTAGCCTGTTGCAGCGCCCACGGCTCCATATCCCAAATAAACCAGTAGCGCAGACAAAATACTTTGCACTAATGCCTGACAGATCATTGTGTAGCTACTTAGCTTCATGCGTTCGAAACCTGTAAAAACGCTTTGGGCTGCGCCTGAGAAAGCAGACGATAAAATTGTAATTGATATAAGGGCAATTAGAAATGCAGTTTCGGGTTTTCCAAAGACAAAAGTGGCTACAAAACTAGCTGTCAACAGTGATATTATTGTCAAAAGCAGGCCAGTTCCAACCTCAAAGGTCATACCAGCTATAATTATTCTACGCAGGTCACTTTCTCTGTTTTCGGCTCGGCACTGAGAGCAAAACTTAGTCATAGCTGCGCCTACGCCCCAATCTTGAAAAAGAAGAAAAGTGGAGACCGGAATTGCCGCGATGGTGTACAGACCATAAGCTGACGGGAGTATAAAGAGACCAACAATTATCGTTCCAACCGCCAGTAAAATGGTTGAAAATGTTCGCCCTAGAAACAAATGAAAACTTCCGACTGCAGAAGTGTGACCCATCTCTGCTGCCTTAGCCATGTCGTTTTCGCCCGTAATGATTCCCCTCCATTTAAATCTTAGGAGTTAACAGAAGCCTTTAACATGTTTTTTTATCAGTATACAAGCTTTCTGTACAAATTTTTCCAATTCTAGCACTGATTCCTTCAGCTTTATGCGCAGGTATTCTTTGAAATACCTAACCTAAGCTAAGCAATTCAAATCTTTGCTTAATTTGTTCTTTTTCTGAAGCAAATAGACGCTATTTTTCTTTGATAAGCTGGAGCTTTTACGAAGTTAATGTGAAACAAATTTTAAGACTGCAAATAAATGATGATATCTTGGGGCTTGACATGGAATACGAAGTTATTATTGCAGGAATTGAATCTCCAGATTGGCAAAATTAAGTTTATGATGGACACTGGGAGATAAATACAATTACTAATTAGAAACACAAGTAAAATCAGGGTAATGTCTGAGGAAATCATGAAGAAAATCGGAAAAAAGTAAAAAAGATACATCTCACAATACAAAGTTTGAGGCAGTAAGGAGTTGTCCAGAGACCCCAAATTTGCATTTCCTCGGAGAAAACTTGCGTTGTCTAGACTGAAAAAATGCGTAAAAGCTGTTGATATTTTAGTTCTTGCAGTCCATTCTCGGTCCGCTTTTCCTTTGAAAGGACCGAGAGCTTTCAATATAAAAGGAGAATTCTTTTCATTATTTCTATTTTAGTTTGTGTGTTTAACGACCAGAAACATATTCGAAAATGCATTAGTTCAATTTTTAATCAAACCATAGATAATTTTGAAATAATAATAGTTGATGATGCTTCTACCGATAAAACATCCGAAATAATTAGGAGTTTCAACGATAAAAGAATACGCTACTACAGAAATGAAGAGAAAGTGGGAATTGCTCAAAGTAGAAACAGGTGTATTAGGTTAGCCGCAGGGGACATTCTGTTCTTCACTGACAGCGATTGCATTGTTTCGAAAGACTGGCTTGAAAAAGGTCGTTTAGCATTTGCCCACCAAAATTGCATTGGAACAGAAGGAAAGACTATCTATGTTGCCCCAGGATACCAACCCACCTTTTCGGATAGAGTCGTGGAGAACCATGAACCAGGACATTACATGACATGCAATATAGCTTACAGAAGGATCGTTTTCGAAAACGTGGGTTGCTTTGACACACGCTTCAACCGAAACAGCGACAGAGACTTCGGTCTTCGGGCTAGCAAGTTTGGCAAAATAAGTTTCAATCCAGATATGCTAGTCGTCCACCAACGTATCACTTTCACGCCCCTGCAATTTGTGCGATGGGGAAGGAATATAGAGAACTGGGTTTTGCTTTACAAGCTCCACAAGGATACAAGTTCAATTGGAGAAAACTGGAAACAAAGAGATAAAAAATCTTTTTTCTTACCTGTAGTTTTTCCTGAACGTCTAATCGGCATTTTTTTCCCGCCTTTAGTGCTGGTCAGTCTCACGAGGCATCGATTCAGGACGAAAAATGACTTCAATTTGATTCCTTTTATTTATATTCAAATAATCTACGAAAGACTACGATTATGGGGTATGTGTGCAAAACAACGGGTCTTAATGATTTAGTGTGCGTTTGTGTCGACGGGCTTTTAAAAGAGCTCAACACTATTGAAAATCTACCTTGTTGGCTTCAAATGATTCCTAAGTTTAGACGTAGTTAAGTAGGTTGTAGGCACAGTAAAAAAGTGGCGATTGCTTCAGATTGTTTTGACTGCAATATCCACTGAGACATAATATAGAAGTATGAGGTTTAATTTATGACTTAAATAGAAGAGTATTCCTTGAAAAATTTTAGAAAGTGGTTATAAAGAAATTTTGGGTTATACCCGAATTCTGCGATCCATTTAGAGCTGAGTCTATAACATTTTTCTATGTCAGCAATTGTTGGTTGAAGAATCTTGTTCGCTTGTTCAAGATGGGATGTGACCGTCAAGATATGGCTCTTTTGAAGATATTTAAGATGTTTGAGCAACAGTTCGAATTTATTAAATGCACAAGATACTTCTGCAGGATTCTTTGCTGGAAGTTGAGCAAGTTTTTGGGGATTAGGTCCACCAGCATTAAATTTAGGGTTATAAATCAAATCCCAGTCAAGTTTATTCACCAGTTTACTAGGATGTATTGTTAACACAGATATCGTTCTTCCCATGATAAATTTTTGAAGGCGAAGGTGCCCACGAACGCCACCCTGCCAATCATCAGGAAAAAGGGGAAAGGGATAGAATGTCACACCACCGTAACTAACAGGATCTAGAGAAAGGTTGGTTGAAAAATCATAACTAATTCCAAAAGTTTTTAAAGCCTCAAGATGAGGAGGACTCAAACAATAACCGGGAGCCCTAAAAGAAACTATTTTCTTTCCAGGGAAAAGATCTTGCAGAGAATGAATCCCGCCCAAACCCTGAATCTCACCTGTTAAAGGATTAATATGAGCTGTCTCTCGGGTAACTGAAGTTTGATATGCCTCATTATAACTTTGAACATCAGTAAATTCAAATAACGTAGGATGAACAGAATGACTTGAAGTATGATAACCAATTTGATGATCATTTAGCAACTCCGTTGTTTTGGGGAAAATGCTCAAAGCCTCAGCCATATGTCCTGTTATGAAGAACAAGGCATGCAAATCATACTTCTTCAACAGCTCTAACATGTGATGCAAAGCTGGAATTGAGTTTTCACTAATGAAATCCTCCGTGTCGAAGGTCAAGAAAAGACTATGCATAGTTTTCACCGAAGAAAAGTAAAAAGTTCAATTTAGCAAAACTAACCCAAAAAACTACCTCTTACCTGTCACAGAATGGTAGATATCATTCACACGCAACGCAATCACACTAATGTCATGTTCTTTAACGCTCTGCATTCCATTTGAAGCTAGAGTCTTTTGAAGAGTTTTATTCTTAAATAAACTAATTAACGAAGCAGCTAATTGCTCCGAGTTTCCAGGCTGCACTAAAAGACCATTCTCACCGTCGGAAATTAGTCCTTTGAAGATTCCATATTCAGGTACTATAACAGCAAGACCGGCTGCCCATGCTTCAAGGGTAGCAATATAGCCACTTTTAGTTCCAATAAAAACGTCACTACTCCACAAAAACTTTCTAACATCTTTTTTCGCACCAACTAACGTGACAGACTCGCCAAGATTCAAGTCTTTGATCAAATTATTAATAGGTTTAAAAAGTTGACCATCTCCAACAATTTGAAGATCTGCGGAAGGCACCATTTCCTTAACCGCCGCAAAAGCCCGAACGGGGGTTAGTGGATCCTTGCCTGCTTCAAGTCGACTAACCATAATGGCCCGAGCCCCCAAATTACTTGGATACGAAATTGGACGATAAAATGATTTAACATTGATAAAATTTGGAAGCAAAATACTTTTCTTACCAAAACCTAATTTCCCAAGCAAATCTAATACTTCACCTGAAAAAGTAGTTATTACACTTGCTTGTCTCAATACCTGGAATATAATGGGATCTTCAAGAGACATCGCGTAAGGATCATGCGAATCAACTGAATCGCCATGAAGAGAGATTACTAAAGGTACATGGAAATGTTGACTTAACCACATTGCAAGAACTGGAAAACGGGGCCTCCAAAAACCATGAAGGTGAAAAACGTCAACCTTATCCATTCCTGGAATACGAACTGCTTCATTGAACAAACTTTTTATCAGTAAATCATCCAAACGCTTGAACTCACTATGCGGTATCTTATAAGACAAATTTCTTAAGTAACTTGAGAAAGTTGGTCCTAAACGATGTACTTCTATGCTATTGATTCTTTGTTGCTTTGGAAGCTTATACCTCAGAGGAAAAGAAATATCAGACCTATCTGTAAGCATAAGAAAGTTCAAACTCGAATCATGCCTAGACAGAAAATCACTCAAATTTAAAACATATTTCTCCAGACCACCTGACCCAGTTGGAAAAAAGTTATGCCAAAGATGACAGATACGCATTATTTTAACCACTTTTTACTAATTTAAACTGAGTTTTCCTGCTTATTAAAGCAATAGCGCTATAAGCCAACAAAAATCATGCAGCCTAACTCGAAGGTGGAGAATAAAGAAGACTGTAGATTAATTATTAAGACGAAATTAGTCACGTTTTTGTTAACTGTTCAACAAACTCCACTTTATTAATTTAGGAATATCCACGTGAACTATCGAGACCTTAAATGCTTTATCCTAAAAGAATTTTCCGTGGATATTAACCGTAGCCAGTGAATAATTTAATGATTCTCTAAGATCGTGGCATTGATAGCTGCTAAAAGCTTCCGTCTTTGCGTCTTAGCTAAGGATAGAATTTGTTCTCGATTTTGCAGACCCATATCAACCAGTCTATCTTTACCTAAGCGTAACAGTTGATTTAATTTAGCTGCCAAGTCATAACCATCAACGTAAGTGTACTCATAAGGAAGCAAATCTCCACGTGAACCAAAATTGTCTGATAATACGACAAGTCCAGCCATGGCGTAGTCGTATTTTCTTTCGTTTGTTCCGCCCAAATGAATACCCACATTTAAGCCAACCCAAGACTTACTAAGAATTGTTAAATAATCCGTTTTGGTTGGGACGTATTCATAGTGTTGTAGTACGACATTTTTGGGGACGCACTGTGAGCTTATGCCAATCAGGTATACTTTGATTTTTGTATTAATACGTGATAACGCTTTGAAGATTTCTTGAAGAGATCTACTGGATCTGTCTCCCCATTGACCTCGCAAGACTATGCTCATGCTTGGCTCCGGGTCCTTGCAGACCGGTTTAAATTCTGTAATGGGGTAGATATTAGGGTAAAAAAGCACTTTTTTAGCACCCATTTCTAAATATTTAAGCCGATCTCTTTCGCTACAAGCGATAACCATATCGGATAGGGCAACCGTATTGCGTTCCAACTTACGCATCAACGTTTTAGTTATGGCATTATTTCCGAAATTGAAATGATCATAAGCAACATCTTGAGATACGTAAACAATCGATCCAAAAGGTTTAAGAGTTTTTAAATTAACAATGCGTGCACTCGTGAATTCATCTATCAAGAAAGAATTTGGTGAGTTAAGTTTTCTCAAGAAATCTATAAGCAGCTTTGTTCGAGCAGGTTTATCGAAATATTCGCCAAGGGCTTGCGAAAGACTAGTTAAGAAACCCTCCGCGAAAAGAACACGTGAGCTGTTCGTTCGCGAAAAACGTTTCAACAAGCCGTCACGCATATTCTTTGGGCTCTTAACCAACATGAGTAAGAAATGAATAAAATTTCCTGAGGCAGTAGACGCCAAGTCCACTTGATTATTCCCCCATTTCTCTTCAAATCGGGAGTCGACTCTTCTGAAAACATAAAAAAATTCTTCGTTTGAATTCAGTTTATACGCTTGAACAACGAAATTCATTTTTAATGAAAGTTTTCCTCCGTCATTAATAACAACTATCACTTAGAATCAACTCCAAAGACAGTATTGCCAAGTAGCTAACATGTTCACCAGATTAAACATGGACACATTCATTTGGCACATTCTATCAAACGCCTGCCTAAATTGATATTGTCAATTTACCAAAATCTTGAACCACGCCTGCAAAAACTACACCCATTTTATGATAATGACGTATATTTAATTTTGCATTTTGCTTGAATTGATGTGAACTTAATAGTTTAAATTAGGAAAATTCTCTCTTTTATGCACCTCTTCCAAAGTTGCAATCGTTCAGAAATCGCGTAAATGTACGTAAAAGGCACCAATTTGTAGTCATCAGAGCCCTGAAATTTGTTATGAAAGAGACTTGCAAAAACTACAGGCGGACAAATTATCTTAACCAAATCAAGCGGAAAAGCAATACGACCAGCCATGCATTCTTTGTCACCATATCTTTTGAATAAGCGCACTCTATATTGGGAGTGAGAAGCTGACTCGATGAACTTTTTTGGCGTTTGAGTTACTCGAGGGTGATAAGCAATCATTTTTGGACTGAAGCAAATTTTACCTAAACGCATGATTTTAAAGGCAATGTCTCTATCTTCAAAATAATGCAGCTCTTCATCAAAACCGCCAACCGCTTGGAGGACGTTCTTTTTGTATGCCATACTACCCGTCATGAATTTGCCTCCAGACTTATTCTCCATAACGTAATCTGAAAATGTTGGCTCATAATCTCTCGACACATAATAGATTGCTCCTTCCACTGCAATGCAACTATTGTCCTGGAAGTACTTCAGGCCTTCTTCAACCCAATTTTTAGATATGGTACAATCGCCATCAGTGAAAAAGATATACACTCCTGATGCGTTTTTCAATCCTTTGTTCCTACTTCCAGAAATACCTAGCCTTTTTTCGTTCCTAAAATATTTTATTCTCTTATCATTAAATGCACCAATTATATTCGCAGTATTATCGCTACTTTGATCGTCAATGATTATAAGCTCAAATTCAAAAAAGGATTGGCGCAGGATCGAATTTAGGCATTCCTTTACGTAGTTTTCCTCGTTCCTAACACATATAACGACACTAACGCCTTCGTTCATTTTTTTCAACCAACCTTTAAGCAAACTTGATTTATTACATTTACTGACGCTAACTTCATATCATTATTCAATTTCAACAAACATGTTTGACAGCCACTTGAAAAAGTGGAAATAGACCACAAAAAATAAAAATCACCGCTTATTTGCAAAGCTTATAGTATTCATGTTTGCGTTTTGCGGTTAGAACCATGGAGCATGCGGTTGCTATGGATACGAATTAACTTTCGCAAAGTTTGTCAAGTTGACTTCGCAAAGTTTCGCTAAAATTGACAAGTCACGTCAATGAGTTTTGCAAAAACCTATAAAATAGATTAAAGAAACAATAGGTTCCAAAAATCAAGAAGAGAGAGAAAAATGAAGACACATAACACAGGGAAAATAGTTCATCTAATAAACCCAAGGAAATTGACAAAACCAGCAGCTCTATGCATCAGCGCACTTTTCATCATGAGCATATTATCAGCTTTTGCCTTTTGTGCAGTTCATGGTGCAACAGCATCTACAGCTACTTTTGGGAATACAGCAATCGGATCGCAAGCTAACTATTTTGGCACAGATAAAGACGCAAGCAGATTCCAACTAACCCAAAACGGCCAAGTACAAAGCATCACAACCTA
>Ga0326727_10024684_pt1 | contig 11337 bp, 15 predicted proteins | sample MB2enrmetagenome_FD_207643 | JGI IMG/M metagenome (GOLD analysis project Ga0326727, IMG submission 207643) | Lab enriched peat soil microbial communities from McLean, Ithaca, NY, United States - MB29MY | ecosystem: Environmental > Terrestrial > Soil > Wetlands > Peat | place: USA: New York... | reverse complement strand
ATCGAGGAGCTGGCGCAGAATCTCAAGTCCGTTCAGGCCCAGATGTTGCGCCTCGTCCACAATCAGCAGCATCCGCTGTTTGGCAAGGAAAAAGCGCAGCTTGCGGAGGAGTTGGTCGATGGTGCCGCGGTTGGGAATGCCGGCCTCGGTGCAGGCCTCAATCAGAAACGATTGCGGGCTGTGCTCAACGCGGGCATAGACGTAAACCGCGCGGCCCTCGCTGCCACGGTTGATCTCCTGAGCCACGCGGCGGAAGGTGTAACTCTTCTGCGTTCCCGGAGGCCCATCGACCAGGTAGGCCGTGCCCTGGCGCAGCGCTGACCACATCGAGCGGCGCACGGCTTCATATTCAGCCGTGTCGTAGTGCTTGCCCTGCACAACCGCGCCGTGCTCGATCTCGTAGCTGTCGATGACCTGCTTGAGCGCGGCGCGCACGGCCAGCGTGTTGTCTTCCACGCCCTGGTGCCTGTCGTAGTTGCCCGACAGGAAGACACGCATCGAGCTTGGATTGAGGCCGGCCAGGTCCGCCAGCTCTCCGAGTGTGAGGCCGGAGTGGAGCACGAAAGCTCGCGTCCGGCGAATCATCTCCGCATCGCTCGGTAAGCCGAGCGATTTGAGATACGGCTTACGCTTGGTGAGAATTGTCACTGTTCCTCCGAAGCCTTTCAGCGAGGCGATCTGCCGCCTGCCCAGGTAAAAGGTTGTCTTTTAGTTCGTTGTCATCTCCCCCCTGGAGGCGCGTCGGCTGTGGCCGATGCACCACCAGGTGGGAGACCTCGATGGGGAGGCCGCCGAGTTGAAGCATTTGATCGTTTTGCGGGACGTAGCCCGAGCGGAGCACGCGGCGGCTGAGCGCGTCGAGCTGGTCGCGTGTCTCGTGGTAGCGGTGTTTGCGCTCACGCATACTGGCGCCGATGGCAGCTTGTGTCTCCTCGTCCTTGGCCTGGCGCAGGAAGGTCTCCGGCTCCAGATAAGCAAAGACGTATCCGTCATCATCGAGGGCGGCTATACGGTCCGTTTCCAGCGGATCAAAGGCCACCGTGACGGTGAGGCCGGTGCGGTTGTGCAGCTCGCGGCCGCTCTCCGGGTCCGCCGCCACATAGCGGCGATTGAGCAGCTCGATGGAGCACTCGCGAATGATGCGGGTGGTGCGCTCGGCGAGCAGGCACGCCAGGACGGCCGGCTCGGGAGCGGGCGGCTGTTTGGTCCAGCGATGCTGCTCGAAGGCCTCGTTAGGCGTCAGGCCTTCCATGCCCTGCACGTCCTTGACTCGCAGGTGATACTCCTGCTCGATCCAGAGCACGGCCGCGCGGATGAACTCACTGGCCAGCGGCAGATCGGATTCGTCCGCGCGGCCCAACGCCAGCAGCTTGTTGTGGCGCGCCAGCGCGGCGTGGCAACGGTCTGGGCGCTGCTCTGGAGTGGGGCCGGTGTAAGTCTTCCAGCGGCGGTCGAAGCGCTGGTGCATGGTGTTATTGAATCGCTCGATCAGCTTGCTCTGCGGGTGGAACTTGATGCAGTAGTCAACGGAAATGCCCAGGCGCGCCAGCACGCCCATGGCCTCGGGCGGGATGTCAGCGACGTTCCATGCGGAACTATTTGCGCCCTTGCCGACCTTCTGGTAATCCTTGCCGTTGTCCGTGTAGAGCGTGCGGGGCGGTCCGAAGTTCTGAATGGAATGGCGCAGGCAGGTGACGATGGAGCGCGATGAGCCTGCCTGCGACCAGGCGTAGCCGGTGAGTTTGCGGCTGCGCATGTCGATCAGTCCGGTGAAGTCCAGGCGCATGTGTGCGCGGTCCTTGGCATCGAAGAGATCGTTCTGCACCAGTACGTCGTGGTGAGCGTGATCTGAAACGAGGATTTCGCCGGCCTCGAAGTCCGTGTAGCCGCGCCGGATGTATGGCGCGAAGATTTCGTCGTATTCGCGCCGGCCTTTCAACGCGAGCGTGGTCACCGCGCCGGGCAGATTATCGAGGAAGCTGCGGATGGTCTCGTAACTGGGCGGCTCAATCCGCATCTGCTTGGCGCGGCATTCGACGATCTCGAAGGCCATGCGCTTGTTCAGGTGCTCGTTGAGGTAGGCGTAAGTGGCCAGGTCAGCCAGCTCAGCGTGCTGCTCGCTCTGCGCTGACCAGCGGGAGACGCCTTTGTCGCGGCGGGGCTGGTCTGCGAGCGCGGCAAAGCCGCCGGCGCGGAAACGCGCCAGCCAAAGCTTGAGCGTGCGCTCGGAGACTCCGCGAGTCTGCGCGATGTATTGAATCAGGGATGTTTGCGAAGTGACCGGGCGTCCATCGGCGAGGTGGAAGGCTGAGAACCGCTGCGGATCGGACTGGTAATCCAGAACCATCTGGAGGATTTCCAGCCGCTGCTCGGCCTGGGCCTGGGCTGCCGGATCGGGGAGCGCGACGCGCAGCGTGGCTGCCGGAGTTGGCGCAACATCCGCGAATAGCGGCCCTAGAATGGAGGATCGCTGGGCGCCGTCGAGCTTGGCGCGGATCTCGGCCGGGAAAGATGCGGCCAGGTAGAGCTTCTTGGGACGCCCGTTTGCAGCCTTTTGGTCGGATTCGCGGGAGACAATCTCACCGCGCGCGTCTTTCTCGCGCAGCCAGCGGTCAGTCCATCCGGTCAGAGCAATGACTTCTTCGGCGGTGAGCCAATGTTCCAGCGGCGGGGCGACAAGGCAGAGCTGCGGTTGTGCGCTCATAGTAGTTCCACCCCCGCGAGGCGGCGTTCTAACATTTCCATCTTTTCGTGGGCCTGCTTGTGGCGGATGTATTCACGCCCCAGTTCGAGCAGTTCCGCCTCAGCTTTCGTGATGAGCCGCAAGCCGGCCAATTCTATGCGGCCGCGGATGAGGTCGTTGCAGCCGGTGACGGCGCAGAAGGCGCGGTCGAGTTCGGCAGGCCACCGGAAGTCTTCGCGTGATTCCGCTGTAAAGGCGTTTAGCCGCCTTACTGTGACTTCTGTGCCCGTGAGCATCGACATCTCTTCGGCAATGGTGTCGCGGCTTTTCCCGCATTTGCGGATGCTCTCGACCAGCGCAGTGCGCACCAGGGCGGCGTCATTCATCGAGCCTGGAACCATCTGCGAAGTGCGGTCGAAGAGCGATTGCTCCCGATTCACGGCAAAAGATTGTTCAGAAATTGCCGTAGACGCCGCGGGACGGGTGGAGGCAACCTGAGAGCGTGATGAGTTTCCGTTCATGCCGCCCGCTCCTGCACTCTGCTCCGAATTCGCTGCATCTCGCGAGTGAGGGCCAGCGAGACCCTCTTCGAGCGGTGAAGCCCCTTAGCAACCTGTCTGACATGCTGAGGGCTAACGCCGAGCTTCCGAGCAATACGGCTGTAGATTCCGTAGAAAAGAGCCGCCTGTTCCAGCTCCGGCGCTGTAGATTTAAATTGAAGGCTCAAACTGAACGTCCTCATTGTGAAATCGAGCATAATGCTCAGTTGCACAATGTGTCAAGGAAAATTATTATGCCGCCTAAACCGAAGCCAAAAATGGTAAGTTCGCCCGTGGCGGACCGGATCGCCGCGCTTCGGAACTCGCTGGGCATGAGCCAAACCGCGCTCGCCGAGGTCTTGGGTACGAAGCCTTCAGCCATCTCGAAGTGGGAGGCGGCAAAAAACAGGCCGAACCCCGATGTTTTTGTACGGATCGCAAAACTCTGCGACGGTGCGGATAAACTCTTCTTCCTTGACCAGGCCGGCCTTCCGCCTGAATTTCTAGAGGGCGGCCAGATGGCCCCTGAGATATTTCAAGGCGCGAAGGCTATGGTCGCGAGGTCTCTTTCGAGCGTGGACAGGAGAGTCGGCAAAATAAATAGAGACAAAAATCAATTGCCAAGTCCGCAACCTCGCTGGGATCCAGAACTGTTGGGCGTGGTGATCGAGGCGCTGAATAAAAAGCTCGGGGTGAAGACAGGTAGCTTATCTGATCGCGAGTACGTGGAGAAGGTTGTCTTTTACTATGAGCTGTGTCACAAGATGAAGAGCGAGGACCCTGCTATGGTGGAGCGATTCTTAAAGACCGCCTGATGAGCGGTCGATAACTTGCTCTGGGACCCGTGATGACAGACAGCGAACGATTGCACCTGGTTGAGAAGATGGGGGTTTTTATGAGAGCGGTCGAACCGGAAGGGAAGAAGAACCAGCGAGACCACGGCGTCACGATCAACGTCAATTCTCCCGATAACTGCGTTGTGGCCGGCGACCGGATCGAAATCAATATCAGTGTGAACAGTACGCCCTCTGATCCAGAGACCACAAAGCAACAAGGTAGCAGTTTGCTCGATCTGAAACAGTCGCCGGAGCTTCAGTGCCTTGTCAGAGGTGTTCTGGATGCATGTTTGCCGAGACGACCCAATTCTCCCGCGCTCCGCGTACAGGCTTGACTGTGCCTTTTGCGCACAGCTCCAGAGACTATCATGGGCAGAGCTTTGAAATGGATAGGATTCCCGGCACCAACTGGAAAGTGAGAACGTGATGGCAAAGTGCAACCTATGCGGCGAATGGGCGGGTCTCATTGCGACCGAGCATCCCCTCTGTCGCGAAGCTTTCGATGCCGGCAAGCCGCTGCCGGATGGACGGGGTCTTGCGCCTATGGCGCGAGCGGTCCCCATGCCATTGACATCCAGGAGCATCTTCTGGGCGATCTTCGCCGCATTGTGGGCTTTTTCGCTAAGTGCCGGCATTATCTACGCGCTTCTTCGGGCGATTTTCTAAGCGTCTTTATCTTCGCCTTGTATTCGCCGAATGAAAGTGACCCGCCGTCCGATAGCAGACCAATCGGCGTTCGGGGGGTAATCCGCGGCTGGAAGCGGTTCGTGCGATCTCAGGTATCAAAATCGAGACCTGGGGCTCCCATTCTTTAGAGCGGACCTGAAGTGGACCACCCGCCTTCTGACCCCCGCCAAGAGCACAATGCCATAAAATGTACGTTCTGTACATTTTTTTCATTTTTGCCTTGATTGCTCGCACGATTGCGCTAAAATAGGATCATGGAAGGGTAGACAAAAAAGGTATTTCCGGTCAGTAAGTACATTCGGGATGAGCTACATACGCGCGGCTGGACGCAATCAGACCTGGCTTTTGTCATGGGTCGGAAGCCAACCGAAATCAGCAGCCTAATGGTCGGAAGGCGGCAGTTATCGCCTGAACTGGCGCAAGAATTGGGCGTAGTGCTAGGCAACGGCGCTGAACACTGGCTCGCAATTGACAACACTTACCGCCTCTCCCAGACGGACTACGTTGATGAGGAGGTCGTTCTACGGTCCTCCCTGTTTAGCTTTCCGATAAAGGAAATGCAGAAGAGGCAATGGATTGCCGACACGCGCGACCCTGCTGAACTGCGTCAAGAACTGGATCGCTTTTTTGGCGCGAACGCATAGTTTTAAGACGCGAAGCGTTGGAGTGGTTTATACAATATGCGGCGCGGCCCGTCGCACGGCTTCTCCCGAACTGTTGATCGCCAACTACACAATCAGGAACGCGGCGCGAATCATTCCAGATATCGCGCCTTAAACATCTCTAGCATCGCGCGGCGAAGCCGCGCCTGATACTGCCTCCATACCTGAACGGTAGGCATCCCGACATCCACAAGGAGGTTGCGGAGCTGCCAGAGCAGAAGCAGACGAGTGTCCGTGGGGTTGGAGACATCCAACCCCCGGCCTCCGATTTGAGGTGAGGCAATGGAATTCAGCGCGGCAGGCTTTGCGTTACTCAAAGAGTCCGAGGGATTCCGGGGCAGAGTTTACCTGGACGTGGCCGGCCTTCCAACCATCGGCTATGGCCATCGCCTGACGCAGCATGGAGCCTTCGCCGACGGCGTGACGCCGGAGCTGGCCGAGCACATCCTGAATTGCGACGTGGATGATGCTGAAGAGGCCGTGCAACACCTGGTCAAAGTTCCACTCGCCCAAGGCCAGTTCGACGCCTTGGTGGATTTCGTCTTCAACCTGGGCGCCACGCGCCTCTGCAATTCCACTTTGCTCAAAGACCTCAACGCCGGGAACTACGACGCGGCGGCTGAGCAATTGCTGGCCTGGGATCACGGCATGGTCAACGGCAAGGAAGTCGAGCTGGCAGCCCTGAAGGCTCGCCGCCAGGCGGAAGCGGCGCTGTGGAAAGGACAACCGGCATGACGATCTCAAAGTGGTGGTCGATTGGAATCGGTATTCTGCTGATCGTCCTTGTGTCCCTTGGCGGCTACGTGTGGCTGACAGAGCACGATGCCAAGCTCAAAGCCGAGACTCAGACAGCCGCCGAGCAGAAGAGCGTTGATGCAGCAAAGAGCGATGCAGCGCAGACAGCCGCGCAGCTCAAGCAAACTCTCGCCGCGCTTGAATCCCAAAAGAGCCAGCCGGCAACTCCGCAGCAGATCATTCTGGACACCTCGAAGCTGATCGCGCTGGCGCAGCCCCTGACGACTCAGGCAGCGACTCAGCCGGCGGCGGGAAATGGACCCGCGCAGCCGGGAGCAGCGGACTCGGCAAAAGTTCCGCAACAGCAAATTGTGATTCCGGCGGCCGATTTCCAGGCGATACAAAACGCGGAGATCGGCTGCCAGGAGAACTCGGCCAAACTGAGCGCCTGTGCGTTAACCTCTGCCGATCTGCAAACTGAGCTGAAGGCTACCGAGGCGCAGCGCGACACATGGGAGAAGACGGCCAAGGGCGGAAGCTGGCTGCACAAGACGCTGACAGCGGCCAAGTGGGTAGGAATCGGCGTGGGCGCCGGATACGTGGCGGGAAGGGTGACGAAATGAAGACTCTCCTGGCGCTTTTGGTGGCGCTGGTTTTCGAGGCTGTCACGACGAGATTGTTCTTCCTCCGCATAACGGTGGGTTCGCAGGGCGATGGGGACCTTGGTCTCGGCCTTTTGTTCTGGGTGATGGTGGCTGCCTACGCTCTTGTCGATCTTGTATTAGTGGGCGTTCTTTTGTGGGAGGCGTTCAGATGACGAATCTTGACCCGGCGAAAAGCTCGAGCTTTGTTCGCTCCTGGTTGAGCGAGGCGGACGGCACGGTCAGCAACACGCGGATCTGCGTTGCGTTGGTGGTGACCTTCGCGCTGGGCTGGGTGACTGCCCTGGTGAGCAAGGTGCCTGGGCCGGTCAGTGTCGCGGAACTGAGTTCCATCCTGAGTCCAATGGCTTTCTTTGTGACTGGAATTACGGGCACGCTTTATGGGGTCAACAAGGCCGCGGATGTGCTTAATAACCGGAACCGGGGGCCTGAACCCCCACAACAGTGAGAGAGGCGGAGAGCATGATTTTTCTTTGGTTTGTTGCTGTATTCATGATCGGCGTGATTCTTGGCGCCGTGTTCAACGGTAAGATCGGCGCCGCGGTGAAGAGCCTGGAAGCAACCCTCATAACCAGGCTTTATGCCATCGAGACGGCCATCGGAAAGCCTTTTGGCTCTGCGGAGCTTGTGGCTGGCGCCGCGCTCAAGACCGACGCGGAATACGTCGAGGAGATTGCGGCCAAGGTGATGGCCAAGCTGAAAGCGGACGCGCGGAAGCTTTAACGAGATAAACCCAACATAAACCCAACAGAGAGCAAGACCCCAGATTGTGGCCAGCGGATTTGTATACGAATATCGCGCTGGTTTCTTGGATGACCGACAGGAGTCGGCACGCGTACCTGGGGAACTCAACAAACCTTCCGCCGCTGGGATCAACCAGTCTCGGCGGCGGAAACGAAAAAGAGGCCACGCGGATGGCAGTGCGCGTCACATTCAGTTCGATCTCCCGGCTGAGGTATCACGCGGTCCGCGCGCGCATCCGGGCGCAGTCTGAGGGATTTGACTGCAAAGGCGATACGGGAACAGCGACGGGCGACGGCATCACCATTGCCTGGACCTATGATGAAGCCGCCGAGAAGCTGGCTTTCACCTGCATAAAGCGGCTCTGGTGGAAGACAGAGGGCTATGTGAGCAGCAGAATTTTCAGCCTGATGGAGGCGCTGTAGCCTAATGGCCGTTTTGTGCGGTTGCCATCGTTGCGGCGCCATGTTGCGGATGAAATGGGGGACGATGCCTGCCGTATGCCGGAAGTGCGGAGGGCAGACCCGGCGCTATCGGGAGCGGCGTTCATGGTTCCGGCGGCTGCTAAGGTCATTGGGCGCAGTAAGGGCGTGAAAGAGAATCACGGGAATGTCGGAGGCACTATGAGGAATCAAATACGTGGTTGGGCTTTTCTGGCGGTGGGGTTCGCCATCACCATCTGGATGGCAGGTTGCGGCGACTGGGCCTATGCGCAGCAGCCGCTGCCCTCTGACACCTACTACTCGCCGGAGACAAATCTGGAGGCACGGGATGTGTCCGTGCTCGACTCGGCGCAGAAGACCATCGACATGGCGGCTTTCAGTCTGACGGATGACGCGATTGTAAAGGTACTGGCGGATCGCGCGGCGATCCGGATCTATCTCGACCGGGGCGAGCTGCAGGCCGAATGCCGAGGCGACGCAAGCTGCGCGCGGATTCCGCTGCATGGACTGATCGGCCTGGCCAACGTCCAGATTCGCGTCAAGCACTCCAAAGTGCTGATGCACCTGAAAAGCTATTGCGTCGATTCGGGCCTGGTGCGCGGTGGCTCTGCCAATTTCAGCGAACAGGGCGAACGCAAGCAGGACAATTCGGCGACCGTTTCGGTCGATCCGGAGAGCACGAAGGCGTTCGAGACGAAGTTCGCGGCGATGTGGGCCAGGCCGGATAACCTGACCGTCGCCCAGGCGGTCGCCGGGACGTAAAAACCGGCAAAAGCCAAAAACGCGTCAGGAGGCGCTAGGACGCGCCGGGCGGATTTTTGGCGGGGGTAGTACCAAAAAATTGAGTGAACGGGTACGACGGGGCCTTTCCGGCGCGCCGCTGAGGCAAAAAATGGTCAGGTCTGACCCCAAAACGGGTTTTCGGGTTTCAAGGGGGTTTCATGGGTAAGTTTTGGGCTGGGGTGGTGGTTTGCTGGCACGCGTCGCGGGAGACCTCCAAATGACGAGTCTGGGACTGACAGGAAACAGTGTGCCGAAGGCGGAGCTGGGCCTTGGCTTCAGGGCCGGATGGGTCAAGCATGTGGGCCTGGCCATCAGCGGAGCAAGCGGCGCGGCCGTGGTGATGGGCGCTTATGAGGTTTTGCGCAGCCAGCCGGACAAGGCCTTTGCGTTGCTCCAGAACTGGGGCCCGATGTTTCTGATCGCGATTGTGGGGCTTTTCGTCGTGGGGCGGCTCTTTGAGGGGCTGAACGCTACGGTTCGCGAGAGCTTCACCGTCGTGGCCGGCGGCTTGGAACACTCAGCCAGCTCCGCCGGGCGCACAGCGGACGCGCTGACCAGGCTCGCCGACCAGGGCAATCGGCAGTTCGAGCAGGTGGAACGCCTGGCGATTTATGCGGCCAGCGAGTTCCCCGGCGTTTACGAGCGGCTCGACAAGCAGGACAAGGTGTTGGAAGAGATTGCGCATTCCGTGAATTCATTGGTGGAGCGGCGCAATTGGGGCGGAGGACAAAGTGGCGGCGATGGAAGCGGATCGTAGAGCAATTCAGATGCGGCGCCGGCGAGGCATCATCCTGAAGATGGTGCGCGAAGGGCACGAAAACCAGCTCTCCCGGATGGATAACTTCGAGGTCTGGGCAGTGCTGCAAAAGATGGGCCAGACCCTGGGCCAGGAGCAGGTGACCACGCTGCTTCAGGATCTCGCTGTGCTCGACTATCTCGATTTCAAAACTCAGGTCAACGAAGTGAGCGGCCGCGTGGAGCTGAGCCAGATTGTGCTGACGGCCGCAGGGCTGCGCTTTGTGACCGCCGGGCGCAGCAACGACGACGTGCTCTTCAACTAGCCATGACCAGACGCATGCCAAAAACCGGGGAGCCGCGGAAGAAGAGGCAGCCGCTCAAGATCGACCGCTTGCCGCAGAGCGCGCAAGACGCGATCAAGCATCTCTATGACCGTGGACGCACCTGGGTGGAGATAGCCGAGCAATCTGCGCGGCCATACAGCTCGGAGTGGGACAAAGACGGCGGCGGCTTCATCGACTGGGAGCAGGTTGACACCGACGCGCTGGATCTCTTTCCAGGCTTGCGGCTTCCCAAGTCATCGCTCCAGCGCTGGTTCGATCTGCGCGTCTCTCAGGTCCGCAAGCAAATCCTGGCCGAGAGCGCCAAGGCCCGCGAGTGGGCCGCGGCTTTCGCTGGCAACGATCTTCCGGGAACGAATGCCGCGGTAATGAACGCCATGCGTGACCAGGTCTTCACGCTGATGCAACAAGTCGGCACTGGTGACCAGGCCAAGTTTCTCGACGGCCTGAACGTCTTATCGCTCACCCTCAGCCGCCTCCAGCGCGTGGATCTGCAGGCGAAGCGGGTCGAGGTTGACGCGCGTAAGCTCCGCATTCTGGAAGAGCGCGAGGCTCTTCAGCGCAAGCAACTTGAGGCTGAGACCGAAGGCGCGGCCAAGAAACTCTCGAAGGGCGAGCTGACCGTTGCGGACATCAACCGTCTGCGCGAGCGCGTCTTCGGGCTGCCTCCGGTTGAGAATCCGGAGGCAGCTCGTGCCTGAGATCAAGCTTCCTCCTGTAATCCAGCTCCGGCCTTACCAGCAACGATGGGTAGACGATCACACGCGCTTCAAGTGCGCGGTGAAGTCGGCCCGCATCGGCTACAGCTACGCAACAGGTCTCGAAGCAATTTTTGATTGTTTGTAGCACGCGAACGCGACCTGGACGGTACTCAGCGCTTCCAAAGCACAGTCAACCGAGTTCATCGAGACGTGCCAGAAGAATCTTGAGCTGATGGGCGGAACTGCGCAGCTCTACGCCGACGAAGATTTTATCGATGTGTTTGGCCGCATCGAAGGCATCCAGCAGCGAATCACCTTTCCGAACGGGAGCCGCATCATCGCTCTTCCGGCCAACCCTCGCACGGCCCGCGGCTATCCCGGCAATGCCATCCTCGACGAGTTTGCGCATCACGAAGACAGCTACGCAATCTTCGCGGCCGTCTTCCGCCAGGTGGCGCTGGGCCACAAGCTGCGCGTGCTCTCTACGCCCAACGGCGAGCAGGGCAAGTTCTACGACATCGCCCGGCAGCTCGGCCTGGAGATGGGCGTTGCGCCTTCAGAGTTGATCGTCCGGAAAGATGGATGGTCCGGTCATTGGGTGGATGTTCACCTGGCCGTGGCCGAGGGCTGCCCGATCAACATCGAAGAAATGCGCCGCGGCCTGAACGACGACGACACCTGGAATCAGGAGTTCTGCTGCGTTTTCCTCAAGAGCACCGGGGCTTGGCTGCCCCTCGACTTGATTGCCGCCTGCGAAGACACCGGCGCCACCATCGACTTGCCGCC
>Ga0326727_10024683_pt1 | contig 11337 bp, 8 predicted proteins | sample MB2enrmetagenome_FD_207643 | JGI IMG/M metagenome (GOLD analysis project Ga0326727, IMG submission 207643) | Lab enriched peat soil microbial communities from McLean, Ithaca, NY, United States - MB29MY | ecosystem: Environmental > Terrestrial > Soil > Wetlands > Peat | place: USA: New York... | reverse complement strand
AGCCGCTTTATCGTTCGAAGGCGAACCCGATCAAGGTATCCGTCGTATCGGCGGTGAAAACGAATCAGAAGAATAAGAAAACGCGAAAAGAGCAATAGAACCTGTTGGGAGGCACGGGATGTATCGAGTGATCGAGCGCCGAATGATTGTTCCCAACCTGCATGAGTTTATCGTGGAAGCGCCGGAAGTTGCCGGAGCGATTCAACCCGGAAACTTTGTCATTGTGAGACCCGATGAAGAAGGCGAGCGGGTTCCGCTTTCGGCGGCCGACTGGGACAGAGACGCCGGCACCGTAACGACCATATTCATGCAGGTGGGCGCCTCAACCGCCAAACTGGCACGACTCAAGCCGGGTGATGAGATTCCCACTTATGCAGGACCGCTGGGCCGCGAGACCGAGACGGCTAATTTTGGGACGGTTGTTTGCATAGGCGGCTGTTATGGTATCGGAAGTATTTATCCTATCGCCCGCGCGCTAAAAGAGGCCGGGAACAAGGTTTATACGATTCTTGAAGCTCGAAGTTCCTACCTCCTTTACTGGCAGAACAGATTCAAAGAGATTTCCGAACGGGTCATAGAGATTACTCGTGACGGCACTGCAGGGTTCAAGGGACACCTGTCAAGACTTCCCGAGATATTCACAATGGAAAAGATCAAGCCGGACCGCATCATTGCAAATGGGTGCACTCTCCAGATGATGAGGGTGAGCGAGACAACCAGGGATTTGCATGTGAAGACGATGGTAAGCATGAATCCCATCATGATAGACGGCACCGGTATGTGCGGAGTGTGCAGGTTGACCGTTGCCGGCCAAACCAAGTTCGCGTGCGTCGACGGCCCGGATTTCGACGGTCACGAAATCGACTGGAAGGAGTTTCTCAACAGGCGGCGCACATACAACCCTGAAGAAATCCATCCGCTTCGCAAGAGCGGCTGTGCTTCTCACTTTTGACGAACAGATAACTTTGTGAAAACTGGTTTAGTTTCGACTCCGGAGGTGTAGGAACTTGGCTAAGAAGATCGATTACAAATGCCGGCCCATGCCTAAGCAGGAACCCTTCGAGCGAATCAGAAATTTCGATGAAGTTGCGCTCGGCTATACCGAATCCCTGGCTCTCGAAGAAGCAGGCCGATGCCTCAACTGCAAAAAGCCGCAATGCAGGGAAGGATGCCCGGTTGCCGTAAATATCCCTTCATTTATCAAATGCATCGCCGACGGTGATTTTGTTCAAGGCATCAAAAGAATCAAGGAGACAAACGCTCTTCCGGCCGTTTGCGGCCGGGTCTGCCCCCAGGAGGAACAGTGCGAGCAGCAGTGCCTCCTTGGGAAGAAGGGCGATCCGGTTTCCATCGGAAGGCTCGAACGCTTTCTGGCCGATTGGGAAGCGTCCAAGGGCAAAATCGAAAAGCCTGAGATGGCTCCTGCCAACGGCAAGAGAGTCGGCATTGTCGGCTCCGGTCCGGCCGGAATTACGGTAGCAAACGATCTCGCTTTGCTGGGATATGAAGTGAGCATATTCGAAGCGCTCCACGAGGCAGGCGGGGTTTTGACGTACGGGATTCCTGAATTCAGACTCCCCAAGGCAATCGTAAAACGCGAGGTCGAATACGTTAAGAGTCTCGGAGTAAAACTCCATCTTGATTACATCGTGGGTAAAACCAAAAAAATGGAGAGCATGCTCCGGGAATTCGATGCCGTCTTCATTGGCGCGGGAGCCGGCCTGCCCTGGTTTTTGGGAATTGATGGAGAAAACCTTAACGGCGTTTATTCCGCCAATGAGTATCTCACCCGTTGCAACCTGATGAAGGGGTACCGTTTTCCGGCCTATGATACGCCCATAAAAAGACCGGCGAGAGTAGCGGTAGTGGGCGGCGGCAACGTTGCCATGGATTCAGCCAGGACGGCATTAAGGCTGGGCGCCGACGAAGCGCGTATCGTATATCGGCGAAGCCGCCATGAGCTGCCTGCCAGACTGGAGGAAGTTGAAAATGCGGAAGAGGAAGGGGTTATTTTCAACTTTCTGACTCTGCCCATACGCCTCATCGGCAATGAACAGGGCTGGCTGACTGAAATTGAGTGCCTGAAAATGGAACTGGGCGAACCGGATAAATCGGGGCGAAGAAGTCCGATACCTGTCAAAGGCTCTGAGTTCCGAATGAAAATCGATGCGGTCGTATGCGCCATCGGCAATAGCCCAAACCCACTTATTCCGATGACAACACCGGGTCTTTCTGTCGGCAGGAAAGGAAACATTGAAGCAGATGACGAGACCGGCAGGACATCTCTTGATGGAATCTGGGCAGGAGGCGACGTCGTGACGGGCGCTGCCACCGTTATCAGTGCCATGGGCGCGGGCAGAAAAGCGGCCAAATCGATTCACGAGGCCCTTGCCGGGCAAACGACCCCGGAGTCGCGATCCGAGCCATGACTCAATCCTGTCCCGGCCGCGGTGTTCCATTCCATCCGGGAATTATCGAAAGGGTCCGCATAAGATGAAGTTGGGTGAGATAAGAGATATTCTTCAATGCGATCTTTTGACAGCAAATAACGACATATCAATTATTGAAGTGGATACGGTGCTGGCTTCCGATGGAATGAGTGAAATCCTTGCCGTTCCACACCCGGGCGCTCTGATGGTTACAGGGCTGACAAACATTCAATCAGTCAGGACCGCCATAATCGCTGATGTGAAGGCAATTATATATGTCAGAGGAAGGCTTCCGAACGACAATACTGTTTCACTGGCCCAGGAAAAAGGCATACCCGTAATGGCAACTAGACTTGGAATGTTTGACGTCTGCGGTCTCTTGCGGGAATGTGGCATGAAAGGTGTCAAGTACTAATGGCCGAAGAACTGTTCAGGAAATCTTTCACCATCTTGGGTGGAAACTTTGATAAAGCAGGTGAAAGCTCCAGTGAAATAAAAGAGGTATTAAAAGGCCTCCATATTGATCCTACTATAATACGCCGCTCTGTAATAATAGCATTCGAGGCGGAAATGAATGTAGTCATGTACGCAAACATTGCTACTTTAAGCTTCATCATTACGGATGAAGATATATGTCTGGAGATGGCCGATAGAGGACCGGGGATAGCCGACATCGAGCAGGCTATGCAGGAAGGATTTTCCACCGCCAACGATAAGATGCGCGAAATGGGTTTCGGATTTGGAATGGGGCTGCCAAACATAAAGAAGAATTCGGATTTTTTAGCAATTGAATCGGATGTCGGAAAGGGCACTAAACTTTCCGCCCGCATAAGGCTGAACCAGGATGCATGCTCATAGCTTCAAAATCGATCATGAGAAATGCAGAGGCAAGCTTTTCTGCATGAGAGCATGCCCCACACAGGCGATCCGCGTGAGAGAAGGGAAGGCGCAAGTCATATCTGAAAAGTGCATAGATTGCGGACACTGCCTGAAAGTCTGCCCTTCTGAAGCGATATTGCCTGCAACTCACTCCTTAAAAGAGGTCCGGAATTTTAAATATAAAGTGGCGGTTCCATCGCCTGTTCTTTTCGGCCATTTCCCTATGGAAGTCTCCGCGGCCCATATTGTCGAAGGGCTAAAATCTCTCGGTTTTGACTCTGTATGGCTCTTTGGTGTTGAAGTTGCGCTCATCAATCGCGCCATTCGCGATTACGTGGAAAAGTGGAAAGGCCGTTTTCCTCTCATATCCAGCACCTGCCCAGTAATCGTAAGGCTTATCCAGGTTTCCTACCCGGCAATGATCGAACAACTTATTCCAATATATCCGCCGCGTGAACTCGCAAGCCGCCAAGTCAAACTCAGGTTCTCAAAAGAACAGGGTATTCCAGAAGATGATATAGGCGCAATATACATTACTTCATGTCAGGCCAAATCAACATCTATCCTCGAGCCTGCCGAAGGGGTAAGAAGAGGTAACATCGGCGGATCAATTGGAATTTCGGATGTATATAACGGCATTTTAACTGCTGTATATCAACACCATAAGAAATTGAAAGAACCCAACATCCCGCTGCAGGATCTACTCCATGATACGAGAATACTTCAATGGCCGCTGGCTCAAGGACAACGAAAGAATCTGCAAGGCTACCGCTATATGTCTTTAACCGGCCTTTCCAATATCATCAGAGTCTTCGATGATATAGAAAAAGGAAAACTCCGGAATATCGACTTTCTCGAGTGTTATGCCTGCTGGGCCGGATGTGTCAATGGAAACCTCACTGTCGATAACTTCTACGTTACTCGCCACAGGCTGCTAAGATCGATGGCTGAACTTCCCGAAAAGGACCCGTGGATGGAATCGGAAGTGGAAAGGCGTTACGCCCAGGAGAATTTCTATGGCAGGGTCGATATCAAACTGGATCTTGCGGCCAGTAATAGAGGACACATAAAAGAACGGATTGCCCGTATAAAAAAGGCGGAAGCGGTGCTTACAACTCTACCGGGACTTGATTGCGGGTTGTGCGGCGCGCCGAACTGCAGAACACTTGCAATGGATATAGCCTCGGGCGATTCACAAATGAGCGAATGTATCTTCTATTCAGAGGATCGTCTCGATAAGCTGAGAAAGATGCATTTAAAATACTTGAGTTTATTTTAGTCGAAATCAATTCCTGATACTTGTTAATACGATCTTCATGAAATCATATCGAACAGGCCAATCGCCTGCATTCAGACGCGCAAGGCTTTGATCCCGGCCCGCGCGTCCGAACGGGTTAACGCAACCGGCGGCAACCTGCTGACAATGGATCTACGTTGCCGATGAGTTCATGTTTGGTCTTTCAAGATTCACCGTTCATTTAGCTCTTCCCGACCCGAACCGCGCGCATTGCCGAAAAACCCGGCTCGAAATCGATGGGTGACAGCGTCACTTCCGGCTTTGTGACATCGACATTCTTCGCACTCAATTGCCCATTCCTTCTCCAAGGTTCTCAAAAAGCCTACGGCAGGCAGGCGCTTTCAATAGAAAAGGGGCTTTCCGGCAGAGCCGGCTGGTATCAGGGGCGACGCCGAAAAATGAGGCCGGTTCATGAGAAGCACAAAAGAACGCCTTCAGAAAGTATGCGTCATCGGAGCAACCCCTGCCGGGATCGCCGCCACCAATAAACTGGGTGAACTGGGGATATTTGTCACCCTCATCGACGAAGCACCCGACCTGAACAAAAAGTTGGCCTCCGATACCTGGCGGATGCCTTCCGGAGTCAGCTTCAATTATGCTCAAAGGCCCGGGCTTTTGCGGATGATGAGAAATCCCAGGATTAAACTTCTTACTTCTTCTTCCATCAGGTCGGTCAAGCGCACGTCTCAGGGTTTCTCAATACGCTACAGGAAGTTGGCCTCTTACATCAATGCCGACAGGTGCACCCTTTGCGGTCTCTGCTGGGAAAACTGCCCTGTTCTCGGCCCCGACGGAGAAAAGGCCGTAAAGTACGGCGGCAGGAATGCCATCCCGGGAAGGCCGATAATCGACAAACGCAGAACTCCTCTCTGCCAGGTCAATTGTCCCCTGGGAGTCAATGTCCAGGGATATGTCGCTCTGGCGCGTGTTGGAAAATACGCCGAGGCGCTGGAACTCATCAGGAAGGACAACGCTCTGCCCGGCATCTGCGGAAGGATTTGCACACATCCGTGCGAAACCGCATGCCGCAGAAACGACCTCGATCAGCCGCTTGCCATACGTGATATAAAGCGATTCGTCGCTGATAACGCCGTGCCGGACCCGGCCAATGTCGGATCGGCCGGGACCCGGCCGGAGAGAATCGCCGTTGTGGGTTCGGGACCTGCCGGACTTTCAGCGGCATATGATCTTGTGCGATTCGGATATGCCGTCACCGTATTTGAGAAAGATCGTGAGCCCGGAGGCCTTTTGCGCTTCGCAATCGGCCCTTACCGGCTCCCGAGGCAGGTGCTCAACAGGGAAATAGAGTACCTGCGCCGGATGGGGGTCGAATTCCGCCTCGACTGCGCCTATCAAGCTTCCCGGGACGCCGACGGCTTCTCGGCCACCCTGCTCGCCAGCGGATTAGGTGAGGACCGAAAGCTAAATGTCCCCGGAGAAGATCTGAACGGGGTTTTGGGATGTGTCTCGTTTCTATCCGCCGTGTGGCGCGGAGAGATAAAGTCCATATCCGGCAGAGCCGCCGTCATCGGCGACGGCGACTCCGCCGTTGAAGCCGCACGCACACTTGTTCGTCTCGGCGCCGAGGTCACACTGATTTCCTGGTTCCCCCGGGAACTGATCCCGGCCCAGGCGCGCGATGTGGAAGAAATGCTGAGCGAGGGAGCGGCGATAAAGACCAGCCTCAAAGTGATAAAGTTCCTGGGAGAAGACGGCGCGCTGAGGGCCATGCGTTTTCTTCCGACCATACCGGGTCCGCCGGACGCCAAAGGAGTTTCATGGCCTATCCCTGCGGATGGCGGCAAGCCGCTCGAAATTGAGTTTGAACGCGCGGTCATTGCCACCGGACGGAAAGGAAACCTGGCTTTTCTCGACGGCTGTGAAGGTGAGTTTTCCACGCCTGATGGTCTCATCCGAGTGGATGAAGCGGGCAGGACCCGTATGGAAAATATTTTTGCAGCGGGCGATGCCGTAACCGGGGCTTCGACGGTCGTCTCGGCCATGGCCTCCGGCCGTGCGGCTGCGGCTGCCGTTCACCGCTTCCTGACAGGCGCGGCAACCGGCCCTTGCTCCTCCCGGCCTGAGGACCTTGACTTCCCCCGGATCACACCCGAAACTCCATCCGTTCCTCGCGCCCGCAGCTCACAGCTAAAACCGATATCGCCCAACACGCTCCGTGGCGAGGTAGACTCCGGCCTGACAGAAGATCAGGTCCATTCCGAGGTATCCAGATGCCTGCAATGCGGCGTCTGTTGCGATTGCCTCCAGTGTGTTGCCGCCTGCTCCGACGCTGGGGCCGTTTTTCACACCGACGATCCGATCGACGCTGTCGAACGCGCGGGCGTGGTCATTGTTGCCGACCCGGCTGCGGCGCCGGGAATAAAGGGAGAGGACATCATCCGGGCATATAGCTCCAAATCCGCCGGCTCCGATATTTCAGCCCTCACGCTGCGCGGTTTTGCCGCCGCGGCCGAAGCCCTCCTGAAACTCGGGGATAGCGTTCCTCGCATGAAGGGACACGGCATGTCTTTTTTACCGCCCGGACCGCAGCTCTCATCGGAGATTCGCATCGGTGTTTTCGTATGCCGCTGCAATGATTCGCTCGGCTGGGACCTTGAGCTGGAAGCGTTCATATCCAGCCTTTCGAAAAGCCCGGGCGTTGAATATGCCTGCTCTATCGGCTCAGCGTGCACACCGGACGGCGTCGCTTCAATACTCAGGACTATCCGTGGAAAAGGCCTGACGCGATTGGTGCTGGCTTCCTGCGTCTGCTGTCCTCTTGATTTTATCTGCAGCGCCTGCACCGATCAGCGCAGCAGGCTGAAAACCGCTCTCTTTCAGGGCACGGGCATACCGAGGGCAATGGCCGAGATGTGCAACTTTAGAGGCGAGGCTCTGGCGATGTTGAAAAATGACCGTATCCTTGCTTTAAGCCGCTCTAAAGGGCTCCTGCAAAGATCCGTTCAACGCGCTGAAAATCTAAGGTCCCTGCCTGCGCCGGGGCGCCGGTATAATTTTACCACGGCCGCTATCGGCGATTGCGAAGCCGTGCTGAGAAGCGCGCGCGCCCTGGGGCAAATGGGAATGGAGGTATTTCTGTTCGGCAGCCCGGATAAACCGCTTCCTCCCCTGCCCTATTCCCCCAACGTCCATGCATTTTTCGGATCGCGCGCCGGATCTATGAAGGGTACTGTTGGCGATTTCCAGGTGATTGTGAATATGGAGGACGGCACCAGCCAGGTATTCAGCGCCGGATCGGTAATTCTTGGAGCCCATGCACGAAAGAAAATGGCCTACCTGCCTCACCACGGCATACTGCCGCATGAGTTTTCTTACTCGATGCAGGTCGAAGGGTTGAAAGAGGTCCCGTTCCTGGTTCCGGGGGCGACTTCCATCCCTGGGCTTCTGCTGGCAAGCCCTCCCGGAATCAGCTTGTCCGAACGCTTGAAGGGCACAGCGGCCGGTATTCTCGCGGCAACCGTCATGCCGCGAGGCCCGAGGCTCAACAAAGGTTATACCGTTTTCATCGACGAGAGATTGTGCCGTGGATGCGGACGCTGCGTGAATGCCTGTCCTTACCGCGCGGTCAACTTTAGCACCAATTTACCCGGTTTCCGATACGCGGTTGTCGATGAAGCCCTTTGCAAGGGATGCGGCAACTGTATTTCGATCTGCCCCTCCGGCGCCGCCGACAGCCCCTACCGCGATCGCTTCTACCTGGAGCAAATGATCGAGGAGGTTACCGGGCAAAGTTCCTGACCTGCATTATCCTGACCTGCATCATCGAGACACGCGTATTGACATGATATAAAGATACCGTTCGTACCTATTTGACAAATCCGGCGCCGCCATATAGTTATCCTGCCGACAGGCTGACTTCGATCAAGCGGGGTTGAGCCGCTCGGGGTCCTCGGACCGGAACATCATTTCAACGGGGGTGGCCGATACAGAGCAGCGGCAATGATCATTGTATTTCCAGCGACCGGGAGCCCGGCCGGATTGCCTGGTTAAAGCTCAGGCTGATACCCGGCCTTGGCAACCGGTCCATATTGCGCCTTCTGGAGGCTTTCGGATCTCCCGAAAAGATCCTGGCGGCCCGGCTCGAAGAGTTGCGAGAAACCGGCCTGCCGGCGAATAAAGCGCTCCAGGCGCTTGCCGCAAAACGGTTTGCAAAAGACCCCGAATCGGAATGGAGAAAATTAACGGAAAATAACTTCCGGCTGATATGCATCGGCGACGATGATTATCCTGCAAACCTGGCAAAGATCCCGGACCATCCCGCCGTTTTGTTTTCATCGGGCGCGCTGGAACCCAGGGACCTGGTTTCCATTGCCGTAGTGGGATCGAGGCTTGCCTCGCCCGCCGGGATCATATTCACCCAAAACCTGGCCTCCGATCTGGCCCTCAGCGGCATTGCGGTAGTCAGCGGCCTCGCGCTCGGCATCGACTCGGCTGCGCACCGCGGGGCACTCAGAGCCGGCGGAAGAACCCTGGCCGTCCTGGGCTGCGGGCTGGACGTAAACTATCCGGCCGCGAATGCAGACCTCAGGGAGGAGATAATCCGGACAGGGGCGCTCGTGACGGAATTTCCACCCGGCACGCCCCCCGCTTCCGGTAATTTCCCATTGAGAAACCGCATCATCAGCGGCCTGACCCTTGGTGTTGTCGTGGTGGAAGCTGCCGAAAGGAGCGGGTCTCTGATAACCGCTCGTTTTGCGCTTGAGCAGGGTCGGGAAGTCTTTGCCGTACCCGGCGTTGCCGGAAGCATGCGCAGCACCGGCACGCACCGCCTTATCAAACAGGGAGCCAGGCTGGTCGAGGGTATTGAAGATATTCTTGAAGAAATCCGGCCCATTCTTCGTTCCACACAATCCCCGGGGACCCTCCCCGACTCTTCTCCATCTCAGGAAAAACTGGGGCGGACTGGATCTGAAAGAGCACAATCCTTAATAGAAAAGCCCACCAGCCCCGAGGAAACCATTCTTTTGAGGATTTTGGATAAAGTTCCAAAATATATTGACGAAATAGCCAAGGAAGCAAACATTCCCATTCAGCGAGCAGCCGCTCTGCTTCTGGAACTTGAACTCAAAGGGCTTGTTTCGCAGTTGCCGGGAAAGTATTTTATTTATAGAGATAAGTAGTTGAAGTCGTTATAGAATATCGATTGAAGTTTGCAAATTATACAGCGATGATGTTAGTTTAAAAAGTTAACCGTTAAGAGCGGTTTAGCTTGGCACGTTCGGAACGCCCCAGCCCAGGGCCGGTCACCGGATTCGGGTCCGGGTGAAATTATTCTTTCCAGAATTTTGGACAAGGTTCCGAAACATATAGATGAAATATCCCGCGAGGCCAAAAGCCTCGGTCCGGCATGCCGCCTCTCCGCTCCTCGATCTGGAGCTGGGGGGCTTGTCTGTCAGTTGCCGGGCAAGTATTTTATTTCCGGGTGGTGATGACCCGGCTCGCATTACGCGGGAAATAGCCAACCGCGGCGGATTGCACGAAATGGTATGTTTCGCGCTTCCGCTGGTGTAGATCCAAGAGGTTGTATCAGAATGTCGAAATCGCTTTTGATCGTTGAATCGCCAACCAAGGCCAAAACCCTTGAGCGCTATCTGGGCAAGGACTTCGTAGTCAAGGCCAGCGTCGGACATGTCAAGGACCTCCCGGGCAATAAACTCGGCGTCGATGTCAATGAGCACTTCAAACCGCAATACCAGGTAATGCGCGGCAAGAAAAAAATATTGGACGAACTCAAGAAGGCGGCAACGAAGGCCGATGCCGTCTATCTCGGCCCGGACCCCGACCGGGAAGGAGAAGCCATTGCCTGGCATATTGCCGAAGAGATCGGCGCCACGGCGAAACCGGTTCGAAGAGTTCTCTTTTACGAGCTTACCCGCAAGGCAATCAACGAGGCCCTTGAAAACCCAAGCGACCTGAACCTCAAACTCTTTGAAGCGCAACAGGCAAGACGAATCCTCGACCGGCTCGTCGGCTACATGATATCGCCTCTTTTATGGGAAAAAGTCCGCGCCGGCCTGAGTGCCGGGAGGGTGCAGTCTGTAGCCCTGAGGCTGATATGCGACCGCGAGGAGGAAATTCAAAAATTCGAATCTCAGGAATACTGGACGATCGAGGCCGTGCTCAGTCCGCGCCCCGACTCTCCTACCGGGGTCATTCCTTTTCGGGCTCAACTGATCCGGTGCAAAAAGAAGAAGTGCGTCATCGGCTCGCAGTCGGAAGCCGAACGCCATGTGAAGGCGCTCAAGACTGCGCTCTATCACGTGAGCGATGTCGAAAAAAAGCAGCGGAAAAAGGGAGCATCCCCTCCCTTTATTACCAGTACGCTCCAGCAGGACGCGGCGCGAAGGTTTCACTATTCGGCCCGGCAAACCATGAGCATAGCCCAGAGGCTATACGAAGGAATCGAGGTCGGGCAGGACGGCGCGGTCGGTCTCATCACCTATATGCGCACCGACTCGACGAGGCTTTCCCAGGAGGCAGCGCAGGCGGCCAGAGAGTTCATCGGCGCCCGATGGGGAGACGCATACGTGCCGCCCAAGCCGATCTTCTATAAATCCAGGCAGACGGCCCAGGGAGCGCATGAAGCGATTCGGCCGACGGATGTCGGCCGCACACCCGAAAGCGTCTCAAAATTTCTCAGCAAGGAGCAGTTGAACCTCTACACCCTGATCTGGAAAAGATTCGTCGCCTGCCAGATGGCCTCGGCCCTGA
>Ga0326727_10024682_pt1 | contig 11337 bp, 9 predicted proteins | sample MB2enrmetagenome_FD_207643 | JGI IMG/M metagenome (GOLD analysis project Ga0326727, IMG submission 207643) | Lab enriched peat soil microbial communities from McLean, Ithaca, NY, United States - MB29MY | ecosystem: Environmental > Terrestrial > Soil > Wetlands > Peat | place: USA: New York... | reverse complement strand
CGCGCCGATCATCCCCACTTTGCCGTTCGACCACGCTTGCGCCGCCAGCCACTCGATGGTGTCGTACCCGTCCTTGGCCTCGTTCACGAACGGCTCCCACTGGCCTTGGGAGCTGAAGCGCCCGCGCGTGTCCTGAATGGCGAAGGCGTAACCGCGCCGCGCGTAATACCGCCCCTGAAGCTCGCTCATCTCCTTCTTATAAGGCGTGCGCACCAGGATGACCGGCGCTTTTTCGACGTTCACTGGATGATAGATATCGGTGGCCAGCTTCACGCCATCGCGCATCGGCAGCATGACGTTGGAATCCACCTTGACTTCGTATTTCGGCGCCGACACCAGCGGATCTTCCACCGCTGGCTGGCGCAGCGCTTCGTAACCTTCGCGCACGAAAGTGGCGTGCTGCGCGGGGATCTCGCCGGAGTAAATGCGGCCGTCCTTGTCCGCGAGCACGCTGATATCCATACCGGGGACGGTGTACACCCACTGGGTGAGCGAAAGATCGCGCGCGCCCACAGTGCGCTCCACGGTCTGCTTGCGCTGCACGGACACCGTGACCCAACTGCCACCCAATATCAGGCAAGGGAACTCCTGCCTGCCGCCCTTGGCCGCGTCATACCGCCGCAGCGCCTGGCTGATGAGGGCCAGCGACGTGCCTTGTAACGTGAGCATGTCCTCCTTCATGTGGATGGTGGTTGGCTTGTCGCGGACGGTCATGGTGACGTCGGCGCCATCGCGCTTCATGACCACCTTGCCGGCCGCGCTTTCCATCACCGCCGCCGTCCAGCGCCCCTCTGCGTCCGGGGTAATGGTGAGGGTGGATTCGGCGGTTTGTCCCGCCACGGAGGTCACCGTCTTGCTCTCAAACGAGCCGTCGGTCTTCCATTGGAAGGTATGGGTGACGACGCGTTCTTCATTCACGAAGAACAGGAACGTCCCCGCGTCGGAGAACCCGGAAAGGGGAGCGGGTTGCGACCAGGCCGGGGCTGACGCCAGCACGGCAATCGCGAGGCAAAGGAATATGCGGGTCATGTCCCCATATTACGCGCGTGGAACCGCTTTTGTTCACGCTTCAGCCCAGCACAACGCCTCATTCTGAGATGGGCAGGCTAAAACCTTGGTAGGGCATGCTTTAGCTTGCCCATCGCCCGCTTGCGGGCGATTTCTCCAGGCGGCTTCGCTCCAGCCAACTCGCTTGGGCCAGCGTCGGGGAGCACCGCTCCCAAGGGATGCTCCATGTGCCGCTGCCGGTCATGATTGTGAGCGCGTCTGGTGTCGGCGCGATGGACCTGGCAAGAATCGGCATGGTCTAAGGCTTCGTCAGGAAGCATCGTTGTCATTCCGCTGTGGCGCACGCACTCATGCGTGCCGCGTCGAGACTTTCTCGACGCCTGCTTGCGCGCGGGAGACCAAGCGTCGGCACGAGTGCCCGGCCCAGGGGGCACCCCGGCACGCACGAGTGCGTGCGCGACACGAACATTATACCCCGCCCGCCCCCCTGCTAAACTGAAGAAAGCACAACCCCTATGGCCACACCCGAGGAGCGCCGGAAGGCGCTCGAAGACATCCTGGCGCAGCGTGTACTGGTCCTCGACGGGGCTATGTGGACCATGCTGCAACAACAGCGGCTGACCTATAAGGACTTCGGCGGGTTGCCGGATAGGTTGACGGCTGTTGGGCCGCCTCCGACGATTTTCAGTATGGGGTCTGGCTCCATGATCGGCACAGCGGCGAGATGAACCTGCTGGCCAGTCCCCAGAATGCCAGCGCGGATCACATTAACCCCACGTTCAGTGCGGACGGCACCAAGATCGAGATTCAGTCCGCTGATCTCGAAGGACAACCGGTCTTTGAACGTCTGCGCAGTTCCGGTGCCCAAAACCTCTCTCAATCGGACGTATAGCCTCAAAGCGCCCGAATGATGCGGAGGCCGTGCGGGTTGACCTCCGCCAGGTCCCCGTCAAGCACAGGATGACGATGGTCGGCGGCCTTGGCGGTTTCGTCGCAGGAAAACGGGTACAGGTCGATTCCATAAGGTGTGTGGTATCTGCTTCACTCAGGTGACCCCAACGAACTGTGGTTGGTATGATTTCGTTATGGCTACTGGTTTTGAGTTCCCGCCCTCGGTCGTCGAAGAGGCTTTCTTCGACGTGGCAAAAGGGCACTGCCAATGCGTTAGGGTAACGCATGGCCCGCCGAAACGATGCTGCAAACAGTTGACCTGGACCAACAGGGGCCGTGGAACGGGGCGCGGTGAATGGGAGGCTAACCATCGGAACCGCAGCCTCCCTGGCTGGCTATCGAACTGCGAGATTCTTTGCGTGTCGTGCCACAAGGCGACGCGGACCTTTGGCAAGAGGCTGAAGCTACACGGCTAAGACATACACTGGGTCTCTTGGCACGCGCTCCCAATTCGGCGCGAAGTATTGTGTACCCCGAAGGTGAAAGGCATGCGTTGGCCTCTTCTAGCGTCTCGCATTTTCGAACGCACAACAGGTCCAAATGTGGACCGGTCCAAATCCCGACGTAGCAGGCCGATGGCCAAATGAAATTCCACCAGAGTCGGTATCGCTCTGGCCGACCGCTCCCCGGATACCAAATGCCCCGCCAGCCGTAGCGCTCCACGAGACATTCAACGATCATCAGCACGACCAATTGGGGTTACCTGAGTGAAGCAGATACCCACCCAAAGGTATATAATTCGGGCATACTGAACCAATAGGCAGCCTAGCCAATGCCAACCAGCAGTTTTTTGCTCATCTGCGCTCTGATCGCGGCTCCGTATCTAATCTGGGTTATCCAGATCGGACGGCGGAAGCGGGATCTTGTGCGATTCAAGTTGAGACGCATCGCCGTGTCCCTGTTGTGCTATGCGGGCGGAATCGTGGTCGCAATGAAATCGGGCCATTCGATGCTGGAGTCGGTCCTCTTCGGAGTGCTCCTCGGCATTGCTGCCGGTTTTGTCCTTGTGCGCCCTCCCGAACGGAGCCGTCGGATTCCTTCCTATGTGCGGATGGCTGTTATCGCGCGGGACCTCAAGGGCGCCCCGTTCGACCCGACAATCCACCATATTGACCATATCGTTCCGTTCTCTAAGGGCGGCGACAACTCGGTCCAAAACCTTCGTGTGGTGCCGAAAGCATATAATCTACGCCGGGGCGCGAGGATGCCCGGATTCCTCGATCTCCTCGGGCGCAAGCCGAAGCTCCAGGCGCAGACTGCCAGATCAAGTGTGGGGACGCTTTCCGGGCAGGAGTCGGAGCCCGGGCGCGGGCGGTTACGGCGATTGGCCGTGATCGTGCTTCTGGTGGCCGTAGTTGCCTTCTGGCACCTGGTAAAGATTCACAGACTGACGGCGAACAGCACCCCAGTGACAGCAAACCCTAGTCTACATGGGCCAGCACCCGCGATTGCCGCCGCCCCACCGCCCTCAGTGCCGCCAGCAGCCGCCACAGAGACGCCAGTTCCGGTTTCTCCCAGTCCGGCGGACATCCTCGACATACCGGCGACAGTGGAGTCCGCTCCAGCGGCATCGCTTGGCGCACCGCCGGAAACGCCCGAAAGCTCGGCAGTACAAGCACTGCCCGGAGAGCCGCCAACTGCGCCTCCAGACAACATAGGGCCAGCGGCGGAGCCAGTGGAACGTCGTGGAACCACGGCCCTGACGTACACGACAGGCGAATTGCTCACCCTGTACAAGTCGGACAAGCGCACCGCGGACAGGATTCTCAAGGGGACCACCATCAAGGTCACAGGAACGATTGTGAGGGTCGGGAAGGACGAACTGTCATTGCGAGAGCGGGCTGACCCCGATTCGGTGAACTGCAAATTTGACAGGAGGTTCTTACCGCAGGCGAGTCCAACCGCACGAACGACGGTGACGGTCAAAGGCAGGGTCAAAGGGAGAGGTGTTACGGGCACCATTCACCTCGAAAACTGTGAACTGGTTGACTCGACAACGTGGTAGATGAAGATTCTCTGCGAGGCGAAAGATGACGACCAGATTCAGATCCGGTATAAAGGCAAAGTACTCGGGGACCTACCGTTGTACCTCATGCAGCTTCGAAAAGACCTTGGTTAAGGGCAGGCGGCTGATTGCCTGCAAGTGCGGCTCCAGAGAGTGGGACCTAATCGCCTACTCAGGAAAGATACCGGACAGCGACAAGAGTCTGTTTGACCGCCTGTTCCGCTGAGCCGGGCGCTTTGGGCCCCCATCTGCTCGGGCGGCCCGACGTTAGAGCCGCCCTTATTCAGGTTTCGCTCGGCTACGCCGCTCTTGGATCTACGGACTTCAGGAGCGGGCCGACGGCCAGGTCCTCGTCGAGCAGCGGCCAGTGGATTCCGTAACCGGATGGAGACATCTCCGCGCGGCTTCGCTCCAGCCAACTCGCTCGGGCCAGCGTGGGAGAACACTGCTCCCACGGGATGCTATACGTGCCGCTACCGGTTGTGATTGTAAGCGCATCCGGTGTCGGCGCAATGGACATCGCGAGAATCGGCATAGTCTTAGTGGACATCGGCTCCTCCAAAACGGCCGCGCCATGCCGCGCAGATCTCATCGAAGTGGGTGAAGATAATCCGCCGGACCTCGCGGCGCAATCGAGGCGAGCAGTTGTATTCGAACTCCTCTTCAATGTCGAAGCGGTCGGCGTAGATCCAGTATTTGCAGTCGGCATCACCCTTTACAGCGTGAACGTGCATCGGCTCGTTTCCCTCGTTCGCATAGAAGTAGAATCGCCACCCCTGCACCATCAGGATTGTAGGCATTCGTCTGCAATCCATTATACTCTTCGCCCCCCTGCTAAACTGAAGAAAGCACACCCCCTATGCTCACACCCGACGACCGCCGGAAGGCGCTCGAAGACATCCTGGCGCGGCGTGTACTGGTCCTCGACGGGGCCATGGGGACCATGCTGCAACAGCAGCGGCTGACCGCCAAGGACTTCGGCGGCGCGGCGCTCGAAGGGTGCAATGAGAACCTCGTCCGCACCCGGCCGGATGTGGTCCTCGGCATCCATCGCGCTTACCTGGAAGCCGGTTCGGATGTGATCGAGACCAATTCGTTCGGCGGAACGAAACTGGTGCTCGCCGAATATGGCCTCGCGGACGACGCCTACGAGCTGAACTTCACCGCCGCGAAACTGGCGCGGCAGGCTGCGGACGAGTTCTCGCGGTTCGTCGCCGGGTCCATGGGCCCAACCACCAAGGCCATCACGGTCACCGGTGGGGTCACCTTCCCGCAACTGGTCGAGAACTTCTACCAGCAAGCCCACGCCCTGGTCGCGGGCGGCGCGGACATTCTACTGGTCGAAACCTGCCAGGACACGCGCAATGTCAAGGCCGCTCTGCTGGCCATCGAACGGCTGCTCACTGAGCTGGGCCGGCGCATTCCCACCATGGTCTCGGGCACCATCGAGGCCATGGGCACCATGCTCGCGGGGCAGACGGCGGACGCGTTCTGTGCTTCGGTGGCGCACGCGGACCTGCTTTCCATCGGGCTGAACTGCGCCACCGGGCCGGAGTTCATGACGGACCACATACGCACAATTAGTGAGATGGTCCCGGTGCGCGTCTCGTGCTATCCCAACGCGGGGCTGCCCAACGAGGATGGCCAGTACCTGGAAACGCCCACTTCGCTCGCGGCACAGCTTGAACGGTTCATCGAGAACGGCTGGCTCAACATAGTGGGCGGCTGCTGTGGCACCACCGATGCCCACATCCGCGTCATCGCGCAGATGGCGGAAGGGAAGCGGCCGCGGAAGGTGCCCGGGCGCTCGCACCGCGCGTATTATTCGGGCATCGAGTTGGTGGAGGCCGAGGAGAGCAACCGGCCGCTGATTGTGGGCGAGCGGACCAACGTCATCGGCAGCCGGCTGTTCAAGAACATGGTGGCGGAGGAGAAGTGGGAAGAGGCCACCGAGATCGCGCGCTGGCAGGTCCGCAACGGCGCGCACATAGTCGACGTGTGCCTGCAAAGCGCCGACCGCGACGAAATCGCCGACATTCCGCCGTTCTACGAGAAGCTGATTCGCAAGATCAAGGCGCCGCTCATGATCGATACCACCGATCCGCAAGCCGTCGAGTTGGCGCTCACTTACTGCCAGGGTAAGAGCATCATCAACTCCGTCAACCTGGAAGACGGCGAGGAGAAGTTCGCGCGCATTTGCCCGCTCGCCAGGCGCTACGGCGCCGCCCTGATCGTGGGCTCCATTGACGAGGACAAGCAGCAGGCGCAGGCGTTCACGCGCGAGCGCAAGCTGGCGGTGGCGCAGCGCTCGGTGAAGCTGCTCACGGAGAAGTACGGCATCCCGCCGGAGGACATCATCATCGACCCGCTGGTGTTTCCCTGCGCCACGGGCGACGCCAACTACATCGGCGCGGCGGTGGAAACCATCGAAGGCGTGCGGCTCGTCAAGGAAAGGCTGCCGTACGTGAAGACGGTGCTGGGGATTTCCAACGTCTCTTTTGGCCTCCCGGCGGCGGCACGCGAGGTGGTGAACTCCGTCTTCCTTTACTACGCCACCAAGGCGGGGCTGGACCTCGCCATCGTCAACGCCGAGAAGCTGGAGCGGTTCGCGTCGATTCCCGAAGAAGAGCGCCGCTTGGCGGAGAGCCTCCTCTTCAACACGCCGCCGGTGGACGCCGAAGACGAGCTGCTGCGCACCGCGCCCGAGGACTGGCGCGCGCAGACCGCCGAGCAGAAGGCCGCCATCAACCAATGGCACATCGCCGCCGTCACCGACCATTTTCGGAAGGCGGGGAAGCGCGTGAAGCCGCGCGCCGAGGACCTGCCGCTCGACCAGCGCCTAGCCAATTACATCATCGAAGGGACGAAAGACGGCCTCATCGCGGACCTCGACCGCAAACGCGCCGAGGGCGTAGCGCCTCTCGATATCGTCAACGGTCCGCTGATGGCCGGCATGTCCGAAGTCGGCCGCCTGTTCAACAACAATGAGCTGATCGTGGCCGAGGTGCTGCAATCGGCCGAAGCCATGAAGGCCGCCGTGAACCACCTCGAGCAGTTCATGGAGAAAGCCGACACGGCCGCGCGCGGCAAGGTGATCCTGGCCACGGTGAAGGGCGACGTTCACGATATCGGCAAGAACCTGGTGGAGATTATCCTGGCCAACAATGGCTACCAGGTGATCAACCTGGGGATCAAGGTGCCGCCGGAGGCGCTGATCCGCGCGTACCACGAGCACAAGCCGGACGCCATCGGGCTTTCCGGGCTGCTGGTGAAGAGCACGCAGCAGATGGCCATCACAGCGGGCGATTTCAAGGCGGCGGGCATCACCGTGCCGCTGCTGGTGGGTGGCGCGGCCCTGTCGGAGAAGTTCACGCGGACGAGGATCGCGCCGGCCTATGGCGAGGCGGTGTGTTACGCCAAGGACGCCATGACCGGCCTCAGCCTCATGAACGCCATCATGGACCCGGAAAGGCGCGCGGCGGTCCTCGCCAGCCACCGGTTCACCGAAGCCCCCGTCGCCGCGCCGACTCCCACGACGCCGGTTGCCGCCACCACGCGCAGCACCAAGGTGCGCACCGCCATCCCCATCCCCGCCGCGCCCTATCTCGACCGCAAGCTGCGCGCCGTTCCGCACCTGGCCGAAGTGTGGAGTTACATCAATCCGTTCATGCTCTATGGCCGCCACCTGGGCTACAAGGGGAACTTCGAAAAGGCGCTGGCGGAGCACGAGGCCAAAGCGCTGGAGCTGTTTCACAACATGGAGCAGGTGAAGCGGGAAGCCGCGCGCTTCATGCAGGTGAAAGCGGTGTGGCAATTCTTCGAAGCCGAGCGCGATGGCAACGCCATCCACCTGTTCGCTCCGGGTGACGGTACACCGCTCCACACCTTCCGCTTCGGACGCCAGCCCCGCGAGAACGGCTTGTGCCTGAGCGATTACATCCTGGATGCCGAAGACGGCCGCCGCGACCACCTGGCGCTATTCGTGGTCACGGCCGGCGCAAGCATTCGCGAGCGGTCCGAGGAGTTCAAGCAGGCGGGCGAGTTCTTCAACGCGCACGCCATTCAGGCGCTGGCCATCGAATCCGCCGAAGGCGCGGCGGAGTGGCTGCACCGGCGGATTCGCGAGGATTGGGGCTTCCCCGACCCGCCCTCTCTCACCATGCATGATCGCTTCACCTCGAAGTATCGCGGCAAGCGTTATAGCTTCGGCTATCCGGCCTGCCCCAACCTGGACGACCAGCAGGGCCTCTTCGCTCTGCTGCGCCCCGAAGACATCGGCGTGCAGCTCACCGATGGCATGATGATGGATCCCGAGGCCAGCGTGAGCGCGCTGGTATTCCACCACCCCGATTGCGCCTACTTCACAGCGGAATGTGGGGCAGCTTGGTAAGCTGCGGCCGATTGCCAATCGGCCTTTTCCCTACTGCCCTGGCACCCGCTTGGGAACCAGGAGCACTTGGCTGGCGCACCCTTTCTTTTCCACCTCGACACGCGTCGGCCCAGCCAGCAGTTTGACCACTTCAGGGTACCCGGCATCGAAAACCGAGACGCTGTACTCTCCCCCGGCCAGCCCATCGAAGACGAACCTGCCGTCGCGGTCCGACTCGGTGTAGCGCCGGCCCTGGCCGGAATTCAGTTCCAGAATGACGCCGGGCGCCGGAAGCTTTACTTTTTCCGGGTCGTGCGCGTTGTCCAGATCGCGCTGGTAGAACTCGTCCGACGTTACGAACCCTTCCAGCCGCGCCGATTTGTCTCCGCCGTTCTGATAGAAATAAAGATAGGCCAGATCGTCTCCGGCATCGGACAACCTGCGGTTCCGGTAGCACACGCTGGTGTTAATGCGGTCCGTTTCCTCGTCCTCGTCGGCATACACAAGGTATGTCTCGCCAACTTGAAAATCGTAGCCGCAGTCGCCGGAATCCGTCCAGACTTCGTCGGGCTCCTCGCCGCGAAACGTGGTCTTCACCTTGAAGCGCACGCGCCGTCCCTGGGCGATGATCGAATAGAAAAGTCTGGCGATGTCCTCGCTCGTTTTGGCTGCGGCCAACCTGCGCTTGTAATATTCGGGGAGGTCCATGCCCGCCAACTGCTGGCGCAACGGCAGTGATGAGGATTTCGATGGGTTCCAGCGATTCAGAAAGCTCGGCTCGACCGATTCCACCGTCCCGATGAACACCCGGTCGGCCACCGCCACTTCATTACAAGCCGACAACGTCAATAAACACTGGCAAGCCGGCAGCGCGGTTGGAACAGATAGCAATGCCATCAGCAACGCGCGCCGCATGGCTTCATCCTAGCATTGGCTACTGCTGCGTATCCCGCTAACGCCCATCCGAGCCGCGACCGTTAGGGAGCGTTCTTCCCCCTAGCATCGGCTATTGCAGCGCATCCCGCAGATGCAGACTGCGGATCAGGCGGCGCAGCGAATTGGGGTGGATGTTGAGACGGGCGGCGGCCTGATTATGGTCGCCGTTCGATTGCCGCCAGGCTTCCATGATCGACTGGCGTTTACTTTCCGTGATGGAGGATTGTAGCGCGCCGGGAACCTCCGGAACGTTGGCCGATTCGAGCACGGTTTCGGGCAGGTCTTCGGGCAAGAGCGTGTCGGATTGCCCCAGCACGACTGCGTGCTCGATGGCGTTCTCCAACTCGCGCACGTTGCCGGGCCAGGAATAAGTCGTCAGGTACCGCTCGGCTTCGGGAGAGACGGTGGAAACACGGCGGCGGCAACGGATGGCAAACTGGTCCAGAAAGTACCGCGCCAGGGCCGGAATGTCTTCCGGATGGTCGCGCAACGGGGGAACATGCAGAGCCACCACATTGAGACGGTGATAGAGGTCTTCGCGAAAAACTCCGCTGCGGACCTCGGCGGACAGGTCTCGGTTGGTGGCGGCAATGAGACGCACATCCAGCTTCAGAGTGCGTGTTCCGCCGACGCGTTCGAATTCGCGCTGCTGCACCACGCGCAGTAATTTGGCTTGCAGCGCCGGCGCCAGCTCGCCGATTTCGTCCAGGAAGACAGTGCCCCCTTCGGCCACTTCGAGCTTGCCCTTTTTCTGCGCTACGGCGTCCGTGAAAGCGCCCTTCTCGTGGCCGAACAGCTCGCTTTCGAGCAACGTTGCCGTGAGCGCGGCGCAGTTGATGGCGACAAAGGGTTTCGCCGAGCGGGCGCTCTGCCGGTGCAGTGCGCGCGCCACCAGTTCCTTGCCCGTGCCGCTTTCGCCGAGGACCAGGACGGAGGTCTCCTGCGGCGCGACGCGTGCGATCATTTGCAGCAGCTTGCGGATGGCGGGGCTTTCGCCCACAATACCGGCATCGCCGGCCCCCAGGCGCTCCAACAATAGGGCGTTCTCGGCCTGAAGGCGCTCCACTTCGCGAACGTTCTCGAGTGCGGTGGCGCCCAGCGTGGCGATGGCGCTCAGGGCGTCGCGGTGATCGGAAAGGTTGGCGGCCTCCTCGGGAGGGAACCAGGCGGCCACCACCCCGGCGATGGCGCCGTGGACATACAGCGCCAGCGCCACTACGAGTGCCGCCGGATCGGCCACAGTGCCTTCCTGGCAAGCGCGCGCGACGATTTCCGCGAGGTCCACGGGACCGGGGATGTCGCGGGTGGCCGAGCGGAGATCATCCGCATCGCGGCCCAGCAGCACGGCGCCCCCACTCGACGGAACCATCTCGCCGATGAGCCCGACAAGCTGGCTTTCGAGCGTGGCCCGATGGCTGCCGCTCTGTGCCATGGCGATGGCGCGAAACAGGAACAGGAATGAACAGGCACGAAGCAGCGCGTGCTGCGGGGAATCTGGGGGCAGCTCTGGCGGGTCCTCGCGATAGACCAGCACGGTTTCGCAGATGCTCACTTGGTCGCCGGGCTCGAGCCGGTGTTCGCCAATGCGCATTCCATTAACGTAGGTCCCCACGCCAGTGCGTTGATCGACGATGTGGTAGCGGCCGTCGCGCGCGCGAACGACGCAGTGCTCCCAGGCCGTGTTCGCCTCTTCAAGCCGGATGTCCGCGGTGGGGGCGCGGCCGATGCGAGTCTCACCCGGTCCGAGCGGGAACCGCGCTCCGAGGAGAGATCCGCTGACGATGATCAACTCCGCCTGCATGGTCCGGTTGCCGATAGTTTAGCAGGCAGGGAAGGGTACTGGTGAACCTCTCTGTCCACGGCGGTGAACCGATCAGATCGCAAATGGCGGAAAACCACGTCGCACGTACGGCTTTTCAACGACTTACGAGCACCGGCGCGATGGCACGCCAGTTGCTCCCTTAACGTGCGTATCGGGGGCGCCGTAGCGAACCCGAAGGAGGGTAAGACAATGAAGAAACTGACGACGAAATTCATGATCGCGACGGCTGCCCTGGTGGTTGCGGCC
>Ga0326727_10024681_pt1 | contig 11338 bp, 5 predicted proteins | sample MB2enrmetagenome_FD_207643 | JGI IMG/M metagenome (GOLD analysis project Ga0326727, IMG submission 207643) | Lab enriched peat soil microbial communities from McLean, Ithaca, NY, United States - MB29MY | ecosystem: Environmental > Terrestrial > Soil > Wetlands > Peat | place: USA: New York... | reverse complement strand
AACCAATCCTGATGGGGCGCAGACGGCGCAGTTGGTGTTGTTATAAACGTATAAATTCGCGCAACCCACCACCAGTGGGTCGGGCGCGGCTGGAGCAATCGCGGTGTTCGTCATTCCTGACAAAAAGTAAAGTGCCTCACCGACGATATCTTGCGGTCCGCTTTGGGCCGCTGGGATAGTGACAGTATAGGTAAAATTCATAGGATTGGGAAACGGGCCGTCGAAGATTATCTGGCTGTCGCTGACTTGCGGATTACCGTCGCCGGCGGCAGCCGTTACCGACCAACCTAGCGGCAAAGCCGGTTGCCAGACGAGGAAATACATTGGTTGGTCATAAGGGTATTCGACCTGGCATGATACAGCCAAGGTTCCAGGCGACTGGTAGTAAACGGGACCGCTCTGACTGGCAAGGAGAGGGAGGACGCTGAATTGCCATGAATTGGTATAGCTATGGGGAGGGGAGGCGTTGTCGGTGTAAACGATCGTCACCGTGTTGTTGGTTCCGGGCAAGAGCAGGAAAGGGTGGGCCGTGTTGACAACTGTGGCGGTCGTCACTTTGTTGGTCCGGGTTGTCCTCACAGTTGCGGACGAGCCATTGATCCACATTTGCACTGAAGCGACTTGGGCCGGATTGCCGTCCACCACGAATGCGGTGATGTTTGTGTTTGCGCCGACTCCGCTGGCGCCGTTGACGGGGATGACGCCGGAAACGTAAATTGGGCTGCTATCGGCGGCCACGTAGCTATAGACCGCGTTGGTGCCTTGAGAGGAGTCATTGATCAGGACACGCTGGCCCGCCGGAGTGACTGTAAACCACTCGCAGTCGGCGCCCCAACCTGCTTGCTCATAGAGCAGGCGGAAGGGATACAACCCGGGTTGTGGAACAAAGAAAGAGAAGGTGTTGTCTCCGTACCCCCCCTCGCCGAGCAACTGCCCGAAAATGTCCCCGGGAACCTGGCCAGATTTGACGCTAAAGAGGTCATCGCTGTTGACCCCCATTTGCCACGTTCCGGCTGCGGGAAAATCAAGCCATGTCTCGACCAACATGGAGAAATTATTTCCGTCCGTCGTGGGCAAGCCGCTTTCGTCTGGATAACTTCCAAAGATAATGCCGGGGAATTCCTGCTTGGGATAGCTCGGAGAGTTAAAATCGCCCCACTGGTCGGTGGGTCCGTAGAGGTCCCAGTTTATATAATTCGTGTAGATGAAGTACCATCCCTGTGAGCCCGAAACGGCATTCTCTGTTTGTCCGTTCTGGCTGTTGGGCCAATTGGTCAAGGTGGCGTAGTTCGTTCCCATCAAACCGAGGATTTGCTCCTCCGTCCAGACGGCGACATCGTTCGGCTGGCTTGCGGAGGTATGCCAGGGATAAACGATGAAACCGGAATTGGTGGGTCTGACCTTGACGGTGGGGTTCGCGTTCAATGGGTTCAGGGTGAGATAGCCGCCGAGGCTCGACGCCGCCGCCACCGCAAATTGCCATGAATTGGTATAGCTATGGGGAGGGGAGGCATTGTCGGTGTAAACGATCGTCACCGTATTGTTGGTTCCGGGCAAAAGCAGCAAAGGAGTGCCAGTGTTGACCGCCGTGGCGGTAGTCACGTTATTGCTGCGGGTCGCACTCACTATTGCGGGCTTGCCATTGACCCACATTTGCACCGAGGCGACTTGGGCCGGGTTGCCGTCCACCACAAAGGCGGTGATGTCGGAGTTTGCGCCGACGGCGGTGGCGCCGTTTACGGGGATGACGCCGGAAACATAAATTGGGCTGCTTTCAGCCGAGAGGTAGCTGTAGATCGCGTTGGTGCCTTGAGAGGAGTCATTGATCAGGACACGCTGGCCCGCAGGCGTTATCGTAAACCACTCGCAGTTGGCTCCGCCGCCGCCTTGCTCATAAAGCAGGCGGAAGGGATACAACCCCGGCTGCGGAATAAAGAGAGAGAAAGTGGTGTCCGTCGCACTGCGTCCGCCTTCGAATTCGCCGAGGGTCTGGCCGAAAACGTCCCCCGGAGCCTGGCCGGATTTGACGCTAAAGCCGTCGTCGCTGTTGACCCCCATTTGCCAGGTTCCGGCTGCGGGAAAATCCAGCCAGGTCTCGACGAGCATTGAGAAATTATTGCAGTCGGTGGTGGGGAAGTTGCTGTCGTCTGGGTAGCTTCCACTGATGATACCGGGGAATTCCTGTTTGGGATAGCCCGTCACTCCGTCCCCAGAGGTGAAATCGCCCCATCCGTCGGTGGGTCCTTGAATGTCCCAATTTATGTAATTGGTATAGACGAAGAACGGCCCTTGGGGGCCTGGAGTGGCATTCTCGGTTTGTCCATTCTGGCTGTTTGGCCAAGCCGACAAGATGGCGATATTCGGCCCCATCAAACCGAGGATTTGCTCCTCAGTCCAGACGGCGACATCGTTCGGCTCGCCCACGGAGGTGTGCCAGGGATAAACGATGAAACCGGAATTGGTGGCGCTGGCATTGGCGGCGGGATTGGCGTTGCCGGCGCTCAAAGCCGGCTCATTTGTGAAGCTCCAAGCGTGAGTGGTAAGATTGCCCTTGGAGTCCGCAAACACGAGTTCGAGGGTGTTGCCCAGAGGGAACGGCAAGCTTGTAGCGCAGTTATAGGCAATCGTGGTCAAGTTCCCGATTGGCTTGCCATTGGGCAAGGCGCTTGGGGATTGCGAAATGGCGGGGGAAACCACCACGCCGTTCAGTTTCAGGACGATTGAATTGGTGTTCACGGTGGCGGGAACGCCGTCTTGCAGCATGACGAGGATCTGCGAACCGAGAGCGACCTGGGTCTGACCCGGCGCGGGTGAAACCACGACGGCATAAGGTTCGGCATAGACCTCGGGGGCTGGATAAGCCAATAGGCAGTTGGGATTGTTAGTGTCGTTGACAAGGATTTTCACGCCATCGACCACCGTGAAAAGTTCGCAATTGGCGCCACCGGTGCCTTGTTCATAATCCAGCCGCAAGGCATAAAACCCATTTGTGGGAACGGTCACCTCCATCAGCGTGTCCGACCAGCCTCGGACACCATTGAACTGCCCAATGTTGGTGCGGCTGAAGGCATCGTTTGGATTGGCTTCGCTGGAAAGAGTCAGCAGGAAACCGTCATCGCTATCGACGCCGAACTCAGTCACGCCTGCCTGAAGGTAAACGTAGGCGGTGAAGGCGACTGCGAATTCAGTGGTGCCCGGATAGAGTTGGGAAAAACCTGGAATTCCGGGAAACGGGCTTTTCGGCCAGCCAGAGACACCATTCGACGAGGTGAAATCCCCGTCTTGAGCAGTGGGACCGTCAATGTCCATGTTGATGTAACCTGGGACAAAGAAAAATCCGTTGGCGTCGGCATTCAATAAACTGGCGACATTTACGCAATACAGACCGGTGAGTGGATCGATGAACAGGCCGGCTGAGGGCAGACCGGCCCCGTCCGTATTATTGGTGGTCACCGGGCCCAAGACCGCTTCCATGCTGGCGATGCTGTCCATGACAGCGCCGTTGTTCAAGCCTTGATCCGCGCCCGCATAATCTAATTGCGAGCAGCGCGCGATGAAGCCGGGTTGGCTCGGGGAGGTGTTGTCGATGGTTGGCGGCAAGGCAATCGAGAGGATGGCGAGACTGCTGGTCACGCTGCCGTAGGCACTGATGAGGACGACGGAGTAATTGCCTGCATTAGGCGGTTGGACGTTAGTAATTGTCAGGCTTGCATTGGTCGCGCCCGACAGATTGGTCCCATCGAACCGCCACTGGTAGCTTATCGGCGCCTGGCTCAACGCCGAGACGGCAAAGCATGCCATACCGCCCAAGTCAACAAAACGCTGGTCCTGGGGCTGCGCGGTAATCAGGGGTGGACTGACACCCGGAACCAAACAGAAATCCATTCCCCAGACGTCGCCGCTGCTATTAGCGTTGTTCAGTGATCTGCCAGTCGAGCAGTTGGTGGACGCAGGAACGAAATTGGGCGGGCTGACGGTTACCGTGTACTGGGAGGCGGAGGGAACCGGTGCGAAGGCATAGATGCCGTTGGTGCCCGTGGTGGTCGTGTAGGTCCCGCCGCCGACACGGGCGGCTGTGACGGTGACCCCGGGCAACGGCACATTGCTTGCGGTAACTCGCCCGCTGATGATTTCGCCCGTGCTATTGGTGAAAATGTTATAGACCAGCGAGCACACGTTGGTGAAGCCGTCCACCAGCGGCAATGCGTACCAGGCATTGTCGGCGCCTCCCCAGCCCATATTGACGTGGTGGTAAAGCGTGGCGAGGTAGTAACCGTACCCATCGCATACCACCGCGTGGCCGTTCAGGCCAAACCCCACGGGCATACGGGCATCCAGGTTCGCGTTCAACAGGTTCACGAGGCCGGTGTCAAAAACGGACGCGTTGGACGCCCAGGCGCAGAGGGCATTGCTGTACATGAAAGTTTGCACCAAGGCGAGCGGATTGAGGTAGGCGCCGGAGCCTGTTGCCGAGTAGCCCATGTTCACAGAAAGGCCGGCATCGTAGGTGAGCGCGCCAATCGCCTGGCACTGGGCCACGGTGGGGTTGATTGGGTTCGCGGGCATGTTGCTCCAGCAATAAGGGCCACCCCGTCCATCGCCGCCGCGCAGCCTTGCGGTTTCGTTTATGCCGTCAACAGAGATGGTGAATGAGTTTGTTCCAATCCCGGCCTTGGGATACTGGAAATAGCCGAGCAACTGCGCCAGCGCCGTTGCCACACAACCGCAAACGTAATTCGACGGACTGCCTGGCGAGTAGGGCGGCGTATAGTAGTTGTAGCATGCCATGCCATTGTTGGCGGCGCCCTGATCCCAAAGAGTCTGGACAAACGGCGCAATTCTCATGTCCGAGACGGCTGAAAGGGTGGAAGGTGGCGCGGAGTTCGTATCGCCGTCGGAAAGCGGTTGGAGCGCGCGCCATTTGCCTCGCGCCTTCAGGAAGCGTTCGCCTGGCGCAGTTGTTTGCAAAGCGCGGGCGCAGGCCACCCTCGCCGGGACGTCAGCACTGACGATCGCTCCGAGAGGATTATTCGAGGAGGGATCAAAGCGGCCACGGCTGACAAAGGCGATAATGGGTTCAACCAGATCGTCACCCGATACGATAACGAAACCGGATGGATCAATATAGACAACGTGATAAAGGACATTGCCGAAATTATCCTTAAAGGTTTCCACATTCTTAACCTTGTTTCCAAGAGGCTCCCCAAAGGGGGCACGATCCATTTGAAGCCAGGCGGTGACCGCAGCGGCCGCTTTTTCGGAACCGATTTGAGCCGCGAACAGCGCCGATGGAAGTCCGAGAGAAATTGCGAGCAATGCGATGGCTTTGAGGGATTTCATTTGATTGCGCGACAAAGTTAAGATGGCGCGCCGCCAGGGGGCGCAGATTTGGTTGTGACCGCGAGCAGCCATTGCCTGATCGTTCGCCAAAACTGGTGGCAAAGCAACCGAAAAAAGCGGTCGAAAAGGCGGCCAACATTTCGATTCTCAGTTTTTCATCGCCTGTGCTAGGATCGCGCTCATGCCGCAGCGCGAAGACAAGGCGGAAGAAATCACGGATCGGCTGGTCAAGAATTTTTTGCGGCATCTCGCCGCGCGGGGCGGCTCGGTTTACACCGAGCGGAATTATCGGCAGGCCCTGCTGGAATTCGCGGCGTGGTCGAAGGAACGGAACGGAGCGGCGCCAAATTGGGCGGCGTTGGGGCGGGATGATTTCCGCGACTTTCTCCGCTTTCTTGGCCGCAACCGCGTCAGCCGCGCCGCCGTGCGCCTTCGTTTTTCGGCCCTGCGATCGTTTTACAAGTTTCTCATTCGCGAAGGGGTCGTGGCGGCGTCGCCGGTCAGGAATCTGTCGCTGCCAAAATTGGAGAGGCGCAATCCGCTGTTTGTGACGGTGAAGCAATTCGAGGACCTGGCGGCCGCGCCCGCCGCCGAACTACAGCGCGTTGCGCCAACGCAGGAGGCCGACGCGGCCGTCTATTTTCGCGACGCGGCGATTCTGGAGGTGATCTATTCGTGCGGCTTGCGGGTCAGCGAGTTGTGCCAGCTTTGCGCGGGGGATATCGATTGGTCTCAGCAATTGGTGCGCGTTCGCGGGAAAGGCAAAAAGGAACGGCTCGTCCCGATCGGCCAGCCGGCCCTTGACGGCATCCAAACCTACTGGAAACACACCCGCTATGCGCCGTCCGGCGAAATGCCGGTGTTCTTCGCCTACGCAAAAAAGGTTTCGCCGCTAAGCCCGCGCACGGTGCAGTTGCGGTTGAAGAAGTATCTGCGGGCGGCCGGACTGGACCCGAAGTTGACGCCGCACAAATTGCGGCACAGTTTTGCCACCCACCTGCTGGACGCGGGGGCGGACTTGCGAAGTGTGCAGGAATTGCTGGGCCACGCCCATCTGGCCACGACACAGGTCTATACGCACGTCACCACCGAGCGGCTGAAACGCGCGTACGACGAAGCCCATCCGCGCGCGTGACCTATTGTGTGCGCGTCCGGTAAGTCCGCGAATAACCGGTGGCCGGGATGCTGATGGTGTAGCCGCGGCCCGAGGCATCGACGGAGCATTTGATGTAATTGCCGGCGCATTTCTCCTCCAGGTTGGCGATGTATTGGTCGTCGGTGTTGAATTCCGCCCCGCCGCGAAGGTCGCGATGGACTTGATACATCGTCTGAAGGGAGGGCAGGCTGCGCAAGGTGGCCAGGGTGGCCTTGGCGCCGCCTTTGCGCGGCCCGTTGTTCATGACCGTGACGACCGGAGCCAGGCTGCGAAGCAGCACCGGGTTGCTGCTCAGATCGACTCCGTGATGATCGACTTGACACACATCGACCTGGCCAATGGAGTTGACCGGGCAAACCATCTCGCCTTCCATGTTCCAGGTCAAATCCCCGCCGTCGTAGAATTTAAACGGACCGAACTGGACGAGCGAAACCGCGCTGTTGGCGTTGTCGGTGGTGTCCAGCGGCCTTTGCGTGGCGTCGCCGCAGACGGAATTCGTGGCGCCGGCGACGGGCGGATGAAAGAAGTGCTTGCGCGCACCCATGAATGTAAAGCTCAACGGGGCGGCCCCGCCGGCTTGTTTCAACGGCAACGTAGCGCCGGGCTGGATTTGCTCCCGGCTTTCCGCCTTGAATTGCCGGTACGGCTCGATGGATTTGAGGAAGCGGTCAGCCGGGCCGCCATCCGGGTCGTGATCGGGGATGCCGTTGTCCAGCACGGTGCCGATGGGGATAAGGCGCGAGAGGGCGGCCGCGCCGCCAAAATGGTCGATATGAAAATGCGTCACGACCAGGTAATCGATGCGGCTCACGCCGGCGTTGGTGGCGGCGTCGCGGATGCGGGCCGCGCTGGGACCCCAGGGCCAGCCGGTGTCAATCAAAATGGACTCTTTGGCCGGGGTGATCAGCAAGGTGCCGCCGCCGCCTTCGACGTCGATCCAGTAAATATCCAGAGTGGGCGCGGCGGCGCGGAGAATTGAGGCGGAAAGGAGGAAACAGATCAGCGCCAGAACGCGGAAGACGATTGCGCGGGTTTTCATTTGAACAGTATCGTGCCAAAGCACCGCGGCAAATGGAAATTAAATTCATCCACGGGCGCCCACGACGCCCAATGCGGATGGGAACCGTCATCGGCGCATTTGTAGAAATTGCCGCGCCATTGGCTCCCTGGAACTTTCCCCAGCAAGCCGGCGTACTTCTCCAACACGGAGAAGGGCACAAAAAAATTTAGGTGCCAGCGCACCGGTTTGGCGATCTCCGGGTCGATGATTTTGGGCAGGGATGAGCGCACCTGGATTCCGCCGCCAAGGTCGGCCGGCAGGCGCGTGAATTTTTTGAACCCGCCCGGCACGCGTTCGTGGTCCTCGATGAAGCAACACAGATGCGCCCCGCCCGCGTTCATTTCCAAGTTGAAGTAGCCCGTGTCAGGCCGCGGTTGCATGAAAAACTCGACGCAACTGTCCTTCCACACCTCGTCCATGTAATTGGTGCGGATCGAGCGCACGAATTGATCCTCGACGTGGAAGATTCCGCGGATGCCCTCCGCGTCATAGAGAAGGCGAACGCAGGTGCGCGGGCGGTGCGCGCTGCCTTCGGGGCGGAAATTCTTTAACTCCGCCGTTTCCGCGTCCTTCCAGGCCTCGTCCTCCCAGCCGGCGCCAAGGTGCGGCCGGCGCCGCGTCGGGAAAACTGTGTAGTTCATGCGATCAGGAGGAAACGCCGTCGATGACGGGCCGTTTCAAAGATGGCTTCAGCGGTTGCGCGCCTTCGGATCGAGGTTCTGCTGAAGGTCCTCTTCCGTCACGACACTTTCGACGCCGTCTGGCGGGACATCCGCATTGGCAATCCACAGGATGGCGTTGAGGACGACTTTGCGGAAATTGTCGTTGCCCCAGTTGTTGTGGTAGTGCGCGCCGGTGAACCCAAAGCCGCGTCCGCCGTTCGGTCGTTCGTAAGCCCACGCGACGATGGCCGGTTCGTGATTCTTGACTGCCTCCCGCACTGCGGGGTTTCCTGAATGCGGACCGTCCGGCCGGTCCATGGTGGTGTCGGGCGCAACCGCGGCCAGAATGGGGGTGATGCCTTTCATTCCCTCCCGGAAACGCATGTGGAAATACCACTCGTCCTTGATCGTGAACGGCTTGACGCCGCGCGTGATCGGGTGCTCCGGCAAGGTGGCAAAATCGGCCGTCCACGTGGGATTGACCGACCAGTCGATTTCGTAAGCGCCGCCGATCCAATCGAGGAACTCCTTTTCGCCCTTGTCTTTGGTGACCTCGACGGTCCAATGAATGGCGGCCAGGCCGACGCCCTTGTCCATGAGCGCGCCGATCTGTTGCAGGTGGCCGTTTTGCAGGAGCGCATGTTGGCCGCCGCCATCCATGGAGAGCACGACGGCATCGGCGCCGTCAAAAGCGGCGGCATCCTTTGGCCAACCATTGGAATAAACCACCGTTTCGATGCCGGGCACGCCGCGGAGGCATTTTTGCAGGAGCAGGCAACCGGCCCTGTATTCATGCTCGCCAGGCCCGTGACTGGGTGTGCCGGCGACAAAGACGATTTTCTTGTTCGCGCCCGACGCGGCGAGCGTCAGGGCAACGACGGAGAGGATCAGGGCCAGTTTCATGGCCAGAGGATGCCGGGGATTGACTTTGAAGGCAATCCTCAACGGGGGGGCAAGGAACCGCTAAAAACACAATTCCAGCGAAGAATTGCGCAAAAAATGCAAAGCATCCCACTCTTCAACCCATATCATTCCCCAAAACATGCAAAGTTCACAACAAACCCAATTCACGTTGTCCCAAGCCGACATCCCCAAACAATGGTATAACCTGCTGGCGGATTTCCCCGAACCGCTGCCGCCACCCCTGCATCCCGGCACCAAACAACCGGTAACACCGGATATGCTGACGCGGATTTTTCCGGAGAACCTCGTGCAGCAGGAGATGTGTCCCGACCGCTGGGTGGAAATCCCGGAACCTGTGCGGGAGATCTACGCCCTGTGGCGGCCCACGCCGCTGTTGCGGGCCGTGCGGCTGGAACGGGCGCTGCAAACGCCGGCGCATATTTATTACAAATACGAAGGCACCAGCCCCGCCGGCAGCCATAAGCCTAACACGGCGGTGGCCCAGGCCTATTTCAACAAGGTTGCAGGCACCAAACGGCTGGCAACCGAGACGGGCGCGGGTCAGTGGGGATCCTCGCTGGCGCTCGCCTGCAGATTCTTCGGGCTGGACTGCAATATCTATATGGTGAAGATCAGCTACCAGCAGAAGCCCTATCGCCGGCTGCTCATGCATACGTGGGGGGCCACGGTGCATCCGAGTCCCAGCGACCAAACCAGTTACGGCCGCAAGCTTCTGGCCGAAGACCCGCACTGCCCCGGCAGCCTCGGCATTGCGATCAGCGAAGCGGTGGAAGACACGGTGACGCACGCTGATACGAAGTACGCGCTGGGAAGCGTCCTCAACCACGTCTGCCTCCACCAAACGGTGATTGGCCAGGAAGCCATACGGCAGATGGAGATGGCAGGCGAGGAGCCGGACTGCATTTATGCCTGCGCGGGCGGCGGGAGCAATTTCTCGGGGCTGGCATTCCCGTACCTGCACAGAAAGATCAAGGAGAAGAAGAATTACCGCATAGTCGCCGCGGAGCCGTCGGCCTGCCCGTCGATGACGAAAGGCGAGCTACGGTACGATTTTGGAGACACGGCCGAGACGACGCCGCTGGTGATGATGTACACGCTGGGACACAAGTTCATGCCGCCGCCGATTCACGCCGGTGGGCTGCGTTACCACGGGATGTCGCCAATGGTCAGCCACGCCCTGAAATTGGGGTTGATCGAGGCCGAGGCGATTCATCAGACCAAAGTGTTCGAGGCCGCGGTCATGTTTGCCCGAAACGAGGGCGTCGTGCCCGCGCCCGAATCCGCCCATGCGATTGCGGCGGTGATCGCCGAAGCGACGCGCGCGCGCGAGGCGGGCAAGAAGCAGGTGCTTCTATTCAACCTTTCCGGCCACGGGCTGCTCGACTTAAGCGCGTACGAGACCTACCTGTCCGGGAAAATGCAAGACGTTTAGCCAAACCATCAACCCCATCAACTATATGAGAACCCAAACGATACGTTACCTGCTGGCCGCCGCCTTGGCCGCGTGGCCCGGCCTGCTCCCAGCCCAACCCACCGCCCATTACGAGCCGGGCATCGAAGGCATCAAAGGCCCCTCGCTGCCGCCGCCGGGCTTCTACATACGCGACTACAATGTCATCTACACCGCCGATCAACTCAACGACCCATCGGGGCACAATCTCCACGTGCAGAACCTCAACGCCTTGATCTATGCGAACGTGCCGCGCGCGATATGGATTACCCCCGAGAAGCTCCTTGGCGGCAACCTGGGCGTGGATGCGCTTCTGCCGCTGGTCTATACGAGCCTGAAGGTTCCGCCAGCCCACTTCGACCAGAGCACCTTTGGCGTCGGAGACTTCTTCGCTGAAGGCACGCTTTCGTGGCATCCGAAACAGTTCGACTTCAGCGTCGGGGCCGGCTCGTGGGCGCCAACCGGCGATTCGGCCAAAGGGCTAACGACCCGCGCGGGAAAGGGGTATTGGACGCCGATGTTCACGGCCGGCGCCACGTGGTATCCCGATGCGGCCAAGACCTGGGCGATATCGGCATTGAGCCGTTATGAGATCAACACCCAGGACAGAGATACGCACATCACAACCGGCGATGCCTACACACTGGAGTGGGGTATCAGCAAGTCGGTGATCAAGACGATTGATCTTGGCCTCGTTGGGTACTATCAGGACCAGATCACCGCCGACACGCACCTGCCCGCCGGCG
>Ga0326727_10024680_pt1 | contig 11338 bp, 8 predicted proteins | sample MB2enrmetagenome_FD_207643 | JGI IMG/M metagenome (GOLD analysis project Ga0326727, IMG submission 207643) | Lab enriched peat soil microbial communities from McLean, Ithaca, NY, United States - MB29MY | ecosystem: Environmental > Terrestrial > Soil > Wetlands > Peat | place: USA: New York... | reverse complement strand
CGAGTGATACAAGTGATAGGGGCGCATTGTGAAGGAGAAGTGGGAAATGTCGTTGTTGGGGGTATTATAGATGTACCAGGAAAAACTATGTGGGACAAAAAAGAATATATTGAAAACAATCTTGATTATCTAAGGACCATGTTATTGTTTGAGCCTCGGGGAGGTCCCAACCATGCTGTAAACTATCTATTACCTTCAAGTAACCCTGCCGCAGCTATGGGATACGTTATAGCCGAAGTCGGAAAATACCCCCCCATGTCGGGTTCCAATACCATATGCGTGGCAACAGTGGTTTTGGAAACAGGAATTTTACCGATGCACGAGCCAGTAACTCAATTTATTATGGAGAGTCCAGGCGGTCTGATAGAAGTTAAATGCTTGTGCAAAGACGGAAAAGTGACTCAAGTAGAATTTCAAAATGTTCCTAGTTTTGTTTTACATTCCGACAAGTTTGTCGAAGTTGAAGGCGTTGGAAGTGTTAAAGTCGATACAGCTTACGGAGGCTTAGTGTGTGCCGTTGTTGATGCGGAGTCCCTAGGGTTCGGGCTCTCACCTGATGAAGCCCGTGATCTTGGTAACATGGGACAAAAGATTCGAACAGCCTGCAATAGTCAACTTCAATTGCGGCATCCTGAAAATTCCGCCATAAACAGTGTTGTTGATGTTGTATTTACAGGTCGTCCACAGCTTAAAGATGGTGTAATTTCAGCCAAAAACGTAACAATGTGCAATCGCGGGCGGTTAGACCGTAGCCCTTGTGGTACGGGTACATCGGCACGGCTCGCTGTTATGTCAAGTAAAAAAGAAATAAGTATGGGCGATATCTTTGAAAGTGTGTCGATTATAGGAACAAAATTCCACGGCCGAGTGTTGAAAAGCACCATGGTTGGCGATATCCAAGCTATTGTATCAAGTATCGCGGGACAGGCATGGATTACTGGTTCAATGCAGTATAGCATAGATCCTACTGATCCGTTTCCCGCGGGGTCTGCAAACTTATCGGATATCTGGTCATAAAAAAGGTAGCGTCCAATAGTGTAATCTGTTGATACCGGATGCTTTCGCCGGTACAAAGATCGTGTACAGGTGAGCTCCTGTGCGGCGCGCCGCGGGTGTTCGTCTTGACGCGCCAATGATGCCCTTCCGCGGATAGTCGGGGCGGATACTTTCCGGACGGCCCATAACTCGCCCCGCAATCGCTGCAAAGTTCCGACAAGGTGACTAGTCAGTAGTGACCTAGTGCTGGCTGGACTGGACTACCGCCGTGTTGGTGACGATCCGCTCTCAAGCAAGCCCTGACTTCCCATAACGTGGTTCCTGGACGTTCGGAGATGATCCGCCGCCCCACCCCTGCCCCACGCTACATGCAGTTGAGGCTAACCCTGCTTACTGGCATTTCTGGCAAATGTGATTTCGGTACTCTGACTGGATCACGACCGTGCTGTAAAGGTCTTCCATGAGTGCCCCCACGTAGAGGCCTTCAAAGAGCTTGGCGCAACCGAAGAGGAACTGGAGACTCTGTGTCGCGACATGCTTTGCTGGGGAGACTTCGGAACGTTCGCGCCTTTCCACAAGGTTAAATTGGAGTGGCCTTCTACCCTGGCCGATGGCGACGGCAAGGGTTGTGCGCTGACACTCATCAAAAAGCCGTGAATTGCACTACGGCTTGTTATAGACGCTGGCAGATGTCAACGATAGAGGTTATTTTTGACTCGTGTCACTTTCCCCTACTAAGCTTTGTGTGTCCTTAGTTGAGGGCGAGCTCCCAAAGTGGTGTTTTGTACTGGAGGCCATGGTGGCAGAGTAGCCGATAAGAGGCCGCGAGGTTGTAGGTAGTTGGGAAGTGATCATGGAGCGGTTGACACGGCAGCGTTTGCTGTTGTTCTGAAATCGATCAGATTACCGCTTGCATCGAACTCGAGCGGGAATGGTGGGCTCAGGATTTCAAGCGTCGACTTTCTTTTGATCTGTTGCTGTAAGTTCTCGCTCAGTGCCAGTACAGAGAGCTCTAGTGTGTTGCGAATCCAACCGATGGTCACAGCGCCTAGTTCGAGTTTCCCAACCGTTGGCAGCAGGCATGCCAAGGATTCCCGGTCGCTGGAGAAGTGAATTGGGGTGCGCAGGCAAAAAGTCGATGAGGAAGACAAGGAATTAATACGTGTCGGCAGCCAGTCAACCTTGTTCACCAGGCGATCGCTTACGACGTCGGCCAGTCCAATGCCAACGCCATTACCGTTGCTGGCCGCAGTCAGGTCGCGCGCGAAGATACGCTCGACCTTGGGCAGATCCGGGAAAGGATTGTAAGGGCCAAGAACGCTGCGGTTGATCACCTTCGTATCCATGCCGGCCCCGCTTATATCCTTTCCGATCTCATCCACAATCAGGATATCCAGATCCGTGGGCATCCTGGCCATCCAAGACTTCACGAGTGCCAGGTTGGCCTCTTCACGCTGTTCCATCTCTTCGGCTGGAACAGCATCAAGCTTCGCAGTGTTGTGGTGGGCATCCTCTAACAGCGCCAAACCGCCCAGTACTTTCCCGGACTTTAGCACTTGTCGGCCGACGCTGCGGATCACACGCTCCAGCCCGATCTTGTAAGCGTGGGTGTGATAGCGCTGCGCGCCTGCAAGCTTGCCCAAACCAATAGCCATCATTTTGAACAGGCCGCTTTCAATCTTGCCTACGAAGTCCGTATGCCACTTCACCCGGTTGATAAGCATCACACCTTCGCTCTCGAAGGCCAGACGGTCCATAAAAGTCTCAATTCCATCTTCGGTCTTTCCCAGCGGTACCACCTCTAGTTGGCTAAGAACGGGACAGCCCATGGTCTGCTCAGTAATGCCATAACCAGCTAGTACCTCAGCTTGGCCCTCAGCCGTAGCCGCGCCGTGGCTTCCCATAGCAGGAAAGACGAACGGCTGCATACCTTGTACCTTCCAGTAGTCGACCGTAGCACGGGCAACGGCAGCCATGTTGTTGATACCTCGGCTGCCGACCCCGATTGCGACGCGAGAGCCGGATTTCAAACGGGAGGCAAGGGGTGAAGCAACGAGTTGACGGGTAACCTCACCACGCACATCGGAAATTCGGAGATCCGGAAGGGCCTGGCGCACGAGCAACATTCTAGGAAAATTCAAAGTTGGCATTTTTAGGCACCCCTTAGTGAATCCGGCAACCACATTCATTGAGAGCCGAGAATCGAGCCCACTGGCTGCTAGGCCGTCAGCGTGGGTTAGATCTTTGCGAAACCGACAATGCGGCAGCGACAACCAAAGGTGAAAACCTTTTTTCAGCCTCATCTGGGGAAAAACGCGCGCTCGGCACCGAAATATTGATCGCCCCTGCCGGACTACCGTTTTGGGAGAGAATCGGCGCAGCAACCGATAAGTCGCCCACATAAAACTCTTCGAATGCTGTTGCGTATCCCTGTGCCGCGGAAATTTCAACCTTCTTGACTAAATCCTTCACGCGCCAGGTGGTGTGGGGCGTGTAGGCTCTCAGCTCAGATCGTTTCAGGATGTCGCCTGCTTGCTCCGTGGGCATTTGAGAAAGAATGGCGATGCCGGCAGCGGTACAGTAGGCCGGCATTCTCGTCCCTACCATTACGTCAGTATTCAGACTCAGAACCTGCCGGCTCATGAAACGAGCGATGAAAACAACTTGGGTATCATCGCTTACGGTGAGATTGACCGTCTCCTGAGTGGCTTTGCTGAGATGCAGGAGATAAGGCATGGCTCGCTGCACCAGCAAGTTGGCCGAGAGGTAATGATAACCAAGATCGAGTGTCTTCACCCCTAGCTCAAAGCGTTTCGTGAGAAGATCCTTTTGCAGGTAGCCCATCTTCATCAACGTGTGCGTGAAGCGTTGCGCAGCGCTCTTATGCAGGCCGACGGTCGCCGCGAGTTGGGTGAGGCTCATCGAGGGATGTTCCCCATTAAATGCGCTCAGGACACGAAAAGCTTTTTCCACCGATAGAACGCTCAGAGCGTCTGCCCGAGGCCCTTCCTTGCCATTGTGCCCTACCGAGGATCTACGAAGCTTCCTGACGCGATTCATGTTCTAGCCGGCCTAACTAAAAAATGGTCTTGACAACCGCCAAGGGGGAGATCAAAATGCGGCAACAGTATACAATACGCTGTATCGTATTGCAATACTGAGTATTGAGAAAAGTGACTAAGCGAAAATTCAGCCATTTCACTTCGCGGTGCCGACTCGTAACTGCAGCTACTAACGACCACTGACTTCAACGATCAGAGGGATGAAGACGAGAACTGATTATGGCGACTGTTCAAGCTCCACGTACCGGAATGAATTTGAAACCATTCCTCAACGAACCGGCTACGGATTTTACTAAAGCTGAAAATCAACGGGCCGTGCGCGCCGCCATCGAGAAAGTTCGTGGTGAGTTGGGCCGGGAGTATCCGCTGGTTATAGGCGGCAAAGAGCGATTTACCAAAGACAAAATCCGGTCGCTCAATCCCACCCAGCCGTCTGAACTGGTCGGCCTATTCCAGAAGGCGGGCAAAGAAGAAGTCGAACCAGCTATGAAGGCGGCTTTGCAGGCCTATGAGAGCTGGAGCCGGACCCCGGTCGGGCAGCGCGTTCGTTTGGTGCTGAAGGTCGCCGACCTCATCCGGCAGAGAAAACACGAGTTTTCAGCCTGGATGATGTTCGAGGTAAGCAAGAACTGGGCCGAAGCGGATGCAGATACTGCCGAAGCCCTCGATTTCTGTGAGTTCTACGCCCGTGAGGCATTGCGGTTAGCCGAGGCGGAACCTCCGGTGCAGTTTCCCGGGGAGCGCGACTATTTGTGGTATATCCCGCTGGGGGTTGGGGTGGTGATTCCTCCGTGGAACTTTCCCGGCGCCATTATGGTGGGCATGACGATGGCTTCCGTCGTCAGCGGCAATACGGTAATCCTAAAGCCTTCGAGTGATTCTCCCGGCATTTGCCGCTTCTTCTTCGATCTGCTGCGCGAAGCCGGATTGCCCGATGGAGTCGTGAACTTCTGTCCGGGCGCCGGCGCCAGTTTTGGCGACAGCCTGGTGGCGCATCCGCAGACGCGCTTTATTGCTTTCACCGGATCGCGTGAAGTGGGCTTGCGAATCAATTCCGTAGCCGCTACGCGGCAGCCCGGGCAGCTCTGGATCAAACGGGCAGTGCTGGAGATGGGGGGCAAAGATGCCATCATCGTCGAGCCCGACGCCGACCTTGACACCGCCGTAGAAGGGGTAACCGCCAGCGCCTTCGGCTTCCAGGGACAAAAATGCTCTGCCTGCTCCCGCCTTATCCTGCACCGCGACGTCTACGGCCAGTTTGTGGAAAAGTTGAAAGCCAGGGTCGAAAAGATCACGTTGGGTGATCCCCTCACCAATACCAATATGGGTGCGGTGATCAACCATGGTTCGCTGGAGTCCATTCTGGGATACATTCAGCAGGGCAAGAAAGATGGCCGATTGATCACGGGTGGCCGGCGTCCCGCTGAATTGGGCGAAGGTTACTTCGTGGAGCCCACGGTATTTGCCGATATTCCCGCCAAGTCCAAGTTGGAGCAGGAGGAGATCTTTGGGCCGGTACTGGCGATTTGCAAGGCGAACAACTTCGAACACGCTTTGGAAATTGCCAACGACACCGAGTTCGGCCTTACGGGCGCCATTTATACGGCGGACGAGGCCAAAATCGAAAAAGGAATGCGCGAGTTCCACGTCGGCAACCTGTACGTGAACCGCAAGTGTACGGGCGCCATGGTAGGGGCCCATCCTTTCGGCGGCTTCAATATGTCCGGGACGGACTCTAAAGCCGGCGGCCCCGATTACCTCTTGCTGTTTACCCAGGCCAAATCGATCGGCAAAAAACTCTAACCATCTGCGAATCGGAACCATCGGGTGATCAGATGATTTTTCTAGCGATCGACGATTCAGTTTCTAGCTCGCCCTACCCCAAGTGGCGAATACGGCGGACCAGCTTAAGGCAAGCGAAGGGGGAAACCGAGAGTCGCGGTCGAAAATGAAATGAACATCAAGAGGAAGATTTCATGAAGCGAATGGTTGTGTTGGTGAACCCTACGATTCAACCGGTCGGAGTCGAACTCCTCAAGCAAGAGTGCCGTACCGTCCTCGCTCCAGATGGAGCAGAGGAGACGCTCATCCAGCACATCAACCAAAACCGTGCCGATGGTATCGTTACTAGGGTGGAGAGAATTACCCAGCACATCCTGGAGAGCTGTCCGTCCCTGGCCGTTGTGGGCCAGCACGGGGTGGGGGTCGATAACATCGATGTCGCCGTCGCCACCCAGCATGGCGTGCTGGTGCTGAATGTGCCCAGCGCGAATTATATGTCTGTAGCGGAACACACGATCCTGGCTATTCTGGCCCTGAGCCGCAAATTGCTGGTGAGTGATGCCAAGACCAGGCAAGGGCAATGGGAGTACCGCAACCAGTTCTATCCGATGGAAATCAATGGCAAAACGCTGTTGATCGTCGGGCTCGGCCGTATTGGGCAGGAGGTAGCCAGAAAGGCTAAGGCATTTAATCTGCGCCTGTTCGGCTATGACCCCTTCGTCAGTCCTGAGGACATGGCCCTTCTGGGCGTCCAGAAGGCCGATGATCTGGCAACCTGTGTACCCGAAGCAGACTTTATGTCGATCCATGTTCCACTCACGTCGGCGACCCGGCACATGGTTAATCGGGATTTGCTGGCGAAAATGAAATCTACTGCCTATCTCATTAATGTAGGGCGAGGACCCGTGGTCGACCAGAAAGCGTTATACGATGCCCTAACCCAGGGGATAATTGCCGGCGCTGCTCTTGACGTCCTGACCGAGGAACCTCCCGAGCGCAATGATCCTTTGTTGAAACTGGATAATGTTATCTTCACGCCCCATTTCGCCGGCGACACGAAAGAGGCAAAACATCGTTGTTCCCTGACCTTGGCCACCGAGGTCATCAAGGTTCTCAATGGCGGCAGCTCAGCTAACGTAGTTAATCCTAAAGCGTTGGCTGGGGCCCGAATTAACAGCTTAACCTAAGATATCGAAAGGGATAGCAGATGAATCTCGAAGGTATTATGACCGCGCTGGTTACCCCTATGAACGAGCAAGGGGAGATCATTGAAGACGCCTTGCGGCAACTCATCACTTTTCAAATTAGCAAAGGTGTTCAGAGTTTGCTTATATTAGGGGGAACTGGCGAATACGTACAGCTCTCAACTAAAGAACGCAAAAGAGCAATCGACATAGCCGTCCACGAAACCAAAGGACGCGTACCCGTTGTGGCCGGAATCATTGAGCCGGGTTTGTGGGGCAGCATTGAAATCTCTCTTTATGCGAAAAGTGCCGGGGCAGATGCCGTTATGCTGGTGTCACCCTATTATGTGCACCCCTCCCAAGAAGGACTCTTCGAATATTACCGCAAGGTGGACCGGGCGTTAGGCATGCCCTTGGTGCTCTATAACATTCCCTACCGCACCAGCGTCAACGTTCTGCCAGAAACAGTCGAGAAAATCGTAAAAGAAGTTCCCAATGTGGTGGCCATCAAGGAATGCACCCCGAACATCGCCCAGGTAATCGATCTCATTCGCCGGGTCGGCGATAAAATCTCGGTCCTGAGCGGTGAGGAATTCTTTGCGGTTACGGAACTGATTCTGGGCGCAAAGGGTGCAATCATGGCCAGCGCAAATGTGGTCCCGGAGGTATGGGTTACCATGTGGAAACTGGTGCGGGAGAAAAGGGTAGACGAGGCAGTCGCGATGAACGCGAAGTACTTCCCGTTTTTCCAGGCGATTTTCCGCGAAACTAATCCCGGCCCACTCAAAGCCGCGATGACGATGGCTGGACTTTCGGCAGGGTCTGTCAGTTTGCCTCTGGTGCCTCCATCGGCAAGTACGATCGAGGCTGTACGAAAGGCCATGCAGGACCTGGGGCTACCGAATGTTGCGCCCCGCAAAGAAGGAGCTGGCGCCTAGACGAAAGTGCGCCGGATATCTATTTAACATTGCACCGCCACACCGGACAGGAGGTAGAGTAATATGAAGCAGCCCACGTTAAGCGCGTTGGCCATCTCGCTGCTGATAGCGGTATTGGTACTATGCACTGCCTGTAGCAGCCCCTCTAAAGTAATCAAAGTTGGTTTGGTTATGCCCTTTACGGGCAATGCTGCCACCTATGGGCAGAGCCTGTTGAAGGGCGCGCAGCTGGGAATGGACGAGATCAACGCCAAAGGTGGCGTGAACGGAAAGAAGCTTGAAATCGTCACTTATGATGACGGAGGGAATCCGTCGTCAGCTGCTACCGGCGCGCAAAAGTTTGCCGACCAGAAAGATATCAGTATTATCGTCGGTTCGGCACTCAGCTCATCCTCGTTGGCAATGGTCCCGATCACGGACAAAGCAAAACTCCCACAGCTCCTTTGGTCTTCCAGTTCGCCGAAGTTGACCGGTATAAGTCCGTATGTGTTTCGCATGTGCGCGCAGGATGACAAGATTGCCCGGGACATGGTTGTCATGATGCACGACACCTTGAAGGCGAACAAAATAGTGAGTGTCTACCCGAATGTTGATGCCGGCAAGGGAGTCAATGACACGGTAGTTAAGGAAGCGGCGGCCCGGAATATGACCGTGCTGGAAAGTATTTCCTATTTGGAAAAGGACCAGGATTTTGCGGCTGTGGTCACTAAGATCAAGGAACTAAAGCCAGATGCCGTCGCTCTGGGCGGCAACTATACCGACAGTGCCTTGCTGGTAAAGCAGGCCCGAATCGCGGGAATCAAGGTCCCGATGGTGGGCAATTCCGGCCTCTTCAGCTCCAAGTTCATTGAACTGGGAGGCTCGGATGTCGAAGGGACAATCTTGATTCTTAACTTCCTGACGACCAATCCGGATCCTCGGATACAGGAGTTTGACAACAAATTCAAGACTAAATATGGCGCAGATCCCGATCAATACTCGGCGATCGCCTATGATGGAATGTATGTTATCGCGCAATCCGCCAAGAGAGCAATGGACAAGAACAATGGAGAGTTGTCCCGAGAGGAATTAAGAGCGGCCCTGAAAGCAACCAATTATAGGGGTCTCGTCGGCGATACTCCCGTGACATTTAATGACGTTAACAACTGGGATCGTACTTATGTCCGCGCCGTTGTAAAAAACGGACGATTCGTGTTGTACCAATAGAGTGCCTGCCGGTTCAGATCTGGGGATGTGGGAACATATGGCTGGCCGCTCAGCAGCCCAAGGAAGAGTGTGCGGGTCTGGCCGGCATCGCACCTAGTTTCAACAGCGGCGAAGACCGGTTTACTTTCGACATAGGTAGGTAGCGCCATGAAAGAAGGCTCACACGTTGCTTTTGCAGTAGTACAGCAGGTTATAAATGGGCTTGCCCTGGGTGGCATTTATTCTCTCATTGCCATTGGCTGGACCACAGTATTTGGCATTGTGGGAGTTATCAATTGGACGCACGGCGAGGTTTACATGATAGGCGCTTTTGCCGGCTACTTTGCCGTCGCACTTTTCCATCTGAGTCTGCTCCCAGCGCTGGCTGTCGCCGTGATCGTCAGCGGCAGCGTGGCGATGTCGATCGATCATTTTTGCTACAGGCCCTTAAGGGCGGCGCCCAGGGTCGCATTGCTGATTACTGCGCTTGGCTTGTCAATGTTCCTGCGATACTTATGCGCGGCGTTGTGGACGCCAGATCCCAGGGCCTATCCAAAGGTCCTGAGCTACAGCCTGATTCGTCTGTTCTCGGTGGGGGGGCAGGCGGTGACCATCAGCAGCATGCATTTGAACATTGTGCTGCTCACCTTGCTGATCATGGCGGGGCTGGAGATATTTCTCGGAACTAGCAAGGTTGGCAAAGCGATGCTTGCAGCCTCTCAAGATTTCGAAACGATTGGCCTGATGGGGGTCGAGGCTAACAAACTTATTGCCATTACGTTTTTTCTTAGTGGAGCGTTGGGCGGTGCAGCCGGCGTTTTTGTTGGCGTTTTGTATGATGTCGATCCCATGATGGGCGCCCTGGCCGGACTCAAAGGTTGGGTAGTGGCTATCTTGGGCGGGGTGGGCAGCATTACGGGATCGCTGATCGCCGGAATAGTTCTGGGTATCCTGGAAAGCTTGGTCTCCGGATTCGTATCCACCGGTTATCGCGACGCAATAGGGTTTGTCATTATGATTCTCGTTTTGCTGATCAAACCCACAGGGCTACTCGGTTTCAAGTTTGAAGAGAAGGTGTAGCGGGGGCAGGGTCGATGAGCGTACGCAACGTGATCGAAGGCGCCTCGGTGGCGCGCCTGTTAAAACTCCGCGAAAGGATAGCGTTAGGCGGCGGCCTATTAGCCTTTGCCTTTGGAGCCCTTTTTATCTTACTGGTGTGCTTCGTCGACTATCTCAGTCCCAGCGGCGAAGTGGTCCCGCCGTTTATCAAGCACATCATATTTCTGGTCTTGATTTATAGCATTCTAACTCTAAGCCTGAATTTCGTGTCCGGGTTCATTGGCCAGGTTTCCTTTGGACATGCCGCTTTTTTTGGTTTTGGTGCATATGCCTCGGCGATTCTGACCTTAGATTACCGCTGGAGCTTCTGGACGGCATTTCTCGCCGCCGGCGTCATCTCGGGTATGCTGGGAATTCCAGCAGGAGCGCCGGCTCTGCGGACCAAAGGCAACTTTTTGGCAGTCATTACGTATGGGTTCGCGGAGGTGGTAAGGTTCGTTGCACTCAATTTAGACATAACCGGTGGGCCCAGCGGACTGCCAGGGATACCGACACCGCGGTTGTTTAAGGATTTTTCAAGCATTGGTCCGACCGGAAAAGAAGCATTCATTATCCTTGCATTTCTCTTAGCGGCATTTATAGCCTACTTCACTTCCAGGGTGGAACAATCCCGGACCGGAAGGGCATTTGCAGCCATACGGGAAGACGAAATAGCAGCCCTGGCAATGGGCATTAACATTAACTATTACAAGCTGCTCGCATTTGTATTGGGAGCAGTATTTGCTGGATTTGCAGGCAGCCTATTTGCACATTATACGCGCTTTGTTAGTCCGGAGATTTTAACGTCAGACCAATCGGTACTAATTCTGACCATGGTGATTTTTGGTGGTCCGAGGAGCATCAAAGGTTCATTTGTTGGAGCTACTGTGCTGGTGCTCATACCAGAGGTTTTGCATTCTTTAAAGGACATTTTGGGGCTGCCTTATGATCCTTGGTTGATATGTTATGGATTCATCTTGATCTTGATGATGAGAGTAAGACCTCAGGGACTTTTTGGCGACAGGTCCATTTTCGCCAAGTGAATTCGGGAATTACAATGCTGCTTGAAACGCGGGCGCTTACAAAACATTTC
>Ga0326727_10024679_pt1 | contig 11338 bp, 7 predicted proteins | sample MB2enrmetagenome_FD_207643 | JGI IMG/M metagenome (GOLD analysis project Ga0326727, IMG submission 207643) | Lab enriched peat soil microbial communities from McLean, Ithaca, NY, United States - MB29MY | ecosystem: Environmental > Terrestrial > Soil > Wetlands > Peat | place: USA: New York... | reverse complement strand
ACAAAGGGGCGAAAGCGGTGATTTCGTCGCTCTGGTCGGTGAACGACGCAAGCACGGGCCAGCTGATGGGTGACTTTTACAAGCGGTGGGCAGATGGCGCAGGCAAGGTGGAAAAGGTGGAGGCGTTGCGTCAGGCGCAGCTCGATCTGCTCCTGGGCAAAGCGAGGGTTCAGGGCGATGGGAGTAACAGGGGGGTTGAACCCGAGGGCCCAGCTCCTGCCGGATACGCGCATCCCTACTACTGGGCGGCGTTTGTGCTGATGGGGAATTGGAGGTAGAGGGCCGGCTGCCTTATCCGGCTCACGCAACACACGTTGACTGGTTGTCTTGCCCGCCATGTCAGTTGATGAAAAATCGCCAAGATGTATTTTCAAAGGGGTTGGGTGTGGAAATACGGTATGAACTGTTCTCGCCAGTTAAGGTTACATCCGGATTGCCGGTCACACGATCGGAACTCGACTTGCGACTGCACTAGGAAGTCTCGCCAAGTGGTTTCGCGATTATGCACTCATCGTGCACAATGACTGGATGACGATTGGAACTAGCCTCGTCCCAGGAAGATATTTTCTGCGATGAGATCCATCAGTACGTTGAGCATTGTGGATTTGCCGGTGCCGTCAAACAGTGCGTGGACTTTGCCGCGCCAGAGTTCTAGATGGCCATCAACGATAGCAGGCACGCCCGAGAAGTCCTTCTTTATCCCTCAAATGGAGAGTAGTGGGGGGCGCATCCTCGGGCCCTCAGTGCGTCACCCTATACGGCTCTAAGGCTTGACTATCATCTTCCCAACACCGTCGCGATATTGGCTGGCTATTGCGAAGGCCTCATCGATGCGTTCGATCTCCCTCGTGTGTGTAAGCAGCGGTGCAAACCACTCGGCGTGCGTCTGGAGTAGCTCCAGAGCCTCTTGCGTCTCGTGGTTCGATCGGCGCACGTTGAAGATGGTCAGCTCCTTGCGCCTCATTGCTGACCCATCCATGGAGACCAAGGGTGTTGAATGAATACCTGTCAGCGCGACGCGGCCGGCATTGCGGGTTAGTTGAATAGCTTGAACTGTGGTATGTTCTCCTGCCGCACAGTCAATTGCGCAGTCCACACCGCGCAGCCCCGTCCCGCGGAGGATTTCCTCAGCAGCTTCACCGGGCTCGATCACGACGTCAGCGCCAATCCCCCGGGCCAGCTCGCGGCGGTGCGCCAGGGGTTCCACGGCCCAGATTCGTCCTGCCTTGGCGGCTCGCAGCGCGGCGATAGTCAAAAGCCCGATGGGTCCCGCGCCGATGATCACTACCGTTTCGCCCGGGCGGATCGACGCCAGGCGGAGGGAATGCAGGGCAATCGCAAGAGGCTCGGCCAGAGTCGCTTCGCCGAACGACATCCCGGTTGGGATGGGAAGAAAGTTGGCGACCGGCAAGTTGATCAGTTCACGGAAAAAACCGGGATGGTGAGGATTGCTCAGAAAGCGTAAGTTCGCGCACACGTTATGGTGCCCGCTCAAACAGAACTCGCAGTGATAGCAATAAAGCGCAGGCTCAAGCGCCCCGCGGTCGCCCGCAGCCAGTCCAGTGACACCGGCGCCTGTCTTCACGATCCTTCCCGCGGGCTCGTGCCCGAGCAACATCGGGTAGACATTGGGAGTGCCGCCGACCGCGCCCTCGGAGTAGGAATGCAGATCGGACCCGCAGACGCCCACAGCCTCGATCCGGACCTGCACTTCGCCCGGTCCGGGATCTTCAATCGGCATTTCGGTAAGCCGGAATGTCAGGGGGGCGATGAGTTCCGCAGCTTGCATCGAATGCTCTCCCTCAGAAACGATACCTCATCAGTGGGCGGGAACAAAAGGCGAGCGGACGTCTGCCCCAGCGTCGCATTCCGGATGTGTAGTCGCCAATTGGGACATCCCCCCAAAAGCTGCTGCCGGTCAGTTCGTCATCGCCATATCACTCGTCGATCCGTCGTTCAGCAGGTTGAGAACTACGGCCAAAACTCTCGATTTCCCAACCCAGGCACCAGGAATTCGGAGGAATTTGGCAAACAACTCTCCGTAGAGCCGTTTTTAGAAACCGAACCTCCAATGGTCCGGGCAGGGAACAGCCATATTCTGGGGCTAGATTGAGGTAGCTGGAGAAATTCCGTGGTGGAAGAAACTCGCAGTAATAGCCCGAAAGGCGGGGGTCTCTTATCGATGTAAATTAAACAAAATAAACAACTTAAACCGCATGGCGGAGAGAGGGGGATTCGAACCCCCGATAGAGCTTTTGACCCTATAACGGTTTAGCAAACCGCCGCCTTCAGCCACTCGGCCATCTCTCCGGGTCTCCCACGCATTATAGCGGATGTTGCACTCGTCCTGTGCAAGTACTCCAAGTCAATTGCAACCGGGGGGCGACGTTATGGCTCCTTTTCGCAATCGAATTTTATTTTTTTCTTTTTTTTTGCAAAGGGCTGGTGTTGTTAGATTCACTTGTGATGTTTGTTGCTCTCAAGCCGGCGCAGAGGAAGATGCGCCTTCTGCCCCTGATTGCCGCCACCTACTTCATGGTGTCGGGCGGTCCGTACGGAATTGAGGACATTCTGGGGGGAGCCGGCTACGGCTGGGCCATCGCGATTCTGCTGGTCCTGCCCATTCTCTGGAGCCTGCCCACCGCGCTGATGATCGGCGAACTGGCCAGCGCCATTCCCGCCGAGGGCGGCTTTTACATCTGGGTGCGGCGCGCGCTGGGGCCGTTCTGGGGCTATCAGGAGAGCTGGCTCTCGCTCTCCGCCAGCATCTTCGATATGGCCCTTTATCCGGCCATCTTCGTACTTTATCTGAGCAAGTTCTCGCCCGGGCTGACCGCCGGCTGGAAAGGCTACGCCTGGTCTCTGGCGGTGGTTGTGCTCTGCAGCCTATGGAACCTGCGCGGCGCGCCGGCCGTGGGCGAGGATTCAGTTTGGCTGTTCGTGCTGCTGTTGTCCCCGTTCGCGATCTTTGTGGTACTCGGCCTGTGGAAAGGATTCATGCTGCATCCCGCCGTGCAATGGGGCAACCCCGTTTCGGAGCCGGCAGCGGGATTCGGCGCCGGGTCAGGTTTCTCGACCGCGGTCCTGGTGGCCATGTGGAATTACATGGGCTGGGACAACGCTTCAACGGTAGCGCAGGAGGTGGAGAATCCTCAGCGCAACTATCCACGCGCCATGATTGCGGCTACCCTCCTTACGGCTACAACTTACATTCTCCCGCTGGCGGCCATGGCGCTGGCCGGCCTCTCAGCCAATAGTTTCTCCACCGGCGACTGGGCAGACGCCGCCCGAGCGCTTGGCGGAGCCGGAATGGCCGGAGCGGGGCTCGGGATGGCTGTCGTTGCCGGCGGCTGCATCACCGGAATCGGCATGTTCAACGCGCTGGCGATGAGCTACACGCGCCTGCCCATGGCCATGGCCGAGGACGGCATGTTGCCGCGCGCGCTGGCCCGGAGCAACCGCCGCGGAGTGCCCTGGGTAAGCGTGCTTTTCTGCGGGCTGGCCTGGGCGCTGGCGCTCAAGCTGCCCTTTGAGCGCCTCATCTCCATCGACCTCATCCTTTATGGAACGAGCCTGCTGCTGGAATTTCTGGCCCTGGCCGTTCTCCGCATCCGAGAGCCGCAACTGGAGCGGCCATTCAAGGCCGGCAACCTGGCTTTCGCCTGCCTGCTGGGAGTGGGGCCGGCGGCGCTCATTGCCTATGCACTTTATGTATCCCGCGCCCAAACAATCATCGGCACGACTTCGGCATTGCTGTTCGCGGCCGCTGTGGGTCTGCTGGGCCCGGTGCTCTACTGGCTTACAGTGGCTCTACCGCGACGGCGCGCGGCGACGGCTTCGGAGTAATTCTTCCCGCTTACACCGCGGACTTCCTTTTGGCCCCATGGGATTTCGTCCTGCCGGCTTGAAACTGCTTAGAGGCAATCACCACGCGGTCGCGAGCATAGGCGGCGTCACGCCAGCCTTTCATTTCCACGCGCTTGCCTTCCAGGTCTTTGTAGATGGAAAAGAAGTGCGTGATCTCTTTCAGCATGTGGGGATAGATGTCGGTGTAGTTCCAGATATTGGCGAAACGGGGGTTGTTCTTTCCCACCGCCAGCACCTTCTCGTCGAGCACGCCCTGGTCCAGCATTTCGAGGAGGCCGATGGGGCGAACCTCCTGCACGCAGCCTGGAAAGCTGGGGCCGGGCACCAGCACCAATACGTCCAGCGGATCGCCGTCATCGCTGAGGGTGGAAGGAATGAAGCCGTAGTCACCCGGATAGTGCACCGGGGAATGCAGGTTGCGGTCGAGCTTGAAGACGTGCAACTGCTTGTCGTATTCGAATTTCTGGGTTCCGTCCAGGGGAATTTCGATCACCGCGCGAAAGACCTCGGGGGAGCGATCGCCGATGGGCAGTTCAAGATAGTTGATCATCTCGCTTTACATCTCCTTCGGGTTGGGGAGGTGGGTCCGGGGCCGCGAATCTAAAGGGAATCCCGGCAATGACACCACAACAGCCGGAACTACTATAATCACGGATAATGAAGGCACATGTCTATGTCACGTTGAAGACATCGGTCCTGGACCCGCAGGGCCAAACCATCCAAAACGCCCTGCGCAAGATCGGATTCGCAGAGGTAACGGCGGTGCGCCAGGGCAAGTATTTCGCGCTATCGCTGGCCGACGGGCTTAGCGCCGATGGCGCGCGCGCGCAGGTGGAGCGCATCGCCCGCGAGGTACTCACCAACCCGGTCATCGAAGAGTACACATACCGAATAGAGGAATAGATACCGGGGCAGTTTGAACGGTACTGTCCTGGCCGAGGTGAGGCTTTGCCCCGGTGCGAAGCCGTGCGCTCCACCGCCGATTTGTCCGGCTGAGCAAAGTAGAGAGCACGGCCCGAGGCGGCCAAAAGGGCTTGAAAGGTTCGCTTAAGTGGTTGTTGCTAAACGTTTAAGGTCCGCTTATGAGCGGTGTCGAAAACGCTAAAGGTTCGCCTATAGGGTGTGTCGAAAACGTTAAAGGTTCGCTTAGAGGGATACGAAATAGCGCCAAAGGTTCGCTTAAGTGGTTGCACTTCTTTGAGGCCTTAACTATAGAGGGTTGCGAAAAAGGCGATTTGGCTGCTGAGAATTTTCCATTCTGGAGGAAAGGGTTGCTGAGAACTAGCCTGAAAACCTCAAAAAGGGGGGTTTATTGAGGTTAATTGGGGGTTTTCGGGAGGTTTTCGGTAGGTTTTCGGAGGTTTTTTGCAACAGTGCACAGTGGGCAGTGCACAGTGCACAGTGAACAGTGGACAGCGGGTCAGCAAGTCAGCGGGTCAGCAGGTCAGCAAGTCAGCAAGTCAGCGAGTCGGCGGGCGTAGGGACGTAGGGACTAATAGGGAATAGCCGGCCGGGCGGGGAAGGGGCAGACTGCCTGGGGAATCCCCGGCACCGGCCGGCGAAGCTCCGCGGGTGGAAGCCGGTGTCAGGAAGGGATAGGGGGAGGGGGGCCGGGCTACTTCTTCTTGAAGACAGTTGCCAGGTTGGGGCCGGCTTCGCCATCTTCGATGACTGCGACGGTATTGAGCTCAAGCAGATCAGCCCACTTTGCAGCCCCCAAATGGAGTGCAGCGGCACTGTTGGATTCGTAAAGGGTGAATCCGCCGCTGCAGTCGGCATTGTGCCAGCGGCCGAGAACGGTGACGCCCTCCGGCTCGCCTCCCCCGCCAGCAAGGAATTGCTCGGCGGCGGTTCTCACGGAACCGGGTAACAGGGTCCAGGTTGACATGAATTTCATGGTTTTCGTCCTCCAGGTTGGATTTTGTCCGGGGAATTTCTCGGGCTTGCCGAGAGAAGCGATTATAGCGGGTGAAGCCAGTGAACAGTGAACAGTGGACAGTGGACAGTGAACAGGAGATGCTCTCCCCGGCTGGGGCTCGGAGATGGATAGATTCCTGAATGCCGGCCGGCCTGGCGTTAGCGGTGTTCTTGGCCGCTGGAGAATTGGCGGGGTCGACAAGTGCATTGGGCTGTTAGCGACAACCGAGGGCCATGAACGGCCAGGTCGGCGAACCCTAGGCGACTTGAGGGACCTAAAAGCTACACGCCCTCTTTACTATTCGCCACGGGCTCCTCTCCGCCCGATTCCTTATCTTGTGAAGTATTGTGGTCGGCGTCCGGCCTGCCATCGGCAGGCGCTTCCCCGTCAACGGACAGTAGAGGAAGAGCCTGAGTCAATTCTTCCAAGTTGGGGATCGGGGCCCCAAGTTGCCTCATGAAGTCCGCTATAACCGGGCTACTCGCCAATGCCCGCGCAGTATCGGGCTGGCTCAGAATAGCTTGCCTTACCTCAGCTTCAGGAAGTGCCCTCAACTGAATTGCAGCCTTCGCAATATTAGTCAGCTCAGGATTCTCCCGGACCGCCTTCTGGAGTGGGAGAAGAGGTTCAAGAAATCGGTACATCGCCTTTCTCTCGCTACGCAATCTCGCATAGTTCGCGGCTGACCGTGCCATCGCTTGCTCCTGAAATGCGGGGAAGAGGGAAGCTACGGGACCGGCGTAGAGTACGAACACCAGCCAAGCCGTCAGTGAATCAAGGGTCTGGATCGTGGCTGGAACTTTCAGGGTGGAGGGATCTGGGATACCTGGAATTGCCCGCGAAGCACTAGCCAACAGGGCTTCCAATAATGACACATGTGCGGGAGCCATAACGAACTTAATGGCAATTGCCCAAAAGAGAATTGAGATTCCTCCTAAGGCGGCAAGATTAAGCATGAATCTTAGCAATACAACAAGTGCGATTCTCCGTCGGGCTGTCTTGCCGTGTAGCCATTTCGATAGGCACCTGAAATTTCGCAAGAGAAAAGAGCCAGTCCAGATCGTCAGATTCAAGTTCCATTTTTCTAGATATTGTCCATTCTTGAAATTCTCCGAAGTTTTAACAACGAATTTGCGAGCATTAGCACTCAAAATTTCTATTCGATCCCACGTACTCTGATCAGTTGGTATGGCAAATGTAAGAGCTCTGCCCACTCGTGAACAAAACAAAAGAGCAGTGAGTACCAAGGCGAGGAATAGGGGATACGTAGCCGACGTTTGCCCGTACAGAACTAACCAGAGCAAAAGCAAACAAAATAATGGAAATCCCCAAGTCCACTTGGGAAAAGGAACGCCAGATTTGCGCGACGCTTTGAACGATTCTTCTCTTATCTTCCGATACGGTGCCGTTTTCTTCCTCAGGAAGATCCTTACAAGGAGCACTAGAGGCATGAACGGCACGTAAAGGAAAAAGCCGATTAGTTGTGTCCAAGAAAAGCCGCAAATGGTAAGTAGCCAAAGAAGCTTCACGCAAATTGTGAAGATCTTTAGGTTCGACGGAGTGAACCCAAAGTTCACAAGAGTGCCATTCAGTTCCAAGAAAAGGGCATCTTCCCACATATGCAGATGCCCCCAAACCCCAAAGACAGCCGCTAGGCCACAAATCCAGAGCCAACCAGCCGTCAATCTCCATGCGAATTGCTTGACAACGAAGGGTATCCGAACAAACTTCCTGATCCGCTTCCGAAAGGCTTTGTGCCGCTTTGTCCGGACCTCGGCTGAACGCATATGACCTCAACTATACAACTTGAGGCAATTTGGCGTGTGGTCCAGGCGAGCGTGCCTGCTCTAGCTCCGCTAGGGCGGGAGTTCGATGGGGAAGATCGGGATCAGTCCCCGTAAACGCCGATGTCTCCGGGAGCAATTCTCGTTTGGTGCAAAATCGCCAATGTGCTCAGCGACTCGGCGTTGACGAGCGGCTTCGAAACGGGCGACACGCGAGCCCGGCGGTTCCGGTTTGCCGGGGTGGGGGAAAGGGGGTCGGATTTGATCCAAGGCGCACGGAAAGCGCACCTCAGGGGCTTAAGCCCACCTCTATTTTCGGTGATTGTCCAGCCGGCGGGTCTGAAGTAATTCTCTGCAGGGTGAGCACATTTGATCAGACACGCCGCCGCCGGGAATCACTTAATGAACCACGGGCTTCAGAAAAAAACTATCGAGCTGTTGGGAGCTAGAACGGAAACTCCGGACAAGGGTAATGTAGCGCGCGCCGGTGTGGGCGAGGAGCGCTACGGCGGCGAAGCGAGCCGCGAGCCGCCAACCTCAAGCGCACAAAGGAACTGCCGGGTCACCCGCAGTAGCATTGGTGGGCCGGCGCCCTATTCGGGATCGAGTTGCTTCCCTGCCGTTTGACATTCAGAACGCGGCCTCCCCTTCGGTTGAGGCACCTGGGCGCTAGTCCAGTGCCTCAATCGAGCTTTCACAAGCGGAGTCCGCGGAGGAGGACCCTTGAATCACGATCGAGGCAATGGCGCAGTCGATAATGAAGATGGAGGCGCTGAGCAAAGGGCCGGCGAGTCCACCGGCGATACCCAAGCGCAGGCCGAGGGAATTGCTCAGCAGTCGAAGGGCAACGTTGAAAACACCTTCTCACAGTCGCCGCACGCCTGGCGTCCCTCGGGAGACGTGCGTGACGTTGAGGCACTCCTGAATTCCTTCAGGGAGGGGCCCAGGAGAATTCAGTAGCCGATCTAAATCGCATTTTTTGACTTTAAGGCCTTTAGTGGTTCCTGCATAAACAATGTCCTTTCGCCGTCCCTACGGGACCCCGTAACGAACTTGTGGAACCCCTTTTTCCCACGCTGAAGCGCGGGGCTAACCAACTCTGCGCCTCCGGCGCGTTTGTCCGGACATTACTTATGCAATCCTCAATAGCCGGGGGCCCCTGTCTTGATTTTGAGATCCTTCGGTCAGGGCAGGCTCCGGGTCGCCCGGCAAGCAGCGGCGCAGGGGTCTGTGGCCTCCCACCCTTGCCGCGATAAGGCTGCGGGACCCGGCCCCGACCCGGCCCCGACCCAGGGGTCCCCCGGCTCCCCGGTACCCCGGCACCCCGGTACCCCGATGCCGCCCGCATGTTTGCTGCTTGTTCAAGGGTGGGCCACCCTCCCATGACTGAAGTCATGCCCTTTCAAAGCGCCGACTTGTTCAGAGTTCCCCTGGCTATCTTCGCGCTCTGCCGCCGGGAGGATGGACGGCGCGGTCTCCGTATTCCACGTTTGTGTCAGAGTCTTTTGGGCGCATCTCGCTTAGAATCGTTGCATGTGCGGGATCGTCGGTTACGTGGGGAAGAAGAAGGTCGTTCCAGTCATCATCGAGGGGCTACGGCGCCTCGAATACCGGGGCTACGATTCGGCGGGGATTGCCGTGGGCAGCCCATCGAGCAAGAAGCTTGAGGTGCGGCGCGCTCCGGGGAAGCTTGCCAACCTGGAGGAGGTGCTGCGCGAGCATCCGCTGGAGGGCACGTTCGGCATCGGGCACACGCGCTGGGCAACGCATGGGCGGCCTACGGAAGAGAACGCGCATCCGCATCGCGATTGCACGGGACGGATCGTCGTGGTTCACAACGGGATTGTCGAAAACTATCTTGAGCTGAAGCACGAACTCGCCGAAAAGGGACACAAGTTCGTTACCGAAACCGACACCGAGATCATTGCGCACCTGATCGAACAGGTACAGAAGGACGCCGAGGCGGGGGGCGAGCCCATCGCGCTTGAAGTGGCCGTGCGGCGAGCCGTGAAGCGGCTAACCGGGGCTTTTGCGCTGGGCGTGCTGTCGGCGGCCGAGCCGGACAAGATTGTGGCCGCGCGCTTCGGTCCTCCGGTGGTGATCGGGGTGGGCGAGGGCGAGTCGTTTGTGGCCTCGGATGTGCCCGGGATTCTGCACCACACGCGCAATATCTATTTTCTGGCCGACGGCGACATGGCCATCCTGACGCTGGCCGGCGTGGAGCTGACCGACTTCGACGGCAAACCGATCAAGCGGGAGATTACGCGCATTCAATGGGATCCGATCCAGGCGGAAAAGGGCGGCTACAAGCACTTCATGCTGAAGGAAATCTGGGAGCAGCCGCGGGCCATTACCGACACCACGCTGGGGCGTGTCTCGCTGGACTCGGGCAAGGTTTACCTGGGCGAGATGAAGATTGCCGACGAAGAACTGGCCATGGCCTCGAGCATCAACATCGCCGCCTGCGGGACGAGCTGGCACTCGGCGCTGACCGGCAAATACATGATCGAGCGGCTGGCGCGGCTGCCCGTGGATGTGGACTACGCCAGCGAATACCGGTATCGCAATCCGATTCCCGACCGCAACGCGCTGGGGCTGCTGATTACGCAATCCGGCGAGACGGCGGACACGCTGGCCGCGCAACGGGAGATGATTGCGCTGGGCTCGAAGACGGTGGCCATCTGCAACGTGGTGGACGCGATGGTGGCTCGCGAGGCTCACGGCGCGATTTATACTCATGCCGGGCCGGAGATCGGGGTGGCCTCGACGAAGGCGTTTACCGCGCAACTGACCGCGCTGTTCCTGCTGGCGCTGAAGCTGGGACAGTTGCGGGGCAGGCTGGACCCTGCCCAATCGGTCGCGCTGATCGAGGAGCTGAGCCGCATTCCCGCGAAGATCGAAGAAGTGCTGCGAACGCGGTCGGCGCAGTGCGAGCAGCTTGCGGCGAGCTTTTCGACTTGCCGCGATTTTCTTTACCTGGGGCGCGGGATTCACTTTCCGATTGCGCTTGAAGGCGCGCTGAAGCTGAAAGAGATCTCCTACATTCACGCCGAGGGTTATCCGGCCGGCGAGATGAAGCACGGGCCGAATGCGCTGATCGACGAGACCCTGCCGGTGGTGGTGCTGGTGACCAGGGATGAAGCCGATCCGGCGTCAAAGCTGCGCTACGAGAAGACGCTGTCAAACATTCAGGAGGTTACGGCGCGCTCGGGCCGGGTGATCGCAATCGCCACCGAGGGCGATGCGACGATTGGGAGCCTGGTGGAGCACGTGATAACCATTCCGCCGGCTATCGAGATGCTGTCGCCGCTGATTGAGATTGTGCCGCTGCAACTGCTGGCCTACTACATTGCCGTGCGCCGGGGCTGCGACGTGGATCAGCCGAGGAACCTGGCCAAGTCAGTGACGGTGGAGTAGCAGCTTACGCGCGGCCGGCGAACTCCTTGGTCTCGGTGTAGACTCTGACCTTTTCGCCCTCCTGGATGTAGAGCGGGACCTTGATTTCGAGGCCGGTGGAGAGGCGGGCGAGCTTGGTGACGTTGCCGCTGGTGTCGCCGCGCGCGCCGGGCTCGGTATACACGATCGCCAGCTCCACCTTTTCCGGCAGCAAGAGGCCGATGGGGTTGCCGTTGAACTTGTGCAACTGGATGATCGCGCCCTCGACCAGGAATTCGAGAGCGTCGCCCATCATGGCGCCGGAAAGCGTGAGCGTATCGAAGGTGACCTGGTCAAGGAAGTAGGAACCGTCCGCATCGCTGTAAAGGTAGGA
>Ga0326727_10024678_pt1 | contig 11338 bp, 7 predicted proteins | sample MB2enrmetagenome_FD_207643 | JGI IMG/M metagenome (GOLD analysis project Ga0326727, IMG submission 207643) | Lab enriched peat soil microbial communities from McLean, Ithaca, NY, United States - MB29MY | ecosystem: Environmental > Terrestrial > Soil > Wetlands > Peat | place: USA: New York... | reverse complement strand
ACACCGGCGGGCAAGCCAGCTTCCTGGATAATTTCGGCGAGGGCTAGCGCGGTCAGCGGCGTGAATTCCGCCGGCTTCAACACCACGGTGTTGCCTGTCGCCAGAGCGGGCGCAATCTTCCACGCCAGCATCAGCAGCGGGAAATTCCACGGGATGATTTGACCGACGACCCCGCACGGAACGTACTCGGGGAACTCCTGGTCCAGCAGTTGCGCCCAACCCGCATGATGATAGAAATGTCGCGCCACCAGCGGAATGTCGAGGTCGCGGCTCTCGCGGATGGGCTTGCCGTTGTCCATCGTCTCAAGAACCGACAGCAGCCGCGAATGCTTCTGCACCAGCCGCGCGATGGCATAGAGGTAGCGCGCGCGAGAATGCGAGGAGAGAGCCTGCCATCCAGAAGACGCCGCCCGCGCGGCTTTGACCGCGGCATCAACATCAGCCGCCGACCCTTGCGCGACCGACGCGAGTTTCTCTCCGTTCGACGGATCGACGGTGTCGAAGTACTCTCCTGCCGCCGGTGCCTGCCATCCGCCGTTGATGAAATGTTGGAAGCGATAGCCATGGCGCTCCAGCCAGGCCGCCGCTTCTTTCGAATCTTCTGGAGCGGGGCCGTATTCCATGCTCACGAATTTTTCAGCGATGCTCATTTCGCGTTTGCTCGATTCCTTCTTCGGACTAATACCGCGACCGCGTGATTGCTACTGCTGTCGATCCAAGCTTGCTGGTGGAGAGCCGGGTGTCCTCGTCGGGCTGGACGGGCGGAGACGCCCGTCCCTCCACTTCTGCTCGCAACTTATGCTATCGGGTGCCGATACTCGGCGGAATAACGCCCGGTCGCATGATGCTCCAGTTGCCGCTCAATGTCGCCTAGCAAGCCGCTGGCTCCGAGGCGAAACATCTCCGCCCTCAGCCACGATGGACCCAGCTCCTCTTTAATCATCGCCAGCCAATCGATCGACTGCTTCGCCGTGCGGATGCCTCCCGCTGGCTTGAAACCTACCGCCATTCCGGTCTGCTGCGCGTATTCGCGAATGGCACGAGTCATCACCAGGCCCACTGGCAAGGTCGCGTTCGTCGGTTCTTTACCCGTGGAAGTCTTTATGAAGTCAGCGCCCGCCATCATGGCCACCACGCTGGCGCGCCCCACGTTGCGCAGCGTCAGCAGGTCGCCGGTTCCGAGGATCACTTTCATGCGCTTGGATCCGCAAGCTTGCTTGAACGCCGCTACCTCGTCGTAGAGAGCCTGCCAACGCCCGCCGAAAACATGCGCTCGGGTGATGACGACGTCGATTTCGTGCGCGCCCGCCTCGACCGATCGGCGAATCTCCGCCACCCGCTCCGTCAGCGGCGACAGGCCCGCGGGGAATCCGGTGGATACGGCCGCGACATGCACTCCGCTGCCTTCAAGCGCGTGCAGAGCCGTTTCCACAAATGTGTGATACACGCAGATGGCAGCGACTTTTATTTGCAGCTGCTCGATCCCAAGCTTCGTTTCAATTTCCTGCTGGACGGGGTGCCGGCCCTTCGCGCACAAACGGCGTACGCGCTCCTCGGTGTCATCGCCGGAAAGAGTGGTCAGATCCATGCAGGCGATCGCGCGCAGAAGCCACGCTGCCTGATATTCTTTTTTCACCGTTCGTCGGCCGACCTGCGATTGGGCGCGGCGCTCGACCGCGCTGGTGTTGACTCGCACTTCGCGCACCCAATCTAAATTGAGAGGGATACCGGTATTCGGCAGCAGAGGCCGGCCGGAGAGAATTGCAATCGCGTCCTCACTCTGCAGATCGTGGCGCGCGCCGTCTCGACCGCTGTCAGTTGAAACGCGGTGGGTGACGCTCGGAAAGTCGTTGTGTTCGACCGGCATCAAGTACTCTTCGCAAATACGCTTTGCGGTTCGATTGTACGGCAGACTCGCTGAAAGATGCATTCCCCGGTCTCGCCTGGATAAGACTTCGCCTTGACACTGATGGCTTTGCGCGACTACGCTCGGCGCGATTCCCAAATCTTGCAATCTGCAGGCTGGAGGTCGGTTCTGATCATCCCGGGCGTTCGTTTTCGAGTTCAACAAAAGTCTTTCCTCGCCGCGATTGTCTCCGCATGCTTCGTAATTGCGCTGGCCATCCCCGCGTCCAGCACCACCAAGAAAATTATCTTCGATACCGATCCCGGCACTGACGACGCCATGGCGCTGATGCTGGCGCTGAACTCGCCCGAGTTGGACGTCCGCGCTGTCACCGTCGTGCCCGGCAACGTAACCGCGAAGCAGGGACTGGAGAATGCGCTGCGCATGATTTCGCTGGCCAATCGCTGCGATATTCCTGTCGCCGCTGGCGCCCAGCATCCGCTCTTTCAGAAGTTGATCACGGCGGAGTTCTGGCACGGTAAGAATGGGTTCGCGAATATCGAATTGCCGCCCAGCAAGTGCAAAGTCGATTCGCGGTATGGCCCGGACCTGATTATCGAGATGGTGCACGCCGCTCCGCACGAAATCACACTGGTCCCGGTCGGCCCGCTTACCAACATCGCGCTCGCGGTGGAGAAGGATCCGTCCATCGTTCCGCTGGTGAAGGAAGTCATCCTCATGGGCGGCTCGATCGCGGGCGGCAACGTGAACGCGGCCGCCGAAGCAAATATCTACAACGACCCCGAAGCAGCCCAGATCGTCTTCCAGGCGGGCTGGCCCCTGACCATGGTCGGCCTCGATGTTGGCGATAAAACGTTGCTCACGTCGAAGTACCTCGCACAACTTGGACAGACCCACGGGCCCGTGAATGATTTCATCTATCGGGTGGCGCGCTACCTGATCGATCTGTCGGCGCAATTCGGTTCCGACGGCACGCCCATGTATGATCCGCTGGCAGTCGGGGTAGCCATCGACGCAACCCTCGTAAGAGCGCCGCCGATGCACGTGGATGTCGAAACCCGAGGTGAGTTCACGCGCGGTGAGACGGTTGCCAATCGCCACGGCACGGTCGAGCGCAACGTGCTGCACGGTGATCGCTACATTATTGAAGGTATCGACAAAGTGGAGCCGAATGCCAAGGTTTGCGTCGACGTTGACGCCGACCGCTTCCTGCAGATGTTTGTTTCCAGAATTCGGGGCAAGTAGGTTTTGCTTTGTATCAGGGTGTCGCTTCAGCGATGCCGAAAATTCAAATACCGGACACCCCTATAGGTGTTGCGTATTCTAAGGAGAAGCGATGTTCACACCCCACAGTCTGGGTATTGCATTGTTCATGATGATTACGAGCGCCATTTGCTGGGGCTCATGGGCCAACACCTACAAGGGCGTCAAGAATTATCGTTTCGAATTGTTTTACTGGGACTATGCCGTCGGCATTTTTCTGGTGTCGCTGATCCTTGCGTTCACCATGGGAAGCACGAGCAATGACGCCTCCAGTTTCTTGAACAATGTGCGCTCCGCCGACACCAACAACATCGTCTACATGATGATCGGCGGCGCCATCTTCAATCTCGCGAACCTTCTGCTGGTTGCCGCAATCGACATGGCTGGACTCGCCGTCGCTTTCCCGGTCTCGATCGGAATCGCGCTTGTGGTCGGCGTGATTTTCAGTTACATACGCCAGCCCAAAGGCGACGCCGCACTCCTCGCCGCCGGCGTTGTCTGCGCTCTCATTGCCGTTGTGCTCGACGGCAAAGCCTATGGCAGCCTGGCCATTGCGGGCCGCTCGGTTTCGAAGAAGAGCATCATTACCTGCATCGTTTCCGGCTTCCTGATGGGCCTCTGGCCGTACTTTGTCGCACGAGCGATGACCAACGGCAACACCCTCGGTCCCTATAGCATTGCCGTCTTTCTTACGTTAGGCGCGCTGCTCTCGTGTCTGATCTGGAACACCTATTTCATGAGGAAGCCCCTGGTCGGCGAGCCCGTAAGTTTCGCCGGCTTCTTCAGCGCGCCCATTTCCGGCCACGCCCTCGGACTGCTCGGCGGATTCATCTGGGGCGTCGGCATGGTTTTCAACCTGGTTGCTGCCAGCTTCACCGGCGTAGCAATTTCGTATGCCATCGGGCAATCCGCGCCGATGGTTGCCGCTCTCTGGGGCGTTCTTGCCTGGAAGGAATTTGCAGGCGCACCCGGGAAGGCCAAGATGTACCTGGTCCTGATGTTCGTTTTTTATTGCCTGGGGATCTTGCTGGTGGCCAGGGCAAATGGCTGAAGCCGCGCCCAAAGCCGCGACATTGTGGTGGTTACTGTTGTCGATCCAAAATTGCTGGTGGAAAGCCGGGCGTCCCCAGACGAGCGAGATGCTTGCCGGTCCTCGTATGATTCATCGCGGGGCAACCGCGTCGTAGAAATCCGCAAAAGCATAGTTGTGAAAAACGACATTATGAAAAAGTGGATTCCGCAGCTCGTCAGTTTTGTACCGGGCAGGCCATTCGCGGAACCGGTACAAAACTCTTGACTTTGCATACCTAATCTATTTAGATGGCCCATTCATAAGAAAAGGGACGCTCCACATTCCAGCCGCGAGGGAGTCGAGCCCAAATCGCCAGTCCTTGATGAAGAGAGGAGTGGCCCAAGGTGGAAAACCGATGCTGAAAAGAGAAGCCCTGATCGCAGCAGTTCTTTGTTCCGTGTTATCCCTCTGTCCACTTCTTTACTGCCAGGCGAACGGCAGTTTTTCCGGAACGGTCACCGACAAAACCGGGTCCGTCATCACTGGAGCGACGGTGAGAATCACCTCGCAGGGCACCGGTCTCACTCGCGACGTGAAGACCGACGGGTCAGGACACTACCTCGTACCCTTGCTGCCCGTAGCGTTTTACACCATCCGAGTGGAATCCCAAGGTTTCCAGACTACCGAGCAGAGAGACATTCGCCTGCAAGTCGACGAGCAGCGTGAGATTAATTTCACACTCAACCCGGCGTCAGTCAACCAGACGGTGGAAGTCAACGCCGTCGAAGTGGCCGTGGAAACCACAAACCCAACTCTCGGCCAGGTGATCACCTCCGAGGAGGTTGCCGACCTCCCATTGAACGGACGCAATTTCGTCCAGCTTGCGACGCTCACTCCCGGAACGACTCAATCGACCAACCCTGTGAGCTTCTTCACCAGCGCCGCCAGCAGCGAGGCTGCCACGCGCGGCGCGTTTTCGCTCTCGGTCGGCGGGTCGCGCGAACAGAGTACCGACTGGCTGCTCGATGGCAACGACAACAACCAACTCGACGAGGGCGGCATTGGAATTTTCTCTTCGATCGATGACATCCAGGAGTTCAAGGTCCTGACTTACAACTATTCCGCGGAATACGGCGAGCGCGCAGGACCGACCGTGTTGGTCACGACGAAGTCAGGCTCGAACCAGTTCCACGGCACTCTGTTTGAGTTCTTCCGCAATACCGATCTCGACGCAAAGACTCCGTTTGTTAACACCGCAGCGGCATTTCATCTCAACCAGTTTGGCGGCTCTCTCGGCGGCCCCATCCGAAAGGACAAAACGTTTTTCTTTTTAGACTATCAAGTAAAGAGGCAGCGCAAAGGCGTACCTTTTACGGGCTTTGTACCGACCACTGCCATGGTGACGCCCGACGCGAACGGCAATTACAACGAGAGCTCCAATCCGTTTCTCACTGTGCTCACCAATCCTTACGAGACAGGTTCAGATACCCACTTCCAATGTTTTCCCGGCACTACAACTCCCGAGCCGGTCAGCGCAACCGGGACTCAACCACTTGGTGCAGACTGCAGTGTCATTCCTGCAGCTATGATCAGCCCCCAAGGTGCGGCCGTGGCTGCGCTTTATCCGGCTCCCACACCCGGTATTCCGCCCAATGCCGGCTATAACTACACCAATCAACCTGTGCGCAAACTGAATGAAGGAACAGGCGATATCCGCCTCGACCACAATTTTTCCAGTAAGGATTCAGCGTTTGGGCGCTTCAGCTACGACCAGGCAAACAACTACGTCCCCGGCGGCTCGCCCACATGGTCGGAGGCAAACGCCTTTGGCAGCAACCAATACATTGCCAACAACGGTCGCAACGTGGCATTATCTGAAACCCACGTCTTCTCCGCCACCACTATCAACCAGTTCAACGCGGGCTTCAATCGGATTTTCAACCACATCCTCTCCTACGGCACGGGAAGCTGCGAAGCCGCAAAGCTGGGCATCCCCGGCGCCGATCTAGGCAGCAAGTGCGATAGCATCACTGGCTACCCCGCGAGCCTGAACCAGGCAACGAATGACTGCGAAGGTTGCGGCCTGACTTCTTTCCAGATGAGCAGCTATTTTTCGATTGGCGATCGCGGCTACGCGCCTTATCAGGGCGGGACGAACGTCTACTCGGTAGGCGACACCATCGACCTGATTCGCGGCAAACACGACATCCGGGTAGGCGCCGTCTATCGCGCCGAGGAGATGAATGTAAGAAACAACGCGTTTCAGGATGGCTATATCGTGAACTTTGGTTTGGGGACTGGCGACAACATCGGCGACTTACTCCTAGGCGCGATGGGCGTTTTTGCGGCCCACGATCAGACCTTCCTGGGTGCTACAGTCGGTCGCCGCTTTAAGCTAGTTCGCCCCTTCGTTCAGGATGACTGGCGCGTGACCAGCAATCTGACCTTGAACCTCGGCGTTGCCTGGGCGCTGGTGACCCCCGAAACCGAAGTCAAAAACCGCCAGGCGAACTTCGATGTTACGAACCTTACGTGGTACGTTCCCTCTGGCAGCCCCGGTATTGGCGGCTGCACGAACTGCGTTACCACCAATGGCCGCATCGGTATCCAATTCGATAAGACCGCCTTGGAGCCTCGCATCGGCCTGGCCTGGAAGCCCTTCGGAGGCGACAAGACGGTGGTTCGCTCCGGCTATTCCATCTACCACGATTCTTCCTGGGACCAGGGCGGACAGGGGCTGTGGCAGAACCCGCCGTACTATGCGGAAGTCGATCCCGCCTTCTATTACAATGTGACTCCCTATTCAGGTGTTTGCCCCTTCGGCGCCACCAATTGCGGACTGTCGTTTGGCTTCCTTCTTCAGTGCACGCCAACCTGCCCGGCTTCTACAATGCCGGTTGGGAACGGTGCCATCTATAATTCGCCCGTGAATCCGGCTGATTACAGCGGCACCATTCAGTCAATGAACCGCAATTTCAAACAGGGCATAATCCAGCAGTTCAACCTCAACGTCGAGCGTCAACTGCCGGGTGATGTCGTGCTGACGGTGGGCTACGCCGGTACCCGCAGCGCTCACATTCTCGTCAGCCAGGTGGACGAAAACATCGAGGACCCCGCCGCCTGCCCCGACCACAACGGCGGTAAACCCACGGGTTACACGCTCGGTTGTAATCTTGGTACCCCCTACCCCGCGGCCAATTTCCCCTATCCGTATGCCCCATTTGGCCAGTCCGTCTCCAGCAACAACAGCATCGGTGCCGCCCGCTATGATTCGCTCCAGATCAAGGCTGAGACCAAGAGCGCGCGGCACGGACTCTACGCCCTGTTCGGCTACACCTGGTCCCGCAATTTTGACTCCGGCTTGCCCGATGGCTTGGGCACGAACCCCGGCGCGTTGTATTGGCCACTGCCTGGAACAAACAAGCTGGACTGGGGCCTATCGCAACTGAACCTCAACAACAGTTTCACCGCCAGCGTCCTCTACGATCTTCCCTTCGGCAAAGGCAAGTATTGGGGTAGCGGCTGGAGTAGCCCAGTGGACGCGGCTCTTGGACATTGGTCGGTGAATCTGATCGAAAGGGCCACCTCAGGATTCCCGCTGTTCGTGGTCGATAGCACCAACCCATCGGGCGTGAACTTCTCCTACAATGGACTCACTGTTTCGCGTCCGAACGAGATCAGTGACCCAAATAAGGCCGGTATCGTGGCTGCCAATCCGAACCCCGGCTGTCAGGTCCTGGTTTCGCAGGGGGGATTGGCCCCGGACCAAGTGCATACAATTTCGCACTGGTTCAATCCGTGTGCATTTGCCAGTGCTCCGGCCGGGGAACTCGGCACTGGCGTGCGCGCGCCAGTTTACGGTCCTCGCTTTGTAAACACGGATTTCTCCGTAATCAAGGACATTCCGTTGTCCTTCCGCGAGGGAATGGGTCTGCAATTCCGGGCCGAGTTTTTCAATCTTCTCAACCATCCGCAGTACTGGATGCCCGGTATCAGCAGCACCGGAGAGCAGGACATAGGTACACCTTCCAGTTTCGGAGTGATCAACAACACCGTGAACAACCCGCGCCTGGTTCAGTTCGCCCTCAAGCTCAAGTTCTAGGGGCGTTCTTGGCTGTGCGTTTCGACGTGTGTTGTCAACTTTGGGCAGACCGAGCAGGCTGGAAATTACCAGCCACCGCTCAGTCTGCCCTTGGCTTTTTTCCAAGACTCTGAGGTGCATGAATGAAGCTGTGCCGATTCCTATGTTTTATAACGGCCGCAATATTAGCTACGTGTCTTGTGTCCTTAAGCCAGGACAAGCGCAAGGTCGTCATCGATCAGGATGCGGCGGGACCCGCCGGCACTGACCAGCAAGCGATGCTGCTGCTCATTCAGTCTCCGCAGACAGAAGTCTTGGGAATCACCGTGGTGACGGGCGATTCCTGGCTCACCGAGGAAGTCGCGCACACTCTGCGCATGCTCGAACTGATCGGACGAACCGACATTCCCGTCGTGCCCGGAGCCGAGTATCCGCTGGTCAGAACAAAAGAAGAGACGGAGCAGTGGGAGCAACGCTATGGTTCGGTGGCGTGGCTGGGGGCGTGGACTCCGCGGGTGTATCACGCAGCCCGCGAATTGGGAGCGATGCCGGAAGGGAAGCCCACCACCAAGGCCGCCGACGAAGACGCCGCTCACTTTCTGCTGCGCACGGTCCATAAGTATCCGCACGAAGTTACGATCTATGAGGGCGGCCCCATGACCAACCTGGCGCTCGCCATCTCCATCGACCCAGAATTTCCGAGCCTGGCAAAGGAGTTGGTGTTTATGGGCGCCAGCCTGAGTCCGCAGACCGAAGATCCCGAATTCACGGACACTCCCCGCCGCGAATTCAACCTCTGGTTCGACCCGGAAGCGGCTCACATTGTGCTGCGGGCGCCTTGGAAAAAGATGGTTTGCACCCCGGTGGATATCTCCGTGAAAACAAGAATGACCAATGAACTGATCGACAAAGTCAAGGCCGGTAACTCACCGGCAGCGCAATACATCGGTAAGTATGCGCGCCTGCATGGCTCTTATAACTACCTGTGGGACGAACTCGCGTCGGCGGCATGGCTTGACCCCAGCCTGATTACGAAGAAAGAAAACCGCTTCATGGACGTGAACCTGGATCGCGGCCCCAATTACGGAGATACTCTCACTTGGACAGACTGGGATCGACCCAAGCGCGATCTCCAGCCAGTGGAAGTACAGGTCGACTTGGATACGGATAAGTTCTATAAGTTGTTTGTGGAGCTATTGACCGGACCGACGCCCAGCCGGGCAAGCCGCTGACACCTTAGGGACTCGGCCTGTTCCCGGGTTACAGCCTCTGAAAATCTTTACTGTCGAAGCCGGACAGGCGTTACAATTGCCCACTTGATCTGCAGCGAAATCGGTTTCAGTATGGAAAAGATAAAGGTGAGTGCTGCCGTGCGCGAACGCCTGCTCCGTTCGGCGCGCAAAGTCATGAGGAACGCCTACGCGCCCTTCTCGAATTTTAGAGTGGGCGCTGCCATCCTCACCTCAAAAGGCCAAGTCTTCGTGGGCTGCAACGTCGAGAACTCTTCCTACGGGATGACCAACTGCGCCGAGCGTACCGCCATTTTTTCTGCGATCGCCAAGGCTGGCCCAGAACTGGAGATTCACGCCGTCGCTGTCGTCAACGACCATGGAGTTCCATGCTCGCCCTGCGGCGCGTGCCGCCAGGTCATCTACGAATTCGGGCCGCATGCCATTGTTTTCTACCAGGGCGAAAAAGGCCCGAAGCGAAGTCTCATTACCGATCTTCTGCCGGAGGGTTTCCGCCTCAAGTGAGCCAGCCGAGTGGGTCGCAATCTCCGTTTCGCGTCATCGATCTCATCCGCAAAAAGCGCGATGGCGGCGCATTATCCCCTGCTGAAATCGAATACCTGGTCGATGGCTGTACGCAAGGCAGCATCCCCGACTATCAGATGGCGGCTTGGCTCATGGCAGTCGTACTGCGCGGAATGACGCGCGAGGAAACGGCCGCGCTCACGCACGCCATGCTGCATTCCGGTGAAGTTCTCGATCTCAGCTTTCTGCCTGCGAAAAAAGTGGATAAGCATTCCACCGGCGGGGTTGGCGACAAGACCTCGCTCGTGCTTGCCCCGCTGGTCGCTGCCGGCGGCCTCTTCGTGCCCATGATCAGCGGCCGCGGATTGGGCCACACCGGGGGCACGCTCGATAAGCTCGAATCCATCCCCGGATTTCGCGTAGATCTGTCGGTGCCCGAATTCCATCGCGTTCTCGAGGCGTGTGGATGTTCCATGATCGGCCAGACCGAGAAAGTCGCTCCGGCTGACCGCAAGTTGTACGCGCTGCGCGACGTGACCGGCACGGTCGAAAGCCCGTATCTCATCTGCGCCTCCATCATGAGCAAGAAGCTGGCAGAGGGCACCGATGCGCTCGTGCTCGACGTGAAGACCGGCTCCGGCGCGTTTATGAAAAAAGAGGAAGACGCCGTCTTCCTTGCCGAACTTATGGTCGAAACTGGCGAACGCATGGGCAAGCAGGTGGTTGCGCTCATCACCGACATGAACCAGCCGCTCGGCCACATGGTGGGCAACGCGCTCGAAGTGCAGGAGTGCATCGAGGTGTTACACGGCGGCGGACCCGAGGATCTGCGCGAGCTCTGCCTCGATTTGGCAGCGTGGATGTTCTACCTCGGCGGCGCTTCCAAGACGGTCGCGCAAGGCAAGCAACTCTCTGAGCAGATCATCGCCTCCGGCCAAGCTTTCGAGCGCTTCCGCCATATGGTCGAGTTGCAGGGAGGCGACATCAGCGCGATCGACGATCCGACCCGGCTTCCGGGCACCGGTTACTCCATCGATGTGCTCAGTCCCCAAGCCGGATTTGTGAGTGCGATCGCATGCGAACAGGTCGGCACCGCTTGCGTCATTCTCGGCGGAGGGCGCGAACGCAAAGAAGATTCCGTCGATCCCGCTGTCGGTATTGTCGTTCATAAGAAAATTGGCGACAAAGTGTCTGCCGGCGAGGCGCTTTGCACCATTCACTGCCACTCCGACGGGCAGGCCGCGCACGCCAAGACGTTGCTGGAAGAGAGCTATCAGATTGCGGCTGCACCGCCCAGGCACAAAGCATCCTTGATTCACCGCGCGATTTATAAAGGGGAACACTGATTTATAAAACCGATT
>Ga0326727_10024676_pt1 | contig 11339 bp, 6 predicted proteins | sample MB2enrmetagenome_FD_207643 | JGI IMG/M metagenome (GOLD analysis project Ga0326727, IMG submission 207643) | Lab enriched peat soil microbial communities from McLean, Ithaca, NY, United States - MB29MY | ecosystem: Environmental > Terrestrial > Soil > Wetlands > Peat | place: USA: New York... | reverse complement strand
GATTTGCAAGATGGCCGCCGACTGACTTTTATTCCAGTCGGTATGACCCAGCGTGCGCAAGATATGCTGCTTTTCGACTTCTTCCAGCGAGACCGGTTGCCAGTGATCGACCTCGGCATCCGGACTCGTGGAGTTGTATATCTCGAGCGAGGATAACCAGATATCGGATACGTCCAGGAACGGACCCGTCCCCAGCGCCACGGCGCGCTCGACGACGTTGCGCAGTTCACGAACGTTGCCCGGCCAGTGGTACTCTTCCATCTTCTTGAGAGCCGCGGGTGTATAGCCGCGGATTTTACGGGCGGTCTCGCGGACGAAGCGACGGAGGAAGTATTCGGCCAGGATCGGTACGTCGCTTTTGCGTTCACGCAGCGGCGGCACGCGGATTTCGACGACTTGCAGGCGGAAGAACAAGTCGCGCCGGAAGGTGCCGTTACGGACGTTTTCTTCCAGGGGTTGATTCGTTGCCGCCACGACGCGGACGTCGACCTGAATCGGAACACTGCCGCCGACGCGCTCGAAAGGATGGCCCTCCAGAATTCGCAAAAGCTTCGCCTGCGTGCCGGGGTTCATCTCGCCGATTTCGTCGAGGAAGATGGTGCCGGTGTGGGCTGCCTCGAATTTGCCGATTTTTTTCTCGGTAGCGCCCGTGAAGGAGCCGCGCTCGTGTCCGAAGAGTTCGCTTTCGAGCAGTGTTTCCGTCAGCGCAGCGCAATTGAGACAGACAAACGGGCCTTCCTTTCGCGGACTGGAGTAGTGAATTGCCCGGGCCACTAGCTCCTTGCCCGACCCACTTTCGCCGCGGATAAGGCAAGTGGCTGTCGTACCGGCGACGCGGGCGACCTGGCTTTCAATTTCTCGGATCGTCTGGCTATCGCCGACCAGTTCGCTCTCCACACGGAGTTGATCGCGGAGCGAGCGGTTTTCGGCCGACAGCGACATCTGCTTGTTGATTTGATTGATCACGCCGCCCAGCTGCTTGGCGACCGCGACAGCGAATTCGAGATCCTCGGCGTCGAGCGCCTTGTGCGGATCGGTGCAGTAAAGGTGAATCAGACCCAGCACGCGCTCGCCGAAGATTATCGGGGCGCAGATCAAGCTGGTGGCGCCGAGATCGGCCAGGCTCTCGCGATTCCGCAAGTAGCGATCGCGGGCGACGTCCTCGGCAAGGACAGCCTCGCGGCTGGCAAGCACTTCGTTGCTGACGTATTCGGAAACGCGGGAATAGTCGCTTCGACTGGGATCGCGATGCCGGTGAGCGGTAACGGTCAGCTCGACGCCCCGGCCGGTCTTGGTGGCAGTGACGTCGCTCTTGTCGGCGCCCGGAGCAGGGGAAACGGTCAGGACGGCGCCAACTTCGGCAGGGATGGCTTCCAGCAAAGCGTCGAGGACAATCTTGCACAGATCCCCATATCGAGCGCCAGACGGTACAGGAGCGACAGATCGCGGCTGAGCGCGTGTCTCTGAGAGCCGATCGGCACCGTGTGCGTCGTCTCATCGCCGCCATCCGTAGTGGGCGTGGGCGGCAGCGGCGTGAGAAAGCGGGTCTGACCCAGACGCTTCTTGATGGAAACGCCGTCGCCGCCGCCGGGCTGCGGAGGCGGGTCCGGCAGCTGATGGATGCCTTCGACGAATACCAGGTCGGTCCGCCCGACGTGAATGACGTCGCGGGGAGATAACTCCCATTCCGTGTCGAGAGGCTCATTGTTGATGCGCGTGCCGTTCAGGCTATTCAGGTCGCGCACGCGCCAACGGCCCTCGCCCCACGAGACCTCCGCATGCTCGCGCGAGCAGAGATCGTCCTTGAGAACGATGCGGTTCGTCGTGGAACGACCCAACGTGTACGACTGGCCGGCCGTGAGAGGAAATACGTCGCCGAAGCCGTCATCACGACGAACCACGAGATAGGCGGTCGTACCTGCGGACATGATTTGCCCGAATGGTGAGGGAACAGCCCCCGACGAGCGGCCTCCCCCTAAGTCCGGCTACATCGACGGACGGCCCGCGCGAGTCGCGGGCGGGATAGAGGCAGTATGACACGGGGCCACGGATCGTGCAAGGAGCACGGGCCGCGCCCGACCGCACGACGGGCGACAGCTGAACCAACTGTCTCTCCCCATCCGCACGGCTTAACCGTGGCCATATGTCGATCCGAGCCGGCCAATCCGAACATTGTATGCAGCGCGTCCCACCGCGGGATCTCCCGAGTGGAAAGAGAGGCAACCTGGCTCTAGGATAACCGTGATACTCAACCTCGACCCCATCTTCGACAATCCGGGGTATCTTCCCGGGAAAAACGAGGAGCTGCTCTGATGTGGACATCGGTCGTCGTCGCTCTCACCGCGTTGGCCGCGCCAGCCGCTGAGTCCGGTACACTCAGTCTCGCGAACGTTCGGGCCACCTATGGCGTGCTAGGTCCGAAGCGGAACGACAACAAAGTACTCCCCGGCGACCGGTACGTTCTCTCGTTCGACATCGAAGGGATTACCATCGGACCGGACGGCAAAGTCGCCTATAGCATCGCGACACAAGTCACCGGCTCGGATGGCCGCGTGAAACTTCAGCAGGATGCAAAGCCCGTAGAAGCCCCGACATCGCTGGGCGGCGGCCGGGTGCCGGCGCACGCCTGGCTGGACGTCGGCTTGGACATGCCGCCGGGCGTTCTCACCTTCAAGATCACGGTCACGGACCGCACCGCCGGCGTCAGCAAGAGCGTGACGCGTGAAGTGCAAGTATTGCCCAAGAGTTTTGGCATCGTGCGAACGTCGATTACCAACGATCCCGACGGCCAGCTGCCAGCTGCGGCATTCGGTGCCGGGCAAGCGGCATGGATACAAATGGGAGCGGTCGGTTTCGACGCGCCGCGTGGTGGCGACGCACCGTCTGTCTCTTTTGTGATGCGAATTTTGGACAGTAACGGTCGGCCAACGCAGGCCCGACCCGTCGAATCTCCGGCTTCCAAGAACGTCCAAGCCGGCGCGACGTTGGCGCCTGTGCAATTCCTGCTGGCGCTCAATCGGCCCGGCAGGTTTCTGATCGAGGTGACCGCGACCGACGCCGTCAGCAACAAGAGCGCGAAACTGACCGTGCCGCTGGTCGTCAGCGAGTAGAATGAAGACGCCCGGCTCCAATCCACGTCGCGTCGAGTAGTCTTCGGAGAGCCAGCCATGGATCGCCTTTCATTGACACGATCCGCACGCATCGGCCTGCTTGCGCTGCTCGCGATAGCGGCCTTTGCAACTTTCGCATTCGCTCGGGATGCAAAATCGAAAAGCGCAGCAGCGGTGGCGACTTCGGCTAGCCCCAAGGGAATGATTTTGCGCTGCGAAGAGGCCGGCGAGAAATGGACGCCGGGGGCGAAGTGGGAAGTGGCCGACGACAAAGCCGCTCTATCTGCCGATCATCTGCTCGTCGGACTGCCGGGCGCCGAAATCGATTCCGCGAACAAGGCTGTGCACGTGCGGCTACTAACCGATTTTGATTCACCGCTCGCGATCCTCGAACCCGCCATCCTTTTGCATACGCCTGAGAAGCTGGATCTCGAGTTGACGCTCGATCGCGGTATGATCGAATTGGTCAGCACCAAGAAGGGAAACGCAGCTTTCGTTCGCGTCCACGTACGCGATGCCGTCTTCGACCTCACCTTGTACACCCCGGGAACCAAGGTGACGTTGTTGCTGGCGAGCGCCTGGGTGAAGGGTGTTCCGTTCACACAGAAGCCCGGCCCGAAAGACGTGCCAACTGCAGAGTTGATGTTCGTCGTCCAGAAGGGCGACGTCGACGTGCGCCACGATGGTCGGTTGAATGCACTGGCAGCGCCTCCGGGACCGGCCGTTATTCGCTGGGACAACGTCAACGGCATCGATTCCACTGCGACGCATTTGGGGAAACTGCCGGCCTGGATCCTGCCGCCGACCGACCCCGCCGAGAAGGAGAAAGTTCGCCGCCTGGACGAATGCGTCGCGGCGTTTTGCAAGGATGCCGCCGATCACTCGCTAAGCGAAGTTCTCGACCATTTCCTTAGCTCAGACAATCGTAGCCATCGCCATTTTGCGGTCATCTTGTTGGGCGCAACGGACAATCTCCGTCGCTTGGCTCAAGAGCTGAATTCAACCAAGTACCCGGATACCTGGGACGCATCGGTGAAGGCGCTGCGACACTGGATCGGACGCGGCCCGCGGCAGGACATGGTGCTCTACAATCGTCTGGTCGAGTTGCGCGGTCTCAAACCCACCGAGGCCGCGACCGTCCTCCACTTCCTGCACACACCCGACGATGCGGAACTGGCTCGTCCGGAAACCTACGAGATGTTGATCGATTACCTCAATAGCCGGCATCTGGCGATTCGCGGGTTGGCGTTCTGGCATCTCTATCGCCTGGTGCCGCAGGGTCGATCGATTCCTTACGACCCGCTGGCGGCCGAGGAGGAGCGGCAGAAGGCCCGCAATCTGTGGAAGGAACTGATCCCCGACGGACAGCTACCGCCAAAGCAGTCAGCGAACAAACAGGAGCAGAGACCATGAATTACCAACGCCGACTGGCGGCTGGCTTGATCGTTTCCGCGCTCATCGGCTCGACCGCATTTGGCCGGCAACCGCCTGGCCCTTCTGGCAATCCCCCTCCTCAGGGGCCGTACCTGCGGACGCCGCCGGTCGGTCAACCGACTTCTGGAACGCAAGCCGACGGCGGCGTCGCGGCTTCGCTTCTGCGGACGCCCGTGAACAATCCCGCGCCGGCCTATCCGCCGGATTACTCTCCCTATGGCATCCCGTATATCGAGAGCCCGGCGCACGGTTACCTGAGCGGCGTCGCGGAGGTGACAACCGCCAATGGCGCTTACCTCAGCCAGGTGCAGCAAGCACGTCTATTGCAGTCGCAGGCGGACATGTCCAAGTTGGACTTGCGCGTCCGCATGGCCGAGCAGCAACGATACCTGAAATCGCTCGAGCCGACGTATGAGGAGACGCGGCAAAAGGACATTTACAATGCGATCAATCGCAGCCGCAACACTCCACCCACGTATGAAATCTGGTCGGGCAAGGCGCTCGACGCGATGTTGGTTGCCATTCAGCGAGAGCAGCGGGACGGCCGGAAGGGACCGATCGTCCCGCTGGACCCGGTCATGCTGGCACACATCAATCTCACCACCGGTACGACGTCGGCAGGCGTCGGCATGCTCAAGGAGCTCAAGCGATTCCAATGGCCGTTGCCTTTGCTCGACGATGCCTTTACAGCCAACCGCAACCGAATCGAAAGCCTGGCGCGCCAGGCGGTCGAGCAGGCGCCGTCCGGGGCTGTGGACCCGAGAATCTCGCGTGAGCTGCAAAAATTGATCAACGGGATGATCTCCACCGTGAAGCAGAAAGTGGACGATTACTCGCCTACCGACTACGTGCAAATGATGCGCTACCTCCGAGAGATCTCAGATTCCACCAAGGTGTTGCAAGACGCAAACGTGTCGAACTACTTCAACGACACGTATAGGGCGACGGGGAATACAGTTGATGAAATGATCGACGGCATGACCCGGCGCGGGCTGACATTCGCGCCGGCTTCGACCGGCGACGAGCCGTACTACACGGCACTGCACAAGGCGCTTGTGAACTACGACTACGGCTTACACCGCGTGGCAGCGCGCTGATTCGGTGCCTTCATCGATTACTAGCAAGTTCGGTGCGTTCGCTGAAGAGGGCGATTGAGGTTCGCAGAACGCGCACGTTTTGTTCTTCAAGTTTTCGCGGCGACGCGAGGAACGGATGCGCACGTGTGCGGATACGCCCATCTGTCGCTTCTGTGCGGCGCTACTGACGACATGAATTTGTCTCTGTAGCCGCAATTTCGCTTATTCGTTTTCGTTTCCCGTATTGCGTGCGGCTGTTATAGGCAGTCATTTGAGTCTATGTTTCATTACTGCGCAACCGTCTGCGCGTTTTGCGTTGGAGATCGAGTTCCTTCCGTCATCGAATGATCGCCTCTGGCGCGAAGTTTGCGATGTACTCGCAAGACACTCTCCGCAGGTAACGTGACGTAATCGGCTGCGAGGTCCCCTTGAGACGACTCGCCGTCGAACGGCTTGTTCAGCCGGCCAGTGCGAGCCGGTTCCCCTAGTTCCGGGTGGAGAAATTGCTCATGAGTGCTCCCCTGTCAGCCGACCTGTTGCGGAAAATGCACGCCTGGTGGCGCGCCGCAAATTACTTGTCTGTCGGGCAGATTTATCTCCTCGACAATGCATTGCTGCGCGAACCACTCGAGTTGAAGCACGTGAAGCCGCGGCTTCTCGGCCACTGGGGCACCACGCCGGGCCTCAATTTTATTTACGTTCATCTAAATCGAATCATCAGTGAACAAGGCCTCGACATTGTCTACATCGCGGGTCCGGGGCACGGCGGTCCGGGCTTGGTGGCCAATACCTACCTGGAAGGCACCTACAGCGAGACATACCCGAACATCGGACGCGATGCGGAAGGGCTGAAACGACTCTTCAAGCAGTTTTCCTTCCCGGGTGGCATCCCCAGCCACGTCGCTCCGGAGACGCCCGGTTCTATCCACGAAGGCGGCGAGCTCGGCTACTCCCTATCGCACGCCTTCGGGGCTGCGTTCGACAATCCAGATCTGCTTGTGGCGTGTGTCGTCGGCGATGGCGAGGCCGAAACGGGCGCCGCCGCGACGGGTTGGCACGGGAACAAGTTCTTGAACCCCGCCAAGGACGGCGCCGTGCTGCCGATTCTTCACCTCAACGGATACAAGATCGCCAATCCGACCGTGCTGGCCCGCATCCCGCATGAAGAGCTCGAGGCACTTTTTGTCGGCTACGGCTATCGGCCGTATTTCGTCGAAGGCGACGACCCGGCCAAGCTACACCAGCTCATGGCATCGACCCTCGACGAATGCACCGCGGAGATCAAGCGGATTCAGACCGATTCGCGGAAAAATGCCGCGACCAAACGCGCGCGCTGGCCGATGATCGTGCTTCGCACCCCGAAAGGTTGGACCGGCCCGAAGGAGGTCGATGGCCAAAAGACCGAGGGATATTGGCGATCTCATCAGGTGCCGATGTCGGACATGAGCCACGCGGGTCATGTCAAGATCCTGGAAAGCTGGATGAAAAGCTATAAACCGGAGGAACTATTCGACTCACAGGGGCGCGTGCTGCCCGAGATCGCTGCGCTGGCGCCGCCCAAGGGTAAGCGCATGGGCGAATTGCCGTGGGCGAACGGCGGATTGTTGCTGAAAGACCTGAAAATGCCCGATTTCCGGGATTACGAAGTCTCGGTGCCTTCTCCCGGGGCGACGTCCGCCGAGGCCACACGCGAAATGGGCAAGTTCCTCCGCGATGTGATGAAGAGAAACCTGGACGAGAAGAACTTCCGCCTGTTCAGCCCCGATGAGAACAATTCCAATCGTTGGCAGGATGTCCTGCAGGTCACCAACCGCTCCTGGGACGCCGAAACGGTTGCGTACGATGACCACCTGGCAGCCGACGGCCGGGTCATGGAGGTTCTTTCGGAACACCAATGCCAGGGCTGGTTGGAAGGCTATCTGCTCACCGGCCGCCACGGCTTTTTCAGCTGTTATGAGGCGTTTATCCACATCATCGATTCCATGTTCAACCAGCACGCCAAGTGGTTGAAAACGACGCGGCACATTCCGTGGCGTCGGCCGATCGCCTCGCTCAACTACCTGCTCTCCTCGCACGTCTGGCGCCAGGACCACAACGGCTTTAGCCACCAGGACCCGGGATTCATCGACCACGTCGTCAACAAAAAGGCCGAGGTCATTCGCGTCTATCTGCCGCCCGACGCCAATTGCTTGCTGAGCGTGACGGATCACTGTCTGCGTAGCCGCAACTACGTCAACGTCGTCGTCGCGGGCAAGCAATCGGCGCCGAATTGGCTGACCATGGATCAGGCCATCAAGCATTGCACGGCGGGAATCGGCATCTGGGAATGGGCGAGCAATGACCGGGACAGTGAGCCGGACGTGGTCATGGCTTGTTGCGGCGACGTGCCGACGCTCGAGACACTGGCCGCAGTCGAACTGTTGCGCGGTCATTTCTCCGAGCTAAAGATTCGTGTCGTCAACGTCGTCGACTTGATGAAGCTGCAGCCGTCGACGGAACATCCGCACGGAATGTCCGATTCGGATTTCGATACGCTGTTCACGAAGGACAAGCCGATCATCTTTGCCTTCCACGGCTATCCGTGGCTTATTCATCGGCTGACCTATCGGCGGGCGAACCACAAAAACATGCACGTTCGTGGCTACAAAGAAGAAGGCACTACCACGACGCCGTTTGACATGGTCGTCCTGAACGATCTGGACCGCTTCCACCTGGCCAATGACGTGATCGATCGACTGCCACAACTCGGCCCGCGAGCTGCTTACGCCAAACAAGAGCTTCGCGATCGCCTGCTCGATCACAAGCAGTACGTCTGCAAGTACGGCGACGATATGCCGGCAATTCGCGATTGGAGATGGGGCGATTCCAGCGCGACGAAGCTTGTCCGCACGGACACTGGCGGAGATAACGTATAATTTCGGCGCAATGCCGGTCCCACCAGCGGACAGCACGAGCACCTGCGACGGACGTGACAGCGCTCGCGAGCGTTTCACGTCCGTCGGACTTGCCTCTTGCCATGCCGCCCCGCGCCGAGCCTGCTGCATGCTTTCCAGGCCCCGCGATTCACCGGACGCAGATCTTGCCTACTGGCCTGGAAAGCATGCCATCCTGGCCTCCGCGAGTTGCCCGTGGCGTTATCACTTCCAACTGCTCACCATTGACACTTCACCTTTTTTCCGGATGTTTGAAGCAATGGAAGGCAACAGCCGCCGCACGGAGTCTATTCGGTGAACGACATTTTGAAGCGCTACGAGTGTGGCCCGGTGCAGTTCTCCGGCGACCCGAACGGGCTCTATGAGCGCCATCTCGTATTCGATTTCATCGACGAGCCTGCCAAGGCCGGGCCGCGCGAGCGTTATGAAGCCGTGGCTCGATCGATTCGAGATGTCCTTAGCCAGCGCTGGTTGAAAACCCGGCAGAAATACGATCAAGTCAATCCGAAGAGGGTTTATTACCTGTCGATGGAGTATCTGACCGGCCGGTCATTGATGAACAATGTCTCAAATCTGTTACTCGAGCCGCTGTTGATCGATGCGGCGAAGCGTGAGGGCGTCGACCCTGCCGTGGTCCTCGAGGCGGAGCCCGATGCGGGACTGGGCAACGGCGGCCTCGGCCGGTTGGCGGCATGCTTCATTGATTCATTGGCCACGCTCAAGATTCCGGCAATGGCCTATGGCCTGCGCTATGAATACGGCATGTTCCGCCAGGAGATCCGCAATGGCTACCAGGTGGAGTTGCCGGACCACTGGCTCAGCCGGCCTGATCCCTGGGAAGTGGCTCGTCCCGACGAAACAGTAAGCGTGGACCTGCACAGCGGCGTCGAGATCCGCGAGGGCCGACTGGAGCCGATGTCCGGGCAACGAACCACCATGCTCGGCATTCCCTACGATCGCCCGGTGGTCGGTTATGGCGGACAGACGATCAACACGCTCAGGCTGTGGGGCGCAGGCACACCGGACGATTTTGATTTCGCTCGCTTTTCCCGAGGCGACTGGGTCGGCGCCCAGCTTCATCAGCTCGCCGCGGAGGCCGTCGTCCGCGTGCTCTATCCCGACGACTCGACACTCGCTGGCCAGTCGCTGCGCTTCATCCAAGAGTACTTTCTCGTTGCCTGTTCGATGGCGGATATCATCGCTCGTTTTCGACGTGCGGGCAACGAGTGGCACGTGTTACCGGACAAGGTGGCGATCCAACTCAATGACACGCATCCATCAATGGCTGTCGCTGAGTTGATGCGCATTCTCGTCGACGAGGCAGGACTCGGCTGGGAGGACGCCTGGGATCTGACGCGAGCCACGCTCGCTTACACGAATCACACGCTATTGCCCGAGGCGTTGGAGAAGTGGCCGGTCGGGCTGTTCGAGCGCCTGTTGCCACGGCATCTGGAGATCATCTACGAAATCAATCGCCGTTTCATCGACGACTTGCTGCGGCGTTTCCCCGCAGATTGGGGTCGGGTTGCCCGCATGAGCCTGGTGGAAGAGGGAACGGTCAAGCAAATTCGCATGGCCCACCTTGCTGTCGTGGGCACGCACAGCACCAACGGCGTCGCCAAGATACACTCCGAGTTGCTGCGGACCCGTGTGTTGACGGACTTTGCGCAGATGTACCCGCGCCGCTTCGGCAACAAGACCAACGGAGTCACGCCGCGCCGCTGGCTGTTGACGGCCAACCCGGATCTGTCTCAGCTGATCACCGAGGCGATCGGAGACAAGTGGGTTACGAATCTCGAGCAGATTCGTGGTTTGGTGCCGCTAGCCGATGATGCGAGCTTCCGCGCGCGCTTTCGCAAAACGATGGCATCGGCCAAGATGCGCTTCGCCGATTGGCTGAAGTCCAGCGGCGGACCGGTTGTGAATCCGGAGTCGCTGTTCGACGTCCAAATCAAGCGGATTCATGAATACAAGCGTCAACTCTTGAACGTGCTCCATATCATCATGCTCTACAACCTTATCCGGAAGGAGCCGAAGCTACAGATCACGCCGCGGACCTTCTTCTTTGCCGGCAAAGCTGCGCCCGCGTACGCAATCGCCAAGCTGATCATCAAGCTCATCAATAACGTCGCGGGCGTGATCGACGCCGATCCTGCCGTTCGCGGGCGCATTCAAGTCGTTTTCCTGGCGAACTATTCAACCACGCTGGCCGAACGGTTAATCCCGGCCACGGATATCTCTGAACAGATATCGACCGCAGGCTTTGAAGCCAGCGGCACCGGCAACATGAAATTCATGATGAACGGGGCCCTGACCGTGGGCACCCGCGACGGCGCCACCATCGAGATGGCCGAAGAGGCGGGCGAAGAGAACCTGTTTCTTTTCGGTCTGACCGCCGAGGAAGTTGTCCGTAACCGGGGCACGTATAACCCGCGCTGGCATTATGAAAATGAGCCGCACGTGCGAGAGGCGCTGGATTTGCTGTTCAATGATCACTTCAGTCGGAGCGAACTTGGAATCTTCGCGCCGATCCGAGAGATACTGTTCACGCGTGGAGATTATTACTTTCACCTGGCGGATTTGACACCCTACAGCAAAGCGCAAACTAAAGCGGGCGCGTTGTACCGTGCCCCGGAAGAGTGGACGCGGAAATCAATCTTGAACGTCGCTCACTCGGGCAAGTTCAGCAGCGACCGCAGCATCCGCGAATATGCGGCCGACATCTGGAAGGCGACGCCGGTTGAAGTCGATTGAGATAGTGCGAAACCCAAACTGGAGGGGCAACC
>Ga0326727_10024674_pt1 | contig 11340 bp, 10 predicted proteins | sample MB2enrmetagenome_FD_207643 | JGI IMG/M metagenome (GOLD analysis project Ga0326727, IMG submission 207643) | Lab enriched peat soil microbial communities from McLean, Ithaca, NY, United States - MB29MY | ecosystem: Environmental > Terrestrial > Soil > Wetlands > Peat | place: USA: New York... | reverse complement strand
AGAGGCCCTTGGATCCCATTCTTTTGGGCGCTTCGCGCCATCCTCGCCGCGGCACGGTCCGGCGCGAAGCGCCCCAAAGTGTTCGGTCCAGGGGCCATATGGCCCCTGGTGGGTCCCGGGCGAAGCCCGGGCGGAGCGCGAGGCAGCGCCTCGCTATCGATGGGTCAGCAATCATCGCACTGCCTCGGCCATGGCGGCGAGCCAGCCGGCCAGCGGGCCCGGCATCGCCAGCCCCAGCACCAGCACGAGCGCCAGGTGCACCCAGGCCGGCACCAGTGCCGCCACCGGCGGCGCCACCCCCCGATCCGGCGCCGGTTCGCCGGCCACCACGAAAACCAGCCGCCGCAGCAGCACCACGCCGCAAACCCCAACTCCCAGCGCCAACGGCAGTGCCAGTCCGGGCAACCTCCGGGCGGTTTCAAGCAAAATGAGGAACGTGGTGGTGAACAGGCCGAACGGCGGCAGCCCCGCCAGGGCGACGATGGCGGCGGCCAGGGTTAGTCCCAGCCCGCGGTGGCGCGCCAGCAACCCGGCGAGATCGTCGAAGCGCCCTTCGCGCCGGGGCACGAGATAAAGACCCTGGAAGATCGCCGCCTTGGTGAGCGTGTGCAGGACGAGATGCAGCAGTCCCGCGGCGATGGCGACCGGGCTGCCGAGCCCGAAGGCGAAGGCCGCCACGCCGGACTGCCCGATCGTGGACTGCCCGAACAACCGTTTCGCGTCCCGCTGCCGCCACAGGCTGGCCGCGGCCAGCAGTACGCTGGCCAGGCCGAGCGCCATGATCGGCGCTCCCGGCGCGATCGCTCCTGCATTGGCCGCCAGCAGCCCACGCACCCGCAGGATGACGATGAGCGCCACGTTGAGCGCGCAGCCGGAGAACACGCTCACCCCCGGCGCCGCGCCCTCGGCGGTGGCATCCACCACCCACGCATGCAACGGCGCCAGCCCCGCCAGGGTGGCGTAGCCCAGCAGCAGGAACCCGAGGGCGAGGCTGAGCAGGGCGGGCTGGCAGCCGGAAGCGGCGGCCGCGAGCCGGCTCCAGGTCATGGCCGGCAGCCCGGACCCGAGCGCCGGCACCGCCGCCAGATAGAGCAGCGTGCTGCCGACGAACGCCAGGGCGAGGCCGCCGCCGCACAGCAGTGCCTGTTTGGATGCTGCCGCGCCCGCTTCCTCGGTCCGCGGCAGCCCGGTCATGCAGATCGCGCCGATCGTTGCCGCCTCGAAGCCGACCCAGGTGGCCGGCACGTTGTTGGACAGCAGCGCCAGCAACAGGCCGCCGAGGACCAGCTGGAACAACGCGCACCACGCCCCGGACCCGGCCGCTTCCGCCCGCCCGGCCTCGGGCGCGGCTGCGGAGTGGGCGAACCAGACGGTGGTGGCACCCACGAAGGCGGTCAGCCCCGCCATGGCGGCGGCGAGCGGGTCCACCCGCAGCAGCAGTCCGGCCCGTGCTTCGAACGGCAGCGCCGCCGCCAGCCCAAGGGTCAGCGTCGCGGCAGCGGCGTTGATCCAACCGGCGAGCCGGGGATTTGGCACGAAGGCGAGGCCGATTGCACTCACCAGCGGCACCAGCACGACCAGCCCGGGGCCGGACGCCAGCTCCGCCAGCATGGCGGCGATGGCGAATGCGACGCTCATCGGAGCTGCCCGCCCGGGCGCAACATGGCCGCGCCACCGAGCGCCAGCACCGCCAGCGTCCACAGCGCCACCAGCGGCATGCCGCGCACCTCGACCATCCCGAGGATGAGTCCGTTCGCCGTGGCAGCGAATCCGACGGCCTCGCCCGGGCCCCCCCGCCGGCTGGCCAGCGTGAACAGGCCAAGCAGCACCACCGACAGGTCGACGGCGATCTCCCCGCGCGCCTGCGCGGGGCTGGCCATGGTCGCACTCGCCAGCACCGCCAGCGCCACCAGCGCCGCCGCCGTCAGCAGGCTCACCGGGATGCCCGGCATCGCCACCACGCTGGGGCCGATGCCTGCCCGCCTGGCCCCGCGGCGCAGCGCCATCGGCAGCGCCACGCCGTTGGCCGCCAGCACGAGGCAGCCGACGACGATGAGCTCCGGCGCCTCCCACGCGACGCCCTGCCAGGCGGCGGCGGCGGCCAGGGCCCAGGCCTGCAGGGCGCACGCGTTGATCAGCCCGCCGGCCCGGCGCTGGTAGAGCAGCCCGAACGCCGCCGCCAGCACCAGCCCGCTGAGCACCGCGCCGAAGCCCGGAGTTGCGCCCGTCACGTGAGCACCTGCCCGGCGAAAGCGAGCACCGCGGCGAGCAGGCCGAGAGCCGCGGCAACGCCGAGAAACTCCGCCGCGCGCGCCCATCGCATGCCACCGATCGCCGATTCGAAAATCGCCAGTCCCGCGGCCAGCATGCCCACCTTCACCCCCCAGGCCGGCAGGGCCAGCAGCCACGCCGGCAGGCCGGAGTCAGGGCTGGCCAGGCCGAACGGCAACAGGATGGTACCGATCAGCGTCAGCCACAGCAGCAGCTTCAGGGCTGCCGTCCATTGCAGCAGCGCCAGGTACCAGCCGGAGTATTCCAGCCCCAGCGCCTCCTGCAGCATGGTCAGTTCCAGCCGGGTGGCGGGGCTGGCGAGGGGCAGGCGGCCGCAGTCGGCGATACCGACCATCACCAGCGCCACCAGGGCGAGCCCCAGCGATGCGCGCAGCCCCGCGCCGTCGCTTAAGGCCGCCAGGATGGCGTCGAGGTTGGTGCTGCCCACCAGCAGGCCGAGGGCGAACACCACCAGCAGCATCGCCGGCTCGGCCAGCGCGGCGACGGTCATCGTCCGCGAGGCGCCGAGGCCGCCGAAAGCGGTGCCGGCGTCCAGCCCCGCCAGCGCCAGCGTGCAGCGCGCCAACGCCAACAGCCCGACGATGGCCACCAGGTCGGCGAGCGGCACGTCGAGCATGCCGGACGCGAAGGAGGGGACCAGCGCAGCGGCGCTGAGCGTGGCGGCGAAGGCCACCACTGGCGCGGCGCGGAACAGCCAGGAGGCGTTCTCGGCCAGCACCGGCTGCTTCAGCGCCAGCCGCCGGAGGTCGTGCCAGGGCTGCAGCGGGGGCGGGCCGATGCGTCCCATCAGCCGCGCCTCTGCCCAGCGGAGGCAGCCCACCAGCAGCGGCGCCAGCGCCAGCATCAGCGCCACGTGCACCACCAACGCCGCGGCCGCGATGCTTATCCGCATCATGGCTGCCCCCAGACCGTGACCGCCACCAGCACCAGCGCCAGCACGACGATCAGCAATGCCAGCGCGCCGCGGCCGGTGAGCGGGGGCATCCGGTCGGCCGCGGCCGACGCCCGCGTCCGCAGCGCCGCCGCGGCAAGCCGCGCCGCCCGGTCCACCGGGTCGGTTGCCTCGGTGGCGATGCGCGCCGGCCTCACCTCCCCCGGCGCCGGCGTGTCGAGCCGTTCCTTCGCCCGCAAAAGCGCGGTTCCCAGCCACTTCAGCACCGGCTGGGCGAAGCCGGCGCCGCTCGGCTGGGTCAGCGGGTCGCCGAACGGCAGCCACGTCGGCGGGGCGTCGAACCCACCGTCCCAGGCCGGCCCGATGCGCGCCCCGGAGGCCCCCCGCCAGCGGATCAGCCCAACCGCCAGCGCCGCCGCCAGGCCGGCGAGAGCCGCGATGCCGATCGCCGAATAGCCCGGCATGTCCCCCTGCGGGGCGAGGGCCAGCCATCCCGCGCGATCGGCCAAGTCAGCGCCGACCAGCCGCCGCAGCGCCGGCGCCATCAGGGCCAGGGCAGCGCCGGGAAACAGCCCGACCAGCAGCGAGGCCGCGGCCAGGCCGAGCATCGGCACGCGCAGGGGCAGGCCTACCTCCTCGGCCGCCAACGTGCGCGGCCAACGCGGCCGGCCAAGCAACGCCACGCCGATCAGCCGCACCGCGGCGAGCGCCGCGAGCGCCACGGCCAGCGCCGCCAGTCCGGCCACCACCGCGATCAGGATCTGCAGTCCGGCGCCGGCGGCGCGCGAGCCGCCGAGCATGGCCTCGAACAGGGTCCAGAAGCCGGCGAACCCGGCGGTGGGCGGCAGCGCGGCCCACGACGCCGCCCCCACCAGCATGCAGGCGGTGGTGACCGGCATGCGATGGATCAGCCCGCCCAGCAGGCTCAGCCGCCGGCTGCCGGCCGCCTGCTGCACGGCGCCGGCGCCCAGCACCAGCAGCGGCTTGACCAGCCCGTGCGCCAGGACGCCGAGCAGCGATCCGGCCAGCGCCAGCGAGGCCAGCGACGGCAGATCGGCGCCGCGCGCCGCCAGCGCCACGCCCAGCCCGCTGGCGATCAGCCCGGTCGTCCCCACCGTCGAGCAGGCCAGAATCTCCTTGATGTCGCCGGCCGCATTGGCGCGCAGCATGCCCAGCACGGCGCCGCAAGGCCCCACCACCAGCAACGGCACACCCCACCACGGCGGCTGCGCTGGCCCGCACAGGTCGAACAGCACGCGCACCAACAGGTAGAGCGCGAGCGCAGGCATGGCGCCGCCGAGCAGGGCCGAGGCCGGGGGGGGTGCGGCGGCATGGGCCGGCGGCAGCCAGCCGTGCAGCGGCGCCAATCCCGCCCGTGAACCCGCGCCCACCAGCGTCAACGCCAGCACCGCCGTCGCCTGCCAGCCCTGGGGAGGATGCGCCCGGATGGCGGCGAACCGCAGGTCCCAACCCACCCCGCCCGCCAGCAACGCCAGCGCCACGATCAAGCAGGCGGCGGCCGGCAGCGCCACGGCGATCTGCCTGAGCGCCGCCTCGCGCGGCCCTGGGTCCTCCTGCCGGCCCAGCAGCAGCGCCACCGACGCCAGCGTGGCCAGCTCGACGCCGAAGGCAAGCGCGAAGGCGTCGGCGGCCAGCACGGCCAGCGCCATGGCGCCGAGCAAAACAAACAAGAACGCCTCACTCGCCGCGCCCTCGCCGGCGTCGGCCAGCGCGGCGGCGGAGGCGGCCAGCCCCACCGCCATCAGCAGCGCCAGGAACCAACCGGACAACCCGTCCAGCGCCAGCGCCATCCCCACGCCGGGCAGGCCGATCGGGATGGCGAGCGAAGCCACGCCACCGCCCGCCACCAGCCAGGCCAGCGCGAGCACGAGCCCCAGCCCGCTGAGCCCGAGGCAACCGATGGCGGCGAGGCGGCGCGGCATGACCGTGCTCGCCGCGCCCAGGCCGAGCAGGGCTGCGACGATCAGCGAGAGCCCGGCCAGGGCGAGCTGGTTCAGCGCGCTCGCCTCCGCACCGGTGCCGAGGGCAGGGCATGGATCACCGCTTCAGGATATACAGTCCCGCGGGGGTGCCGGAAGAGTCCAGACCGCAACGAGCGGAGGCAAAGGAGCCAGCGCATGCCGAACATCACCTGCGTCCGAACCATCCGCATTCGGGAGCGGCCCAACCTGCTCTGGGTCGAGCTCGAGACCGACGACGGGCTGCTCGGCCTCGGCGAGACCTTCCGCGGCGCCGAGGCGGTGGAGGCGACCATCCACGAGCAGGCGGTGCCCTGGCTGCTCGGCCGCGACGCCCGCCGCATCGAGGCGATCTCGCGGCACCTGCTCACGCCGTACCTCGGCTTCCACAGCAGCGGCGCGGAGGTGCGGGCGGCGAGCGCGATCGACATTGCGCTGTGGGACCTCGCCGGCAAGCGCCACGGCATTCCGGTGCACGAGGCGCTCGGCGGTGCCTCCCGCACCGAGATCCGCGCCTACAACACTTGCGCGGGCTATGCTTACAACACCGCGGGATCCGGCCGGCGTTCAATCGGCGCCGCCGATGCGGCCGCCGGCCCGTACGACGACCAGGTCGCCTTCATGCGCGACGCCGGCGCGCTGGCGGAAAGCCTGCTGGCGGAAGGCTATACCGCGATGAAGATCTGGCCGCTCGACCAGTACGCCGACTTGACCGGCGGGGAGGCCATCACGCTCGCCGAGCTGAAGGCGGGGATCGAGCCGTTCCGCAGGATCCGCGCCGCGGTCGGCGAGCGGATCGAGGTGATGTGCGAACTGCACAGCCTGTGGTCGAGCGGCGCCGCCATCCGCATCTGTCGGGCGCTGGAAGAGTTCGGCGTGTTCTGGGCCGAGGATCCGATCGCCAAGATGGACGACGCCTCGGCACTCGCCGACCTGCGCCGCCAGGTCCGGGTGCCGGTCTGCGGCAGCGAGACGCTGGGCGGCGCAATGACGTTCCGCCGACTGCTGGAGGCGGACGCGCTGGACGTGGTGATGCTCGATCTCGCCTGGTGCGGCGGCCTCACCGAGGGCCGCAAGATCGCGGCGCTGGCGGAGTCCTTTGCCCGGCCGCTGGCCCCGCACGACTGCACCGGCCCGGTGACGCTGATGGCCGGCTTGCATCTCGCCCTGCACGCACCCTCGGCGATCTTCCAGGAAGTGGTTCGGGCAACGCTGGCCACCTGGTACCGCGACCTGGTCACCGTCCTGCCGGTGCTGGAGCACGGCATGGTGCAGGCCCCTACCGCCCCCGGGCTCGGCACGGCTCTTCTACCGGACGTTCGCCGGCGCCAGGACGCGATCGTGCGAGAGACTCGCCGCTGAAGGCCAGGGGGCGTTGCCCCTGGACCCCGCCAAGGGCCGAGAGGCCCTTGGATCCCATTCTTTTTGGGCGCTTCGCGCCATTCTAATGGGGTCCAGGGCGGAGCCCTGGCGGAGCGCGAGGCAGCGCCTCGCCACTCGTCAGCCCTCCAGGAAATGGCCGAACGCGCGCAGCGGGGGCAGGTCGTCGCAGATGATCTTGGCGATGGCGAGCATCGGCACCGCCAGCACCGCGCCGGGAACCCCCCACATCCAGTACCAGAACACCAAGGCCAGCACGACCGCCACCGGGTTGATGGTGAACCGCCGCGCCAGCAGCATCGGCGTCACCACCTCGCCCTCGACGACGTGGATGACGAAGTAGAGCGCCGGAGGCAGCACGGCGAACCAGTGCACGCCCAGCGAGAGCGCGCTGACCAGCAGGAACAGCACGATGCCGACCATCGGCCCGAGGATCGGCACGAAGTTCAGCACGCAGGCGAGGAACCCCCACAGCACCGCGTTGCCGACCCCGCAGGCCCACATCACGGTGCCGGTCGCCAGCCCCACCATGGTGTTGATGGCGCCGACCGTCACCAGGTAGGCCGAGAGATCGCGCTGCACGCGCAGCACGATCTCCACCGCGAGGCGCTTGTCGGAAAACCGCGGCAGGATCTCGACCGTGCGGCGCAGGAATGTTTCCCCGAAGTTCAGCAGGTAGAACAGCACCAGGAGCGTGGTGAACACGCCGCCCGCCAGCGCGCTGGTGCCGGAGAACACCGTGTGCGCCACGCCGGCCATGCGCACCGGGATGGTGCCGGGATTGAAGGCGGCGTCCGGGGAGGTGCCCTGCACGCGCGCCAGCAGGTTCTGCAACGCCGCCAGCGGGCGGGCGAGGACGTGCAACTGCTGCATCAGTTTCGGCACCGCCTCCACGAGGCCGGTTGCCCAGGCGGCGGCCGGCCCGCTCAGGCCCAAGCCGAGCCCCACCACCACGGCGATCAGGAGCGCCATTGACAGGATGGCTCCGACCACCCGCGGCAGGCGGATCTTTTCGCCCAGGCGGACCAGCGGCTGCAGCACCAGGTTCAGCACGAATGCCAGCACGATCGGCAATAGCAGTTCGGCTGCGACGTAAAGGACGGTCAGCACCGCCAGCACGAACAGCCCGCCGAGGAACACCGTGCGCACGTCCTCGGGCAGCGGCATCGGCGCCCGCTCGGCCGGCCGCCCCGTTTCGGCGGCGTCCTCGCTCGGCGTCTGCACTCTGGCGTCAGCCGTGACGGCGGACATCGGCCTGGCTCCGGTCGGTGAAAGGCTCCCCTGCTACGCGCGGCGCACGCGGCGGTTCACCCGGACGGCCGCGATCTCCCGCTCCAGCTTCTGCTGCATGGCCGCGGCGAAGCCGTTGTAGTCCTGGCACTGCAAGGCGAACGCGCCGGGACCGCCGATCACTTCGGCGGTGTAGGACGCGACCAGATCGGGCTCCTCGTGCAGCACGCACAACCCGTTGATGGTGGCGCCCGCCTCCACCAGCCGGTCGCGGATCGGCCCCGGCGCCACGCCCTCGTTGGAGCGGCCGTCGCCCACCATGTCGATCACCTGCCGGCGCGATGCGCCCGGCGCGGCGACCAGCAGGCGAATGGCGGCGAGCAGCGCCTCGCCGATCGCGGTTGCCCCCGCCGGCACGCTACGAGGGGTGTCTTCCACCGCCTGTGCGAACGCCGCCACCGCCGCCGGCGAATCGAGGCGGGTCCACGGCACGATCACGTCCTGGGCGCCGGTGCCGGACCACAGCAGGAGCGCGCCCAGGCTGGCTCGCAGGGGGCCGCCGGTGAGGCCGGCCACCACCTCGGCGTCCCTGAGCGCGGCGGCGCAGCCGTCGGCCATCAGGTTGAACTCGTCGAAGGTCACGCTCGCCGAGCCGTCCAGCGCCAGGATCAGGGCCAGGTCCACCGGTTCCATGCGGGCATCCTAAACCACCGCGCCACCGCCGGGGTCTTTCCCGCCAGCAACGGTCACATTAGCATTGCCGCCACTTCCGCCGGCCGCCGGGACACGTGCGGCGGGAGATGGACTGCTCGCAGGCAGCAATCCGGCGCATGCGGGAAAGTGAAGGCCATCCGATGATCGAATACGCCGACGGCACGATGCTGTCCGAGATCGAAGAGGGAGTCGGCCTCATCACCTTCAATCAGCCGCAGAAACGCAATGCCATGTCGATCGGCATGTGGGGCGGGCTGCTGCAGATTCTGGATGCTTTCGAAACCGACCCGAGGGTGCGGGCGGTGGTGCTGACCGGCGCCGGCAACCGCGCTTTCGTTTCCGGCGCCGACGTCAGCGAGTTCGCGCAGAGCCGTTCCGACGCCGACGCGCAGCGTGAATACGAACGACTGACCAGCCGCGGATGCGCGCGCCTCGCCGCCTTCCCCAAGCCAACCATCGCCCGCATCCGCGGCTATTGCCTCGGCGCGGGACTGGACATCGCCATGCAATGCGACCTGCGCATCGCCGGGATCGATTCGGCCTTCGGCATGCCGGGCGCCTCCCTCGGCATGGCCTATGGCCTGGATATCGTCGGCAAGCTCGTGTCGCTGGTGGGCGAGGCCAACGCCCGCATGCTGCTGTTCACCGGCAGCCGCATCGACGGCGAGGAGGCGCAGCGCATCGGCCTGGTGCACCGCGTCGTGGAAGACGAGGAACTGTCCGAACGGGTGGTCGACCTCGTGCGCCTGATCGCCGACAACGCGCCGCTCTCGCTCAGCGCCATGAAGCTGGCGGTGGCCGAGGCCACGAAAGAGGCCACCGAGCGCGATCGCGCCCGGGTCGAACAGGCGATCGACGCATGTTTCGACAGCGAAGACTACGCCGAAGGCCGCACCGCCTTCCTGGAGAAACGTCCGCCGCGATTCAGGGGGCGTTGAGGGCGAGGCGCTGCCTCGCGCGCCGGACCTAGCCTTCCATTACTTCCCGCCGATCTCGTGTGCGGCCAGCAGTTCCAGGGCCTTCACCATGGCGGAGTGGTCCCATTTACTGCCGCCGTGGGCGGCGCAGGCGTTGAACAGTTCCTGGCAGTTGGCGGTGTTCGGCAGGCAGACCGCCAGTGACTTGGCGCCTTGCAGAGCCAGGCTCAGGTCCTTCTGGTGCAGTTCGATGCGGAAGCCCGGATCGAACTTGCGGTCGATCATCCGCTGGCCGTGCACTTCGAGGATGCGCGAGGAGGCGAAGCCGCCCATCAGGGCCTGGCGCACGCGGGCCGGATCGGCGCCGGCGCGGGAGGCGAACAGCAGGGCCTCGCCGACCGCCTCGATGGTCAGCGCCACGATGATCTGGTTGGCGACCTTGGTGGTCTGGCCGTCGCCGTTGCCGCCCACCAGGGTGATGTTCTTGCCCATCTTGTCGAGCAGCGGTTTCGCGCGGGCGAACGCCGCCTCGGGGCCGCCCACCATGATGGTGAGCGAAGCCTCGACCGCGCCCACCTCGCCGCCGGACACCGGAGCATCGAGGTAGTCGCAGCCCAGCTCGTTGATCTTCGCCGCGAATTGCTTGGTGGCGAGCGGCGAGATCGAGCTCATGTCGATCACCAGCTTGCCCTTGCTCAGCCCCTCGGCGACGCCGTCCTTGCCGAACAGCACCGCGTCCACGTGCGGCGTGTCGGGCACCATCACGATGACGATCTCCGCCCTGGCGGCGACCTCCTTGCCCGACTTGCAGGCGTGCGCCCCGCCGTCGAGCAGGCTCTGCGGCAGGGCGCCGACATCGTGCAGGAACAGCGTGTGGCCGGCGGCCTGCAGGTTCGCGGCCATCGGCCTGCCCATGATGCCGAGCCCAATGAAGCCGACATCGCTCATATGATCCGTACTCCCCTCTGTTGCGGGCCGCGGCTCAAACCGCGGGCCCGGTATATGGTTCGCCGATCGCCTCGCGCATGCGCGCCGCCAGCGCGGTGCTGCCGGCGGCCAGGATGCCAAGGTCGCTGCCGATGGCGACGAAGGTGAAGCCCATGGCGAAATAGCGGCGCGCGTCGGCTTCCACCGGGGCCAGGATGCCGGCCGGCTTGCCGGCGGCCCGGATGCGCGCGCAGGCGTCCGCAATCGAATCCTGCACCGCCGGGTGCGCGGCGTCGCCCAGGTGCCCGAGCGCGGCCGCCAGGTCGCTCGGTCCGATGAACAGTCCGTCCACACCCTCCACCGCTGCGATGGCCTCCAGGTTGGTAAGCGCGGTGGCGGTTTCCAGTTGCACCAGCACGCAGATCGCCGCATGGGCGGCCTGCGCGTAGCCGGCAACGCGGCCGAACCGGTTGGCCCGGTGGCCCACCGACACGCCGCGCACGCCCTCCGGCGGATAACGCGTGGCCGCCACCGCCCGGCGCGCCTCCTCGGCGGTCTCGACGAACGGGATCAGCAAGCTGCGCGCGCCGATGTCGAGCAGGCGCTTGAGCAGCACCGCGTCGTTCCAGGCCACCCGCACCACCGGCTCGGCGGTGCCCGCCGCGAGGCCCTGCAGTTGCGCCAGCACGTCGAGCGGCGCGGCCGGGGCGTGTTCGGTATCGACCACGATCCAGTCGTAGCCCGCGTACGCCAGCACCTCGGCCACCACGTTGCTGCACAGGGTGCTCCACAGTCCGATCCGCCGCCGCCCCTCGGCCAGCGCCGCCTTCAGCGTGTTGGGGGGAAGTGTGACTTGCGGCTGGAAGCGCGGCCCCGGTGCGGCTTGCGCTGGCATGATGTCGACCTTCCTGGCTGTGGCGACGTTGCGTTCTTGCGTGGCAGGGGGTAGGTGCCTGATCGATCCTTGTCCAGCCTAATGTCGGCATGGATCGATACAGGAATTGGATCG
>Ga0326727_10024673_pt1 | contig 11340 bp, 13 predicted proteins | sample MB2enrmetagenome_FD_207643 | JGI IMG/M metagenome (GOLD analysis project Ga0326727, IMG submission 207643) | Lab enriched peat soil microbial communities from McLean, Ithaca, NY, United States - MB29MY | ecosystem: Environmental > Terrestrial > Soil > Wetlands > Peat | place: USA: New York... | reverse complement strand
TCACAAGTTCGGAGCGTGACGACTCGGAAAGCTTGTACGAGTCGAAATCAAAGTAAATCTTTGCTAGTGCGGCTTTAAAATCTTCAATTTGTCCGGCATTTTTCTGAACTTCTCCCACGGTGCTTTCCGCTACCTGAGCCTGTTTAACAGGCTTTTCTTTCACTGCTTCAGTCATTAGCGGCGCATTTGCGGGTGCGGATGCAGCGGGAGCAATCCCCTCATCCTTTTTAACCATCTCGTTTTTGGCGCAACCTCCCGCCATGAACATCACACAACTCAATACTAGAAAAACTCTTACCGTCATGTTTTCCATTGCTCTCTCCTTTGTGATTTTAGTAACACCTGCACAGACCAGTATTTTAGATCCCTTGGATCCATTTCAAAAAATATAAATTTGTATAAAAATCTGTTTGTGCTAAAAACATTGTTAAACATATTAATTGTACCAAAATTAATAATTTGTCAATATATATTTTTTTATGGATGCCCACAAAAACTGCCAACATGTCTGAATTAGTCAAATACTTGCAGCAGATTTTTACATATATATTGAAAATTCCCGGTAGGTAATGGCACTCCGCAAAGATATTAGCCATAAGGGAATATTTGTGCAAATAAATACAACATCCGGCGTATGCGAATGCATGCCCTTGCGAAAGGAGGATTCCCAATGCCAATCAAATCAAAGTTGGTTGCCGGCATGATTGACAACATCCGCCGAGTATTTCAAGCAGTGAATGAATACTCCAAGAAGGCGGAGCGCGAAACCGGCCTGACGAGCCCGCAACTCTGGGCGATCAAGGTAATAGCTGAGGGTGCACCGATAAAGGTTTCAGAACTCGCCCGCCGCATGTATCTTCATCCAGCAACCGTAGTGGGCATTCTGGATCGTCTTGAAGGAAGAGAATTGGTGACGAGAACCCGTTCGAAGGAAGATCGGAGAGTGGTGGAGATAGAGTTGACCGAACAAGGGAGGGAATTGCTCACCAAGTCACCGGAGGTTGCCCAGGGACTACTGGTGAAGGGACTTGAAACACTCCCCAAGGATAAACTTTTTCAGCTTGATGAAGGATTGAAATCTCTTGTAAGAATTCTTGGCGCGCAAGAAATCCCGCCTAAACTGCTCCTTTCGCATGAAGTAAACCTGCCGAAGGGAAATAAAATGAAAGCAGCTACTAAGATGATGCCCCGGCAAAATACCGGAAATAAGGCTTATAAGTGAACTAACAAACGCAGGAAACAGAAGACTCATCGGAATGTAAACTTCTAACAGTAAAAATGAAGCCGTTAAGCTTTAACGCCTTTTTGGATAAATTACGAATGTAGGTCGTAATCTAGGATGACAGCACCATTGACGAGAGAGCTACCCGACGCCGATGAAGGGTCATAATTCAACGACAATCAACACTAAAATAAAACTCATGGATTGAAACGGTGTTAACTTCATTATGGTCAGCACCGTTTATTTCATACAGGCGCAATAACGCCTTCTCTCCTTCGGTTGACCTATGTTTATGGTATATAGGCATCAAACACCTAATGAATCATGTTGAAATAGCAGGAATATATGCAGGCTGAATTCCAATCTACCCCCAAACAATACCCCCGGACCGATATGGATGTTAGGTGTATTCACATGACATACACATTTGCAGGTGAAGATTCCGGCGGGCACCCATATCAGATGCCCGCATACCACTCATATCCCTGGTCTTCCCAATAGCCACCTTTTCCTCCGGCTATTTTAGGAAAATCCTCGACCAGCTCGATACTCATAACGTACTTCGCCATCTTGTAACCTAGCTGCCGCTCAAGGCGCAGGCGAAGCGGCGCACCGTTGGCGACGGGCAGAGGCTCGTTGTTCAGCTCATAGGCGAGGATCGTCTGCGGATGGAATGCGTCCTCCAGGTCGATACTTTCGTAATAGGGCGAGCCCCCATCCTCTTCCATAGGGTCCGCGCAGTGGAAGACGACGTAATGGACATTGGGTTTCGGCCGCACCGCTTCAAGCAGTGCGCCCAGTCGCGCCCCCTTCCACTCCCCTATTGCGCTCCACCCTTCAACGCAATCGTGTCGTGTTGTCTGGGTGCGGCTGGGAAGCGCTCGGATGTCATTAAGTGAAAAACTCATGGGACGTTCAACAAGGCCCCCCACCTGCAGGCGAAAATCTGCAAAACCTTTGTCTGCCATGGCGCTGTATGCTGGATTATTTGGCATGGCCGTCCCGTTGCTTCTGAACAGGGGCGACCGGTCAGCCTTAGTGAATTCCTGCGCCATCGCCTTCCGCGGGATGAGCAGCCTTTGCATTTTATAGGTCACCTTTTCACCGGTACCCAGTATGTGGGAAAACCAGGTGGATTCCGAGAGCTTCTGGCATCCCCCGAGTGTCAACGCACATGCGCCGGCTAACACACGCGCCAGCAGGCTCCGTCGGGTGATCTCGCTGTTTTTATTCATGCTCCGCCTCCGATGAAATGCGATATTTTCCTGTAATCATTGAGCGAAGATTGTTCCAGAATCCGGTGACGATGACCTGAAAAAGATGGACGGCAAGAAAGGCAACCAGGGACCAGGCAACGATGAAATGGATTGTCCGCACGGATTGCCGGCCGCCAAACAGGTCAATCCAGCCGGGGAGCAGCGCATCCATCCCGGGCGACATGCCGAGACCGTTCAGGATAATCAGTGGGAACAGCATAAAGATCACCGCCAGGTAGGCGAGTTTCTGCAGTAAATTGTAGTTCTTGGCGGCCTCACCGGTCGGATGCCGGAGGAGAAGGTGATCTATGAGAGTCTTGCCTATGGAGCGCCAATCCTCTTTTGTGGGTAAGAGATCACGCTGCAGATGCCTGCTGAAAATTGAATAACTCACAAAGCAGATGCCGTAGGTCACAAGTACCCAGGCGATAGACAGGTGCCAGCGGCGTGCCATCGCCAGCCATTGCACTCCTGGCAAGGTAAGCCAGGACGGGAACCCGCGCTCGTCCAGTTCCCCCTCCATGTTTTTTGAGGCCCCCAGGAGTCCGGTTGTATTGAATTCATGTCCGAAAATTCTGGTGACCCCGACGATTTCACCTTTGTTGCCTTCTTTGCTCCGCATCTCCAGCAAAGGGGGATTGCCCGTGTAAGAGGATTTGCCCCAGTAAAACGCCGAATGGGCATTGAAGATGTTAAGGCCACTCATCAGGAGTATGGGGAGCAAAATGACGTTGAGCCAGTGGATGATGCGCACTGGTAACTTGTGACGGTAATACATATATCCATCGGAAACGGGGCACTCTGATTTCGTCATAAGGCCTCCTAGGGATGCGGACACGTGCAGTGATGAACAATCGAAATGAAACAGTTTAGAAATTATTCACCGTATTTAGTTGATACCACAAAAAAGGTGATACATGCGAATAAAGCATTTCTTAATAAAAAGCGGGTCTCCCAGGGAGACCCGCTTTTTATTGAATTGTCTATCCGGACCGAGAAAGCTTATTTTTTCACTCCCATCTTATCCATCTGATCCTGCACATCCTGCAGCTTCTGCTCGAGCACTTTCATGTCTTCCGGTGAATACATGGTGCCCTTTTTTATATCAGCTTTCATTTTCTTCATCCTTTTCTCAACGACTTCGGCCTTATTCAGGCAGGTGTTGGCTGAAATTGCGCATTGTTGTAACTCTTGCGCAGTCTGGGCGAAAACCGGAACAGCTGCAGACATCAGGAACGCTGCCATTAATACCAATGCACTCGTCTTCATAAATTTCCTCCTATGGCGTTTGATATTTCAGGGATGAAATTATCCCTGAACAGTATTTATTTGTTCAATTCCCCCTCGATTGCTGCTTGGAAGCCCTGAAGCGAACGATCTTTCAGAACTTTACCGTTGATATAAACGGTGGGAGTCCCAACTATTCCCAGGCGGTTCACGTCGGCCATATCTCGGTCAATCAGCTTCTGAATGGCAGGATCTTTCATTTTCTTGTTGAAGCGTTTCAAGTCGAGATGCAACTCTCTGGCTATTTCAATAAACTTCGGTTTGTTCAGTACCAGTTGATTATAGAAGAGCAGATCGTGATACTCCCAGAACTTGCCCTGATCCCATGCGGCAAAGGCGGCTTCAACCGCTTCCCTGGAAAAATCGTGATAAGGGCAAAGCTTGTTTACCAGCTTCACGTCATTAGGATATTTCACCAGCACCTGATGAAGCACCGGCTCAAGGCCATTGCAGACGGGGCAGAGGTAATCAGAAAAGACAATGATGGTTACCGACGCATTGGCCGGCCCTTTGACCGGAAGTCCCGCTATGTCGATCACCTGGCGTTCTTCAGCTGCAATTGAAATGGTGTCAATAATGGCGATTTGGCTCAGAAAGGCAGCGAACAACAGGGTCAGAAGATTTTTTCTCATTAGTTTTACTTTCTTGTCGAACTCATTATCCCCTTGGGTCTATTATCATGACATCATTTCCCCAGCGTCTTTACTCCAGGATGCCATCCTAGCGGGCAGAGCTCTCCGGTCTGCAGCGCTTCGAGCACCCGCAGGGTCTCCTCGACGCTTCTCCCCACCGACAGGTTGTGGACCAACTGGTATTGAAGGACGCCGTCGGGATTGATGATGAAAAGGCCGCGCAACGCAACCCCTTCTTTTTTATCGAGAATGCCGTAACGTTCGGCAACGTCCTTATTAAAATCGGAGAGTAGCGGATAATTTAGATCGCCGAGGTCGCCGCGCTTTATCCAGGCAAGATGCGAATACTTGCTGTCCTCAGAGGCGCCAAGCACCACGGCGTTCAGTTTCTTGAACACATCGAGTTTCTCATTGAACCCTTTGATCTCCGTCGGGCAGACAAAGGAGAAGTCGAAAGGATAAAAGAAGAGAACTACCCATTTGCCGCGGTAGTCGATAAGGCTAATTTTCTTGAACTCCTTATCGACGACCGCATCCAGCGTGAAGTTGGGGGCCTGCTCGCCGATCATGGCCGGAATCTTACAGGAGATCGCGTCCATAACGCAGTGTTTTGCACTGTGTGACGAGTCGGGGGACTCCGCTGTCTGAACCGGCCGGGCAACAGCAGTGCTCAAGATGAGGATAACTGAAGCTGCACACAATAACTTGGTTAATCTATTCATCCGCGCCTCCTTGCGGAAATGATTAATCCACAAATCATAATCGGTCTTTATTTATTGAATAATACAACTGTAATTGATTCTTGCAAGGAGCATTGAAAATAAAGTTGTTCTCCTAAAGAGAGCGGAACAATCCGGGGGCTGAATCGGTGGTGTAGGGAATTTAACGGACATGCTCCCAGTCATCGTTGTCTGTTTTTACCATAGCGATCTGGCCTGGAAAAGTGTCCGCCCGAACTGGTCTACAACCCTATGGAGATGAGAGCCGCAGCCTCGTGGCCCCAAAATGAAGGAATCGTTGTCGTACTCCAGGAGGAGCGTAAAAGATAAAAACGACTTGTTTCGAGTTCCCTGCTGTTTTGTATCATCACCCTGACCGCCTGTTCACGCAAAGAAACGCCACAGTCTGCTGTGTAAAGGAAAGTGGCGCCCGATTTCAGCGTTCGGGACCTTACGGGAAAAGAGACGAGACTTTCCAACTTGAAGGGGAAGGTGGCGCTCGTTAACTACTGGGCGACCTGGTGCCCTCTCTGCCGTGAGGAGATTCCTTCAATGGCGGATCTGAACCGACTCTTGCCAGGTAAGCTGTTCCGGATGCTTGCGATCTCCATCGATGAAAGGGGGGCAATGAGGCAGTCGAGGCCTTTATCAAGAGGTCCGGGTATAATCTGTCGGCGTTTCTTGACAGCGACGAGACGAGCAGCAAGCTGGACGGCATCACCGGAGTGCCAGAAACCTTTGTCATCGACAGGAAAGGCGTTATAATTAAAAAAATCGTCGACCCTCGGAGTGGAGCGCACCTGAGGTCGTAAAGTCTCTTAATGAAACCATGCAGTCAAACAGGTAGAGGTAGAGTAAGAAACAAAGGCAGGGTGAGAGCAAATATTTGAACTTTACCACTACCTTTCCCTTTACCTGCACGGAGTGCATCATGGAATCAAGCAATATCACCATCATCGGCGCATTTATCGCGGGCCTCCTCTCGTTTCTCTCCCCCTGCGTTTTCCCACTGATTCCGTCCTATATCACCTATATCACAGGTCTCTCCTTCGCGGACCTGCAGGCCGAACACTCAACCCATAAAGTCCGCAGGCAGATCATAATCCACTCACTTCTCTTCATTGCCGGGTTCACCTGCGTATTCGTCCTACTCGGCGCTTCGGCAACCTTCATCGGCGGCTTTCTTCGGCAGCATATGAAGTTCCTTAGCCGGATTGGGGGGGTCCTGATCATCCTGTTCGGGGTACATATGACAGGCCTGGTCCCCATTCGTTTTCTGCTCGGAGAGAAGCAGGTGAGCATCCACAGCAAGCCCGCAGGCTACATGGGGAGTTTCATGGTCGGTGTTGCCTTTTCCGCAGGCTGGACCCCCTGCATAGGCCCGATCCTCGCCTCAATCCTGGCGGTCGCAGCCATCGAGGAAACCGTCTATCACGGCATCATGCTACTTTTGGCCTATTCGATGGGGTTTGCCATTCCCTTTTTTCTGGCGGCCCTGGCTATGCACCAGTTTCTGGTCGTTTTCAACCGCTTCAAGAAGTTTATCCGTCTCTTCGAGATATTTACCGGTGTATTTCTCATATTTGTTGGAATAATGGTATATGGCAACTACCTGTCTCTGCTGAGCCGTTACATACCCAGCATATTCGAGGGAGGTTAGGTCTGAAGGGATAAAGGTGAAGGTCGAAAGCACAGGTAAAAGCTGGCAGAGGGTAGGTGTCGACATCCACTACATGGTTATGAGAAGCGTAAAGTTCGTAACAACTATGAACCGTTAGTTCATTGGAATACTCCTGCTGGATGTGTTTTTACGCCTTGATTTTACTTCTCTCCTGTCTGTCTCTTTAACGGTATCACCTTCGGCCCGGCCTTCAACTCGCCCAGGTAACAGCCCACGCTTGCATCATCTTCTTTCGTTTGGTAAGGTGCGTCTTCCGGTTCTGCCGTTCGGGTTGCAAACCGGCGTGGCTTAATCTCTATTCGAGCTTTTATATAGGCATCTAACCAAACATGTAACATGCCGTAAATTTGGGATTATCACGGGATATCTTCCCATAATACCCCCCCACATATACCCCAAAATATTCGGTACTTACTCTTTTTCATCCAGTAAAATGAGGCATGGAATCATTGTTTTCAGTGTACGCGGAAGTATTTCTAGTTCTTTTTCTGTAGCGCTGGATAATATCTCTAGGCTTGCATTCTTTGGTCTTCTAAGCTCAAGGAGAAAATTGGCTAGTGGGAGTCGGCCTCGATATGGAGTTCGAAATGTCTATTGTATTAATATGCAAAGCGATAATCTGGCGCAGTGATACTTGATTCAGTGCCGACATATTGTCCTATTTTCATGTTTCTGACGCTTATTTGCAATTTTACATTTGTGTGTGAATTCTTCCTCACAAAAATGTGTAAAATCAACTTGTTAGAAGCATAAAATCGTCCTTTGCACTTGGCAGTACCAGCGTTGGGGTCACACCTTTCTATGATAAACATAAACGATTCGAACACGAAGAAATTGCTGCTTCATGAGAAATAAACGCCCTCCAGCTTGCGTTGGAGGGCATTAACATTTCTATTTTGACCACTCTGTTCTCCGGGGATATTTTCCTTTCTTCCTCGCTACTCTTATTTAGTTTTTCTGTGCCCTTCTAAATGCTTCTATGTTGGACATGGCTCTATTTTTAAGGGCCACGAGGCTCTTGGCGATTACCTGGCCACCTTTCCGGCTCTTGCTCTTAACCGCGGTTATTGCCTTACCCATGCTTTCTTTCGGGTTTTTCATTTATGACACCTTCTTTTTTGTGCTGGATAATTTCTGTTTCACTCCATTAATTTATAATAACATATTTTTAATTAATGGATTGCAATATTAGTTGGTTGTCGGTACTCCAGGTTATTTGTCATTTGTCCAACGGTTTTGACTTTTCCGCCGGTTCTTAGCGATAAGCGCCGCCAACGAAGAAAGACCCTGCGGCCCGATTCTGCCGCAAGGTCTTTGTCACTCGAATTTTGCTTCATTCACTCAAATTATGAGTCACCGGCCGGACGGCCCTACTTCTATTCATGGGAACGATTCAGCATTTGGTTATTTCTGACACCGTTTCCCGGCTTTGAAGATATCACCCTGCCCTGCCTCCTTATTGATCGCAGCCCTGTCCTTCAGGGTCGCACTCGATTTGACGAGATCGCTGTGCACATGATACAGATTGCCCAATGACTTGTCAACAATACCAACTTTACTCGAGCATCTTTTGCTACTTTCTTTGCTCGAGAATTTTTCGCTACCTTTCATTCCAGCCACCTTCTTTCTCACCGGTGTTTGGTATTTTCATTACTTTCTAGATGTTTCATTATACCATAAATTTGAATTGAATATCATTTTTTCATGGTCCCGCCAGTTCTTTATTCCCCCCGCGAAACGATTGACATGGCATTGCAATAGGCAGAGGGCGCAGTCGGCGGGGATATCCCCGTAAGCCTCGACCTGCCAGGCTAGTAAGCTGCATTTATGAAGATGCTGGCAAATATGGTTATACCTCATCGTCGTGGCCGGTATATTAATATCGACACTTCCTGCGGAGGCAGGCGATTGAACCTGTCCCATGTCAACGGTTGCCAACTTTAACCTTTCGGAGCCGTTGACCCGGCTCCCGATTTGGGGCTGTGGCGGTTGACATCCGTGGACCGGCGGTTGTGATACAGAAATTTTTTCGCCGAATACCACAGGAGATGGGTAGGTTAAATCCACTTCCTTGTTCCTCCCAGGGGGCCATAACAGTGCCATAGGAGCCTCCTTGACAACAGCCTGGTCAGTGATATAAAGACTGGAAAAGGGTGGTGGCATCAAAAAGGAGACATTTTATGGCGATGAAGATGTCTAAGATTACCGCATGTGACGTAACGGAATGCTCATACAACCAGCAAATGCAGTGCCATGCCCTGGCAATCACGGTAGGCGGGCCCGAGGTGTGCGCCTGCTGCGACACCTTTCTGCACGCCGCCAAGAAGGGTGGAGTTCCCGATAATATCGGCGGCGTAGGGGCATGCAAAGTGGAAACTTGCTCATTCAATTCCTCGTTCGAGTGTGGGGCGCCCAGCATCAAGGTGGGGTTGCTCCACGGCCATGCTGACTGCTCAACATTTAAATCCAGATAACCATGGATAGCGAAACGATACTGGCAGACACTGACAGCCATCCCTTCCCGAAAGAAGTTCTGACGTATTGGGTAGAGTAAGGGGGAGGGTGAAATCTGCCCCATACTCTACCCTGGTTGATGACGAGACCATTTTGCAGGAATTTGAAGGAGAATTGAGTTTATCTTCAGTGCGGGGCAAAAACGAAAGGAGAGGAACATGAAAAGCAGAAGATCGAAGATTTTGCCGGCAATTATCTTGGTAGTGCTCGCAGGTATTTGTGTAGCATACGCTCAAGAAGATGGCAAGAAGAGCTCGAGCTATGCTCCAGTCAACATAACGGAGGACTTCGCAAATATCATGGCCCGAATGAAGGCTGCGAAGCCGGAGATAATGAAAAGACAGATGGATTTGCTAAATGAACGCTACGACCTGAGAAACCGACCGGCCGAGGGAGTAACCATGTCCCGTGGCAAGCCCATTCAGGAAGGGGTACGGGTCAAGCTCCCCAAGGGAATGACCTGGGATAAGATGGCGGCAATGAGCCCTGAAGAAATCCGGGAGCAGGATCTGTTTCCGGCTGGTTTCTTCCCCCTTCCTCACCCCAACCACTCGGAAGGTGGTATGGTGTTCCCGAAATTCCAAATCGATGAGATCAAAAAGCAAGAGGGACGGGATCTCACCCGCTTCGACCTGGAGTTCGATCTGCCCGACCACTTTTTGCCCGAGTTCCCGCCGCCGATTTATCTGACCACCCGCCCCGACCTCGGAGACGTGTCACGTGGAAAATTGGTGACCATCGACAACTACTATGAGCTGTTCAACGGCATCCTGAATCCCAAGCAGATCGAGGGGTTGCGGCTCCTGCTGACACCTTTCCCACAGCAGCAGTTCAACCAGACCGAGGACCGGCGCTCGGAGCGGCCTAGTCTCGGGGTTGCCTGTTTTGACTGCCATGCGAACGGACACACGAACGCCTCTACCCACCTCGTTGGGGATATTCGTCCCCAGGAGTTCCGCCATCGTCTCGTCACCCCATCACTGCGCGGCGTGAACATACAGCGCCTGTTCGGATCACAACGGGCACTGAAGAGCGTTGAAGACTTCACCGAGTTTGAGCAACGAGCCGCCTATTTCGACGGTGACCCGGTCATTGCCACCAAAAAGGGTGTCAACATTCTCGAACGTGGCAGCCAAGTGCACTTCATGGCGGAATTCCAGGAACTGTTGGATTTTCCTCCGGCTCCTAAGCTCGGTGTCGACGGCAAGCTGGATCCCAAAAAGGCCACCGAATCCGAATTGCGAGGGCAAAAACTGTTTTTCGAAAAAGCCGCTTGCGCCAGTTGCCATCCTGCGCCCTATTACACGGATATTACCATGCACAACCTAAAAGTGGAGCGTTTCTTCAAGCCACGCATGATCAACGGCAGAATGGCTTCCGCGGATGGTCCCATCAAGACTTTCCCACTACGCGGCATCAAGGATTCACCCCCCTATATGCATGATGGAAGGCTTTTAACGCTGGAGGATACGGTTGAGTTTTTCAATCTGGTTCTCGAACTCAAGCTATCTGAGCAGGAAAAGAAAGACATCGTAGCATTCATGCGGCAACTTTAAGGGAAACTGGGGAAAAGCCTGAAATACAGTTACAGCTATTAACAGCTAAGCAGAACAAAAAAAATATTCTTCAAAGATGTCATCATGAAAAAGTCCACCTGATATACAACGGCTATCGGTCATCCTAAAGACGATTTCGTTCATGCCGGCACCATTTCCGCAAAGTCATGAACGATACTGGCCGAGATCACTTCATCGGCAATATCGTGGACCATCTGGCAATGCACAGAAGCGGATTCAACTCCGCCAGACGGCCTTTTTTTACAAGGCTGATCCGGATTATGGCCGTCGTATGGCAGAGGAGCTTAATCTCGATGTGAAGAAAATAGAGGCACTGGCTAAAATGTCGCCAGAAGAGCGGGAGAACGCTACCCGATAGTGAACCACATTGCAAATGATCTGAACTGTTGAATTTAACAAGTCCCTCACATCAAAAGAAGGCCGGTAAGGTTATATGAAGGCAATGCAGATTT
>Ga0326727_10024671_pt1 | contig 11341 bp, 9 predicted proteins | sample MB2enrmetagenome_FD_207643 | JGI IMG/M metagenome (GOLD analysis project Ga0326727, IMG submission 207643) | Lab enriched peat soil microbial communities from McLean, Ithaca, NY, United States - MB29MY | ecosystem: Environmental > Terrestrial > Soil > Wetlands > Peat | place: USA: New York... | reverse complement strand
CCCATAGGGAATAAACACCCACGGTCATTCCAACCAAGGCCACGATACGCCATGCGGATTTCATAGTTGATTCCTCGCCAGAACCACCTCTGCCCATTGCCTGAGGCCGGGTCTGGTGGACCCGGCCTGCAATGCCTTGCCCCCGTCGCCAACGGAGCGGCTCCATCGCCGCAGCAGGCTCGCTCCAGCGGCGGAGTCAAATCCCAGCCGTTACAGGATGCCGCGCGGGCTTTTAATGATACGGCACGCACCTGTGAACGATGCTCATGCTCATCCATTGGGTTTTGACCGCGTGACCGCGCCATTGTTCATTGTGTTTGGAGTTCCGCCTTCAGGCGGCTCAGCCCCACAGCCGCGTATAACGCGCAACTTCGAGCCGAAACTTTTGCCGCCGGTTCGCAATTTCGCCTTCCGCTTGGCCGCCGCCGCCTTATATTCATTGCGTGATTGATACGGACGCAAAGCTTGCAACCTTTTTAACTTCGATAAAATCGGCCGCCTGGCTGGCCTTGGACACCGAGGCCGACAGCCTGCATGCCTATCCCGAAAAAGTCTGCCTCATCCAGGCAAGCACCACTGCCGGCGATGAATTGATTGACCCGTTGTCCCGGCTCAACATCGGCCGGTTTTTCGCCGCGCTGGCGGGGCGCGAACTCATTATGCACGGTGCGGATTACGATCTGCGTCTCCTGGGAAAACATCATCACTTCACCCCCGCGGCAATTTTCGACACCATGCTCGCGGCCCGGCTGTTGGGCGAGCGGCAGTTCGGCTTGGGCTCGCTGGTGGAAAAATTTCTGGGCGTGAAACTGGACAAAGGCCCGCAAAAAGCCGACTGGGCACGGCGCCCGCTGACCGAGCGCATGGAAACCTACGCGCGCAACGATACGCATTACCTCAAACCCCTCGCCGACAAACTGGCAGCGGGGCTCAAGAACCGGCGTCCGTGGCATCGGGAGATTTGTGCGCGGCTGATTGAAGACTGCAACCTCCCGCAACCGGTGGACGCCGACGGTGTCTGGCGCGTCAAAGGCAGCAGCAAGCTCAGCCGGCCGGCCCTGGCGGTATTGCGCGAACTGTGGAAATGGCGCGAACGCGAAGCCATTGCCGCCAATCGCCCGCCTTTTTTTGTTGTGGCGCACGAGAAACTCGTCGAGATCGCCTCGGCAGCCGCGGCGAATCGGTCCTTTGAACCGCTCCTGCCCGTGCGCATGTCGCCGCGCCGGCGCGAGGGCGTGGTGGCCGCCGTCCGAGTTGCGCGAGCCCTCCCGGCCAGCCGTCACCCCGAGATTTTGCGCAGCCGGGGTCATCGGCCCAGCGAGGTGGAAATCCGCCGGTACCGCGAATTGGAAAAGCGGCGCAACGTACACGCCCATCAATTGGGCATTGAGGCCGCGCTCATTGCCAGCCGCGCCACGCTGGGCGAATTGGCGCGCGACTGGGACCGCTACGCGCCCGGCTTGATGAATTGGCAGCGGGAACTGTTGGCGAAATGAGCGCCGCCAATTCACCTGACCAATTCAAACGCAAACCCTTTCAGATACTCCGTCTCGGGAATCATGGGGATGATGGGGTGGTCGGGCGATTGCGCGTAGCTGGCCACGCGGCGCAGGACGTGACGTGTGTCGTAGGCGGCCGACAACAGCGTGTCCTGAAACAATCCGGCGCTGACGTGATGCGAACAGCAGAACGTCGCCAGCACGCCACCCGGCTTCAAGAGTTTCAGCGCCCGCAGATGGATTTCCTTGTAGCCGCGCAACGCGTCCGGCACCGATGCCCGGTTGCGCGTGAACGACGGCGGGTCGAGGATGATGAGGTCGAACCGCGGGACGATCTTTTCGTGCGGCTTGGCGGCGGTGTTGGCCTTCAGCCAGTCAAAGACGTTCACGGTCTCGAAGGAACATTTATCGCCCAGACCGTTGGCCGCGGCGTTTCGTTGGGAAGCCGCAATGGCCTCGGCGCTTTGCTCGAGCAAGTGCACGTGCGCCGCCCCGGCCCGGGCCGCGTGCAAACCGAAGCCGCCGGCAAAGCTGAAACAATCCAGCACCTGCGCACCTTGGGCGAACCGCGCCACCGCTTGGTAATTCGCTTGCTGGTCCAAATAGAGCCCGGTTTTGTGGCCGGCGGAAAGGTCGGCCTCAAATTTCAGTCCGTTCAAGTTCACCGTGACCGATGGAGCGCGGACAGCTTTGTCCGCGACCTGCTCTCCAGATGAACTCTCAGACATGGCCGTCCGTCCTCCGAGTTCTCCGGCCAGAATCCCATTTGCCTCCGCCAGTCCCTCAAACTTCCGCGACATCGCGTCGCTGCGCTCCAGAATTGCGCGCGGGGAGAAAATGTTTTGCAGCGCGGCCACGATCTGCGCTTTGCGCCGGTCCATGCCCAGCGAGGAAATCTGAACCACGAGCACGTCCTGGCCACTTTCGGTCGGGCGAGCGCGAGCCGGGCCGTAGCTTCCGCCTGCCGGGCCGAAGCTTCCGAGCGAAGGCCGGAGCAAAGGCCGGTCCCCGCGAGCCGGCTCGTCAGTAGCCTCGCCCCACCGGTATTTGTCCACGATGAGGCCGCTCAGGAAATCGCTTTCGGCGTTGACCACGCGGAACGACGTGGCCGTCGGCAGATGTTTTTGCCGCACCGCCAGCGCGGCGCGGATGCGCTCTTCGAAAAAGGCTTCGTTCACCTCGATCCGCTCCGGGGAGAGGACGCGCACATGGATTTTCGATTTGGAATTAAAGAACCCCACGCCGAGAAAGCGCTGCCGGTGGTCTTTTACCTGGACCAAGTCGCCATCCGGCGGCGGCGCTGCGCCGTCGCCGTGGTGCGTCACGCGCAAAATTTCTCCCACGTAAATCCACGGATGGCCGGCCACGATGCGGTCGGCCTCACCCGGTTTGAGCAAGACGGTCGGCAATGATTCCATTTTCGATTTTCAATGTACGATATTCGATTTACGCGCCGGGCGAAAGGCGTTTCGGAGCGCCGGCTGGTAGCGTCAGGCATTCGTGCCTGACGCAGAGCCGGGCTGCCAGCCCGGCGGGCAAAACCTGCGCTGGCAGGAAACCTTAAAAATTCAGGTGCCGGCGCAACGCGGCCTTTCTTTTCCCGAGATCGGGATGCCGCCGCGCCGGGATTTCGCCGGAAAAATTGCTTGCCAGATGTGCTAAAAGAGAGGATAAGTTTATCAAAGCCTATGAAAATGAGTGTACCCATCAGCACGGTGTTGCATCACAAGAACCCGAAATTGTGGACCGTTTCGCCGGAAGCCACGGTTTTTGAAGCCGTCAAGCTCATGGCCGAGAAGGACATCGGCGCGCTGCCCGTCATGTCCGGCGACCGGCTGGCCGGCTTGTTCACCGAACGCGATTATGCGCGGAAAATCGTCCTGTATGGCAAATCGTCCAAGGAGACCCGCGTGCGGGAAATCATTTCCAGCAAGGTCGTCACCATCACGCCGGGCGACTTCGTCGAAGAGTGCATGAAGTTGATGACGGAGAATCGCGTGCGGCATCTGCCCGTGCTGCAGGATGAAAAGCTCATCGGAATCATTTCCATTGGCGACCTGGTGAATTGGACGATTTCCGCGCAGGACGCGGCGATTTCCCAGATGGAACAATACATTGCCGGCAGCACGGCGGCGTAAATTATTCGGCCGGGAGCGCGCCCGCCCCGGGTGCCGTTTTCCGCCTGCCGAGCCGTAGCTTCTGAGCGCGGGCTGGCGCCCCCGCAGAAAACATCATACGCACGGAAACATGGCAAGGTGTTTGGGATTCCTCGTGCCCCAAAAGAGCTGGATACGAGGGCGTATCCAGCAACGCCCAAGGCGGGCGTGCTCCCCAACTTCTGTTTCCGGGTTCAATTGGCGGTTCCGGCTGCGCTGGTTGAAAAGCGGTGGAGGGCCATCGCAGTCCAGGACGCGAAGCGTTTGCCAGTGAACGGCCGCTGGCATTTTTTGTTGCCGAACGGGGTTGAAAACTATCCAATGGCCCGCATGAGAAATTGCGTTTTGATCGTGGCCGTAATGTTCTTGGCCCTCAAACTTTCCGCCGCCGACACCAATGCTCCCGCCTCGGCGAAAATCGCCGCGCTGGCTGCGACCAATTACTACGACCAAGTGATGGTGGTGACCGGCCAGGTGGCGCAGGTAAGCGTTCGTCCCGGGGTGACCTTTCTGAATTTGGACCGGCCCTATCCGGAGTCGCCGTTCACGGTGGTCATCTTTCCGGGCCGATTCGTCGCTGACCTGACGGCGCTGAAGGGCCGATCAATCGAGATCAAGGGCCCGATTCAGAAATACCATGACCGGCCGGAGATTGTGATGGAGAACACGAACCAATTGACCGTGCTGGGCGCGCCCATTCCCATCAGCATGGTGCCCACCAACGCGCCCGTGGCTCCCCGGCCCGCCACGCCGCCGGCGGTGCCAACGCCGGTTGCCAAGCCAGCCTCCACGAATTTCCCCGAAATCATGTAGAGGACAGGATTAACAGGATGGACACGATGAAGAGAAGCGCTCCTCACCCCGGCCCTCCCCTCGTTTAACGAGGAGGGAGAAGACGAGAACAGCGTCAAGCTGCGACTCGCGAAGATGCAGGGTGCCAAAAAACGGTTTAGATTTAACAATTTCGTTTCAGAATTCCGCATTGACCACCGCGCGTTCGCGGTTAAGCTGTGGTTTCTGTTTTCGCAAATATTTCATCAAAAACGGATAAAAAATTATGGCAGTCAAAGTTGCAATCAATGGGTTTGGGCGCATCGGTCGCTTGGTCTTCCGCGCGCTCATTGAACAAGGGATGGTGGGCAGGGATATCGAGGTGGTCGCCGTCGGCGATATCGTGCCGGCGGACAACCTGGCTTATCTGCTCAAATACGATTCCATCCAGGGACGTTTCCAAGGCACCGTGGACTCCGAAAAGTCCGCCGCCGACGCGCCGGGCGATGACGTGCTGATCGTGAACGGCAAGAAAATCAAGGTGGTGAGCGCCAAGACGCCCGCCGAGTTGCCGTGGAAGGCGCTGGGCGTGGACTTGGTGATTGAATCCACCGGCTTGTTCACGGACGTGGAGAAATCCAAGGGCCACCTCACCGCCGGCGCGAAGAAGGTCCTCATTACCGCCCCGGCCAAGGGCGATTGCCTGACGGTGGTCTTGGGCGTGAACGAGGGCAAATACGACCCCAAGCAGCATCACATCATTTCCAACGCCAGTTGCACGACCAACTGCCTGGCGCCGGTGGTCTATGTGCTGCTCAAGGAAGGGCTGGGCGTGGACGAGGGCCTCATGACGACCATTCACAGCTACACCGCCACGCAAAAGATAGTGGACGGTCCGAGCAGGAAGGACTGGAAAGGCGGCCGCGCCGCGGCGTTGAATCTGATTCCATCGAGCACCGGCGCAGCCAAAGCCGTGGGCTTGGTGCTGCCTGAAGTGAAGGGCAAGCTCACCGGGATGTCGTTCCGCGTGCCCACCCCTACGGTTTCCGCCGTGGACCTCACGGTGAAGACCGTCAAGGAGACCAGCTACAAGGACATTTGCGCGGCGATGAAAAAGGCCAGTGAAACGTACCTCAAGGGCATTCTGGGCTACACCGAAGACGAAGTGGTCAGCAGCGACTTTATCCATTGCGACCTGTCCTCGATCTTCGACGCCGGCTCGGGCATCGAGCTGAACAAAAAATTCTTCAAGCTCATCAGTTGGTACGATAACGAATGGGGCTATAGCTGCCGCGTGGGCGACTTGATCAAGTACATGATCAAGAAAGGCCTGTAAATCGGCCAAAAAAATTCAAAGGCGATCCGGCAACGGGTCGCCTTTTTTGCTTGCGGGCGGGTTGGCCCCGGTGTTTTCTGCGCACGCCCATGCAATCGAATTCAGAAGGCGGATTTTACGAAGCAAACCGGCTTCTGCGGCTGGCGTTGGGTGCCTTGCTCCTGCTGGCTTTGGTGCTGCTGGTTTATCGGCCGCTCCTGCCGGGGAGTTTCGTGATGGACGACGCGCGGTTGATCGGCGGCGACAATCCGCTCGTGAACGGCGAACTCACACCGCTGAATATCTGGTTCCGCACGGATTTCACTCTTACGAACCTCGCCTGGCGGATCGAGGGGCTGATCTTCAGCGGCCATCCGGCGGGGTATCATTTCGTCAACCTGGCGCTCCAGGCCCTCAGCGCGTTCCTGTTGTGGCGGTTGCTGGCGCGGCTTAAAATTCCGGGTGCTTGGGTGGCGGCGGCGCTGTTTGCCGTCCATCCGGTTTGTGTGAATTCCGTGGCCCGGGTGGCGGAACTTAAGAACACCCTGGCTCTGCCATTTTGCCTCCTGAGTTTTTGGGCTTACCTGCATTACGAGGCGCTGGCTTTGTACCCTCCGGATGGAAAGCGGGAAAGTCATTATCGCCCCACCGTCTGGCTGGTCCTTTCGCTGGCTGCCTACGTGTTGTCATTGTTGAGCAAAACCACGGCGGTCACCCTGCCGGTGGTGATGCTGCTCTGCGCAGTTTGGCAGCGCGGCAAGGCCACGTGGCGGGACTGGCTGCACGCCGGACCTTACTTCATTTTGGCGCTGGCGTTCGGCCTGATGACCATGTGGTTTCAAAAATATCAGGCGCTGGGCGGTGAACCGCTCGCGCCGGTGAGCTTCCTGGCCAGGCTGGCCGGGGCGGGGCAAAACTTTTGGTTCTATCTTGGCAAGGCGCTCCTCCCGGTGCGTCTGAGTGTCTATTATGCGCACCAGCAAGTTGAGGCCGCTTCGCTCGCGGCCTTTCTGCCGGCGCTGTTGATTGGCGTCGTTTTTCTTGTCTGCTGGGGATTTCGACGCACGTGGGGCAGGCACGCTTTGTTTGGCCTGGGCTGCTTCGGAGTCGCTCTGTTTCCGGTGCTCGGCTTTTTCGATGCCCAGTTTCTCCAGAAAGTGCCCGTATCCGACCATCTGCAATACGAGCCGATGATTGCCGTGGTCGCACTGGTGACGGGCATGCTCGCCGCCGTGTTGCCTCGAAAAATCTTTTGGGGCGTGGCGGCCGCCTTGATACTGGCGTTTTCGGCCCTGTCCTCCCAGCGCGCGCGGGTCTTCGCTTCGGAGGAAAACCTGATGCGCGACGCGATTGCCAAAGATCCGGCGGCGTGGCTGGCGCACAACGACCTGGGCGTGCTGCTGGCCAAACGCGGGGATTATCCCGCGGCCATCAATGAATTCACGGCATCACTGAAATCGCAACCGGGCAATTTTTACGCCGAGCGGAACCTCGGCCAGGCGTTGGCGCTGCAAGGAAAGTTCGCGGAAGCGGAGCAGCACTGTCTGGCCGCGTTGAAGCAGCAGCCCTTTGACCCGCAGACCCACGAGCAGTTCGCCGAGGCCTTGGAGGCGCAAGGCCGGTGGCGCGAAGCTCTGCTCCATCTCCAAATCGCACTCTGTTTCAATCCCACCGTCGAAACCCGCCAACGGTTGGCGGCCTTGCTGTTTCAAACGGGCGATTTCCGCCCGGCCCTGGCGCAGTTCCGCCGGATATTGGCGGCCAAGCCTGATGACGTGGAAGCGCTCAACAACCTGGCTTGGATCCTCGCCACTTGCCCGGATGACCGGCTCCGCGACGGAACTGAAGCCGTCCGTCTGGCCGAACGGGCCTGTGAGTTGACCGGCTACAAGCAGCCGGGAACGGAGGGCACGCTGGCCGCAGCTTACGCGGAAGCGGGACGATTTCCCGATGCCGTGAGCACCGCCGAGAGAGCGATCAGTCTGGCCACGGCCACCGGCGACACCCGGTTCGCCGCGGCGAACCGGCAATTGCTTCTGCTTTATCGCGCCGGGAAACCCTGGCACGAAAAACCGGCGAACCCGGCGAACCAATCGCCGGCCGGCAAGGGCGGGTAAGCGGAGCGCGGAGCATTGCTCCCCGCTCAGCGGCGCCACTTAACTTTGCGGGCAAACTCAGGCTTTCCTTGCTGCCGGGCGTCCTGGATTCGGCTATGCTGACCGCCCATGACCCGTCTCGATCAGGCCTTGGTGGAACAGGGCCTATGCGATAGCCGCGAAAAGGCCAAACGCGCCATCCTCGCCGGCCAGGTGCGTCTCAACGCACAACCGGCCCGCAAGCCGGGTGACGTCATCAAACCCGGCGACACCATCACGCTAGAAGCCGGCGAGAAATACGTCAGCCGCGGCGGCCACAAGCTCGAATACGCGCTCAAACATTTCCAACTGGAGGTCGCCGGTCTGACCGCGCTGGACCTGGGCGCGTCCACCGGCGGATTTACGGACTGTCTGCTCCAGCACGGCGTGGAAAAAGTTTTCGCCGTGGATGTCGGCCGGGGACAACTCGCCTGGAAACTCCGGCAGGACCCGCGCGTGGTGGTAATGGAAAGGACCAACGCCCGGCTGCTCACCGCCGCGCAATTTCCCCAGCCGTTCGCGCCCGCGGACCTGGCGGTGATTGATTGCTCGTTTATTTCGTTGCGCAAAATCCTGCCGGCTGCCATTCCGCTGTTAACGCCGCAGGGCCGGATCGTGGCGCTCATCAAGCCGCAGTTTGAGGCGGGAAAAAGTGAGGCCGACAAGGGGCGCGGCGTGATTCGGGACACGGCCGTCCATCAGCGGGTGCTGGCGGAGGTGAAAAACTTTGTCGCCGCGCAGTCTGGCCTTCGCTGGCGGAATGTGGTTGAATCTCCCTTGCTGGGTCCGGCTGGCAACAAGGAATTCCTGGCGTTGATTGAAAAAGTTGGCTGACAAAATCAAAAGCGTCGGACTGATCGGCAACACCGATAAGGCCGAATGCGCCGGCATTATGCGCAAGGCGGCGCAGTTGGTCGCCCGCGCCGGGCGCAAGCCATTGCTGAACCAGGACACGGCGGCGCTGGCGCGCGAGGCCCAACTGTTGCTCGTGTTTGGCGGCGACGGCACCATGCTCCACGTCGCGCGCGAAATTGCCGGTTCCACCACCCCGATCCTCGGCATCAACATCGGCGGCCTCGGCTTCCTCACGGCGGTTCCTTCCGATGGCTTGGCGCACGCGCTCAACCACATCTGGAAAGGTGAATTTCAATACGAAGCCCGCGCCCTGCTGGAAGCGGAGGGCATTTGCAACGGCCAGGCGCTGAAAACCACTGCGCTGAATGACATTGTCATCGGCCGTGGAGCCATCCCGCGGTTGATCGTCCTGGAAGTGAGCGTCAACAGCGAATGGGTCACGCGCTATCGTTGCGACGGCTTGATCATCAGCACGCCGACGGGTTCCACGGCTTATTCCCTCGCGGCGGGCGGTGCGGTGATTTTCCCCACGGCCGAAGTCATCGCGCTGACGCCCATCTGTCCCCATACGCTGTCGAACCGTCCGCTGATTCTGCCGTTCAAGGCAACGCTCCGCATCAAGGCCAACACGCCTGCGCCGGCGACCATCCTGAGCGCCGATGGGCAATTGGCCGGCCAGCTCGACCGGGGCGACGAGGTGACCATCCGCCGCGCCCGCCGCACCGTGCGCCTGATTCACCTGGCGGACAGTTCGTTTTCAGAGGCGTTGCGCCGCAAACTGCATTGGCGGGGAGCCTATCTGTAAAAGGAAGAATGATGAATGAAGAAACATGTCAGCGCGCCTGGCGCGGAAGTTTTCTTTTTCTGCCTTCCGCTTTCTGCCTTCTGCCTTCCTTTTAGCCATGGTCCGCCTCAAAGACATCGCCCAGCGTATCGGAGTTTCCGTGATGACGGTGTCCAAGGCGTTGCGTGACGAACCGGACGTGTCGGCCGCCACGCGGGAGCGGATTCGGGCGCTGGCCCGGCAATTGGGCTATGTGCCGGACTCGACCGCCCAGGGCTTGCGCACGCGCACGACGAAATTATTTGGCGTCGCCATTCCCAGCATCACCAACCCGATTTTTGCCCGCACGTTCTACGCCTTGGAAGAGCGCGCCCATGAATATGGCTACGACATTCTTCTGACCCACACGCAAAACCTGCCCGACCGCGAGGATTATTGCATCCGGCGGTTGCTGTCGCGCCGCGTGGACGGCCTGTTTATTTCGCCGGTATACCGGCTGGACCCGGAGGTGCGCATCTATCAGGAATTGCTGGCGCGTCGTACGCCCACCGTTTTGCTCGGTCCGGCTGCCCCTTTCTGCAAATCGTTCGTGTGCGTGGAGATCGAGGAGATGATCGCCAGCTATACCGTCACCAAGCATCTGCTCAAGCTCGGCCACAAACGCATCGCCTATCTGACCGGTCCCGCGGTCGCCCCTTGGGCGCAGGAGCGCCTGGAGGGTTATCGCCGCGCCGTGCGGGAGGTCGGGTTGCAGGTTGACGACCGGTTGGTGTTCCAAGCGGGCAGCACACTGGAAGACGGCACCAAGGCCGCCCTGCAACTGCTCAACGAATCCTCCAACGCCACCGCCATTCAGGCGGTCAACGATCTGGTCGCCGTCGGCTGCGCCGAGACGCTGCTGGCCCAAGGCTTGAAAATCCCCGAGGACATTTCGGTGGCGGGTTTCGGCAATATCATGGTGGCCGAACATTTCCGCGTGCCGCTCACGACCGTCCGCCAGCCCAAGTTCCGGCTGGGCAACGCCGCCGTGGACGCCATGATGCAGCTTTTGCGGGGCCAGCGCCCGGATGTCAAGCGTTTGACCGCCGAATTGCTCGAACGCCAAAGCACCGCCCCGCCCAAGGAGCCAAAGACTTCGTAGCCACCGCCGTCGGACTGGCGTCGCGCCTGTCCCCATAATTGTTTGTTATGTGGTTAGCGTTGTGCACAAAGAAAACCGGGGATTCCGTCCTTTTTCCGCCTCAAAACCGGCTTGGGAGCGGAAATTGTCCCGTCCCAAGGACTGTCCCTCCGGGCGGCTGTCCCCTGTCCGAAAATTGTCCGGCTATGGTCTCACCAAAGCCAAGATCACCTGGCCTTAAAACACCCGCCCGATCAGCCGCCGCCCAACCAGGCCCTTGACGGCGCGATGTCAGAAACGCCATCGGTGTTTCATCCAGATGAAAAATCCGCCAGCGCGTTCGGTAGTGCTGGCCGGGGTTACCGCAACGCCGAGTGGTGCGCGAGTACGGTGGGCAGCCACCCGGTGAAGCCAGGAGCTTCAAATTTCATACAAAAAATCTATCCGTTTTCCCGTTTGGTGTCCATGTATTGGTAAATGGCAAATGACGACATGGAACTGGTGCGGGAGTACGCCATGAGGCGGTCCGAAGCAGCGTTTGAAACGCTGGTATCCCGCCATGTCAATCTCGTCTATTCCACGGCGATTCGGCGCGTGGCCGACCCGCACGTGGCCGAGGACGTCACCCAGGCGGTCTTTATCATTCTCGCACGCAAGGCTGGAGCGCTAGGTACAGACACCGTTCTCCCCAGTTGGCTGCACCGCA
>Ga0326727_10024670_pt1 | contig 11341 bp, 8 predicted proteins | sample MB2enrmetagenome_FD_207643 | JGI IMG/M metagenome (GOLD analysis project Ga0326727, IMG submission 207643) | Lab enriched peat soil microbial communities from McLean, Ithaca, NY, United States - MB29MY | ecosystem: Environmental > Terrestrial > Soil > Wetlands > Peat | place: USA: New York... | reverse complement strand
CAAACGATGGCCGGCCGGCAAGACGCAAACATATTCTGCAGGCGCCAATATCGAGGTTCGGATTCCTTGCTTAGGCGAGGTCTGCACACCCAATCCGAGATCGGCCTGGCCTAAGAAAACACGGTCCTCGATGCCACGCTGATTTTGCGCCTCGACGGTCACTTTGATCTCTGGAAAGGCGTCGTGGAATTCGCCGATCACTTGCGGCAGCACGCCACCGGCCAAGGCCGGGAGGGCCGCGACGCGAATGGTTCCCACCGGATGGGCACGGATCCGTCGTGCCGCTTGGTCCAGAAGGTCGAGGCCGGTGAAGCTTTGGCGGACCGCGTCGAAGAAGGTTTCCGCACGCCGCGTCGGCGCCAGACGACGTCCCCGGCGTTCAAAGAGTGGGAAGCCCACCGCACGCTCGAGATCGGAGATCAGGCGACTGACCGAAGGCTGGCTGATATGCAACATCGTGGCCGCCGCGGTGATCCCACCGCTCAGCATGACGGCTCGAAAGGCCTCGATCTGACGCATTTGCATGGACGCATAGTATTCATGAATAACCTGGGGAATCAATTCGATTTGACCAAACTAGTAGAAAACTAGACCATCACGGGACGGCGTGATGCGGTGGGTCCGTGCTTCGGCATCCGACGGTCAATATCCCGGAAAACCACCAATTGCTGATCATGAGGAGGTTGCATGCCTACGGCGCTTCGCCAGAAATTCCGCGACGAGGCTTCCTTCGAGGATGTCGTCGCTCAGCATCCTGAATTTCCCCGCCTGGTAGCGCTCAAGATCGATGTGCAGCGCCGTGGCGTTCATTACAGCAAGCGGACCTTGGCGGCCGTGGACCCGGCCATCCACCAGATCTACACCTGGGAAGGGATCAATTATCCCCATTCCCTTCTGCTGCGCGATGGAGGCACCATTCTGGTGATCCCGCAACCCGAAGAACGCGACCCCTATGTCGTGGATTTCATTGATGGAAAATTTGTGCTGGTGGACGACGGACAGATCGTAGAGGCAGTTGAAATTTGGCCAAGACCCCAATATTACGACAAGAAAACCAGCTCCGGCCGTCTGATGCGGGACATCGTCTCGGCCCGGCCGCAGCGGCTGGATATTTTTGTCACCAGCTTCTGCCATTTTTTTCATGTCGATGACCTGGGCTGCAAGTTCTGCAGCCTGCCCTATCATCACCGCCAGCTGCGCGCCGAGAATCACCTCCCGACACGGCTGCAGGCGACCGATGTGAAGGAATGTATCGTCGAGGCGCTGAAGGAAGCGGGGCGCTTCGCCAATATCCATATCACCGGCGGATCGGTGGTCAAAGGCGAGGAGGTGCTCGATATGGAGGTCGATTATTACATCGCCTTGCTGCAATCCATCGGCGAGGCTTTCAACGCGCCCAGGTTTCCCAGCCAGCTTCTGGGAACGGCCTTCAACGAACGGCAGTTGACCCGGCTTCGCGAACAAACCGGGGTCGGCAGTTTCACCGCCGACATCGAAGTGCTGAACGAAAGCCTGTTCAATTGGATCTGCCCGGGCAAGGCGCAATGGGTGGGTTACCAGGCATGGAAAGACCGATTGATCCGCGCCGTCGAGATTTTCGGGAGAGGCAATGTCGGCACCGGCATCGTCGGCGGCGTCGAGACGGCGTCACCGCATGGGTTCCGGACGGAATATGACGCCTTGCGCTCGACCTTGGACGAAGCTGAATATCTTGCCCAACATGGAGTGACCACCGTTCATACGGTGTGGGCGCCGCAGAAAGGCTCGCAGTTTTATCATCAGAAAGCGCCGTCTCTCGACTATTTCATTCGCCTCGCCCGCGGTCTGCAGGATCTTCGGGAAAAATACGGCCTTTCGGTCGATTTCGACGATTTCCGCCGTTGCGGCAACCATCCCGATACGGATCTGGCGCGTCTTCAATAGCAATATCGGACAATGAAACGATGACTGTCACGCTCAGCCCTGATGTGATCGCACTTCTCAACGACCCCACGACGACAAAAGTGTTGGCGACGGTGGACGCCGCCGGTGTGCCGCATGCCGTGGTCAAACACTCGCTTCACCTCGGCAATGACGGCAATATTCACTATCTGGAACTGATCGAATCCTCTTCCACCAATCGCAATCTGGTCCGCAGTCTCTGGTTTGACGGCACGGTGGCCATTTCCTTGGTCGGTCGTGACGGGCGCACGGTGCAGATCAAGGGGCGCCCGGTGAAAATTCACGTCACCGGCCCCCTTTTCCTGGAACACTATCGGCAGCTGAGAGCGTCGGATGAGAATGCCGATTTGGCCGGCGTCTGGGTTATCGAGCCCGACAGCGTGATCGACCAGGACTTGGCGACCCGCCGTTCCGCCGAGGCCGCGCGACATCCGCATTTCATCCATCTCGACCGTCTGGCCCGCCGCGACGCGGTGATTTAGACGCGGTAATAGAGTTTGCCGGCCGGACCTTGGTATTCCACCGCCAATCTCTCGCGGATGCGCCGGATCGCGGCGAGTGTAGCGGAGTCGTCGTCTGCGCCTTGGGGAAAGAGGCGATCGTCGGTCAGCCATGACGCGAAGTCGAGGCGCCGGAAGGCGGCCAGAAGATCCGGCTGCATTCCGGCCAGCCAGACGGCGATCCCCGATGCCTGCGCTTGCTTCAGGAAATGTTCGAAATTTTCCAGGCTGACCACGTCGGGATTGCGCACGCGTTTGAGGCGGAGCAGGACGTGACGGATATGTTCCTTTTTCGCTCGGGTCTGGATCTCGGTGAAGACGCGATCAAGCTCGGGCGCGGCGCCGAAAAACAATTCGCCTTCCAGGTCATAGAATAGAAAGCCGACAGTGGGTGGATCGGCGGCCGTTTTTTCCCGGACCACGTCATCGGCATCAATCGTCAGTTCCATCGCTTTCAATTTGGCGGCCCGCGGCACGAACAGCAGGATCGAGAGCGCGACACCGATCAGGATGGCTTGGTCGAGGCCAAAGGCGATGGCTGAAAGTGCGGTGACCACCACCACCCCCGTATCCATGCGGGACGCGCGCAATGTGAAGGCGAGTCGCTTCACATCGATCAATCGGCTGGCGGTGAGCAGCAACAGGGCCGCCAAAGCGGACTTCGGCACATAACGGGCAAGCGGCGCCAGGCCAAGGACGGCAATGGCGACGAAGCTTGCGGTGAGGATGCCGGAGAAACGGGTCGCGGCACCGGCCTGGAAATTGATCGCCGAGCGGGACAGCGATCCCGATCCGGGCAAGCATTGGAAAAAGCCGCCGGCCAGATTGGCGATGCCTTCGGCGAGGCACTGCCGATTGAAATCGAGCTTCTGGCGGGTTTGATTGGCGATGGATTTGGCGATGGCCAATGCTTCCAGCAGGCCCAGAAAGGCGATGGCAAAGGCGTCGGAGGTGAGCTCGACAGCCCAGTGGAGGTTCACCGAAGGGATATGCGCGGTCGGCAGGCTGCTTGGCACCGAGCCAGCGATGCTGATCGCGGTCTTGCCGGTCGGGCTGGGAATTGTCCAGCCGGCGCTATAGGCGACGATGCTGACCAAGACCAAGACCAACAGCATATCGAATTGCGGCAGACGAAACCGGCGCACAAATTTCCGCAAGAGGACCGCGAGGACCAAGGTGGCCCCGGTGATGGACAGTGCCTTGACATTGATCGGGTCACCGCTGGTCAGGGTCATCCACAGGCGATAAAGCACATGCTGTGAGCCGGTGCCTTTGTCTTTCATTCCGAGGGCGTTGCTGATCTGGCCGATCGCCAGCAACAAGGCGGCGGCGCCCATGAAACCCAGGATGACGGATTCGGAAATATAGCGGGTGAGGTCGCCCAGCCGGAACACCGCGATGAAGATCTGGATCGAACCGACCATGGCGCCAAGCAGGAACATGGCCTCGGCGGCTTCGACCCTTTGATCGGGATCGAAGATGGAAAGCGCGCTGAAGACCACCAGCGAGATCGCGCTGGTCGGGCCGTTGATCAAATGGGAAGAGGAGCCGAACAGCGACGCCACGGCGGTCACCAGAATCGCCGAATAGAGGCCGTAGCGCGGATCGACACCGGCCAGCAGGGCATAGGCCATGCCCTGCGGCAGGGAAATGGCGGCGACGGTGAGGCCGGCGATGAGATCGCGCCGAAGCCGCGCGCGGTCGTAACCGATTCGGCCGAAATTGATCGTGCTGCTCAATTTGTGCGACTTCCCATGATGCTGTCGATGATGCCGTTTTCGGCGAAGAATTTATCATTGGCGGCAGCCCAATCCCGTGCGATGGCGGTGATCGGGATCAATGTGATGGCGGGGAAGGCGAGCGCCGCCTTTTCGGCGATCGAGGCCTTGTACGGGCGATAGCCAAGCCGGGCGATGGTTTCCTGAGCAAGGTCGCTGAACAGGAAATTGAGATAGGCTTTTGCCGCATCCTCACTTTGGTCTTTGCTCACTGTGGCATCGACCCAGGCGACATAGGGTTCGGCCAGGATGCTGACCGGCGGATAGACGATCTGCAGTTTTCCTTTGGACTCTGCGACTTCGCGCAATGCCTCGTTTTCCCAAGTCAGATGGATGTCGCCGATCTCCTGCACGGCAAAGGTGATGGCGGCGCCGCGCGCACCTTCATCGAGCTCGTGGACGTGCAGGTAGAGCGAGCGCAAATAGGTGCGGGCATCGTCCTCCGACCCACCGCGTGTGGTGACGGAGGCAAAAGCGGCGAGGGCGGCCAGCTTGCCATTGCCCGACGTGCGAGGATCGGGAGTGACGATCTCAAGCCCCGGGGCGAGGAGATCCGGCCAATCCTTGATGTGATGGGGATTTTCCTGACGGACCACGAATACGATGGTCGAGCTGTAAGGCAAAGAATGATTGGGGAGCCTGTTGACCCAGTCGGCGGCGATCAGGCCGCGTTTGCGCAGCATATCGATGTCGGAATAAAGGCCGAGGGTGACGACATCCGCTTTTTGCGCGCCGCTGATGACCTTTTTGGCTTGCCGCGAGGAGCCCCCGTGCGATTGCACGATCGTCCAATGCTGGCCGGTGGATTTTTCATAAGCGGTGACGAAGAGTGGGTTGAGCGCCTGATAGAGCTCTCGGGTCGGGTCGTAGGAGACATTGACCAATTGATGGGGGCCGTCATCGGGCAGATTTTTGACGGTTATCGCTGTGAACCCGGCGATCACCGCCGCGACGGCGCCCACATTGAGCAAAGTCTGCAAGCGGCTCATTGGGCTCCTTTCAAGGCTGAAGCGCTCTCGGGGCTTAAGGGGCGGTCCAAGCCGATGGTATCATGCTATGTAGAATAATATCAAACAGCCAAAAAAAAGTGTTATAGACGATAGTATTTAACATGCTAAATGAGTTGTATGTAACTCATAGACTGCTACAGTGTCGTGATGTCGCTGTGGGCGTTGTCGACAGGAGGGGCAGCTCTGGAACTTGATAAGGATGGCTTCCGCCATGAGTCCGAAATATATCGTTGGTATTGTTGGGCAACCGAACGAAACATTGGATCTCGAAGAAGGCGTTCTGGGGCCGGACATCCAGTTGATTCGCCTCTCCGGCAATAGCGAGGAGACTCTCGACCCGACGGAACTTGGCCGTTTGGATGCGCTGCTGGCCTGGCGAATCTCCTTGGGCGAGCGGACCGCCTTCCATCTCAAGCGCTGCCGTATCCTCGTTCGATTCAGCGTCGGCTTCGACAATGTCGATGTCGCCGCCTTTGCGCGGGCCGGCATTCTTTTCGCCAACAATCCCGACTATGGCACGGAAGAGGTGGCCGACAGCGCGATGGCTCTGCTGCTGGCGCTGCAGCGGCGGATCCCGGAATATGAGAGCCGAGCCCGTCGGCACACAGCCACGTGGCAGGCCAATATCCTGCCACCGGTGCGCCGTAGCCGGACCTTGACCGTCGGTGTCATTGGCGTGGGCCGCATCGGCACCGCCGTGGTCAATCGGCTGAAACCATTCGGATATCATATCCTCGGCTATGATCCCTACCAACCTTCCGGCCATGAAAAGGCCATCGGTTATTCCCGTGTCCATACCCTGGACGATTTGCTGGGGCAGTCCGACATTGTCACCCTGCATTGTCCGCTGACCCCGGAAACGAGGGGACTCATCGACGCCGCGGCCATCGCGAAACTCAAGCCGCAAGCGATCCTGGTCAATACGGCACGTGGGCCATTGGTTGCCGGTCTCGATGTCATCGAAAACGCCTTGCGTTCGGGACGTCTAGCCGCAGCCGGTCTCGACGTGCTGCCCGACGAACCACCAAAACCCCACCCGCTGCTCGATGCCTGGCGTCGCCGTGAAGACTGGCTTGATGGACGGTTGGTCATCACGCCGCATGTCGCCTTCTACGCCGACGAAGCTTGGATCGAACAACGCAGCAAAGCCTGTGAAACCGTTCGCCTCTGCCTGACCGAGGGACGGTTGCGCAATTTGATCGAGGTGGCGTGACAATGGAGGTCGGCGTTGAGACTTCGTGACCGTGAAAAAGCCATGCTTGATGGCGCTAGCGGAGGCGTGCGGCGTCAAGCGATGGAGCATCTGCTGACGGTCGGTCGTTTTTTCGATGCCGAAGACCTGGTACCTGTCGCGCAGGTCCATCTCATGGCCGACACCGAGGCTTTGGGGTTGTCCGGTGTCGCCTGGCTGGAATCCATTGCCGCCCAACCGGAAACAGAGCGCCGCGTCATCGTCCCCACCATCACCGATCCCCGCGGCACCGATCTGGCCGCTTATCGCCATCTCAAGCAGGACGAGGCTTTCGTGGATCTGGAACGGCGGACCATCGAGGCTTTTCAGGCGCTCGGTATTCTGCTGACCAATACCTGCATCAACTATCAGACGATTTTCCCGCCGGTGTTCGGCGAACATGTGGCGTTCGGGGACACCGGTTCAGGGATATATGCCAACAGCGTGCTCGGGGCGCGCTCCAATTATGAGGGCGGCCCATCCGCCCTCTCCAGCGCCCTGACCGGTTTGGCCCCGCGCTATGGCTTTCATTTGCCGGAATGTCGCCGAGGGTCGACGCTGTTCCATCTGACCGATCGTCCTTCGTCCTTGAGCGATTGGGGGGCGCTTGGCGGTATCGTCGGCCGCCAGATGCGGTCCTATTGGGATGTTCCGGTGATCGATGGTGTCCACGGCAGCCCGACCTCGGACGAGATGAAGCATTTCGGCGCCGCCCTGGCCAGTTTCGGCTCGACCGTTCTGTTCCATATGGTCGGCGTCACGCCGGAGGCCCCCAGTCTCGATACCGTCTTTTCGGGGACGATCCCGGCGGTGCAACCTATCGGCCGGGCCGACATCGACGCCTTCTATCAGTCTTATCGTCCGACTGACGATCAGGTCGACGTCATCGTTTTCGCGGCCCCCCAGCTGTCTTTGACCGAACTGGCCAGTCTCGCCCGCTTGCTCGATGGTAAACGCATTGCGGAGGAGGTGGCGCTGATCGTTTGTACATCACCGGAGATGAAGGCCGGCGCCGACCGACTCGGCCTGACCCGCATTTTGGAGAACGCCGGAGCCCTGCTGCTGGAAGGCGTCTGTTTTTACCAGATGCATGCCCGCGAAATCGGACAGGCCAATCAGTGGCGCCGATTGCTGTCCAATTCCGCCAAGCTGGTCAATATCACCGGCGGCTATGGTTATGAGCCGTCCTTGGCGACCATGGAAAGCTGCGTGCGGTCCGCCATCGCCGGGAGGATCGTCCCATGAGCGAGACCGTTCTGCGCGGACATCCTGGTATCGGACCCTCCGTTTCCGGGATTGCCCTGGTGGCGTCGGATAATTTCAGCGCGCGCTACGATCTCGATCTGACCAAGGGTGTCTTCTCGCGGCCTGGCCATGTCCTGGCAGGCCAAAGCTATGTCGATGTGATCCTGGTCCTCAACGCGGCCAAAGGCGGGGTCGCCACTGCTTGGATGCTGCGGGATATGAAGCAGCGGGGCTTGTGTCCGAAAGCGCTGCTGCTCAATGCCGCCAACCCGATCATGGCCCAGGGTGCGGCCTTCGCCGGTTTAGCTTTGATCGACCGTTTCGAAGTCGACGTGACGCAGTCCATCACCACCGGCGACCGGGTCGATGTCGATCCCGTCAGCGGCACCGTCACCGTTCGTTCGGAATTGGTCCCATGACGTCGGACAAGGAACAACCGATCATGCCTCATCTCCTTCGCCTTGCCTTGTCGGTCCTGTTGATTGCGGGCTTTTTGGCGTCGGCCTTTTCGGCATCGGCGCAAACGCTTCAACTGCGGATCGGCAAGCAGCTTGGTTTGTCCTATTTGCCCCTGATCGTTGCAGAACACGACAAACTGATCGAAAAACATGCCCGCCAACTCGGTTTAGAGGAACCGAAAATCGACTGGGTCCAACTAGGGTCGGCCGCAGCCCTGAACGATGCCATCCTGTCCGGCAGCTGCGACTATGTGGCGGGAGCCAGCACGGTGCTGACAGTGCTGTGGGACAAGACGCGAAAGAATATGGATGTGCGTGGCGTCGTGGCGCTCGGGAACTTCGATTATGCCCTGAACTCCGCCAATCCCGCTGTTCACGGGGTCGCGGATTTTACCGACAAAGATCGTATCGCTGTCAGCGGGGTCAAGCTCTCGGTCCATGCCATTTTGCTTCAGATGGCTGCCGCCAAGGCGTTCGGGGCCGACCAGTGGGATCGGCTAGACCATTTAACCGTTTCCATGTCCCATTCGGACGGAATGGTTGCCTTGATGTCCGGACATTCGGAGATCACCGCTCATTTGACGACGCCACCGTTCCAGGATCTCGAACTTGCCGACAAACGGATCCATCGGGTCTTTGCCGCCAGCGACGTTCTGGGCGATGGAGGGGCTACGATCCTGCTGTTCGCCGCCAATCGCGTCCGGCAGGATTATCCGAAGCTCAATCAAGCCTTGATCGAGGCGGTGCGCGAGGCGGACCAGATCATCAACACCGATCGCCATCGCGCCGCCGAAATTTATCTGGCGGCGGAAAAGCCCTCCCTCGGCCTGGCGCAGGTGGAGGCGCTGTTGAATGATCCAGGGACCCGCTACACCGCGGCACCGCGCAATATTGTGCAATTCGCCCAATTCATGGCCAGGACCGGCACTATCAGGAATCGCCCGGAAACATGGCAGGAGCTTTTCTTTCCTGACTTGGACGTCGCGGAAGGGAGTTGACCCATGACCATTTCGCACAATGTTCAGCCGACTCTGCGGATCGGCCCGGCACTCAACCGTCCGTTGGCAAATTGGCATCCGGAACCCTGGCCGGTGCCTCAGGAACTGGCGGGATCGGCGACGGTGTCGCCGGATGGTCCGGTCGAAGCGGGGTCCTGGCAGTCTTTCGTTTTGGTTTATACCGCCGGTAAGTTCGGGATCGACGATTCGGGATCGCTGAAGATCTGCTTTCGGTTCGCCAGTGATATCACCAAGCCGCAATTTTCCGACCCGATGGCGCCGGGCTATACCACACTCGAAGCGTCAAACGGGGCTGTGCTGGAGGCTCGTTTCGACCACAAGCTGAATGTCCGACCATGGGATCGGACGCTTCACGTGAAGGTGACGAGGGGATTTCTCAAAGCCGGTGACAGGATCACCGTGCGTTTCGGCGATCGCCGCCAGGGCTCTCCCGGCGTTCGCGTTCAGACTTTCTCCGAACCGTTCTTCGAATTCCGGGTGCTGGTCGATCCGATCGCCTGCTATCGCTTCACGCCGGTGCCGGTGTCGCCGACCTTCGCGGTGGAGCCGGGTCCGCGCCGTGATTGGATCGCCATTCTGCCCAGTGCCGCAGTGCCGGACGAGCCTTTCGACCTTCGTCTTCGCAGCGAAGACCATTGGGGCAACCCGACCGGGGCGGGAGTTGCGGAGATCTTCTTACACAGCGACGGCGCGCTTGAGGGGCTTCCTGCTTCGATCCACATCGAGGACGGGCAGATCACCGCGACGGTTCGGGGTTTGGTGGCCCGGGTGCCGGGCGACGTGACCATCGAGGCGAGAAGTCGGCGCGGCCAGCTTCTCGTCAGGACCAACCCGCTGCGCGTCTCCGCGACGGACCTGCGGCCTTTTTGGGCGGACTTTCATGGCCAGAGCGGCGAGACGATCGGGACCAATGCGGCCGATGATTATTTCGCCTTTGCCCGCGACGTCGCCTTCGTTGACATTCTCGGCCATCAGGGCAACGACTTCCAGATCACCGGCGAATTTTGGTCCAAGCTTGACGCGCTCTACGACGCCTTCGACGCACCGGGCCGTTTCGTGACCATGCCGGGCTATGAATGGTCGGGAAACACGCCGCTGGGCGGCGACCGCAACGTCTATTTCCGCACCACCGGACGCCAAATTCGGCGATCCTCGCACGCGCTGGTGCCTGATCATTGGGATATCGACAGCGATTGCCATACCGCCGCCGACCTCTTCGCAGCCCTCAAGCGCGACGGCGAAGACGCGATCACCTTCGCCCATGTCGGCGGACGCTACGCGGATATCGGCGTGGCGCACGATCCTTTGATCGAGACCGCGGTCGAAGTGCATTCCTGCTGGGGAACCTTCGAATGGCTCGTCGCGGACGCGTTCCGGTTGGGGCATCGCGTCGGCATCGTCGCCAACAGCGATGGCCACAAGGGGCGGCCAGGTGCCGAGGGGCCGGGCGCTTCGCTTTTCGGTGCCTATGGCGGACTGACCGCGGTTCTTCTGCCCGAGTTGTCGCGCGCCGCGGTGTTCGAGAGCTTAAGGGCGCGGCGTCATTATGCGACGACCGGGGCGCGGATGCTTCTCGATGTCCGTGCGTCCTTCGCCGTGGATTCCGTTCTGTTCACCAAAGATCCGGTTCTCGGGCCCTCTCCGGTCACGCCCTGCGGTACGGTCGGCATGGGTGCAATCGTCCACTCGACCGCCACGTCGGCCTTGCTTCGGGTCGATGTCACGGGCTGTGCTCCGGTGGAGCGGGTCGAGGTGCGCAACGGTCTCGACACCATCGCGGTTCTGCGTCCCTATGGCGCGGGGGATCTCGGTCGGCGCATTCGGGTGGTGTGGTCGGGTGCCGAATATCGTGGCCGCTTCCGCATGACGCCATGGGATGGCCGTGCCGTCCTCGGCGATAATGCCTTCGAGACCGCCACGGGGATCAATTTTTTCAACAAGGACCGCGTCCTCACGCGCGACGGTGATGCCGAACTCTCCTGGGTTTCGGTCACCACCGGCAATTTCAGCGGTTTCGAGGCCTTGTTGCATGACCATCAATCGGGTGTGCTCCGTGTCGAGACGAAACTGGGATCTGTCTCGGTTGCCGTTGCGGACATCGGGCTTGAACCGAAGACGTTCGATTTTGGAGGGCTTGGCCGGACGCTCCAGATCTACCG
>Ga0326727_10024669_pt1 | contig 11341 bp, 7 predicted proteins | sample MB2enrmetagenome_FD_207643 | JGI IMG/M metagenome (GOLD analysis project Ga0326727, IMG submission 207643) | Lab enriched peat soil microbial communities from McLean, Ithaca, NY, United States - MB29MY | ecosystem: Environmental > Terrestrial > Soil > Wetlands > Peat | place: USA: New York... | reverse complement strand
GACCTGCATCGCGATCTGGAAAAGCCGAATGTCTTCGTTTTCTTCGAAAACTGGGAAAGCAAGGCACTGCTGGATCAGCACCTTGAGTCGAAGCACATCGCCGCCTACCTGGCCCGGGTGGATGGAATGATCGAAAACTGGGATCTCAAGCTGATGAACAAGATCAGCTGAGGATAAGCCCCGGTGCGCGGATGCGCCCGGGGCGGTTGGCGTGTAGCGGACTCAGCGATCTTGCGCGTCCGCGATCCGGCTCAACGTCGCGAGGGCTTCAGGATAGAGGAAATGCTCGATCTGACTCACCAGCGTCTCTCCGAGTGGACCGTAGGCGGCTTTGATGTCCGCCACCCGGCCTTCGATCAGCTGATTGGCCTGCATGCTTGCGCCGACAAGAAAGGGCGCAAGCGCTTCCAGCAACTGATCCATGGTCTTGCGGTCCACTTCATCGCCCACCCCCCGTGCGGAAGGTGTCGGCAGCGCAGCGGAAATTCTCGCCGTCAGTTGCTGCATCTCACTGTTCAACAGCGCCGCCAACTGCTCGATCTGCGGCGGTGCACGTCTTTCTTTGATCGCCGTTTCCAGTTCGGAAGCCATGTTTTGCACCGTGGTCGCCCCCAGGTTGCCCGCACTGCCTTTCAGGGTGTGCGCCAACGCACTGGCTTCGTCTGGCGATCCGGCGGACACGTAATCGAGCAGACGCGCCATATCGTGAACATGGTCATCGACAAACAGCCGCAATAAGCGCAAATACGTGCCCGGATGTCCATTTTGCAATTTGAGGCCCCAGGTGGCATTCAGCCCGGGAATCGTCAGAATCCGGGGAGGAAGCGCCTCGGGCTCGATCTCGGCGGCTGCGTCAATCGCAGCAGAAGGCAACCAATAGGCCAGCTTGGCATACAATTGCGCCGGATCGACCGGCTTGGCGATGAAATCGTTCATGCCGGCCATACGGCACTGCTCGCGATCTTCATCAAAGGCATTGGCCGTCATGGCGAGAATCGGCAGCGTGGCGCAACCGGGCAAGCGCCTGATGACGCGCGTGGCCTCCAGGCCATCCATACCGGGCATTTGCATATCCATCAGAATCAGATCGAAGCCGCACCCGCGAGCCTTGGCCACCGCCTCATGGCCATCGTTGGCGACCTCGACCTTGAGACCGACATCGTTCAGAAGATCGACCGCCACCTCCTGGTTGATCAAATTGTCTTCCGCCAGCAAGATGTGCGCTCCGCTTGGCGCCTGCAGCAGACTCAGCTCCGCCATGGAAGGCGCCTCGGCCAGCGCGGCCAGACTCAGACTGCTTCGGCCCAGCCGTGCGGTAAACCAGAAGGTGCTGCCCTGCCCGGTGACGCTCGTCACCCCGACCTCGCCGCCCATCAGATGCGCCAGCCGCTGGGTGATCGCCAACCCCAAACCGGTTCCGCCATAGCGGCGCGCAGTCGACGCTTCGGCCTGCTCGAACGCGGAGAACAGGCTCTTTATCCGCTCGGACGGAATCCCGATGCCGGAGTCCGCAACCTCAAAACGAACCAGCAAATCCTTGTCGGTGATCTCACTGGCGGACAGCGTGACCCGAATGACACCCTGTTCGGTGAATTTGACGGCATTGGACAAATAATTGAGCAATGCCTGCGCCAGCCGGATCGAATCGCCCGTCAGTACGGAGGGAAGCGTGCCACGCTCGGTGATGATTTCCAGACCCTTTTCACGTACTTTGGGGGCGATCATGGAAATGACATTGTCCAGCATTCGATCCAGGGCAAAATCGGTGATATTCAGGCTCAGTTTGCCGGCTTCGATCTTGGAAAAATCAAGAATGTCATTGATCACCGCCAGCAGGTGCCTGGATGCATCGACAATTTTCTCCAGTTTTTCGCGCTGTGCCGCATCCACGTGTCCGCGCCGCAAAAGGTGCGTCAGGCCGATGATGGCATTCAGCGGAGTGCGGATCTCGTGACTCATATTGGCAACGAAGGCACTTTTGGCCGCGCTGGCTTCTTCCGCCTCGGCCTTGGCCTGCGCCAGCTGTTGCGTCCGCATTTCGATCAACTCTTCGAGATGTCGCCGGTAATGATCGAGCTCTTCGGCCAGACGCTTTTTTTCGGAGATATCCTCCTGCACCGCGACATAATGGCTGATATGACCATCGCATTGGTGAATGGGAATGATGCGCGCCTGATCGGTATACTCGCTGCCATCCTTGCGCCGGTTGATGAACTCTCCTTGCCAGCTGTTGCCGTTTTTCAGTGCGCGCCACAAACTCTGGTAGGCCGCATCCGGGGTTCTGCCGGATTTCAGCAGGCGGGGATGCTGTCCGATGACCTCTTGCCGGTCATAGCCGGTCACGCGCAGGAAAGCATCGTTGACATATTCGATGATGCCGTCCAGGTCGGTGATAATGACACTTTCCGTGCTCTGCTCGACCGCCCGGGCGAGTTTTCGCAACTGTTCGTCGGCTTTTTTTCGTTCGCTGATATCGCGCACGGTGGCCTGCAGCGCAAGCTCGCCATTGGCCTCGATGCGAATGAGCTGAACCTCCGCGGCAAAACACTCTCCATTCATCCGGCGATGCAACCATTCGAACATACAAGCGCCGTCACTGAGCGCACGCGCGATATAACACTCCGACAGGGCCTTGGAGGTTAAACCGTCCGGCTGCATCTCAGGCGATACATCGAGCGGCCCCATCCTGCAAAACGCGTCCAGGCCACTCACGCCAAACAGGTTGAGCGTCGCCTGATTGGCATCGGAATACGTCCACGACGGCGGAGCGAGGATCATGAGCGCATCGCGCGAACTTTCGAATAATCCGCGATATTTCGCTTCGCTCACCGTCAGGGCGGCAGTACGTTCGTTGACCAGATTATCCAGGCTGTCATTGAGGCGATAGAGCTGGGATTGAGTGTTGGCCAGCTCCCGGTTCTGGTTAAGGGTGTTTTCGTAGAGCGACAGCAGCAGATTCATCATCTGCTGGCCATTACCGCCAATGGTATGGCGCTTGCCCGCATAGTAGAACACCTCTTGCCGCCGTTCGTCCGCGCGTTTCCGGATACAGGGTGCTTTCAACAGCGCATGGATGCGGTCCAGCAGGTTGACCTCTTCGAATGGCTTGATAATGTAGGCATCGGCACCGGCATTGATGGCTTCGATAATGTCATCCGGCTCGGACAGGGCGGTCAGAAGGATGACGGGAATATTCCAGAGTTCCGCATCGCATTTGATGGCCTGGCAGAGCTGGTATCCATCCATCAGCGGCATTTTGATGTCGCTCATCATCAGGATAGGGCGGTGGCTGCGCGCACTTTCGAGCCCCTCGACACCGTTTTGCGCATGGCGGACCTTGTAGCCCGATCTGGCCAGTATCCGGCGCAGAATTTCGGCTTCAACCGGGCTATCCTCGACAATGAGGATCTCGGGCACGGACATCAATGTTGAGGTTGGTTCGTTCATTTCGCCCTCCCCCTGGACGCGCTGCCGGTAGCCAGAGAGATCAATGCCGGGGCGATGTTCTCCAGCGGAAGCTCATACTGGACCGCCCCCAGCCCCACGGCGGCTTTGGGCATGCCATACACGACACAACTGGCTTCATCCTGCGAAATCGTGATGCCGCCGGCCCGGGATATCGCCAGCATGCCTTCGGCGCCATCGCGCCCCATCCCCGTCAGCAGGACGCCTACCGCATTGGCGCCATACCGCTGTGCGGCCGATTGCATCGAGACGCTGACCGAAGGGCGATGCCCTTCCACCGGGGGCGCGATCGACAATTCGAAGCATCCTTTGTCGTTCAGTTGCAGATGGGTATCCTCGGGGGCGAAATGGACAATGCCCGGTTGCGGCCGCTCGCCCGGCCTGGCAGCGGCCACCTTGAGACGGCAACAGCCCGCCAGCCACACCATCAGCTCCGCCATGAAGCCTTTACTGATGTGCTGAACACAGAGCACAGGCCACGGAAACGCCGCCGGCAAGGCGGAAAGAACGGTTCGCAATGCAACCGGTCCGCCGGTGGATGCGCCGATGACCAGGATCCTCTGGGCGGAAGTGGGCTTTTGCAGGGTGAATTCAGGCCGGGGTAGTTCACCCGTTTCCTTGCGGCGAAAGACGTGCACGCCGGCAAGAATGCGGATCTTGCTGGCCAGCTCGCGGGCAATCACGTCAGGGTCTGAACGTTCGATATCGCGCGGTTTGGGGAAAACATCGAGCGCGCCGGCCTCCAGCAGCTGAAAAACATTGGGAGAGCCAGGCTCAACCGATACGCTGACAACCAGAATGGGGCACGGCTGGGTGCGCATGATATGGCGGGTCAGCTCCAGCCCGCTCATTTCCGGCATGTGCAGGTCGGTACAGACGACATCCGGGGCGAGCGCTTTCAATAATCCGAGCGCCTCGTGGCCGTTGCTCGCCGTGCCTGCCACTTCGATATCGGGAACCCGCAGCAGCAACCGCTGCAGCAAATGCAGCGCAATGGGCGAATCATCCACCAACAGTACACGGATCATGGCGCTATCAGCCTCTTCAAGGTATCCAGCAAGATGCACTGGTCAAACGAGGGCTTGGGAATATAGGCATTGGCGCCCACCTCGAGTCCGCGCTGTTTATCTTCATCCGTCGCCAGCGTAGTCACCAGAATGACCGGAAGATGCCTGTAACGCGTGTCGGCGCGCAGATGTCCTGTCAGCGTCAGTCCGTCCATATTCGGCATCATGATGTCTGAAACCACACCGGCAAAGCTGTGTTGCGTCAGTGCATGCAAAGCATCCACACCATCCACCGCCGTCACCACCCGGTAACCGGCATCGGTCAGGATGCGTTGCTCCATGGCGCGGATCAGCGCGGAATCTTCCACCAGCAGAATCGAAGGCTTGTCGGCGGCTTGCCGGGAAGCCTGTTCAATCCTCGACAATGACGTACGCGACTTGTGCGCCGAGCGCAGTAAATCGACCGGATTCAACACCGGACAGATATCGCCGCTGCCCAGCATGGCCAGCGCGGAGACATTGCGCACGCGCTGCAGCGGCGGTCCCAGCGGTTTGGGTACGACCTCCTCTTCACTCAGCAGATCGTCGACCAGCATGCCAATGCACTCCCCATCGATTTGCAGCACGATACAGGTCAGGCTGTCGGGAAAAGCCGCTTCCGGCCCCCGTTCAGGCAACTCAAGCAGATCCGACATGAAAACGGCAATGATAGGCTGGCCGTCCAGCAGGATGGCCGGACGCCCGTCCAGAGAAAAAAGGGCTTGTCTGCTCACGCGCCGCGAGGTCAGAACATATTCGACCGGCAAACCGAACAGCCGCTCCGACACGCAGGCGAGCAAGAGCCGCGTGGTCGCACGGCTGATCGGCAACTGAAGATGCACCGATACGCCGCGTCCGGGTGCCGCTTTGAGCCGGATGGCCCCCTTCATGCGTTCGACGTTGATGCGCACGACATCGAGCCCCACGCCACGCCCCGACAGTGCGGTGACATAGGTACTGGTGGTAAATCCCGGCGAAAATATCAACTGCTGAACATGCTCGGCCGACATGGCATCGATCGTCGCCACATCACCGAGTCCGCGTTTGACGGCCTCCCTGCGGATGGCCGCAAGATCGAGTCCGCGACCATCGTCCCGGACCTCAAGCGACACCTGCCCGTTTTCAACGCGCGCGCTTAAACCGATTGTTCCGCAAGCAGGCTTGCCGCTTGCCGTACGCTCCCCGGGCAACTCGATACCGTGATCAATGGCATTGCGGATCAAGTGCATCAGGGGGTCTTTCATTTCTTCCAGAACGCGCTTGTCGACGCAGATCTCTCCGCCCTCTGTCTGCAGATCCACCTCTTTGCCCTGCTGCCGTGCCAGATCGCGGGTCATGCGGGGAAACAGGGAAAAGACCGTCGACAATGGCAGAAGCCGCATGCTGTGCACCTGGTCCTCCAGCTGATTGACACTGAATTCCAGGCGCGCACTGTCTTCGAACAAACCATCGCGGATCTGCTTGAGCAGCGGGGCCGGCGGACCGGACGACTCGCCGCGTCCCCGGCGGCTGCGCCCCTGTAGCGTCCATTGTTCAAGCAATGCATCGATCTGCGCCAGGCGGTGCTGCGCCCTGACTTGGGTGACGGCCAGTTCGCCCACCTGGGTCAACAGCGCATCCAGCTTGTGCGTTTCGACCCGTACGGTCTCGATATGAAACATCTCGCCGGCGGACGCCACCGTCGATTGCACCGACACGACGGCGACCGGCTCCGAGGGCGGCGCTGGCGGTGTGAGCGTCCCGGTCGGCTCAGGCTCGCTTGCCGGAGGCGACAGCGCCTGCTGAACATGCCGCCGCAGTTCGCCCAACATCGTGCTCAGGCGTTCGCTGACAGCCGGCGTGATCGGGGACTCGCCCTTGCGCGCCGCATTGAGGGCACTTTCCAGTTCATGCGCGATGTTCTCGATCCGTCCGAGCCCCAGCATGCGCGCAGCCCCCTTCAGGCTGTGCGACTCACGAAATACGGCTTCGAGCAGCGCCGCATCGGCCGGATTCTTTTCCAGGCGCAGCAGGCCATCGTCGATACTGGCGAGGTGCTCTTCGCTTTCCGCCTTGAACAGGCGGAACAGATCGGGATCCTCAATCATGGCGGATTCATCCATTGAGTCACACGATTGCCCGGAGGTTTTCCGCCGCCTGATTCAGTTTTTCCACGCCAGCCTTGGTCTGGCTGATGCCCGCGGCGGTTTCCTTGGTGCCGGAAGCAATGCTGTTGGTCGCTTCGACCACCTGATTGAATGCCGCAGCCTGCTGCTTGGCATTCAACATCACCTGCTGGGAATTTTCATTCACGCTGGAAGCCATGTCCGACAGCGATTCGAACAGCGAGGCGACCCGGTCTGCCAGCCGGGTGACCTCCGCAACCGTGCGGGTGCCTTCGTCAGTCATGATCACGGTCGAGTGGGTCGCCTTCTGAATATCGTCGACGAGAACCGAGGTTTGCACCGCGGCCTTTTTGCTTTCGTCGGCCAATTTGCGCACTTCACTGGCCACAACCGCAAAACCCTTGCCATGTTCGCCGGCGCGTGCGGCTTCCACTGCGGCATTCAGCGCCAGCATATTGATCTGCGCCGACAGTTCACGCACCAGTTGAGCGATATTTCCGATCTGCCCGGTCTGCTCGCCAAGATGCAAAATCTGCTCCGCCATCGCGCCGATCTGGTTTTTAAGCTCGGCCATCGCGTTCACCGCCAGGCGAATCGCTTCGCCGCCCTGCCCGGTTGCGCTGCCCGACTTTTCAGCCAGCACCGCCGCATTGGATGCCTGCTCGGACGAGCGCTGAGAGGAAACGGCCAACTCTTCGATCGTTGACGACGTTTCATTGGCCGCCGTCGCCTGCTGATTCGCCGTGCGTTCATGCTGTGCGATGGTGGCGGCAATTTCGCTGGCCGCCTCGGATAACTGAGCTGCATTGCTCGTGATATTGCGGCTGATCACCGCGGCCAGCCATAGCCCCAGAGCGACGGACAAGGCCGTTGCGCCCAGCACGCCGTAAACAATGGAGTTGGTGACGAGCGCCATGGCCGAGTCATAGCTGGCCTGCCTTTCATTCACGATTTCAGATTCGCGTTGCCTGAACTGGCTCCACAACGAATCCAGCACGTTCGACTCCTGAATACCGCGACCGCTGCGAAACTGTGCTTCCGCCTGCGCCTGCTTTCCGGCATCGATCAACGAAAGAAAGCCGTCGTCCAGCGCACACAGGTTTTGCCCTGCGGCCAGCAGGTTGCGCAGCGTTTCCTGCTGCTGCGGGTCCTTGACGCGTGCCGTCAGCGGTTCGATCCGGCTTTTGAAGTCTCGCTGGCTATCCAGGTAGGCCTCTCGCGAGGTTGGATTATTAAAAAGCAGCAACCCGCGCGCCGCGCGTTGCATCCTGGTCAGGTTGTAGATCAGATCGCGGGCCTCTCCCAGCGTCTGATTCGAGGCCTGCACCGAAGCCGCCGCCACGGATGCCGCCTGCAGATTGACGAACACGATCGTCATGGCGCCCAGCAAAAGCAACAGCGGGGCAAGGTAGCCCAGCAGAATCAATCGCCGCAGTTTCATTTTCACGAACATGGCATGCTCCCTATCGGTATGGGTCATACACTTTCATTGACGATCCACTCTTCGCGCGCCAACAGTGCTGGCACGTCCAGCACCGTCATGAGTCGGCCCGCGTAGGGCACCGTTCCCAGAATGTCGCTGCCGCCCCGCTCGCACAGCAAGGCGGACGGCGCCTGTAAAGCGTCTTTGCCGAGATAGACAACGTCATCCACGGCATCCACCGCAATGCCAAGGCATTGCGTCTCGCGTCCGACAATCACCGCCTGCTGGTTACCCTTCGCCGCGGAGGTCAGGCTCAGCGCATGGCGCGGATCGATCAGGCAGATCAATTCGCCGCGCAGATTGATGACGCCCAGGATATGAGGCGGACAGCAGGGGACAGGGCACAGATTCGCGATTTCGCAGAACTCCTGGATGTCGGCGAGCGCCAGACCGAAATATTCATCCTGGATCCGCACGACCGCGAATCCGGTGCGCGAGTCGTCCTCCTCCTCGGCCGCGTGTTTCAGCGCAAGGGCACGCTGATGCAACACTGCACGCGTTTCGTCCGTTTCCACCTCTTCCATCGGGCGGCCCATGCATCCAGGCGTATATCCGGCATTCGCCATTTCGACGGAGAATGCCGCCAGTCGGTCCATATCAAGCACCGCAACCAGCCGGTCTCCCGCGCTGACTTCACCGATGACCAGCGGTGTGGCCGCAGCAAGCACGGGCGGCTGTAATGCCGCGCGCGGCATGTCGATCACGTCCAGCACTTCTTCGACGATCAATCCGACCGGCTGACGGTCGGACCATAGAACGACGATCTGGCGGTCACGCCCGCCGGCACACGTCGCATGGCCAAAATAGCGGCCAAGGTCGACCACCGGCATGATCCGGCCGCGCAGGTCGAACAAGCCGACGACCCAGGCCGGTGCGCCGACGGCGGGCTCGAGTTCGGGCAGCCAGATCGTTTCCTGCACCGCGACGGCATCCAGACCGAACAAAATGCCGTCAAGCTTGAAGATCAGGAGCTGCAGGGTGTCCATATTCGAGCGTCTCCCTGAAATTAAAGTCGCGAGGACTTGCTCAGCCACTGCACGATTTCCGCCGCGGTGGTGTCATAAGGTTCGACCGTCTCGTCGCCGGGACGGGCCCTGGCCAGATCGAGTGCGGCAAGCCGGAGCCGCTGCGCCTGTTGCGGACGTTCCGACCGCTCCCAGAGTGCGGCGCGTTCCAGACAGGCCGCGATGTCATCGGGCGCAAGATAAAGCGCCTGGTCCAGGAGACGCGCCGCCCGGTCAAACGCCCCCTTGAGCTGGGCCAGCTGCGCCAGCAGAAAATACGCACCCGGCACCAGCGGGGCGAGGCTCATGGCCTGATTGCACGCCTGCTCCGCCTGGTCGTATTGTCCTGTGTCGGCCAACGACCGTGCCTTCGCCAGCAAACAGGCGGCATCCGGCCGGTCGGTGGGGACGGTCGGGTTCTCCGGCGTCATGATCGGCGGCGGGCGGCAAACGCGTACGGAAAGGGGCGCCTCGGGAAGCGCCCCGGTCATGCGCTGATAGACCACACCTTCGGCAAACAAGCGGTTTCGCAGGCGCTTGACCGGATGTCCGATCAACTCGGTATGTCCGGAAACGAGATAGCCGCCGTCGCGCAAGCTTGCCGCGAGTTTGTCCGCCACCTGCGTGACGATGCGGTCCTGAAAATAGATGAATACGTTCCGGCAAAGAATCAGATCCATATCCCTTAATTCATCATCGGGGAAAGACTGCCTGATCAGATCGGCTTGTTTCAGCGTCACCATTTTCCGAATCGACTCATCCAGCTGCCACTGGGCGCCCTGTTGGGTGAAATACCGCTGTTTGTGCGATGGGGGTATGGAACGGAACGACCACTGCGTATAGCGCGCCGCACGCGCCTTTTCCAGCGCGGACCGATCGATATCCAGTCCGAGGATGAAGATTTTCCATGCATCGCGCTGCGGCAGCAGCATGTCGATCAGCATGGCAAGCGAATACACCTCTTCGCCGCTGGAGCACCCGGCACTGCAAAGCCGCAAGGTTTTGGTCTCGCGCTGAAGGGCAATCAGTTCGGGCAACAGTCGCAATTGCAGCAGCGCAAACTGATCGCGGTCGCGAAAGAAGTAGGTTTCTCCGTTACGGACGGCCTGCCGTTCGTCAGGGCTTGTCACGTCCCGCTCCTTCCCCGGCTTCCTTGTCATCGGATAACCGTCCCTCGGTGTCCGCATTCTCCGAGCCCGGGGCATGACCGTTGTCATCCATCAGTTTGACGAAATGAGAGAGGAAGGCATCCACCATATCGGGCACCGTTCCATGAGGAAGAACATCATCCGGGCGAGCACTTGCAGGGCCGGAGACAGAAGCGGCACTGCGTTTCGCCTCCATCAAGGCATCGAACACCGCTGCCAGCAGCTTGACCGAGATATTTTCCACCTCGCTGGTATCCTGCATGTGGCGCTTCACCTCGGCAATCAGATTGCTATTGCGCTCCTTGAGCAGATCGCGTGCGTGTTTGAGTTCGAGTTGCGTACGGATCCGGGCCAGCACGGCGGAGGGAAAGAACGGCTTGTGAATAAAGTCTTCGACGCCCAGTTCGAAAGCGCGCCCTTCATCTTCGCTGCTGGCATCCAGCCCGGTAACGAAAATCACCGGAATATCCACGGTATCCGGCTGTGTTCGGAGCCGCATCAGCACGTCATAGCCGTCCAGGCCGGGCATGATGACATCGAGCAGGATGAGGTCTGGCTTGCATTTTCCGTTGACGATTTCCAGGGCGCGCTCACCGGAAGGTGCGGCCAGCACATCATAATGAGGATAAAGCAAGCACCCAAGGGAATGCAGATTCCCGGCGTCGTCGTCGACGATAAGAATGGCTCCCCGCTTTGTAATGGCTGCAGACGATGGGGTCATATTTCGTATTGAGTGCGTCTCCCGGGACAATCGCTTCGTGAGACAAATATCATTTAAATGCTATTTAATTTTTCAAATCGCATAAGATATTGATAGATCATCAACACAAAAGAGAATAATGATTTTGATCAAGCAAAGTCGGGCCCGCACTGCGCACAGTGCATTCCGCGACCTTGATGCGAAGCGATAAAATGAGACGTGACCACATCAAAGGAAGGGGGCATTCCATGGAAAACGTTGCCGTGATCGGCGCCAGCACCAACGAAGCGCGCTATTCCAACAAGGCCATGAAGATGCTGGCCGAATATGGGCATAACCCCATCCCGGTGGCACTGGCCAGACAGGAGATTCTGGGCAGAAAAGTCTATG
>Ga0326727_10024668_pt1 | contig 11341 bp, 8 predicted proteins | sample MB2enrmetagenome_FD_207643 | JGI IMG/M metagenome (GOLD analysis project Ga0326727, IMG submission 207643) | Lab enriched peat soil microbial communities from McLean, Ithaca, NY, United States - MB29MY | ecosystem: Environmental > Terrestrial > Soil > Wetlands > Peat | place: USA: New York... | reverse complement strand
GGTACTTGGGGCCGATGCCGCGGCTGATGCCGCCGCTGTGGCAACTGTCGAAGATCGCCGTGAGATGAATCCCCTTGTCCAGCGCGGCATTGAAGATGCGGGTTATCTCGCGGTCGCGGACGTCGAAGCCGCCCTTGTAGGCGTCGGCGGGCACCAGCGTGCTGTCGGCGTGCACGTATTTGCCGTTGACCAGCACGGTGAGCTTGCTGCCCTGGCTGTTGACGCGCAGCGAGCCGTGGCTGGCGTCGTAGAAGACCACCGTGTCGCCCGGCTGGGGCAGATCGACCAGATACTTTTGCAGGGCGGCAAGAATGCCGTCTCGCGAGGTCTGCTCGGCAGGCAGAACCACCACTCCAGGCCGTGGATGCGGCGCGCCGGGATTGGTGAGCAGCACCACCTTGTCCGCCGGAAAACCGAATTTGGGACTGGTGAGCAGGTCGGCCATAGCCTCGGCATCGTTGACCGCCCCGTCCAGATTCTCGAAGGAGCCGAGCTCACAGCGGCCATACGTACAGCCGGCAGGATGCTGAGCTTGAGTTCCTGCGGGCTGGTAGGTATTGATGCCGATCAGCAGAGCGCGCTTAGTCTGCGCCTCGGTCTGCGTCCCGCAAAAAACGCATAACAAAATGACAAGAGCGGCAAAGTACAGCTTCATACGCGCTCCGCAAGGGGAATCTTCAACGAGCGAAACTCTCCCTAGCATGCAATAAGAATGCGCCTGCTGACAAAGGGATGCGAAGTTTCAACTCCGGCATCCCGCCGGGCGGCTGCGATGCGACAATGCAACTCACGCGTCGCCCCAGGCCACCGGCGGCGGGCGTCGCTTCCCGATTGCCGGACCCGGTTCCCAGCCTTTCTTATGCACTTATGTAAATTCGTACCTGCGGAGAAAGTTGCGATAGCATTGCGGGTCAGTGCGGATCAAGATTCAAGCTCGGCAAGATCGGCGGGCAGGTCGATATCGACTTCACCGCCGGGGAAGGGCAGCGCAATCGGCGGGCTGGCTGGCTTCGTCAACAGCGCGCGCGCGCCCTGGTCTCCGCGCAGCGCAAGCAACTCGGCGAAGACGGCGCGGGGAAAGACGGCGGGAATGCCGGCGACGCCCGCGTAGCCCGAGGCCACGATGACCGGTAAGGCTTGCGCGGCGAAGGCCGCAAGCAATGCGCGCAGGTGCGCCGCCGTGAGCCGGGGCTGATCGCAACCCAGAATCAGCGCGCCGGATGCTTGCGGCGCAACGTCCGCAAGCCCGCGCAGCCCGGCGTGGATGGAGGTCGAAATGCCTTGCTGCCAATCGCTGTTGACGACGGCGATCGCGCTTCTCGTCTTGTCCAAGTCGAGGGCCGCGCCGATGCGCTCAGGATCAGCGCCGAGCACCGCGATCACCGGCGCAGCTCCCGCCTCGGCGGCCAGCCGGATGGCGCGCGCGATCAGAGTTTCGCCACCTAGCATGAGCAGTTGTTTGGGCTGCCCCAGGCGGCGGCTGGCTCCGGCGGCAAGTACGATGGCGGCGACAGGCATCGGCACCAGTGTAACGGGAAGCGCGGACCCCTGCCGCCTGAGCGAGAATGGATGGATGACCGATGTCGAGCGCATCCTGCCGCTATGGCGCGAACTGGAAGCCGCCGGGGCGGATTACGTTTTGGCCACGGTGGTCGCGGTCGAGGGTTCCAGCTACCGCAGGCCGGGCGCTCTGATGCTGCTGGCGCCGGACGGCCGCCGCGCGGGTACTGTGAGCGGCGGATGCCTGGAGGCGCAGGTGGCCAGCCGCGCCTGGTGGCTCACTGCCAAAGGTCCGTGCGTGCAGCGTTATTCCACCGCCGAAGAGGACGGCGACCGGCCCTTCGGCTCGGGCTGCGGCGGGGTGGTCTCTCTGCTCCTTGAACGCAGCCCAACCGCAGGCCCGCTGCTGGCCGCGCTCGAACAGGCATTCGACCAGCGCGCGCCGCTGGCGGTGGCGACGGTTCTGGAAGGCGTGGAGATCGGCCGGCGCGTGTTCGCCGGCCTGGAGCGCGGTCCTTCTGACGCTATTCAGACCGCCGCCGATCTGATTCAAGAACTTGCGGAACGGTCGCTGGCAAGCCGCAAATCGATGGAAACGATAATTCCAGCCGGCGGAATCGATGCCCGCGTGTGGGTCGACTTCCGCCCCGCCCGGCCCGGCTTGTGGATCTTCGGCGCGGGCGACGACGCGCAGCCGTTGCTCCGAATGGCGAAAGAACTGGGCTGGTTTGTCGCCGTTGCCGACGGCCGATCGCACCTGGCCACGCACGAGCGCTTCCCGCTGGCCGATGAGGTGCGCGTGCTGGCGACCGGCGAGTTGCCCGCTGTCCAACTTACCGGCCAGCCTGCGGCCCGATCTGGCAGCCCGGCATCCGACGCGGCGTCGCCGCTCGGCAATCTTCTTCCGCAGGACGCCGCCGTGGTGATGAGCCACAGCTTCGAGCAGGATGCGCGGATTCTTGCCGCGCTGCTGGCCCTCGACTCACCGCCCGCCTACATCGGCGTGCTCGGCCCGCGGCGCCGCACCCGGGAACTGCTGGCCGAAGTCGCCCGCCTGCTAGGTCTGCCCGCCGATCCCGCGTCCGCAACCGCTGTCCAGGTGGAGCGCTGGCTGGGGCAACTCCACTCGCCCATGGGCCTCGACCTGGGCGCGGAATCCCCCGAAACCATCGCCTTCTCCGTGCTTGCTGAGATCCAAAAGTGCCTCGCCGGAGCCACCGCGCTGCCGCTGCACGTGGTGCGCGGCGGTGTGCCGGCCTCTTCCGCCTAGCTTCAAGTCCAACTGAACCCGCTTCGCTGCAGCGGCAGAGTGCTGATGCGCTTGCCGGCGGCGGCGAAGATGGCGTTGGTTACTGCGGGGAGGATGGGCGGCAGGGTAGGCTCGCCGAGGCCGGTGGGGGAGTAATCCGTCTTGCGCGCACGAGAATCCGCTATCACGATTATGCGAAATTATGTATACTATGACTGTGGATAGACCTGCAAGGCCCATCGAATTTCGAGGCAGCGCTTTGGAGGATCTGGCCCGATTTCCGGCGGCGGCGCGGAGAAAAGCGGGTTTTCAACTGTTTCAGGTGCAGCAAGGCGACGATCCCGATGATTGGAAGCCAATGGCCGAGGTCGGCCCCGGGGTGAAGGAGATCAGGATTCGCGAGAAAGATGGAGCGTATCGCGTGTTCTATGTTGCTTCGCTCGCGAAGGCCGTCTATGTCCTGCATTGCATTCAGAAGAAGACGCGGAAGACGAGCGCCGGGGACAAAGAACTGGCAGAGCGGCGCTACAAAGAATTGGTACGGGAGATTGGAAAATGACGAAGACCAAGGTCTACGAAAGCGTATGGGATGCGATTGAACCCGATCCGGTGCTGGCGGAGAACCTGAAGCTCCGCTCTTCGCTCATGTCAGCCCTCATCAGCCACATCAAGAGCGAAGGCTTGACCCAGGCACAAGCTGCCAAGGTTTTCGGCGTCACCCAGCCGCGCATCTCCAATCTCATTCACGGCAGAATTGATGCCTTCGCGCTGGATATGCTGGTCAAGATGGCTACCGCCGTCGGCCTTCGTGTCACCCTGAGAGTCGAAAAGGCCGCGTGACCGGGTGCCCCAGCGCCTTGCCAGTGGCTTGTGCGCGGCGCAGACGCGGTCCCAGGCAGGCGCAAACCCGTCACGCCCAACTGAACCCGCTTCGCTGTAGCGGCAGGGTGCGGATGCGCTTGCCGGTGGCGGCGAAGATGGCGTTGGTTACGGCGGGCAGGATGGGCGGCAGGGTGGGTTCGCCGAGGCCGGTGGGCGAGTAATCCGTCTTGCGCCAGAAGACCTCGATGGGCGGAATCTGCCTCATGCGCATGAGCGGATGGTTGTGAAAGTTGCTCTGGCCCACACGCCCTTCCGTCAGCGTGATCTCCTGCGCCATTTCGCCGAGGCCATCGATGACACCGCCGAAGCCCATGCTCTCGGCCGCGCGGGGATTGATAATCTGGCTGCCGACATCACCGGCGGCCCAGACGTGGTTCACGGTGACCTTGTTGTTCTTGTCCACGCTGACGTCGGCGACCTCGGCAAAGTAGCCCAGATGGCAGAACCAGGCGGCGATGCCCATCCCGCGGCCAGGCTGCTTGCCGCGGTGAGCCCAGCCCGACTTTTCCGCTACCAGTTCAAGGACGCCCTTGAACCGCTCCGGGATGAGAACAGACGGTCCCGTCGGCTCGTGGTCCCCCACGGCGTCGCGCTGGCTCGCGGACCAGGGCGATCTCGTGTTGCCGAGCAGTTCCAGCTGGAACTCGAGCGGATCGCGTCCGGCGGCAGCTGCCAACTCGTCGAGGAAGGACTGCGCCACCCAGCAGTAGGCGTTGTCACCCGGAGCGCGAAGGGCTCCCGTGCGCAGCATGAGCGGCTGCGCGGAGGTGTAGAGCGCGTAAGCCGGCGGAAAACCGGCAGGATACGAATCCGCTCCGATACCGCCGCCGGAGGTGGAGTGCTTCTCATCGCCAAAAGTGACCAGATGATGACGCCAGGCGGTGAGCTTGCCCTGCGCATCGAGGCCGCCTTTCAGGCCAACGGTTCCGCCAGGGCGAAAGGGGTCGTGAGCGACGTCGTCTTCACGGGACCAGAGCAGCTTGACCGGCGCATCGATGCGCTTCGCGATCCATGCGGCCTCGACCAGGTAGTCGTTCTGGAGCCGGCGGCCAAAGCTGCCTCCCGAGCGCACCATGTGGGTGGTGATGTCGCTCTCCTGGATGCCAAGCGTTGTGGCTACCAATCCGCGGCCGTTGACCGGCAGGGTGCTGGTGGACCACATTTCGAGCTTGCCGTCCTTCCAGCGGGCAGTGGCGCCTTGCGGCTCCATGGTGACGTGGGCGATGAACGGATAGCGATAGGTGGCCTCGACTAGCTTGGCCGATGACTTAAGCGCGGTGTCCACGTCGCCATACTTGCGCACGGTGGTTGCGGGCGGGGCCTCGAGCAGCTCTTCAGCGCGCTTATTGAAGCCTTCGGTGCTTTGCGCGGCGGCGGGGCCCAGGTCCCAATCCACCTGGAGCTGCTTGCGCGCCTGCTGCGCCTGCCACCAGGTTTCCGCGACGATGGCGACGCCAGGCTCCATTCCAGGCTCCCACGGGGTGAAGGCCGCGGGCGTGATGGCGCCATCGATGACAAAAACATGGCGCACGCCCGGCAACGCTTTGATCTGATCGATGTTGGCATTCTTGACCTTGCCCGCGAATACCGGAGCCTTTTCGATGGCCGCGTACAACATTCCCGGCACCTCGACATCGATGCCGAAGAGCGGCTTGCCGGTGACGATGGCGTGGGTGTCAACGCCGGGCTGCGAGTGGCCGATGATGCGGTAATCCTTGGGGTCCTTGAGCTGGACGCTGCTGAGCGCGGGCGCGGTCAGCCCGGCGGCTTTGGAGGCGAGTTCTCCATAACTTGCGGAGCGCCCCGAGGCGGCGTGAAGCACACGGCCCGATTGCGTTGTGCATTCAGCCGCGGGCACGCCCCACATTTGCGCGGCGGCGGCGATGAGCAACTGTCGGCCGGCCGCACCCACGCGGCGCATCGGCTCCCAGCCCTGCGGTGTGTTGGCGGAGCCGCCGGAGAACTGCGGGCCGTATTTCTTCTCGTTCAGCTCGGCCTGCTGCACGCGGACGTCCTCCCAGTCCACGTCGAGCTCCTCGGCGATGAGCATGGGCAGCATGTTGCGCATGCCCTGGCCGGACTCCGAGGCGCGCGCCATGATGGTTACTACGCCATCCGGCGCGATGTGGATGAAGGCCTGAGGCGTAAGATCGGGCGGCGCGCCTTGTCCCTGGGCCGCGGCGAGCGGCGAGAGATAAAGATCGAGCGCCAGGCCGCCACCGGCGAGGGCGCTCAACTGAAGAAACGATCTGCGATCGATGCGCACGGTTCGAGCCTCCCTTCTATTTGTTGGCGACTGCGCCGGCGGCCTCATGAATGGCCTGGCGGATGCGGGGATAAGTACCGCAGCGGCAGAGGTTGCCGCTCATGGCCGCGTCGATCTCGGCGTCGGTGGGATGTGGCGTGCGCGCCAGGAGGGCGGCCGCGGTCATGATCTGGCCGGCCTGGCAGTAACCGCACTGGGGCACGTCGAGGGATTCCCAGGCCGCCTGCACCGGATGGAGGCCGTCGGGCGAGAGGCCTTCGATAGTGGTGATGGCCTGGCCCGCCACGGCTCCGACCTGCGTCATGCAGGAGCGGACAGCGTGCCCATCCACGAGCACCGTGCAGGCGCCGCAGACGCCCATTCCGCAACCGTACTTGGCGCCCTTGAGGTTCAGTATGTCGCGCAGTACCCACAGGAGCGGCGTGTCCGGCGGCACGTCAACCGTCGCGACCGCATCGTTGACCTTCAGTTTCAGGGACATTTGTTGACTCCACAAACCATGCAGGGGAAAAGCAATGATTGCGAAGAAGAGGCCGAGATTGAAGTCTACAGCATTTGTGCTGCGGATTTCCAGTCAGATCAAGCCCAGGCTGCCGCGCCGCCGGTCTGGACGCGCAGTCCCTCGCCGGCAATGCGGTAAGGCACGAACGCCCCGTGCCCGGAAGGCTCCTGCGAGAGCGCGGCGCGCAAGGCCGCGGCTGCTTCGGCGTCGCGGGCCACCATCATGAGAAAGCCTCCTCCGCCTGCGCCCGCCAGCTTGGCTCCGTGGATGTAGGGGAGAGCGCGGTCGAGAATCGCATTGATGGGCGCATTGGTGGTGTGGGGATCGAGCACCTGATTCAACTGCCAGTGCCGGTCGAGCAGCTCACCCAGGTGCTTCCAGTCGCCCTCGGAGATGGCGTAGGACATCTCGACGGCCAGCGTCTTGATGCTGTGCAGCACCTGGATGGTGGCTGTTTCGCGCGCCAGATAACGCGAAACCACTTGGCGCAGAAGATCCTCGGCCACGCGCTGAATGCCGGTGTTGTAGAGCACCAGATGCCGGCAGAACTCCGTTTGCCGCTCGCTGGTCCAGACCAGCGGCTGCACGCGAATCCGCTGCCGCAAGCCGGGCCCTGTGATCAGCAATTTGCCGCCGGGAAAAATGCCGCCCGCCTGGTCCTGCCAGCCGCCGCCGGTGGTCATGCGCTGTTCGAGCTGCATTACGGCCTGCGAGAGAGAATGATCGTCCAGCTCCCGGCCCGACATCACAGCCAATGCGCGAATCACTGTTGCGGCCAAAATGCTGCTGGTACCCAGGCCGGAGCCGATCGGCAACCGCACCTGGCAGCGGATGTCGAGGCCGCCGCCCAGTTGAGCCAGAGTCTCAGCGAGCGGCTGACCCGGCACCGGAAGCCCATGCAGCCGCAGCGCCGTGCGGGGAATGGAGAATACGCTTCCCGGCCCGCACGGCTCCAGCAGTTCTTCAGCGCTGCGATACTCGGCGATTGCGCCGTGACCATCCGCTTGGCAGCGGATCACGGGCTCGCCGATGCGCTGGATCTCCGTTTCGATGGGATACTCCCCGTCGATTTCCAGCGCGCAGTTGAGCACGGTGCCGCCCCAGTCGAAGCAGAACGGTGGTGTGTCGGACCAGCCGCCGCCCAGATCGATACGCGGCGGCGCGGAGACGTGAACGCGGTCGAAGCGCCAGCGGGACGGCGTCTGCTCGACCTCGCCGGCAGTCCCTTCGCGCACCGCATCCTGGATACAGGTGAAGGCCTCGGCCTCCGCCAGCCCAGCCTCGCGCTCGAATCCCGCGCGCTCCAGCAAGCGCGCCGCCTGCATCAGGTGGCTGGCCGCGTGCGTCAGGTCGTCCGGGCTGCCCTGGCGCAACTCTTCCGCGTGCGTGCGCAGCGCGCGTCCAGCCGCGGCGGCCGGCGCCAGACCGGGCAGGTTGGCCAGCAGCGGCCGCAAGTCGGTGCCCGACTCAGCCAATTCGACGACCGTCTCCTGCCAGATGCCCTGCAAGCGGCGGTTGCGGGCTTCGGCCAGGGCCTTGCCGTCGGCGCAGGCTGCGCTCCCGGCCAGCGACAACCGATGTGAGGCGCGCCAGCTCTCCGGCCCGTACTGGCTTGCGTACCCCATCATCCAGCGGGCGCAGGCCCAGGCCTCGTCCGGCGTAGTCACGGGAAACAGCACAGCGTTCCACAGCGTTGGTTCTTCACCCGCGGCCCAAACCTCTACGCCGCTCAGCCCCAGCCGTTCCATGGTTTCCACAATCGGCCGGTTGAACCACGTGGCGGTTTCGATCGTCTGCTTGGGATCGTCCTCGACCCCATACACGCGGATCACCCAGCCGTTGCCACAGGCCGCTTCCACCGGCAACTGGTGAACCACGGTGTCTTCCGGAACTTCCATGGGGCCGGTCAACCCGGTGAGTCCATGCAGGATGGCGCCGCGGCTGGCCGAGACCGGGCCGCTCAGATCGCATTCCAGGATCACAGCTTCATGTCCGGCCTGGCTGCCGCCGCCAATCACACTGTCGAGGACTCCGCCCGATCCCGCCGCCAGCGACCGGAACGAGCGCGTCGTCCCGGCATGGAGAAATTCGCCCTCGACCACCGCGCAGTGGAACTCCGGCGGCCGTTCGGGTGCGCGCAGAATTCTCTCCAGCTCCCGCCAGAACAGCCCCGCATCGCTCTCGGGCTTCCACTCCCCCGTCAGCCCGCGGGTGATCTGATCGTAGAGATCGACCGCCGGCAGTGTCTTAAACCCCGCCAGTTCGGTGAGCGCCGCCGTAAGATCGGGGTCAAAGCGCAGCAATCCGACATCGACGGCGACGCGCCCGTCCTCCAGCAATCCGCCCGCGGCTTTTATCTCCGCTGGCGTTGGCTTTTGCAGAAACGTATAGACCTGGTCCCTGGCCCCGACCACGTAGACGCCGTGATGGCCGCCCGTTTCCACATCCAGCCGCATGGCGACGCCGGTCACGCCCGGCCGGTCCCACGCCACCTGGCCGGCATCGAAGCGCACCACCACGTCGCCTGAAGCTACCAGCAGCCCGTTGGAGATCCTCTCCGCCCAGGCCGCCGAGAGCGCCAGGGTTTCGTCGAAGACCGTGGTGGTTCCGCGCGGCTGCGTGCGTGACGGCAGCACGCCAAACAGCTTGCCGCCCGGCGAATACTGCGGCAGCCGGCGCGAGTCGCCGCCGGAGTGAATCAGCAGCGCGCGATGCCGGCACCACCACTCGCGGCCCTTGCCCAGAACCCCCAGCGCGTTGATCGTCGCTCCGCCGCTGCCCACCCTGCGGTCGTCCGGATCGGGGATGACCAGAAACTCCGTCTCTTCGGGGAGCATCGCGGACAGTCTCCGGCGCTCGATCTCATCGCGGTACAACCTCGCCTGCCGCGCCGATGAGGCCGTGACCATCACCACGTCCCAATTCTTCACAGTGCTTCTCCGCGCCGAGAGGGCATGAGGGCCCATTCAGGTACGGACCCAATATATCCCAGCCGCCTCCACTCACGATCTCCCCGGCATCTGCTCCAGAGTCTGAGGCCCGGGCTCAAGAGGTAACCAGCGCCATTATTGGAATGGCCGCTTTGTTCCTTCGTAGGCCTCCCGGATTGCACACCGCTTGGGCTTCTTCCAAGAATCCATTGAGACTGCAAAAAGTGTCGGTACGCGGACACAATCAATGGCCCAAAGGCAATTCTGCGAGAGGCTCGCTTTCAAGAACAATTATTGAGCGGAAGCCGGCTTTGGCCGTCTGTGTGGATAGAAGAGAGCCGCGGCGCCGCCCGGGGATGCGGCCCGGCGAACTTCCAATCGACGAAGGGGAGAGACAGGAGATGAGACTGAATACGGACGAAAGTGGAAAGCGGAGAAGGAACGCCATCCGGGTGTTCGCTGGAATTGCACTGGCACTGATGTTCTTTGCGCCATGCGCGGGCGCGCAAACACAGTCCACGGACTGCAAGGCCGCCGAACCGAAACCCGTCCCGGAAACCTATCAGACCTTTTATCTCACGAACGTGGCTCAGGTTAGCGATCTTGTCGATATTCAGACCGACCTTCGCAATATGCTCTCGCCCAAGGCCAGGGTGTATTCCATGCAGTCGCAGAATGCCCTCTCCCTGCGCGGCACTCCCGACGACATGCAGCTTGCGCAGAAGATGATCTCGGAGCTCGACCGGCCAAAGAAGACCTACCGTCTCACCTACACGATCACGGAAACGGAGAGCGGCAAGCGCGTGGGAATGCAGAGCTTCCTTCTCATCGTGGGCCTGGGGCAAAAGACGGACTTCAAACAGGGCAGCCGGGTTCCGATTGTCACCGGGGTTGCCGACGCAACGGCCTCGGCACAAAGTTCCCAGGTGCAATATGTCGATGTGGGACTGAGTATCGCGGCGTCCCTGGATGGGAGCGCGGACAGCTTGAAATTGCATACGAAGGTCGAGCAAACGAGTCTGGCGGAGGAGAAGTCCGCCGTGGGCGCGCAAGATCCGGTAATGCGCCAAAGCGTGCTGGATGGAACCTCGACGTTGTTGCCCGGCAAGCCGCTTCTTCTGGGATCGTTCGACCTGCCGGGCGGCACGCGGAAGCAGGAGGTCGAGGTGGTTGCGGAACTTGTCCGGTAGGCAGCGACAGGATCGCGGGCGTAATGGAGACAGCAAGGACACAGAGCGATGTGGAATCGCTCCGTCCTTCGGCGCCTTGGGCAGGGGTGGCGCCTCAGTTTGATTCTCGTTCTTGAGGGGAGCTTGTCGATGGTCTGGCCGGGTGCCCCAGGTCTCGCCTTTGAGCCCTGCGAAAGGGCAGATCTCAACCGGCACAGACCCTATCCTCGCCGTACGCGCACGGCCCCAGCCAACTCCTCCAGCAGCGTGTGGGTCTCCGCCCAGTCCATGCAGGCATCGGTGATGCTCTGGCCATAGACCAGCGGCTGGCCCGGAACCAGCTTCTGCGCGCCGGCTACCAGATTGCTCTCCATCATCACGCCGATGATCTTCCTGTCGCCCGCAGCGATCTGGCGGGAGACTTCGTGGCAGGCGATCGCCTGGCGGCGGTAGTCCTTGCCGCTGTTGGCGTGGCTGAAGTCGATCATGATGCGCGGCGGAACGCCGGCTTCCTGCATCCGCGCGGCGGTCTGGGCCACGCTTTCGGCCGTGTAGTTCACCATCCCTCGGCCGCCGCGCAGGATGATGTGGCAATCCGGATTGCCGGTGGTGACGAAGATGGCCGATTGCCCATGCTTGGTGTGTCCCAGAAAGGTGTGGGAGTGAGCGGCGGACTGGACCGCGTCGATGGCCACTTGCACGTCGCCGGAGGTGGCGTTCTTGAAGCCCACCGGGCAGGACACGCCGGAGACCAGTTCGCGGTGAACCTGGCTCTCGGTGGTTCGCGCTCCGATGGCGCCCCAGCTGACCAGGCCGGCGATGTACTGGGGCGAGATCATGTCC
>Ga0326727_10024667_pt1 | contig 11341 bp, 9 predicted proteins | sample MB2enrmetagenome_FD_207643 | JGI IMG/M metagenome (GOLD analysis project Ga0326727, IMG submission 207643) | Lab enriched peat soil microbial communities from McLean, Ithaca, NY, United States - MB29MY | ecosystem: Environmental > Terrestrial > Soil > Wetlands > Peat | place: USA: New York... | reverse complement strand
CGTGAAATCCGGGTTAAACTACTTACCAAGTTGACTATTTAGGTCGTAACTAGAAACACCCAAGCTTAGGTGGCGAATGTCCTTCGACATTGTCGTAGTTGACGACCATCGGGTAGTTCGGGACGGGATCCGCGCCATTCTCACCCGCGATCCGGAGTTCCGCGTGGTCGGAGAAGCCGATGACGGCGCGGAAGCGCTACGTGTGTGCCAGGAGACCAATCCCGCGCTGGTGCTGATGGATATCAGCCTGCCCGGCGTTAATGGCATCGAAGCTACCGTCCAATTGGTGCGGCATTTCCCCAATACCAAGGTCGTTATCCTCTCGATGTACGACGACGAGCGTTCGGTGATGGGCGCCATCCGCGCCGGCGCGCGGGGATTTGTGCTGAAACAGGCGTCGTTTGGCGAGGTTTTGAACGCGCTCCGGGTGGTGGCGCGGGGTGGAACCTACCTGAGTTCAAGCATTTCCGGGCGATTGGTGGAGCGTTTGCAGCGCGGCAGCCTGGATGCCGCCGAGAAGGGTCCGTTGGACTCGCTTTCGCCCCGCGAGTTGCAGGTGCTCCGGCTGGTGGCGGAAGGCAAGAGCAGTAAGGAAGTCGCTACCATTCTGAAGCTGGAGCACAGCACCATCCGCAGTTACCGTAAGACCATGATGAAGAAGCTGGGTGTGAGTAATCTGGCGGGGCTGATTCAGGTAGCCGTGGCCGCCGGGATCACCACGGCTCCCGGAACCGCCAAGCCTTCCACTTAGGCGTGGACGCCGCGGATTGACACCTCGCCTTTCCATCTCCACCGCCGCGAAACCGGTGACTTAAGGGCACTTAGGACATTCGTACGGGCGGAAGCAAGGAATCGATAAGTCCCCTAAGCGAATTCTTCCATAGCTATGCGTTCGCTTACTAATACCTACCCGCCTTTGGGGTGACCCTTTCACCACACTTTGAGGGTTAGTTACCCACAGAAAGGCCAAGCACTGGGGACCGAGGACTTGGCCACCGGCGGGGGAAGCCGTGAAATGCCCGCCAAGGCGTCTGGCGGCGCGTCCATACGCCGGAAAGGGTCGCACGAGGTGCTATGATGCGGTGTTCCAGCCAGACGCAGGCGGCCCTCCTACATGCCCGAGAATGACCTGAAATCCACCACGCCGTTCGACGCTTCGCCCTTCCTTCCGGTTCTGCTGCTGCTGTTCGCCGCCAGCGGCTGTTCGGCGCTGATTTACGAGATCGTCTGGTACCAGTTGCTGCAACTGGCGATCGGCTCGACCGCCGTTTCGCTGGGGGTTCTGCTGGCCACGTTCATGGGCGGCCTGTGCGCGGGCAGTCTGGCCTTGCCGCGGATACTGGCCAAAAGATGGCAGCACCCGCTGCTGGTGTACGCCTTCATCGAAGCCGGCATCGGGGCCTGCGGCATCCTGGTGCTGTTCGGCATGCCCCTGATAGATGGCATCTACAGCGCGGCGGTGGGGCACGGAATGCCGGCCATCCTGCTGCGCGCGGTGGTGTGCGCCGTGTGCCTGATGCCGCCCACGCTGTTGATGGGCGCGTCGCTCCCGGCCATCGCGCGCTGGATCGAGACCTCGCCGCGGGGGGTCGCGTGGCTGGGGCTATTGTACGGCGCCAACACGGCGGGCGCGGTCGCCGGCTGCCTGCTGGCGGGATTCTACCTGCTGCGGGTATTCGATATGGCAACCGCCACGCTGGTGGCCGCCGCCATCAACGGGCTGGTGGCGCTGGGGAGCTGGTATCTGTCGCGGACCACCCCGCGGCGCGCGCCCGCCGCTGAGCCCGGCGATTCCGCGGCTCCCGCAGTCGCGGAACGGTGGCGCTTCGAAGCCGTGTACGCGATTATCGCGCTGTCGGGAGCCACCGCCTTGGGCGCGGAGGTTGTGTGGACGCGCCTGCTCGGCCTGCTGTTTGGCGCCACAGTCTACACTTTCTCCATAATCTTGGCGATCTTTCTGGCGGGGATCGGCCTGGGCAGCGGCGCGGGGTCGATGCTTTCCCGTTCCACCCGTCCGCGCACCGCGCTGGGCGTCTGCCAGTTTCTGCTGGCCGGGGCGATTGCCTGGACGGCCTTCACCCTGTCGCGTTCCCTGCCCTACTGGCCCATCAACCCGCTGCTGGCCGGAAACCCGTGGATCGTGTTCCAGGTGGATATGGCGCGGGCCATCTGGACCATTCTCCCCGCCACGCTGTGCTGGGGCGCCAGCTTCCCGCTGGCGTTAGCGGCGGTGGCCGGCCGCCGGCGCGACCCCGACCGGCTGGTGGGCGGCGTCTATGCCGCCAATACGTTTGGCGCGATTCTGGGAGCGCTGGCCTTCAGCACGATGCTGATCCCGTGGGTGGGAACACAGCAATGCCAGCGGGCGCTCATGCTGCTGGCGGCCCTGAGCGCCCTGTTGGCGCTCGGTCCGGTGGTCTGGCGGGCGAAGAGCCGGCCGGGCGTGCTGGCGGGGCTGGCGGCGCTGGCAGCCTCCCTGGGCGCGCTGGGTTGCCTGGCGGCGGGAATCGCCCCCGTGCCCGGAAACCTGATCGCGTATGGCCGCCGCATGATCACCTCGGCGTCCGGCTCCGAATTGCTGTACGTGGGCGAAGGCATGAACGCCTCCATCGCCATCAGCCGCTGGAACGACGGCGCCGTCCAGTTCCACGTCAGCGGCAAGGTGGAAGCTTCCACCGAGCCCTACGACATGCGGCTGCAGCGCATGTTGGGCCACATTCCGGCGCTGGTTCACGCGCGGCCGCAATCCGTGCTGATCGTGGGGTTCGGCGCGGGAGTGACCGCGGGGACGTTCGTGCTGCATCCGGACATCCGGCGAATCGTGGTCTGCGAAATGGAGCCGATCGTCCCTCCCGCCGCCGCGCGGTTCTTCGCCCGCGAAAACTACGGCGTGATGAACGACCCGCGCACGCGGATCTACTACGACGACGCGCGCCACTTCGCGCTCACCACGCGCGAGAAATTCGACATCGTCACCAGCGATCCGATTCACCCCTGGGTGAAGGGCAGCGCCACGCTGTATTCGCGGGAGTATTTCGAGCTCGTCCGGAAGCGCCTCAATCCGGGCGGGGTGGTGACCCAGTGGGTCCCGTTGTACGAGAGCGACGCGGAGGTGGTGAAGAGCGAAATCGCCACTTTCTTCGAAGTGTTTCCCGAGGGATCGATCTGGGCCAACGAGATCGGCGGAGGCGGATACGACGTGTTGCTGCTGGGCCAGGAGCGTCCCGGGCCAATCGACGTGGACGCCATCGAGGCGCGGCTGGAGAGGCCCGAATACGCCCGCGCCGCCGAATCGCTACGCGAGGTCGGGTTGGGCACGGCCGTGGAACTATTTTCCACCTATGCCGGACAGGACCGCGACCTGAAGCCTTGGCTGGTGGGTGCCGAGATCAACCACGACGGCAACCTGAGGCTGCAGTACATGGCGGGCCTGGCCGTGAACTCCAACGCCGAGCAGGCCATTTACGACGAGATTCTGACGTATCGCCAGTTCCCGTCCAATCTGCTCACCGGCTCCGGGCGCACCCTCGAAACCCTGGAAGCCGCGCTGAGCGGCAGCCGGTAGGCGGCGCCCTCCGGCACACCCCGGCTTCGCGGGTGGCCGGCTCCTCAAGTTTTCCGCCGGAAAAGCCGATATGCAAACTGTGCCCGTCCGCTGAAGCAGCAGCGGGCTGGCCGAAGGACGGATCTGACCATGTCTGGACGGATAGTTATGCGGAACTTCCTTGCGACGATCGTGGTTGCGGCTTTGCCCGGAATGCTCCACGCCACCGACGTACTCACGTTGGCTCCCACTACGGTCGCGTTGACCTGCGCAAAAGGCACGACTACGTGCAATTCTTCGGTCACCGTGGCTGTGAGCGACGGCGCGGGGCAGGACTACTTCGTGGTCAACCCGGCCACCGTGCCGTATTGGCTGCAAGTGAGCCTGATGAACGGCCTGGCGACGTCCACCCCCCAGAACATGATATTTACGCCCAGCGCGGCGTGGGTAAACCTCTCGGTGGGCGTGTATACCGCCAGCGTGTCGATCACCGGCGCGACGATCACCACGGTGCCGGTTCCGGTAACTTTGCAGATTACCGACGCCGCCCCCGGCCTGAACGTGCAGCCGTCCGACCCGTACACGGTCAATTGGACGAGTGGGCAGCCCTATCCCGTACTGAACCTGACGGTGTATTCCACCAGCACCGTACCGGTTCCATTTACGGCAGCGGTCACCAGCAACGTCACCGACCTCGGGGTGAGCGACTGGCTGATGCCGTACTCGGTGGATAGCATCGCCTATGGATGGGGCACCACGATCCCGCTGACCGTCGATCCGAACGCCTACGCTCAGGCGCAGGCCGGCGAGACGCTGGCGGGGTTGGTCACCATCACCTACGGACCATCGACCGTGAAGCTCGTCCACGTCAATATCGTCGTAGCCGCGCCGGCCGCCGTCATCAGCGGACTGTCCCCCGCGTCGGTGCCCGTGCTGACGGGGATCTCCAGCGCCGGCACCGTGACGGTAGCCGTCAACGGCAGCAATTTCGTAGAAAACCAGATCCAGACCACCAAGGTCTTCACCGGACAGGGAACCAATGTGACGGCCTGCTCGGCCTGCACGGTGAAAGTCCTGAACAGCCAGAACATGACGGTGGCGATTCCCTACGACAGCACCGGCGTGCCGTTCAAAGCGGCGGGCTCGCTTACGATCGGCGTGGCGAACGGAGCGACGAACACGCCGCAATCCACCAAGAGCCTGACCATCACCGCGGCCCCCATTATTAATCTGATCACCAGCGCTTCCACCCTGATGGCTCCGGCGCCCGGCGGCGCCAATACGTATCCGACGGTGGCGCCCTACGACGTGATCAGCATCTTCGGATCGAATTTCTGTCCCGCGTCCATCTCCACGTGCTCCACTCCCATCGTCGCCACCCTGGACTCGTACTTCCGTTACCCGACCTTCCTGAGCCCCGATACCGGAACGCACAAGCTGGCGGTGATGTTCAGCCGAATCGCCACGATCGGCACCGCCTGGGCCAACGTTCCGGGCTACCTCCTGTTCGCCAATAACAACCAGATCAACGTCGTGGTGCCAGCCGGCATTTCGGCCCAGCAGGGTTCCGCGACGGTCAAGGTGGTCGTCAGCTTCGACACCTCGGCCACCAACCCGGCAACCGCCGACAGTTCCAGCGGTTACATCCTCAACGTAGCGCCATCCGATCCAGGAGTCTTTACAGTCGATGCCAGCGGAGACGGCGCGATTCTCGACAACACCACATACTTCCTGAATACGGCGAGTACACCCGCCACGGGAGGCACCAGCGTGGTTCAAATCTACATGACGGGCTTGGGAATCCCCGGCAGTTCGGGCACCGATGCGCCCGCAGCCAGCGTCAACCCGCCCACCACCTGCATCGCACCGGGTGGCGCAGCGGGCAGTGCAACCGCCGCGCCCACCGGCTACGCGGGCGCGGTCAATACCAGCGTGGCCGGCGGCGGGTACACTCCGCCTGCCGGATACACCGCGCCGAGCACAGCCTGGACCAGCATTGACGGCGCCGTCATCCGCTCAGCACTGCTCTCGGCAAACGTCAGCCCGCCTTGCTTCGGCGGAGCGCTGAACGCTTTGCCGACGGTTACCATCGGCGGGCAGGCGGCAACCGTATCCTATGCCGGATTCGTGGATGATTCCGTCGCCGGCCTCTATCAGGTCAACGTGGCCGTCCCCGCCGTAGGGAATGGCACTGCCGCCCAGTTCCCGGTGGTGGTCACCATGGGCGCAGCCACGGCCCCCACCGTCCAAATGTGGGTCCAATAGGGCGCCTCGAAACCTGGCGGTCCGGCCGTCCCGCCCGCCGCCAGCGGCCGCGCCGCCCTCACTCGCGCAGGCGCACCCGCGTGGGCTTCCATACCGTCCCAGGCGCCGCGAACACGAATACCACGGCCAGCAGAGCCGCCGCGTTCATCGTCAGGAAAGTCCTCGCCGGTGACGAAATCCGCTTCAGCGGAAAACGCTTCGGCACCACGTAATCCACCAAAGCCAAGACCGCCAGAGTCAGTTCGTCCACCAGGAGAAATGTCCGGAAACCGGATTCCGGCAGCGCCAGCGTCGCCCCCCAGATGAGCAGAACCGCCCACGGCAACACCAGCCGCGCGAACTTGTACGACAGGAAATGAAAGCGCATCCGGTTGGCTCTCGTGAACAGCTCCGGGTGCCGCAGATGCACTTGCCAGAGGCCCGCCAGCGTCCGCAGCTTGCGCCGGAATTCGCCGCCCTCGGCGGTAGGATAATCCATCGCCACCGCTTGGGGATCGAACACCACGCGGTATCCGCGAAAAAACGCGTACAGCGAAAACGAGGCGTCGTCGGTGAGCGTGTCCGGCCGCAGCGGAACAGCCAGGCTGCGCCGCAGCGCGTAGATACATCCGGTCACGCTGAAGATGGAGTCGATCCCCGAATGCCGCCGGCGGGCCCATAACTCGTAACGCCAGTACAGCTCCATGTCGGCCTGCTCGCCCGCCCGGTCCGGATCGAGGATGCGCAGTTCGCCGGTCACCGCCCCCACCGATGGGTCCGCGAAGTTGGCTACCAGGTGGGCCAGCGAGCCCGGCTCGATCGACTGGCGAACGTCGGTGAAGAAGAGGATCTCGCCCGTGGCCCGCTCCAGCGCCAGATTGAGCGCGGCCGCCTTGCCGCCGCGCGGCGCCTTCAGCAGCCGGACCCCCCGATCCGCAAAAGACTCGACGATTTCATCGGTCGAATCCGTGGACCCGTCCGATACGACCAGGATCTGCACCAGTTCGCGCGGGTACTCGAGGGCCAGCAGGCACTCCAGCTTGCGGCGCACAAAGGCCGCGCCATTGTGGACCGCGAGCAGGATGGAAACCGTGGCGCGGTAGTTCGCGTCCTTCGCCACCTCCGGCGCCCGCCGGCCCGCGAAGAGCGCCAGCGCCAGCGGGTAGCCCACCATGATGTAGAGCGCCACGGCCGTCCCCAGCGCAAGCAGGATAGCGGCCGTCATCAGGCGCTGCCCGAGGACGTTCCGCCGTCCGCCGCCGCAGCCGCGGCCGGTCCGGAAGCGCGGAAAAGGGTGCGAAGGAAAATCTCGATGTCGAAGGACGGGCTCTGGTGCTTGGCGTAGTACAGGTCGTAGCCCAGGCTCAGCGCGTCGTCCGGCATCCGGGTCCCTCGCAGATTGGCCTGCGACCACCCCAGAATGCCGGGCTTGACTTCGAAACGGTGGGGATAGGCTGGAAGCTCCCGGCAAAGGCGGTCGGCAAACTCCTTGCGCACCGGCGCGGGACCGAACAATCCCATCTCGCCGCGCACCACGTTGACCAGTTGGGGCAGATTCACCAGGTGCAGGCGGATGAGCAAACTTCCCATCCAGGACACCGATCCGTCCCGCCGCCGCGTCCGGAAGCGCCGCAATTCAAACGGAATTCTGTGCAGCCCCGAACACCACACGCGCTCCAGCCCGGGACCCCGGTTGGATACGGCCGCCGCAATCGCCAGCGCCAGCAGCAGCGGGAGCGCCGCCAGCAGCAACGCCAGCCCGGCCACGTTGGTGTAGATCGCCTGCAGCGTCTGCACCGCGTGGCTGCCCGTGACTGGCGTTGTCAGCAGCATATCCACCGGGCGCAGGCGCTGCCAGCAAACCCGCTGCAGCACGTCCTCGAACACGGCGGCGCCGTCCTCGAAGACGACACCGGAGTAGTGCAGGCGGAGCAGACGGCGCGGCGGCATCGACGCCAACCAGCCCGGCTCGGTAAAGACGACGAACTGCGGGCGGACGGCGGCCACCGCCTCATCGAACCGGCTCAAATCGCCCAGCGCCGGGAGACCGGCGGGAACGCGGCTAGGGTCGCGCGCCAGGACTCCGGAAATCCGGCTTCGCAGCGGAACGGCCAGGGCTTCGGCCACGGCGTCGCAACCCACCAGAAGAATGCGCGAGGCGCGTCCGTCCCGCGCGCGGAGAACTGTCCTGAGTGCGCCGATCAAGCTCACGCTCGCCACCCCGCCAGCCACGGCCGCCGGCCAGGGCGCGGGTTCGAGGAACCAGAGGTAGTTCAAGCCGTACTGAACGAGCAGGTTGAATCCCACGGCGCAGAACGACAGGTCGAACCAGTTCCGCAATCCGCCCCTCCACCCGCCGCCCGGAAACACGATGGCTATCCAAGCCACCGCCGCGGAAACCACCAGATTGCGCAACCAGTCGTCTTCCGTTCCCGGTGGGCGATTCCCGCCCGCCAGTTCCCCATATACCCAAAGCGCGATGGCGAAACCGGCGAAGCAGGCCAGCAGATCGAGAAGCCCGAGCCAGCGGGCGGAATTCGGGGCACCGGCGCTCATGGCAGGACGGGCGACGCCTTCCCGGCGGCCACCGGACGCCATGTCGCGAGCTTGGCGTGGAACGTGCGCCCGACCGCTTCTCCCAGTCCCACCAGGTCCAGCGGACCGGCGGAGGAAGCGAAGCCGCCCTCCAGTTCGATCACGTCCCGTTCCGACAGCGGCAGGCTGAACGACCAGGCCGGTTCGGCGCCCGGGTTCCGCATCGCCCGTTCGCCGTGCGGACCCGTCCAGCGCACCGCCGCCAGGTCCAGCGAGGCGGTGCTGCGAATCAGCGCGTCCCACCATTCCTGCTCGGTGGCGGCTTTCTCCAGCGCGGCGGCCACCGATTCGACTTTCAGTTTCACGCTCACGGTGCGGTGGAATTCGCCGCGGAACAGCAGCCGGCTGGCGACGTCGAACTCCAGGTAGCGAAGTTGGTGGATGCCGATCAGCGCCACGCCGCAGAACGCCGCGATGATGAAACCCTGGTAGCGGGTGTCCAGGATGGAACTCGCCAGCAGCGCCATGGCGGCCGCCAGCGCCGCGAACAGGCAAAGCACCCAGACGGCCTGGCTGGCGGAGAGCCCGCGATCCAGCAGACGGTGGTGGATATGCCCGCGGTCGGCCGAAAAAATGGGTTGGCGCCGCAGGAACCGCCGCAGCACGGAGAGCGAAACGTCCAGCAGTGGGACCGAAAGCGCCAGCAGGGGCACCATCATGCTCAGCAGCGTGGACGCCTTCTGCGTCCAGATCATGCCGTAGCAGCCCAGCAGGAAGCCGATCAACAGCGCGCCCGAGTCGCCCAGGAAGACGGTCGCCGGGTTGAGGTTGTAGCACAGGAAACCCAGCAGCGCGCCGGCCAGGGGCAGCGTGGCGTAGGCCAGGGGATGGTTGCCGTGCAGCCATGCCGCCGTGAACAGCGCCAGCGTGGACATCAGACCCATCCCGGCGCACAGGCCATCCAGCCCATCGATCAGGTTCAGCGCGTTGCTGGTGGCCACCAGCCAGAGAACCGTCAGGGGGAGTTCCAGCCACATCCCCAAGGCCTGATGCGCCAGTCCGCCCATGCGGATGCCGCTGAAATAGGCGACGGTCGCGGCTGCCGTCAGGCCCAGCACTTTCACGATGGGCTTCAGGGAGAAGATGTCGTCCAGCAGGCCGGTCAGAAACACCATGGCGGCCGCCGGGAGCAGTTGCAACGCCGGTATCGCCTCCGCCGCCGGGAGGTTCGATCCGGAAAAGGAGATCAGCGACGCGCCGTATGCAATGGCGATGGCCACGCCGCCCACGCGCGGCAGGGGATAGGCGTGAACTTTCCGCTTCCCGGGGCGGTCCACCACGTTGAACGAACGGAAAATGTCGCGGATGATGGGAGTCAGAATGACCGCGATGACGAACGCCTTCCCGGTCATCCACAGCAATCCGGAAGTCATGCCCGCCCCCATCAGCCCCAGGTTGCCCGAATCGGTTCCAGCGCCTCGCGGTTCACCGAATGTTCAATCGCAACCACCACCGTCGACCCGGTCAGTCGCTGCAGTTCACCGAGATACACCATGGTTCCCTGTTCGATCTCCAGAAGCGCTCCGAGCGGGAAGTGTCCACCCGCCAGATCCAACTCCAGGAGCCGTCCCTTCCGCTTGGTTTCGGAGGCGGGTTGAAACTCGCCGTCCGGCAAGGCGCGCACCCTCACTCCGATCTCGTCGGACATGCAAGTATCATACTCTATCCGCTTTATTCCCGGATATCAGGGGAGTACGCCATTCACCGTCCGCGGAGCGGAAGACAAACTTTGGCCGTGCCGTTAAAGTTCTCCGGGACCGTGCCGATATCTATATGCAGAGCGTGCACCGTGACTTTGTTGGTTTTGCTGGTTTCCATCGCCGTGCTGGAGTACGTCATGCGGCGCCCCGACCCTACCTCCGGCCGGGAGACGAAAACGACTAAGAATCAGGAGGTTGTCACACCGGAAGGCAGCCCGCAGCAGAGTTCCAATCCAACTCTGGCCCCGGCCCTCTTCCAACTGGGCCGCGCCGTGGAACAATTCGGCCGCGGACCGGTGCCTCAGCCTCAACCCAAACAGACCGAACCCGCACCCAAAGTACCAAAGGTCTAGTACTTCCTCACGCCCGGCTCGCGGCCTACACCGCTTGGGATGCGAATTCGGAGCGCCTTGCCGGTTGAGCCGCGCTCTCGCCGGCGAGCCTGGCGTCACCCTCCCGCCGCTACATTGACTCCATTCGTGCCACCGAAGATAATCAGGTGTAAACCTCATGTATCGTGCCCTGACGGTGGCGAGAGAGTACGAAAGCGGCGGCGACCAAATCGCCGCACAGGTGGCCCAGCGCCTGGGCTGGAAGCTTCTCGATAGCGCGCTGATCGAGGAGATCGCCAACCTGGCGCACGTGGATCCGCAACTCGCCCGCGAGTTCGACGAACGCGTCGACTCGTGGCTGCACCGCGTCAGCCGCCGCGCCCTCTGGCATGGCGGCTTCGACGCCGTCGCGGTGCTGCCGGAAACGGCCGTCTTCGATTCCGAAACCATGGCCCGGCTGGCGCGCGCGGCCATCGAACACGCCTGGGAAACCGGCAACTGCGTGATTGTCGGGCGCGGCAGCCAGTGCATACTCCATCGCCGCCCGGACGTCTTCCATGTTTTCGTATTTGCGCCCGCGGACGACCGCGTCGCCAGCGCGCGCCGGCACACCAGCGGCACGGCGGACGCCGCGGGATGGATCCGCGCCGTGGATGCGGAACGCGCGCGCTACGTGCAAATGAACTTTGGCCGGAATTGGCGGGACCCGCACCTCTACGATCTATCGATCAACTCGAGGCTGGGCAACGAACTGGCGGTCTCGACGATTCTGACCGGGATGGGCAATCCGAGTTAATGGTTTTTCCTCAAGAAAGAACAATGTCAACCAGAAACACACACCTGGGGATCGCTGCACACGCCGCCGCTTCTTTCGGCTTGGCGGCGGCGATCCTGCTGGCCGGATGCGCGGCATCGGGCCAGAAAAA
>Ga0326727_10024666_pt1 | contig 11342 bp, 9 predicted proteins | sample MB2enrmetagenome_FD_207643 | JGI IMG/M metagenome (GOLD analysis project Ga0326727, IMG submission 207643) | Lab enriched peat soil microbial communities from McLean, Ithaca, NY, United States - MB29MY | ecosystem: Environmental > Terrestrial > Soil > Wetlands > Peat | place: USA: New York... | reverse complement strand
CACGTGGTCGCTGGAGATCTTCAACGATCAGTTTCGTTCCGGCTCCGCGGTCCGGACCGCAACCGATGGGCTGCGTTCACTCATTCTGCTCGAAGATCAGCTTGCGGAAGGATCAACCGGCGCTTCAGCGGCGCCGCTGCCGCCGAAGGCCCACAGCCGCGGCGTCGGATTCATCGAGTTCGCCGTCAATGAGGCCAAAGCCAAAGATCTCGCGGCGCTGTTCGGTCAACTCGGCTTTCGCAAGACTGGCGCCCATCGCAGCAAGGATGTCGAGCGGTGGTCGCAAGGCCAAATCGAGCTCGTCATCAATTGCGAGCCGGATGGCTTCGCCCATTCGCACTACATTACCCACGGCCCGGGAGTCTGCGCCATCGCCGTCGAAGTCGATGACGTCGGCAAGGCGATGGCCCGCGCGGAAGCCCTGAAGGCGCGAACCTTCTATCAGCCGGTCGGCCCCGCCGAGCTTGAAATTCCCGCGATCCGGGGCGTCGGCGGCAGCCTGCTGTATTTTCTCGACGCTTCCGGCAAGAACTGGGATACCGATTTCGAGGCGCTGCGCAGCCATCCGGAAACCGACCGGCTCAACGCCATCGATCATATCTCGCAGTCGATGCCCTATGATGAAATGCTGTCGTGGCTTTTGTTCTATACTGGGATACTCGATCTGCAGCGTCTGCCGCAGATCGAGATCGCCGATCCGCTGGGGCTGGTGCAGAGCCAGGCGCTGATCAACGGCGCTCAAGGCTTGCGCGTGATCCTCAATGGGTCGTCGGCGACGCGGACCTTGTCCGCCCGCTTCATCAATGAGTTCTTTGGCTCCGGAGTCCAGCACATCGCCTTTTCCTGCGGCGATATCTTTGCGGCCGTCGCCGGCATGCGCGCGCGCGGGATGGATTTCCTGAAAATTCCCGACAACTACTACGACGATATCGAAGCCAAATACGATCTCGATGCCGCTGTCATGGCGGCGCTGCGCGACAACCAGATCCTCTACGATCGAGAGGGCGACGGCGAATTCTTCCAGATCTACAGCCACATTTTCGACGAGCGGTTTTTCTTCGAAATCGTCGAGCGCCGCAACTATCAGGGATTCGGCGCCGCCAATGCCACGATCAGGCTCGCGGCCCAGGCGCGAGAAGTGCGACCGCTCAATATTCCGCGGTTCTGAGCCGGACCAGGAGAAGGCCGGTTGGACGGGTTGTCGGCGACTCCTGACACCGCCGGGTGAAGGCGAAAGCCGTGACCGCCATCTCAGGCGGATGCGTGATGGCGGATTGCGCGCATCGGGCGGCGCGTTTGCGCAGGCCCGTTGGGCTCCAGCCGGGCCGCCGGCATGGTCAATTTTCCGTTAGACCTGTTGGATAATGTTGCCGTCCCTCGAAACCTGGAAATAAGCCGCGGCTGCTACGAATAAGGCCGTTCGACGCTTGAGACACGATGTTACATGGGATTTGTGGATGCATAGGGTATTTGTGATTGCCGCAGCCATGCTGCTCGCGGCCCAGGCAACGCTCGCGCACGCCCACGGGTCGGAGTCCTCCGCGCCGCCGCCTAAGAAGCCCGGGCCTGTGCCGGTGCACATCACCATCGGCAAGGATGGTGCAAGGCTGGTCGATCTCCAGGGCATGACGCTGTATTATTTCGAGCGCGACGACAGCGGCAACAAATCGACTTGCGACGGCAAATGTGCCGAGCGCTGGATCCCCGTCGCCGCCTTCGACTACGACCAGTCCTCGGGCGATTTCACCATCATCACCCGCAGCGATGGCAGCAAGATGTGGGCGTTCCGGTATCGTCCGCTTTACACCTCGCGCGCCGACAAGGCCCCCGGCGACACCAGCGGCGCCGATGATCCGTCCAATCTTTGGCACGTCGCCCGGCCGCCGTAGCGAGCGGCCTCCCGCACGCAGGGTCCGCTAGATCCCGACGGCAAGGACATCACCGGCTTCACAGGATAATGCTGGGATTGCGGATGCACTGGTCGCAATTCAGCAGGTTGACCTGCTTCGCCGAGATCTTCCAGACACCGTCCGTCTTTCGGAAGCGGTGCCCGGCCCAGCCGGCGAGCAAGCGGATCTCGCCGTCCCAAAACTCCGAGATCGAGAAGTTCGAGCGCACCATGCGCTGGTCGTCGCGACCGCAGTTGAAGACCTCGGCATTCGAGATCATGCGCGCAGTCCGCGAGGCCGGTGCCTGCGACCACGCATAACCGGTGCGGAGCCGGAATATCCGGTCCTCGAGCCTGCGCCGGTCGTCGAAGGTGATCGCGATCTCGGTGCGGGGATCACCGCCTTCAGGCGTCGCCGGAATCCAGTAGGCGCATTCCGGCGTGAACAGCGTCAGCCAATCCTTGTAGAGCAGGCGGTCGAGCAGGCGCGCCTCTTGCTCCAGCAGCCGGCGGAACAGGTCGCGCTCGGCTGGATCGGTGACGCTGCGCGCATCGTCCTGCCAACCGGTGAAATCCGCGATCAGTTCGATATAGTAGTCGTTGGTGACGTAGTTGGAGACCCGGGACGGGTCGTCGGCAACGTGTGCACTCATCTCACGGCTCCCGCTGGATCGCGATGTCGGGATCGGCCGTCATCAGCCGCTTCCACTCGCGGATATATTCGCGCATGAACAGCTCGTCGGTCGCCGGGCCCTTGATGGTGCCGTCCTCGAGGGTGTGGATACGGCCGGGGATGCCGTAGCCACGGTTCATGTAGATCCATTCGTCCTCGGGTGCAGCGAGCCCGCGCTGGATCTGCTCGAAATTGGCGACGTCGTCGACCTCGCCGAAGTTCGGGAAGCCCTCTTGGGTGCGCATCCGCAGCGCGTTGATGTCGGTCACTACCTCCTGGCCCAGCGTGCCGTCGGCGTCCTCGATCCTGGTGCCGTACCAGATGGTGTCGGTCTCGTCGAAGGCGATCGGCTGAAACACCTGGATGTGGTTGCCGAGCAGTGACAGGTTCGGAAACACGTTGATGTTGACCGGCTCGGAGCCGGCCAGGTCCAGCATCGACTCCGCGCGCGCGCCATATTTCGCGCGCAGCTTGTCCTGCACATGCTCCATGCCGGGATGCAGCGACTCGATCGCCCACAGCCCACCCGGACGTGCCTGCAGGTTCGGTCGCTTATCCTTGTAGTGGTGGCCGTTGCCCATGTACTGGCAATACATCGGCAGGTCGTCCGGCGAGTTCTGATAGTAGGACATCCCCTTCTGTGTCGCCTCGTCGGCGAAGCGATTCTCGGTGAGGATCAGCGAGCGGTGCGAGAACGCGACGTGGTAGCCGTCGCCCGAATTGTCGTAGGCCAGTTTCCAGTTGCCCTTGTATTTGAGCCGGTTGGCCTCGCAGACGATCACCTTGCCGCCGGGATTGCGGTCCAGCCATTCATCGATCGGCTTCCTGATCGGGCCGAGATACTGCTGCAACGGCGGCGCGGCCATGTTGAGCGTGCCGAAGATGAAGCCGCGATAGGATTCGACCCGGGGCACCTGGGCGAGATTGTACTTGTCGTCGCGGACCAGCTTGCTGGCATAGCCGTCCGGCCACGGCACGCCACGCAGCTTGCCGGTGTTGGCGAAATTCCAGCCATGATAGGGGCACTGAAACGAGCGGCTGTTGCCCTTCTCCCAGCGGCAGATCGTGGTGCCGCGATGGCTGCAGCGGTTATAGAGCGCGCGGATCCTGCCCTGCTCGTCGCGCGTGATCAGGAGCGGACGCAGGCCGAGCTTGCCGGTGATGAAATCGTCGGGATTGGGTATCTGGCTCTCATGCGCCAGATAGACCCAGGTGCCGCCGAAGATGTGGGTCATCTCGATGTCGAACACGGCCGGATCGGTATAGATCAGGCGGTGGACGCGATCCGCCTGCACCAGCTCATCCCAGTCGTAAAGCGGGGTGTTGTGCCGGTGCACCGGCGCTTTGACACGTTCCAGGGTCATGGCCACGTTCCTTGCCAGTTCAGCGTCGGCATCTTCGCCCTTGCCACGGCACTCAGAAGAAGTCGAAATATTCGTCGTGTTCCCATGCCGTGGTGGTCTCGGAAGCGGGATCGATACTGTTTTCGGTGACGAATTTCTCGAAACGCCCGATCTCGGTCTGCTTCAGCCTGATGTAATAGTCGACGAAGGTCCGGCCGAGTTCCCGGTTGAACAGCGTATCGTTTGCCATCAGCGTGAGCGCCTCGGCAAGACTCTTCGGCAGCATCGCCCGCCTGCTGGTGTATGGATCGGTGTCTGGCGGTCCGGGATCGCGTGAATGATCGATGCCGTCGAGACCCGCGACGATCTGGGAGAGAATGTAAAGATAGGGGTTGGCGGACGGCTCGCCGATCCGATTTTCGATCCGGCTGGCCGGATCGTGTGCACCGCCCAGCACGCGCAGCATGACACCGCGATGATCCGAACACCAGGCGACACGGTCCGGCGCGAGCGAGTTGGCGCGAAAACGCCGGTAGCCGTTGATGGTCGGATTGGCAAAAATGGTCGAGGCCAGCGCGTGGTGCATCAGGCCGCCGAGATAGGCCATGCCGAGCGGCGACAGCGGCTGTCCCTCGTCACTCGGCATGAAGGCATTTTCGTCGCCCGCGATCAGCGATTGATGCAGGTGCCAGCCGCTCGAATAATAGCCGGGAAGTCCCGGCCGGCTCATGAAGGTCGCCAGATAGCCCATGCGCCGGCAGAGCTGGCGCGTGGCGGTGCGGAACAGGACAAGATTGTCGGCAGCTTCGAGCGCGTCGCGCGGCGCGAAGGTGCATTCGAGCTGGCCCGGGCCCCACTCGTTCTCGATCGAGCGCAGCGGCAGGCCGAGCTTCTCCATCGCGTCGGCCAGCGCCGCGATCGGCTGCTGCATCAGGTCCATGTTGGTTTCGGAATGAAACGAGAAGCCGGGTTCGACCGGAAAGGTTGCGGGCGCGCGGCCCTTGCGGCCGGGAGCGCCGACATTCTCGACCGTGAGATGATCCTGGGCGAGACGCAGCAGATACCATTCCACTTCCAGTCCGACCACGCAGCGCAGCCTGCGTTCCGCGAGCCGCGCAAGTTGCCGGCGCAGCAGCTGCCGCGGCGAAAAATGGAACGGCACGCCCGAGGTGAAGTACTCGTCGCACAAGACCCAGCCGACCTCGGGCTCCCAAGGCAGCACGCGAAAGGTCGCGGGGTCCGGCACGATCATCAGGTTCGGCGAGCCGGTCATCTCCTCGATACCCATGCCGCCGCCGCGGGTGAAGGAGGAAAAGGTGCGAGCACCCGACGCATCAAGCGTCGTGGTTGCGACATTGACGTTATAACCGTCCTCGAGCGCGCCGAGGAAGGCAGGAACGGTCACGGTCTTCGCGCGCGAGGCGCCGTGCGGGTCGGCCCAGGCGACCCGGAACAGCTTCAGCTTCTCCTTGCCAACCCGCTCTCTGACGACGACGGCCTGACGGTGCTGATCTTCGGTCCACAGACCATGCCTGCGGATGAACCCCTCGGCATGCGTCGTCGTCATTGGTTCTGGAAGTCCCTGGTCCCGGAATTGCGACGCATCATCATGCGTCCACCAGCCCGATCAAACGATGAGCTAACGACAAGCCATACCAGAAATGTCATGCAAGGGCCACAGAACGAAACCGCTCGCGCGGTAGAGCGTGGCGGGCAAGCTAGCGCCCGGGGACTCGTTCGATCGTTCCGACCTGGCCGGGCAGCCGCCAGAGTCGTGTCAGCCGTAAAGCTCCGGTCATCTTGAGCCCGGAGAAAGTCGCCCGCGTATTGGAGGCGGCCCCTGGCACAAGTACAAGCTGGCGCTGAGCCGGACCCTGCGGAGCGGGGGTGAGCGTCCGAAGGGGTTGCGTAGCGGCGTCAACTCCCGCTGAAGGAATTGTAGCCCTGGTCTTCCCAGTAACCGCCTTTGTATTCGTTGGTGACTTCCATCGACAGCACGTATTTCGGGTTCTTGAAGCCGAGTTTGGTCGGCACCCTGATCTTCATCGGAAAGCCATAGGCGCGAGGCAGGATTTCGTCGGCGAATTTGAAGGTCATCTGGGTCTGCGGGTGCAACGCGGTTTCCATGTCGAGCGGCGAGTTGTAACCGTCCTTGTCGGCGCACTGGAACCAGCAATATTTGGCGCGGGTGTCGGCGCCGACCAGTTTGAGGAAATCGCGCAGCGGCGTACCGGTCCAGCTGCCGATCGCGCTCCAGCCCTCGACGCAGATGTGACGGGTGATCTGGGTAACCTGCGGCAGCTTGTAGAGCTCGTCCAGCGTCCAGGACTTCTTGTTGTCGACCAGCCCGCGCACCTCGAGCTTCCAGGCCTTGCCGTCGACCTCCGGCGCTTCGTCGAGCTCGTAATAGGCGTTGAAGGGAAAGGGCTTGGTGATCGCGCTTTCCGGGTAGGTCGGCGCCAGCGCGTTCGGGTTGAAGATCGCCGCCTGCACGGCGTCGTTGAACTTGGAGACCTTGGCCAAGAGATCGTCGGCCGAAAAACTGTCGGTGACGTCGCAGCCGGTCAACAGCGTCAGCGCGCCAAGACTGGCGCCGCCGGCGATGAAGCGGCGCCGCGCCAGGTCGGGCATGATCTTGACGGCGTCCTTGACCAGCAATTGCTTGTCGACGCCGGGGATCAGAAGCGAGCGAAGTCGGCCCATGATAAAACCTCCTCGAGAGTTGATTCAGCGGCCGATGACCATGGCGCGCAGGCTTTTCGGCACCAATAGCGCCAGCGCGACATGAACCACCAGGAAAGCGACGATCGCCGCCATACAGGAGAAATGGATGACCCGCGCCACGGCATAATCACCAAACAGCGCCGTCAGCCAGTGCAGCTGTACCGGCTTCCAGATCGACAGCCCGGTCAGCACGACGAGAATCCCGACCACGATGATTCCAGCATAAAGCAGCTTCTGCACATAATTGTATTTGGTGAGGTCGTCGTGGGAGAGCTTGCCGGTCAGCGCCGCGCGGGTATCCGCGATCACGCCCGCCGGCGTTAAGGGCAGCAGCTTCCTGCGGAAGCGGCCGGTGGCAAGGCCCATAGCAAGATAGACCAGGCCGTTGACCATCAACAGCCACATCGCCGCAAAGTGCCATAGCAGCGCGCCGCCGAGCCAGCCGCCGAGCGTCACCGCGTGGGAAAACCTGAAATCGAACAAAGGCGAGGCATTATAGATCTGCCAGCCCGACATGATCATCATGATCATCGCCACGGCATTGATCCAGTGCACTGTCCGAACCCAGCCCGGTTGGATGACTGTGGATGCGCCGGTCAGGGGGCGATCGTCGCTGGCTGCAAGGCTGGACATGGCTGTTCCATCGCAAGAGGGGTCGGTCAGCTGATTATACGCGCCGATTCGGACAGCGTTACCGCAGAGTAAGCTATCAGATCGATACCCGCGAACTATGGCGTTCACAAAAAAGCGAGCCGGGTTTCCCCGGCTCGCCGCGCATCCCGGCGGGGATGAGCTATCAGGATGCGCGCTTAAGGCGTCAGGACGGCAGCAGTACGGTGTCGATCACATGGATCACGCCGTTCGACTGGTTGACGTTCGGGATTGTCACGGTCGAGGAATCGCCCTTGGAATCAACGATCATGACGGTATCGCCGGAGCGCTTGACCGTGAGTTCCTCGCCCTCGACCGTCTTGAGCTTCTTGCCGTCGGTCAGGTCGGAGGCCTCGAGCTTGCCCGGGACCACATGATAGGTGAGGATCTTGGTCAGCGTCGCCTTGTTCTCAGGCTTCACCAGACTGTCGACGGTACCTGCCGGCAGCTTGCCGAAGGCGGCATTGGTCGGGGCAAACACGGTGAAGGGACCCTTGCCTTCCAGCGTCTTGACGAGACCGGCCGCCTTCACCGCCGCCACCAGCGTGGTGTGGTCCTTGGAATTGACGGCGTTCTCGATAATATTTTTCGACGGATACATCGCGGCGCCGCCGACCATCACGGTCTTCTCGCCGGACATCATTTTGTCCTGCGCGCTGACGGGCGCCATGATGGTGGCAGTCAAGGCCAGCGCGCCGAAGGCGGCGGCGGACAACAAGGCAATACGTTTGGACATGGATCATCTCCCGATGAATTGCGGTGACCGGCGGACATCCGCCGGCAATGAGGGGGCAACAACGACGCCAGTCGATCAGCTATCCGTCTGCGTCGTCGTCGGGCCGAGCTACGGGAGGGTTCGGGGACGGTTTCAGGTCATAAATTTGTGAGAGTTTGAAACTTTTTGAAGCCGTCGCCGTGTCAACCCTCCCCGCGCGATAGACGCGCGGAGGGAGGGAGCGCCCCATTGCAAGCTTCGATATGATCAGAATTTCGGAAACGACGGTCTAATCCCGATTGTTGGGCGTCTGAATAAATCCCCGGTTCCAGGTCGGGCTGATCAGGACCTCGTTGATGCAGACCCGCGGCGGCATGCTGGCGATGAAAGCAATGGTGCGGCCCAGATCTTCCGGCTGCAGCATCCTGGCCTGTTCTTGTTCCGACGGAACCACCGGTCGCAGCTTCAGGATCGGAGTTGCGACCTCGCCGGGCGACAGGCAGCACGCGCGCAAGCCATTGATGCATTCATCCATGTTGAAGGAATGGGTCAGCGCCAGCACCGCATGTTTGGTCGCGGTGTAGGCCGGGCCGGGCATCTTCGAAACATGCCGGCCGGCCCACGAAGCGACATTGATGATGCAACCGTCCTTTCGCGCCCGCATCGCCGGCAGCACCGCACGCATGCAGTAGAGCACGCCGTTGAGATTGATCTCGACCAGCTGGTTCCAGCCTTCGAGCTCCATATCGGCCCAGCGGCGTTTCGGCACGTTGATGCCGGCGCTGTTGACGAGGAGATCGATGCGGCCGTGCTGCGCAAGAATCTGTTCGGCCGCCTTGTTGACGTCGCCGGCCTTGCTGACATCCAGCGTCATCGCCCAGGCCTTGCCGCCGCGTTTGGCGAGCTTCGCCACCACGGCGTCCAGCGCATCCTGGCGGCGACCCGATACCACGACCGCCCAGCCATCCGCCGCCAGCGCCTCCGCCCCGGCCTCGCCGATGCCGCTCCCGCCGCCGGTTACCCAGGCCACGCGTTTCCCCTCATTTGACATGCAAACTCTCTCCGTTGCCTAGTGAAGGGCGCATTTGCTATTGAACGCCCGGGTGGATTTGCCGCGGCCATCCCGGCCGCGCTGGCGCCCCATCAGCAATGATGCATGAACGCGCCCCGGAAAACCATCATGAACGCCAATCTGTTTTCCCGCCTGTTCGAAGGCCTCGACGATCCCGCCCGGCTCGCGATCGAAACCATCGACGGGCAGCGAATCTCTTATGGCGAGTTGATCGCCCGCGCCGGGCAGCTTGCCAATGTGCTGGTCGAGCGCGGCGTCAAGCCGGGCGACCGCGTCGCCGCGCAGGCCGAAAAGTCGGTGCCGGCCCTGGTATTGTACCTTGCCGCGGTGCGGGCCGGCGCGGTCTATCTGCCGCTCAACACCGCCTACACGCTCCATGAGCTTGAATACTTCATCAGCGACGCCGAACCCTCGCTGGTGGTGTGCGATCCCGCCAAAGCCGATGGGATCGGCGCGATCGCCGCCAAGGTCGGCGCTGTCATCGAGACCCTGGGCGCCGACGGCAAGGGCTCGCTGACATCAGCCGCGGCCAAGGCCAGCCCGGCATTCGCGACCGTGCCGCGCGGCGACGATGATCTCGCCGCGATCCTCTACACATCGGGCACCACAGGGCGTTCCAAGGGCGCAATGCTCAGCCACGACAATCTGGCGTCGAATTCACTCGCGCTGGTTCAGTATTGGCGGTTCACCGCGAGCGACGTCCTGATCCACGCGCTGCCGATCTATCATACCCACGGCTTGTTCGTGGCCAGCAACGTCACGCTGTTCGCCCGCGCCTCGATGATCTTCCTGCCGAAATTCGATCCCGAGATGATCATCCGGTTGATGTCGCGTGCCAGCGTGCTGATGGGCGTACCGACCTTCTATACCAGGCTGCTGCAAAGCGCGGGCCTGACGCGCGAGTCGACCAGCCACATGCGGCTGTTCATTTCCGGCTCGGCGCCGCTGCTCGCCGATACCCATCGCGAATGGGCGGCCCGCACGGGTCACGCCGTGCTCGAACGCTACGGCATGACCGAAACCAACATGAACACCTCCAACCCCTATGACGGCGAGCGCGTCCCCGGCGCGGTCGGCCATCCCTTGCCGGGCGTGTCGGTGCGGGTCACCGATCCGGAGACGGCCAAGGAGCTGCCGGCCGACAGCATCGGCATGATCGAGGTGAGGGGACCCAACGTCTTCAAGGGTTATTGGCGGATGCCCGAAAAGACCAAGGCCGAATTCCGCGCGGATGGCTTCTTCATCACCGGCGATCTCGGCAAGATCGACGGCAAGGGCTACGTGCACATCCTCGGTCGCGGCAAGGATCTGGTGATCTCAGGCGGCTTCAACGTATACCCGAAGGAAATCGAGAGCGAGATCGACGCCATGCCGGGCGTGGTTGAGTCCGCTGTGATCGGCGTGCCACATGCCGACTTCGGCGAGGGCGTCACCGCCGTCGTGGTCTGCAACAAGGGCGCCCATGTCGACGAAGCCGCGGTGCTGAAGGCACTCGACGGCCGCATCGCCAAGTTCAAGATGCCAAAGCGGGTGATCGTTGTCGACGACCTGCCGCGTAATGCCATGGGCAAGGTGCAGAAGAACATCCTGCGCGATACCTATGCGCAGATTTACGCGAAGTCGAAGCAAACCTAGATGACCGAGTGGTGGCGCCGCTTCATTGGATCACCGTGTCGGCTTCCTGCAGCATGCCGGCCGGCACATGGAGGTCCATCGCCTTTGCGGTCTTGAGATTGATCGCGAGTTCGAACTTGACCGGGGCCTGAACCGGGAGCTCGCTCGGCTTGGCGCCCTTCAGGATGCGGTCGACATAGCTCGCCGTTCGCCGGTAATTATCGGCCTGGTCGTTGTCGCAGGACATCAGGCCTCCGATTTCGGCGAAGTAGCTGAACGGATAAATCGCTGGAAGGCGATAGTACGCCGCCAGCGCTACGATCTGCGCGCTTTGGTTGGCCATGAAGGATCCAGGCATCACGATCAAGCCGGCGTTTGGCGCAGCCCTCTGGGCGGCAATCGCAGGTTGAAGTTCGGACGGATCGCGGATCGGCGCCACGATCGGCTCCACGGCGAGCGACGTGGCCGCGAGCCAGAACGGGTCGAGATAGCTATTGGCAAGTGGCGACGTTGCCGGGTTGTACAGGAAGACGGCGCGCTTGACGCGCGGCGCAACCTTCATCAGCAGGTCGAGCCACTTGCCGGCCATCGAGCCCTCCAGATTGATGAAGCCTGTGGCATTACCGCCCGGCCGCGGCAGGCTGGCGACGAAGCCTGAGCCA
>Ga0326727_10024664_pt1 | contig 11342 bp, 10 predicted proteins | sample MB2enrmetagenome_FD_207643 | JGI IMG/M metagenome (GOLD analysis project Ga0326727, IMG submission 207643) | Lab enriched peat soil microbial communities from McLean, Ithaca, NY, United States - MB29MY | ecosystem: Environmental > Terrestrial > Soil > Wetlands > Peat | place: USA: New York... | reverse complement strand
GGAAAATGCCTACGCAGATGCGGTGATGGCGCCTCTCAACGGGCTCCGCGAAGAGCTCTACCAGGAGATGCTGAGCCATGTGAAGCAGACGGATATCTCGGTTCCCTACCGGGACGGCGCTTGGTGGCATTACTCGCGCACCCAGGAGGGCCTGCAGTACGGCATTTTCTGCCGCAAGCAGGGCGGGCCGGCCGGGCCGGACGCCGGTGCGGCCGAAGAAATCCTGCTCGACGGCAATGAACTGGCGAAGGGCCACGCGTTTTTCGCGATCGGCGACACCGACATTACCGACAACGGGCGCTGGCTGGCCTACTCGACCGACACCAAGGGGTTTCGCCAGTACACCCTGCGGATCAAAGATCTGGCAACCGGCGAGACGCTCGCGGACGAGGTGGAGCGCGTGGGTTCCGTGGTGTGGGCCGCGGACAATAAGACCCTCTTTTACACCGTGGAGGACGAGCAGCAGAAGCGGCAGTACCAGTTGTGGAGACACGCGCTGGATGAGAAGTTCGCTGACGACAGGTTGATACTTCAGGAAGACGACGAGCGTTTCAACATTGCTGCCGGGCGCACGCGCGACGGCAAGTACATGGTGCTCGAATCGGCCAGCCACACAACCAGCGAGGCGCGGGTTCTCAAGGCGGACGATCCCACCGGTGAATTCCGCATCATTGCGGCGCGCGAAGATGAGCACGAGTACTCGCTCGACCATCGCAATGGGCTGTGGTTCATCCGCACCAACGATCGCGGGCGCAACTTCCGGCTGGTGACCGCGCCGGTAGAGACACCGGGGCGCGAACACTGGACGGAGCTGATTGCGCATCGCGATGCAATCATGCTCGAGGACGTGGATCTCTTCGCGGGATTTTTCATCGCCTGCGAGCGCGAGGATGGATTGCCGCGGCTGCGACTGTGGAAGTTCACAGCCGCAGGGCCGGATGCCGCTGCCTCCGGCGAGATCGCCTTCCCCGAGCCCGCTTACAGCGCGAACCCGCACGTGAACCGCATTTTCGACACCACCAAGTATCGCTACGGCTACCAGTCGCTGGTGACGCCGAGCTCGGTGTACGAGTACGACATTGCATCGGGCGCATCGACGCTGCTCAAGCAGTTGGAGATTCCGGGCGGATTCGACCGCACGCTTTACGCGAGCGAGCGCATTCATGCCACGGCGCCGGATGGCGTCGCTGTTCCCGTCTCGATTGTTTATCGAAAAGACCGCCGCACCCGGTCGAATCCCCTCTACGTGTACGGCTACGGATCGTATGGGTACTCGCTGCCGCTGGGGTTCAGCTCGAACCGCTTGAGCCTGCTCGATCGCGGCGTGGTCATGGCCTATGCGCACATCCGCGGCGGTGGCGATTTGGGCAAGCCGTGGCACGACGCGGGCAAGATGCTCGTAAAGCGCAATACGTTTACCGATTTCATTGCCTGCGTGGAGCATTTGACGGCAGCGGGCTACGGCGATCCCAAGCGCGTTGCCATTGAGGGCGGGTCGGCGGGGGGATTGCTGATGGGCGCGGTCGCGAACATGCGGCCGGAGCTCTTTCGCGCCGTGCTTTCGCACGTGCCGTTTGTCGATGTAATGAATACGATGCTCGACGCTTCCCTGCCCCTCACGGTTCCCGAGTACGAGGAATGGGGCGACCCGAACCAGGAGGAGTATTTCCGGTACATGCTGAGTTATTCGCCGTACGATAACTTACGCGCGGCAAGTTATCCGGCGATGTTAGTCAAAACCAGCCTGCACGACAGCCAGGTAATGTACTGGGAGCCGGCCAAGTACGTGGCGAAACTGCGCACGCTCAAGACCGACGACCATCCGCTGTTGCTGGTGACGAATATGCAGGCGGGGCACGGCGGCGCCAGCGGACGCTACGACTACCTGAAAGAGATTGCGCTGGACTACGCGTTTGTGCTGAAAGAGCTGGGGATTGTGTGATAAAGTTGGACAACTTTTTTGACCGGCGGCTTGCAGTGCGAAATCTGAGCATGTACTTCGTATTTCTTGCGCTCCTCGTGGTGCCGGCGAAAGGGCAAGATGGGCAGGCTCCGTCGACTCAAGACGGCCCAGTAAACGTCAAGCCCACTCCGCCGACCCCCGACAAGGATGGCGTGTATCAAGTCGGTCCCGGCATCACGCCGCCGGTACTGACGAAGGCCGTGCCCCCGGAATACCCGTCAAACGCTGATGATCGAGGCCCGCGCCACTTTCTGTTCCAGGTTGTCGTCGGCGCTGACGGGACCATTAAGCTTCGAGACGTAATCCCTAACGACGGCAGCCCCTATCTGGACAACGCGATCGTCGCCGTGAAGAGTTCGAGCTTTCAAGCTGGGACTTTGAATGGTCTTCCAGTACCAGTTCTGGTTTGTGTTCGAGTTGCATTTTCTCCATTCAGACCGCCGGCCACACGGATTGACGACTGTGATCAAGGCCGGTTACCGGGCCGCACCGAAGGTTTCGGTTTCTCGCCATTCAGCGACGACCCCTTCAAGCTTCCGCCCGGCGCCAAGCCACCTGTGCCAATTCACACCGGTGAGGCAGATTTCTCATCGGAAGCGCGCGCCGAGCATATCCAAGGCGTTGTTCTTATCTCAACCATCGTGGATACACAAGGCATGCCAACCGAGATTCGCGCAGAGCGATCGATTGGACATGGATTGGACGAGAACGCCGTCGCAGCCGTCAGGCAATACCGGTTTCGACCGGCGACGTTCGATGGAAAACCTATTGCAGCGCGAATAAGAATCGAGATCTCTTTTCGCTTTCGCAACTAGGTCGTCAGGATTCCAACGCTGTCCAGACCCTCTCTTAGCCGTCTACGCTGCGCCCTACAGCTCCGCCAGCGTCTTCTCCAAACTGGCCGCGTCTTCCACGTTCAGCGAATTCAGCCCCGGATCGATCTGCTTGAGCAGGCCGCAGAGCACTTTGCCGGGACCGGCTTCGATGAAGACGTCGGCGCCTGCGCCCTGGCCCTCCACGGACAGCGACCGGCCCTCGAGCGCCTGCACGCACTCCACCCAACGCACCGCACCTGTGACTTGCCTGACGAGCGCGTCGCGCGCGGCATTGGCGGTGGTGACGAGGCTGCCAGTGACATTGGCGGCGACGGGAATGCACGGATCGTGAAGCGAGAGCCCGGCGAGCACCCGCGCCACCTCCTCCTGCGCCGGCTGCATGAGCGCGCAATGAAAGGGAGCGCTGACGGGAAGCATGACGGTGCGGCGCGCACCTTTGGCCTTGCACAGTACCGCGGCTTTTTCCACGGCCGCGGCCGCGCCGGAGATGACCGTCTGATTGGGTGAGTTGAGGTTCGCAGCCTGCACAACGAGGCCGGTTTCGCGCGCTGCCTCCTCGCAGGCTTCGGCCACCTGCGCGGCGTCAAGTTGCAGGATTGCCGCCATGGCGCCCTCTCCGGCCGGAACGGCTCTTTGCATGGCTGCGCCGCGCGCCTTCACCGCGCGCAATGCATCGGCAAAACTGAGCGTTCCCCCAATGACGTGCGCCGACCATTCGCCGAGGGAGTGGCCCGCGGCCAGCGCCGGTTCCACGCCGTGGTCGGCGAGCACACGCGCCGCCGCCACGCTCACCGCCATAATTGCCGGCTGCGTATTTTCGGTCAGGCGCAGAGCTTCTTCAGGCCCTTCGAAGCAGAGCTTCGAAAGCGGGAAGCCGAGCGCGGCGTCGGCCTCGGCAAAGGTTTGAGCGGCTACGGGAAAACGCTCGGCAAGGTCGCGGCCCATGCCAACTGCCTGCGAACCCTGCCCCGGAAAGAGAAAAGCAATCTTGGTGGACATTTCTTTTTGATTTTATCTCGCGGGCTTCGCTTTTTCTGATCCCTGACACCTGAACCCTGTCTCTCAGTTCCAGCGCTTCTTGTCGTCTGGATCGTCGTCGAGGCGATGACCCTGGCCGTCGAACCTGACCGTCCGCCCCTGCCGCCTCATGTAGACCTCGAACTTGCGGGCGGCGCGGCGGCGCTTCCAGCGGTAATAGCGGTTGCGCATGCCGTACCAGCTTTCGCTGAGCATGAAGGAGATCCCCTGCCGCGGCGCCATGCGCACAAACACGAGACCGGCCAGCGCTCCGCCCAACTGGGAGAAGGCGTACATCCGCTCCTGGCCAAAGAGCATGGCGATGGCGATGAGCGCGTAAATAACCACCAGGTAGCGCGCCTTGATGCCGATGGGCAAAGGAAACAGCATGAATTGCACATCGCCGTAGAGAAGTCCGATGGCGGCGAGGAGCCCAAAGATGCCGCCAAAGCAGCCGTAAAGCGGAATGGGAGCGCCGAGCAGCCGGGGAGATAATGTGCTCGACATGGCGTAGAGGGCCAGCGCGGCGGCGGCAGTTCCCAGAACTGAAGCGGCGTAGAGGCCGGTCACCCAGTTCGCGTTATGGAAGCTCTCGAGAAATCCCGCCAGAAACCACAGCGAGAGCAGCTCAAAGAGGGTGCCCAGAATGCCGGAATGCACGAAGCTGTAAGTAAACGGCTGCCACAGCCAGCCGTGGTGGACAAACGAGAAGGGGTCGAACATCAGGAGGGCGCCGATGCGGGCCGCCTGAAATGGCGACGCAAACCAGACCACCAACAGCACAAAGTAAGCCGCCAGGTTGATGAGGATCAACCGGCGGGTAGCCCCGCGGAAGTCGGGGAAGGCGAATGGGCTGGAGCCTGTTCTTGGCATCGCAGACATCAGGTTAAACGCTGGAGCGGGCCGGTGTCATGATGGACGCGGCCGAACGGGGAGTGCGAGGGGCCGGGGCGGACCGTCAACAGGTGAAACGAGACGCGCAGCAGTTTGCACAGGGAATGCGGCTACGCAAACAAGCCGCGGAAAGACTCATGTCTTAAGGGAACTCACCGGCCCGGATTCCGTAAAGAGAATCCTGATCTCGAGAGCGCCGCGGGCCTCTTGACCTGAGGCCGGGTTCTCACTAAAACTAGCGATGGCTGCAGATGCGGATTCATCCCGCAATGCGAATTAGTTGGGAAAGTGAGGAGGCTGCTATGCCCGGTTGCCCTGAGTGCGAAACCGATCTGAACATTGATGTCGACGAGGTGGAAGAGGGCGACGTGATAGCCTGCGATGAGTGCGGCACTGAGTTTGAGGTGGTGGGCGTGGAGCCGCTCGAATTGGCACGCGTAGAAGAAGGCATCGAAGAGGAAGACGATCTCTTCGCAGAGGAAGAGGAGGAGTAAGGATGAGCCGTGCAACCTGGCTGGCTGCGATTGCGTGCGGTCTTTTGGCGTTGGGCGCGATCCCTTCAGGGTCGAGCTGCGCGCTGTTGGCACCGGCCGCATGGGGTCAAAACATGGGCGAGCGCACGGTCTCGGGTACGATTCTGGATGAGAACTCGCAGGCGGTCGTCGGGGCCACCGTCTTCCTCAAGAACGAAAAGACCAAGGCGATCCGCAGCTACATTTCTACCGCGGACGGCCATTTCCGCTTCTCCCAGGTCGATATGAGCGTCGACTTCGATCTGTGGGCGGAGAAGGACGGCAAAAAAAGCGCGACCAGGACCGTGAGCTCCTGGGACGATCGCAAAGAATTCATTTTGGACTTAAAGATCAAGTAGTGCTCTGACCGCGTGATTTGTAATGATCCTGGGACATGTGTGGGCCTGGAGGCCCACACGACAGCCCGTCTGGAGACCGGCGCTACAACATAAGACCGGCGGTACGGTCTTACCCATCCAGCTTTTTCGTCACCAGTTCATTCAGAAGCGCCGGATTCGCCTGGCCCTTTGACGCGCGCATCACTTGGCCGACAAAGAACCCCGCCATGGTCTTTTTGCCCGCGCGATACTGCTCCACTTGTTTGGGATTAGCCGCGATCACCTCGTCGATCAGCTTTTCGATGGCTGAGGCATCGGTAATCTGCTGCGGCTTCTCGCGCTCGTAGACGGCTGCGAAGTCCTCGCTTTTCTCAAAACACAGGTCGAAGAGCTGTTTCATCTGCTTCGAACTGATCTTGCCTTCGTCGAGCAGATCGGCGGCAAGCACGATGCCCGTCATCGATACCGGCGACTGCTCCTGCTCGAGGCCGAGCGCCTTCAGGCGTCCGCCCACTTCACTGAGCATAACGTTGGCCACGCGGCGCGGATTGCGGGCGGTTCGGGCCGCGGCTTCGAAGCGGTCAGCAAACTCCCGCGATGCCGTCAGCGTGTGCGCGTCCTGCACCGACAATTCGTACTCCGCAATCATGCGCGCGCGCCGCGTCTCGGGCAACTCCGGAAGTTCTTTCTGGGTTTCGGACAAAAACTCTGCGGAAACGATCAGCGGCGGCAAGTCGGGCTCGGGAAAATAACGGTAATCGTGCGCCTGCTCTTTGGAGCGCATGGAGTACGTGCGGCCCTCGTTGGCGTTCCAGAGCCGCGTCTCCTGCATCACGCGCCCGCCGGACTCAATCACTTCGATCTGGCGCTCGATTTCGTATTCCAGAGCCGCGCGGATGAATTTGAAGCTGTTGACGTTTTTGACTTCGGCTTTGGTGCCGAATTCTTCCTGTCCCCTTGGACGGACGCTTACATTGGCGTCGCAGCGCAGCGACCCCTCCTCCATGTTGCAGTCGGAGACGCCCGTGTAGAGCAGGATCTCCTTCAAGCGCGTGAGGTACTCGAAGGCCTCATCGGGAGTGCGGATGTCGGGCTCGCTGACGATTTCGGCGAGCGGCGTGCCGCATCGGTTCAGGTCGAGATAGGTGCGCGTGGCGGAGTCAGAAAAACCTTCGTGCAGGCTCTTGCCCGCATCCTCTTCCATGTGCAGGCGCGTAATGCCGATGCGTCTCTTGCCGCCGTCGGCCGTGGGAACATCGATCCAGCCATGCTCTGCCAGCGGCTTGTCGTATTGCGAAATCTGATAGCCCTTGGGCAGATCGGGATAAAAGTAGTTTTTGCGCGCGAAGATCGAGCGTTCGCGCACCCGGCAGTTGAGCGCCAACGAGGCCAGCGTGGCAAACTCGACGGCCTTCTCGTTCAGAACCGGCAACGCCCCAGGCAGCCCCAGGCAGACCGGGCAGACATTCGTGTTCGGATCCGCGCCAAATCGGTTAGCGCAACCGCAAAACGCCTTGGTCGCCGTGAGCAGTTGTACGTGCACTTCGAGGCCGATTACGGGCTCGTACTTCGCCAAAACGTCAGGAGGGATTGCTGCGGCAGGCATAATTGAATTTTATCGCGGCGCGCAGACGCCGTGCGCGGCGGGATGGGTAGCTGACCAAAGGCGTGAATGGCTACAATCGGTGAGGCGCGCATCGCCGGCAATCGAGCCTGTTGTTCCGCATTTCTGTTCAGAACGGAGCCCTTCCATGGATCGAAAGAACTTTTGCAAAACCATGTTGCTTGGCGCATCGCTTGCGGGGCTTTTCACTGCGAGTTTGCTGCAGTGCCAGGAGGCGCCTGCATCCCTGCCCGAGACCAAAGCTCCGGCCGCAACTGCGGCTCCGGGGCTGAGGCCGGCTCCGGCGCAAACGCCTGCGCCTGCGCAAACCTCGCCCTCCGGGCATCCCAACGATGCGTATTGGATCGAGCACGACCGGCAACTGCTGGTGGATTTTGGCGGGCTGGCGCATTTCAAGGAGGCCGATGCGATGCTGGGAGCCGCGAAAACGGGAGAGGACCGCGTGGTCTTCATGGGCGACTCGATTACGCAGGGCTGGAAGCTGGACGAGGCATTTCCCGGCAAGCCGTATGTGAACCGCGGCATCAGCGGCCAGACTACGCCGCAGATGCTGGTCCGCTTCCGCCAGGACGTGATCGATCTGAAGCCCAAGGTGGTGGTGATTCTCGCCGGAACCAACGACATCGCCGGCAACACGGGACCGATGACGCTGGAGCAGACTGAGGGGAACCTGGCGTCCATGGCCGAACTGGCGGCGGCGAACGGAATTCGCGTGGTGCTTTGTTCGGTGCTGCCGGCGTTTGACTACCACTGGGCGCCGGGACTCCAGCCCGCGCCCAAGATCGCGCAGGTTAATGCGTGGCTCAAGAATTACGCGGCGCAAAAAGGCTACGTATATGTCGACTTCTACTCCGTGATGAAGGATGACCGCGGAGGACTGCCCGCGACCCTGAGCGCGGACGGCGTGCACCCGCTTCCTGCGGGCTTTGCCATCATGTCGCCGCTGGCGGAAGCGGGCATTGAGACGGCGCTGAAGACAGGGAGTAGTAAGTAGCGAATAGAGAATAGAACATTTGCATTGCGCTGATGGAAGCACCGCAAATCAGGACCGGACATTTGGACCAGGTTATTTCTGCGCGTCTTGATACTCTTCGTACCACGCCATCTGGATCGCTTCCAGGCGCGGCTCGTTCGACATTTGCGGATCGTCGGCAAAGCCGGGCAACTCTGTGACGTAACGATGCAGATCGGTGAATCGCACCGTGAGCGGATCGAGCGAGGGAAACTTCTCCGCCAGCTCAATGCCAATCTCTTCGGCGTCGGTCCAATAGATTTCGCGTGGCATGGGAGTGGCTCCTTACTTTGGCTCGGCCAACGCCAGAGGCTTGCCCTCGGAAACATAATTGCGATTCCAACTGGGAATTTCGACGACGTATGCTCCGGGGCGGGTGATGACGGCCTGGCAGCCCAGCCGCGAGTTCAACTGTTGATCGGCTGCCATGTCGAGGCGGTCGAGTTCATCGTCCTCCGCCTCGCTCAAACCCGCGGCGCCCTCTTTGATCCACACGTGGCAAGTGGTGCAGGCGCACGATCCGCCGCACGCGTGGTCGAGAAGAATGCCGAAGTTTTCCGCAACGTCGAGGAACGACATGGGCTTGCCGTGGTGATCGTAAGGCATCGTGCCGAATTCAAACTCAACCGTGCGGCCTTCAGGGAGAAAAGTGACGCGGACGAGCTTGTCTGCCAGTATCTCTTTCTTTAGCGTCTCACTCACGGCTCTCTTTCTCCAGGCAATAACTTGCTAACACCGCTAACTCCGCCAACCCCGCAAGCTCCGCTATCATTTGAACTCCGCCGGCGCGAAGTCATGCGGCGCGGTGACGGCTTCGTTCACCTCTTTGCCGGCCTCGTTCATGGTCTTGCCGCGAATGGCGCTTGAAACTGCCGCATCCATCATCAATTCCGCGAAGCGGCGCGTGGCCTTGTCGAGCGCAACCATGGCTTGGCTGATGGCGTGCAAATCGCTGCCCTGCTTGACCAAAACCAGCCGGTCGCGCGCCACGGCGATGGCCGCCTGCTCTTCCGCGCTCAACTCATTCCACGCGGGATTTTGCGGAGCGCGCCCGACGGCGGCAAGAATCGCGTCGGCCTCGTTGCGCGCCTCGATGAGCAGACGTCGAGAAAAATCCTCCTCCGCGTGGTCGAAGGAATCGAGAATCATGTTCTCGACCTGCTCGTCTGTCAACCCATAGGTCGGCTTCACTTCGATCTGCGCGGCCTTTCCGCTGCGCTGCTCGCGTGCGGAGACGTGCAGAATGCCGTCGGCGTCGATAAGAAAACGCACCTCAATGCGCGGTAGCCCCGCCGCCATGGGCGGGATGCCTTTCAGGTCGAATCGCGCCAGGGAGCGGCAGTCTGCCGCCAGTTCGCGCTCACCCTGTACTACGTGAATCGCGACGTTGGTCTGGCCGTCGACCCCAGTGGTGAAGTGCTCGGTTGCCGAGGCGGGAATCGTGGAATTGCGCTGAATGATGCGCGCTACCGTTCCGCCCAGCGCCTCAATGCCGAGTGAAAGCGGCGTCACGTCGAGCAGCAGCATGTCGTCGGTGGTTTTTGAGGCGCCGGCTAGAATGCCGGCCTGCACCGCCGCGCCCAGCGCGACCACTTCATCGGGGTTGAGCTCGGTGTGCGGCTTTTTCCCGCGCGCGCTGAGCCGGAAAAGATCGTCGACCAGCGCGCGCACCGCGGGAATGCGCGTCGATCCACCCACCAGCACCACTTCATCAATCTGTTCCGGAGTAATGCCGGCGTCGGCCATGGCCTGCTTGCACGGACCCGCAGTGCGCTTGAGCACCGGCTCGATCAAGAGCTCAAACACCGCGCGGGAAATTTCGCGCTGGTAGCGGTCGCCGTTGGGCAGTTCGATGTCGAAATGCGCGGCCTGCTCAGTCGAAAGCCGGACTTTGGCGTCGATGGCGGCCTTGCGCAATGCCTGCACCGCACCGGGATGCGCGCGCAGATCGACACCGTGCTCGGCATGAATCTCGTCGAGCGCGATGGCCAGCAGCAGATTGTCGATATCGTCGCCGCCCAGGTGCGTGTCGCCGTTGGTCGATTGCACCTCGAAGATGCCGTCGCGCAACTTGAGGATGGAGATGTCGAAGGTGCCTCCGCCGAGATCGTAGACGGCGATGGTGCCTACGTTGGCGCGGTCGAGGCCGTAAGCCAGCGCCGCTGCGGTGGGTTCGTTTACCAGCCGCAACACGTCCAGGCCCGCCATGCGGCCCGCGTCCTTGGTGGCTTGGCGCTGCGCATCGTTGAAGTAGGCGGGCACGGTGATGACCGCTTGCGTGACCGGGCACCCGAAAAAGCGCTCGGCATTGCGCTTGAGCTGGCGCAGAATGTATGCCGAAATTTCCGGCGGCGTAAATCGCAGCTCGCCCAACTGGATACGCGGGACTTCGCCGGCTTCGATGTCGTCGGCCAGACGGAAGGGGAAAAACTTCAGCTCCGCGCGAACCTCTTCGAGGTCACGGCCCATTAAACGCTTGACGGAATAAATCACCCGCTCCGGCATTTCAATAAGTGCCTTGCGCGCGCTGTTGCCCACCGTGACCGTGGGCCGGCCACCGCCAGCGGGCATCGGATCAAGTGCAACGACAGACGGCACAAGGTTTGAGCCGTCGACGCCGGGAATGACCATGGGCCTGTCGCCCTCCATATAGGCGACAAGGGAATTGGTGGTTCCCAGGTCGATGCCGACGACAACCGATCTCTCCGTTTCCGCCATCTCTGCTGCTCAATCTCCCAGGATTTCGGTCACGTCGCGGACCAGGTTGCTGAGATAGCGCCTGCGGTCGAGCAGCGCCACCATCGCTTGTTGTGCGGGCTGTCGCGCGGCCGCATCGCCGGCATCCCAAATCGCCCACTCTGCGCGCAGGTCGCGGTCCACCGCGGCCACCAATCCCTCGAATTTTTCCTTCGCCTTGCGCAGGCTTTCTTTCAGCTCCGGATCTTCCTGGCCCATCTTCTTCGCCATGCGCATCTCTTCAAGCTGCATGTTCAGGTCGAAGACCTCTTCGAGAAGATCTGCGGGAACCCGCGACGGATTCTTGCGATCTTTGTCGTCCGCAGTGGCTACGGCGATCTCCGCGCCCTCGAGCTTGAGCAGATACTCGGTGCGGCGCAACGGATCCTTGAGTGTGCGATAGGCGTCGT
>Ga0326727_10024663_pt1 | contig 11343 bp, 7 predicted proteins | sample MB2enrmetagenome_FD_207643 | JGI IMG/M metagenome (GOLD analysis project Ga0326727, IMG submission 207643) | Lab enriched peat soil microbial communities from McLean, Ithaca, NY, United States - MB29MY | ecosystem: Environmental > Terrestrial > Soil > Wetlands > Peat | place: USA: New York... | reverse complement strand
GTTGGCGCTGATGTTGCCGGGGACCAGGCCGACGTTGTTGGACACGTTGGCCAGCACGGGCGGGTAGCCGAGGGCGAGCAAGGTGGGGAAGGTGATCAGCGAGCCCGACCCGACGATCACGTTTAGGGTCCCGGCCGCCAGCCCGGCGGCAAAGATCGCCAGGGCATCCAGCGGGGACATGGGGAGGGTCTAGCCCCCGGAGGGAGCGGGTTTCAAAAAGGGGCCGAGCGGCGACCAGTGGACGATGAGCGGGCCGCAGCTTGGCTATGGGCCCGGCCCGATTCGCGCCTGGCCAGCACGGGTTGTGCCCTGCTCGGTGGACACGGCTTCAATGACTCGTTCGTTGCCGGTACGAGCTGCACTTTGAGGCTCACCGGATAAGGGCTCTGGGTTCACCCGCCGGACGGATGGACACTTTCATCCGATACGACGCAGGAGCCTCCCTCGAAGCTTTCTTCTCCTGCAACACTGCGACACCAGAGGAGCTACGCGGAAGTAAGCAAGAAGGCCAGCGCAGGGAAGGTTACCGGAGCGACACTGGCCGGTTGGAGTGATTGGGGCGGCATGGACGCTGACCCAATCCCGACGTTCGGCGGCAGTTCGAGCAACTTCGCTTCGGAGTACGGACTGCGCATCAGCGCTCTCCGCGTCCAACTCTCCGCGCCTCTCTGCAAGATTTCGGTGCCGCACGCTGGTACCAGTACGGTCGGAGAGTTGGAGCGCCTCGCCGAGTTGCACAGGACCGGTGCCCTGAGTGACCAGGAGTTCGCTGCCCTGAAGGAGAAGCTCATCTCCGGTCTCCAATGAGCGTCGTCACGGACCAGCGAGCAAGAGATGAGGACCGTCAGGCTGCGAGTGACCTGGGCAACGTCCAGGCAGCCGAGAAAGGTTCGACCGCCTACGGCAAGCGCATCGAGTGGCGCGGCGTCTACCGCAGACGAACGGGTTCCTGGGCAAGCTGCTGCGGCGTAGCGGGATCTAACCAGGCCCGCGACAGCGTGCCCCGCCCGGAACCGTGGGACGCTGGCTTGTGATCTCGACGTGCTTGGTCGTCATCCACCGAGCAGAAGGGCCGGTCCGAAGACCGGCCCTTCTATCGTTGTCGTTGCTCGCGGTTGAACCCCCTAGCAGAGAGTTGGCTCGCAGGCGTCGGGGGTGTTGCCGGTCACATTCGTCAGGCTGTGCGCGCCGTTGACCGTCGGGGATTCCTCCCAGATCCCGCCGCCGTCGCCTCCTCCGGTCGCGCTGTTGTCGTCGACCTGGGAGCTGTCGTTCATGTTGACGGTGGCGTCAGCGCCGTTGTTGATCCCCCCGCCGTAGCCTCCGTTGGTCGCGCTGTTGCCGTCGACCTGAGCGCTGCCGTTCAGGTTGACGGTGCCGCCAGTCGTGTCGTTAAGGCCATTGAAGATCCCGCCGCCACCGCCGAGATCTCCGGTCGCGTCCGCGCTGTTGTCGTCGACCTGGGAGCTGTCGTTCAGGGTAACGGTGGCGCCTCCGTTGAAGATCCCGCCGCCAGCGCCGGTCGAGGTGTTGTCGTCCACCTGGGCGCTGCCACCCAGGGTGAGGCTGCCGCCGAGGTCGAGGTCGATCCCAGCGCCATCATCGGGCGAGGTGTTGTTGTCCACCTGGGCGCTGCCGTCCAGGGTGATCGAGCCGCCATTGCTCCCGATCCCGCCGCCGCCCCACTCTGAGTAGTTGTCGCTCACCTGGGAGGTGCCGTTCAGGGTGAGGTTGCCTTGGCTGTAGATCCCGCCGCCGGGGGTCACTAACGCGCTCTCGTCGTTGCCGCCTGTGATCAGCAGATCCGTAAGGATGACAGTGTCAGCGCCTTTAACGGTCAGGACCGTGCCCGAGCCGTTCCCGTTCAACACGGCCGTCGGCATACCCATGAGCGTAAGCGTCATTTCGCTGGGGACTTCGAAGTTGCCGACGCACTCCCCCGTGACGTCCAGCGTGTCGCCGCTCTTGGCGGCGGTGATGGCAGTCTGCAGGTCGGTCAGGGTGGCGGTTGGCGTGAACGGGTTGGTGGCGTCTGTCACCTGGCACCCAGTCCCGCCGGATGTTCCCGCCGCACCCGGCGCACCGTTGCAGACGTAGCTGACGTTCCCGTTGCCGTCAGTGACCTGGTCCCCCCCGTATGGGCACTCGGCGACAGGAGCAGCGACCACGGTGGCACCAGTTCCGTTCTTCCCCGCCGCTCCGGGCGCACCGTTGCAGACGTAGCTAACGTTCCCGTTGCCATCGGTGACCGCCAGCCCACCGTTTGGGCAATTGGCGGAAGGAGCAGGTGCCACCGTGGCACCCGTGCCGTTCGTCCCGTTCTTCCCCGCCGCTCCGGGCGCACCGTTGCAGACGTAGCTAACGTTCCCGTTGCCATCGGTGACCGCCAGCCCACCATATGTGCAGTTGGTGCCGGGTGACACGGTGACCACGGTGGCACCAGTGCCCGGAGGTCCCTTGATGCTGCTGCCCGAGTCCTTCCACGTCCCCGAGGGGCACGTGTAGACCTCGCCGTTCGCAAGGTCGATATCAGTGTTAGCGATCGTGCATGGGTTGCTGGGCACGCCTGAACTGGTCACGACGCTGGCGCCGTTCGCTCCTGCGGGGCCTGTCTGGCTCCAGGTGATAACCGTGTCCTTGCCGATACACTTCGGCGCGCCGACGGTGTTGACGTTGTAAAGGAGACCCCCGACGGTGCTTAGACACGCGTAGTAAGTGGTCGTTGGCGTCGTGGCGGTTGCGATACCTGTGGCAGCCATTCCACCGCCCACGAGTGCGACCGCGATCGCAGCTGTAATAAGCCGCTTCTTGAGTTTCATCTTGTCCTCCCTCCGATAACCGAGAGTGCTTCCCTCGCGTAGACCGCAATCTGCGAACTGTTCATGACGCAGTGGCGTCCGAGCGCTCGGCGTGCCCTGACGTCGCTGCTCTTCTCGTTTGCTTGGATCTTGCCGGAACCGTTGCTAAGACCTCTGTGCCTGATGGCCTCAGCCGACCGTACGCTTCGAGGGCGTCCACCGTCCCCAGGGAAATCCCTAGTCCTGGTCGGACAAATTGGGACTCCATAGGCGTCTGGTCCGACGCTCCCAGTGGCCGAACCGCGCCCGGTTCGTTAGCGTCTGGCATACGTCTCATAGACCATCTCCGGCACCAGAGAGGCCGGGGCCACCGAACGAGCGGTGGAGCGGAGGGGCGATGACCGGGCGACAGTACGACGACGTCTTCGTCGGGCGGGCGGCGGAACTGGCGCGGCTGGGCGAGCATCTCGACGCGGTTCGTGGTGGCAGGGCCCGAACCGTGGTTGTGGAGGGCCCGGCCGGGGTCGGCAAGACGGCTCTGCTCCAACGCTTCCTGGCGACCGCTGTCGGCGGGGCACAGGTGCTGTGGGTGAGCGGCGACGAGGACGAGGAGGGCCGCCCCTACGCCGTCGTCGACCAGCTGACCCGCGAGGTCGGACGCCCTGCCGAACGGCTGCGCGACTTGGTTGAACAGGTGCCGCCGCCTCATCCCGCCGACGTGGGTGCGGCCATGCTCGAGCTCCTTGGTTCTCTTCAGGACGACGGTCCGGTGGTTGTCGTGGTCGACGACGCCCAGTGGGCCGACCAGCTGTCGCTGCGGTCGATGAGCTTCACCTGGCGGCGCCTTTACGCCGATGCCGTACTGGCGGTGGCGGTCGTGCGCACCGACCAGGCGCTCCGCCTTCCCGAAGGCCTTCGCCGTGCGGCCGCCGAGCGCTTAGCGCTTATCGAGCTGGAAGGGTTGAGCGCCGAGGAGTTGTGCGAAATGGGACCGGTTCTCGGCGTCGGGCGACTCAGTCGGGCCACCGCCGAGCGGCTGCGCGCGCACACAAGGGGGCTGCCTATCTGGGCCCGGGCGCTGCTCGAGGAGTTGTCACCGCAGGCGCTCGCTGACCAGCTATCCGAGCTCCCCGCTCCGCGCTCGTTTTCGACCCTGGTGGTCGCCCAGATGATCGGGCTGTCCAGCACGGCCGAAAGGCTGGTGACGGCGGTCGCTGTGCTCGGGTCGAGCTGCGCTCTGGACGTAGCGGCAACGGTCGCGGGACTGTCGGATCCGCTCGAGGCACTCGATGAAGCGGTGTGCTGTGGGCTCCTCGTCGAGCGCGACACGCCGGCGGGACGGCTCCTCCACTTCTCCCATCCTCTGGTGCAAGCCGCCGTCTACGACGACCTACGACCGGCTCGGCGCGCCGCAATGCATGTGGCTGCCGCTGCCGCCACGACCGGCCTGCAGGCTCTTCGACACCGCGTCGCCGCTGCCCCCGCCCCTGACCCGGCCCTCGCCGGGGAGCTGGAGGCGGCTGCCTCGGACGAGCTCAGGCAGGGGGCGTTTGAGGCCGCAGCCGCTCACCTGCTGGCCGCTGCCCGGGTAAGCGCTCCGGGGCTCGCGCGTGACCGACGGTTGACCCGAGCGGTCAACGTCTTCCTCGACCAGCTCGACATCGTCCGCGCCGCTTCGTTCGCTGAGGAGGTCGCATCCCAGCCAAGCGGCGCGCCGCGCAGTCACGTGCTGGGCCGGCTGGCTTTCTATGCCGGTCGCCACCGCCAGGCAGCCGAGCTGCTCGAGGAAGCGTGGGAACTCCGCGGCGCCGACGAGGCACTCGGAGCCCAGGCCGCCGCCCACCTGGCCCAGATCCTAATCCTGGATGGCGAGGGAGCGCAGGCTGTGACATGGGCGGCTCGGGCCATGGACCCTGCCGCAACCGACAGCCGAGGCGCGCAGTTCGCCGTCGGGCTTTACTCGGCCGGACTGGGGATCAGCGGAAGAGCCCGTGAGGCCATCGACTTGCTGACCGAGCGTGCCGATGCATCTCACGCGATTTCTCCGGCGGGGATCATCGCCAGGGGCATCCTGCGTCTGTGGTGCGATGACCCGGCGGGGGCCCAGGTCGACTTGTCGGGCGCGCTGGGGAGTGCCGAGGTGGACTTCCTGGGCCAGGGCGCGACGTATTTCTCCGAGGCTGCCTACCGTATCGGCGACTGGGACGAGGCCGTCGCTCGCGCCGAGCAGATTGTGTCTTTGATCGATGACTTGGGCCTGGGCTGGCTTGCGGCATTCGCGCACGGCGTGGCCAGCTACCCGTTGTCTGGCCGGGGCGACTTTGAAGCCTCTCGGGCGCACGTCGACATGGCTCAAGCCGCGGTCGAGGTCCTTGCAGACGAGGCCAGCCTTGCCTATGCACAGACGGCGGCGATCGAACTGGCCTATGCCCGCGACGAGCCAGACCTCGTCATCGAGGCCGCTGCACCGCTCGTGCGGCTGGGCCTGCGCGACGGACTATGCGAGCCCGGCGTAGTCATCTGGTGGGCTCGCTACGCGGCCGCGTTGGCCCACAGCGGCCGGGCCGAGGAGGCGGCCTCGTTCCTCGCACCGTTCGAGGCCCGGGCGGCGGACCGGACGCATCGCTCCGCGCTCGCCCACGCCTCCGCCGCACGTGCCGAGATCGAGGCGGCGCGCGGCCATATGGAAGCAGCCCGCGCCAGTTACAACACCGCCCTGAGACACCTCGACGGGCTGCCTTTGCCGTTCTGGCATGCCACAATCAACCTCGATTACGGCCGACTGCTGGCCCGCCTCAGCGAGACTCGGAATGCAGTCGTAGCCCTCTCCAGCGCTCGGAAAGTATTCAGCCGGCTCGGGGCCGCGCCCTTCCTGGAGCGCTGTGATGTCACCCTGGCCTCCTGCGGCAGTCCCCAGGCGCCGGGTCCAGCTCCGCCAGGCATGGTACTCACACCCCGGGAGCTGGCGGTTGCGCGGCTGGTGGCGAAAGGGAAGCGCAACCGTGAAGTCGCTGCCGAGCTGTTCGTGTCGGTCAAGACGGTCGAGTACCACCTTGGCCACATCTACGACAAACTCGGTGTGCACACCCGTGCCGGTTTGGCAGCGTTGCTCGCAATCGGGATTTCGGCTGCCGGCTGAAGAACCAGGGATTCTCCTAGGGTGCCCGGCCCTCGGACGTCGTACCCTTCAGGAGAAACCTATCTCCGGAGGAGGGGCCCGTGAGGCTCATTCTCGACCTTGAACGCACCGGCGATGGCAACGTGGTCGGTGACCTCACGCCACCGGTCGGCGCCCCCGCATCCTTCCACGGCTGGCTTGAGCTCCTCCGCCTCGTCGAGGACTCTGTCAGTCCTGAACCAGACACTGTCCATGACCGCCCCAATCCGTGATCTCCGATGTTGGGCTGCGAGAACATGACACCTGATCCCAGCCGACACTCCTAGAGGTGGCTCCTCCTTCCTCGTGGGTTGCGTCGCGAGGAGCTGCTGGGCCTTCGCTGGCTCGACTTCGACCTCGATGCCACTCGGGCGCAGGTCGTTCGAACTCGTGTCCAAGTCGACAGCACGGTGATCGAAGGACAACCGAAGACTGGCCGCAGTCGGCGGGCGCCCTCTCTTCGGCTACCGCACTCGCTACTGGTCGTTCCTCCTGAAGCTCGCGAAGGATCTGCCAGCTTGGACGATCCCCGCCCCGCCGGGGCCGTCGACAGGTCCCTTCCACTGGGGCAACCGTCCGCTCACGGTCGAGGGGCTGCTGCGCCTTCAGTCGCTCACGGCAGGCTCGGCCATCGAGGGAACGTACCGGGACCAGGTCCGACAAGTCGGAAACGCGACCCCTGCCCTCCTGGGCGAGGTCCTAGGGTCTGCCCTACTTTCTCCCCTGTTTGCAACGGCATCGCCCTTCCAGCCGGTCATCGCAGTACCGCGAGCAGGACGCATCCCCGCCCTCTGCACGTCGCTTCGTAGCGCCTCGTCGTCATAGGGTCCGCGTGGCCAACAGCGTCCTGGACGTTTCGCAGGCTCGCGCCGCATCCAGGCTGAATGTCTCCCTACAGCCCAACCGCGCTGGCGGCGTTCTCACGAAACAGCGATCCCTCGCGGATATACCGGCGAAGCATCGCCGTGCCCTTGTGACCCGTCTGCTCGGCAATGACGCGCTCGGGCACACCAGCCGCAGCCGCCGAGGTCGCAAGGCCGGCCCGCAGCGAGTGACCGGCCATCTCGCCGGGGTCGAGCCCAGCCCGGGCAGCGTGGCGCTTCAGCACGAGCGCCACAGCTTGACCGCTGAGACGTGTCGTGCCGATCCGGCCATGGCGGTCCACGGGGCGAAAGGCGGCTCCCTCGGTGATGCCCGAGACCTCGAGCCAGGCGAGCCAGGCACGGACCGGACATGTAACCGGGTTCGACCCGTACGGGATGCCGACGGTGCGCCCGACGCCCTCCTGGTCCGTCTTCGAGCGTTGGAGGCGAACTCTGAGCCCGTCGGTCCCCTCGGTAAGGTCGGCCACGTCGAGTCCGACCAATTCGCTCCGACGCAACGCGCCCGCGAAGCCGAGCAGGAGGAGGGCTCGGTCCCGGCACCCTGCCAAGTCGATGTCTAGTACGTCGAGCATCGCGAGAATGGGCCTGGGACGTGCGCGTTTCAACCCTCGCCGGGTCGCTTGGGCTGCGCTCCGAGCCCTCGTTCAGGCGCTGATCTGGCGTGTGCTCCGAGCATCGTTCGGGGTGTCGCGCCGCCAGGCGGGCTTGGCCTCTTGATGAGCAACACCTGGTTGGTTGCGGACGCTAGCCGAATGACTACGCAATTCAGGGCACCCTTGGATGTACCTCTTCTGCTTGATAGGGACGCACTAGTGATGACATGGGGGACCAAAACGGAAAGGGCCGAAACCTGGTGGTGGCTTCAGCCCTATCCGGTGATGTTGCAAGTGGCGGGCGAGTTGTTCGAGCCTGCGATGCCCGGCGTGTCGCTCTGGAGCTGGCATTTACCCTTGGCCGTGGTGTTGTAGGCCAGGGTGCCACCGCCGGTGTTGCCCTGGACCTGGATATTCCCGGTGACCGTGTTACCGGACCCGCTGGCACCGATGGTGAGCTGACCGGAGTTGGACTGAACCTGCAGGTTGCCGTCGATAGTGTTGGAGGGGCACGTCGAACTGCCGCCGATGAAGACCGGCGAGGCGTTGGATAGCCACTGCAGGTTGCCCCTGATCGTGGTTCCACAGATGCTGCTGGTTGCGCTGCTGGTCGTGTTCTGCACCTGCAGGTTGCCTCCGATGGTGCTGCCGGTGATGCTGACCGGGCCGCTTCCCTTGAGCTGAACGTTGCCCCCCACGGCTGTCTCGGATGCCAGGGTGAGGGGGCCGGCTGATGTCTGGACGTTGCCACTGACCGTGGTCTCACTGAGGGACACAGTCCCGCTGGAGTTCACATTGCCGCTGATGGTGCACCCCGTAGCGTTGAACGTGCCACCAGACTTGACCGTCACGTTGCCGACGATCTGCTCGCCGGTGGGGCACGTCAGGGTCTGGCCGCTGGTGACCTGAATGTTGCCGGTGAGGGTGTCCGAGGTGACCGAGACCGTGAAGGGGCCGGCGGTGACGTCGGGGCTGACGCCGTTCGACGCGACCACCGAATAGCTGAAGCTGGTCGTGCCAGGGGGAGGGATGCCTGAGACGATCCCAGTAAAGGCTGGCTCGAGACTCAGCCATGACGGTGCCCCAGGCGCCAGGGCGTAGGTGGGGGACGGCACGCCGGACGCGCCGAAGTAGCCGGCATAGGCGCCCCCTGAGAGCATCGTCAGCGGTGGCGAGTCGGTGGTGAACACCGGCGCCGCCGAAGGGGCGGGTATCAGGACCGGCAGGGTGGCGGTAAGCCCGCTTGTCTGCCCCGTGAAGAGCAGTTCGTGCGGACCTGTCGAGGTGCCCAACGGTATCGTCACGGTGGCGTTGATGTTGCCGTCAGCGTCGGCGGTGACACTTCCGAGCGAGACTGCGGTTGAATGCAACGTGGCGTCGACGGTCTCATCCGGCGCGAATCCCGACGCTTGGGTTGCCAAAGTGTCGCCAGGCTCGGCGGTGACACCATCCGCTGACCCACCACCATCGTCTGAAGCCGAGGTGACCGCCGCTCCAGTTCCGTTCATGCCGAGCGCTGCCGCCACTTCGGGTTGCACCAGCTTCGCGAGAGCTGCCTGACCCGCCGGTGTCGGATGGAACGGAGCATCGGACGTCGGGGAGGCGGAAAGGATGTTGGAAATCAGGCCGCCTCCGGTGCTGATCGACAGGCCGTAGTCCCACGGGTCCGAGGTACACCAGGTGTGACCCACCAGGGCACCCGATATTTGGACGAAGCTGACATTGGGATCGTCCAATTCGAGCACGGCAGCCTCGATTGTGCTGTTGAGGGCTGCCACCAGGGTGTTGAGGTAGGAAACCTGCGCTTGGGTCAGCGGCCATGTGTCGTTACAAGTACCGCTGGGGGGGAAGGGATCCATGTAATCGGTGAAGATAATCTTTGGTACCCGGGCCGGAGACGCAGCCGCGCCTTGGCTCTCGATCGCGCTAACGAGATCGGCGTAAGACCCAGTTAACTTCGGTAACTCGTCGAAGAAGTCGGTCTCCACCGTGTTTCCGGGGTTGCCATTCACGCACTGTAGGGGCCCAGGGAGGATACCGAGCAGAAAACGCCCCCATGACGAGTTCGCTACGGAACTCGCCATGCATGCCTTAATGATGTCGGAAAACTGGACGTCGTCGGCGCCGTAGGTCATGACGACTGCGTCGGGCTGGGCGGCATCGAACGCGGCGCTAGGGAATTGCGCGGGCGCGCCTGTGCCAGCCTCAGGCCCGATGATCCCGTTGGAGAAGCTGGCTCCGGTGCAGGCCAGGTTGACGAAGTTGACATCCAGCGCATTGGACAGGACCTGGCCGTAGGCAGACAGGGAATCGTGGCAGTCCGGATACAACCCTAACCCCGGCACGTTGGCAACTCCCCCGCTCCACAGCCCGTTTGGCGTTGCGGGGGAGTAGCTGAAGCCATCCATCGTTCCCTCGCCGGCGGCGATCGAGTCGCCCATCTCGACGACAGTCGCTGGGAAGTTGAACTCGCCGGAAGGGCCGATAGCAGAGATGTTGCCGTCCGCGTTGGTGACCTGGACGTTGGTATGCAATGCGCTGCCAGGCGTGATGCTCAAGGCCACGTTGGGCGTGTTCACATCGATCTCGGTGTCGCTCTTCACACTCACGTCTACGGCCGGGATCGGTGTGCCCCCTCCCTGCGGGACGAAGGTGACCGTGTCCGCATCGCCGGGGCTCCCGAATCCCGAACCGGTCACGACAACCGGCGTCCCGCCGGCGATAGGCCCGTAGCGCACGCTGAGGTTGGTGATCGTCGGGGTCGCGGTACTCACGCTCGCCGAGGGCGTGATCGCTATGCTCCACGGCTTGACGCCGACGGTGATCGGAGTGCCGGGCGTATTCGTCGCCAGGTTGATCGGCGTCATGGTGTCGCTGTCGTAGTTGGTGACGTAGGCGGTTGTGCCGTCCGGCGTGATCGCTATCCCGATCGGATAGGCGCCAGCTGTGATCGGGGTGCCGGGCGAGTTCGTCGCGACGGTGATCGGCGTGACGGTGCCGCTGTCGCTATTGCCGACATAGGCGGTTGTGCCGTCCGGAGTGATCGCTATCTCGTATGGCGCTTCGCCGACGGTGATCGGGGTGCCGGGCGTGTTCGTCGCCAGGTTGATCGGCGTGACGGTGTCGCTGTCGACGTTGACGACGTAGGCGGTTGTGCCGTCCGGCGTGATCGCCACTCCGAACGGAAAGGCGCCGACGGTGATCGGGGTGCCGGGCGTGTTCGTCGCCAGGTTGATCGGCGTGACGGTGCCGCTGCCGGAGTTGGTGACGTAGGCGGTTGTGCCGTCCGGCGTGATCGCTATCTCCTGCGGGCCGGCGCCGACGGTGATCGGGGTGCCGGGCGTGTTCGTCGCCAGGTTGATCGGCGTGACGGCGTCGCTGCCGGAGTTGGTGCCGGAGTTGGTGACGTAGGCGGTTGTGCCGTCCGGCGTGATCGCTATCCCATGCGGCTCGGCGCCAACGGTGATCGGGGTGCCGGGCGTGTTCGTCGCCAGGTTGATCGGCGTGACGGTGTCGCTGTCGGAGTTGGTGACGTAGGCGGTGGTGCCGTCCGGCGTGATCGCTATCCCGAACGGAACGGCGCCGACGGTGATCGGAGTGCCGGGCGTGTTCGTCGCCAGGTTGACCGGCGTGACGGTGCCGCTGATGGAGTTGGTGACGTAAGCGGTCACGGCAGTCGGCGTCGTCGCAGCAAGCGCAGAACTTGCTGCGAGAAATGGCACTGCGGCTGTGACCGCAATGAGAACGGCCCCCGCACCCACACGAGCCCAACGGCGTCGTGTTCGCTGTTGGTCGATCCGGGCTCCTGCGCTGGTTCCTCCGCCAATCGTGCCAACTGTGTTGGCGTTCGCGCGCAACCGGAATGCAAATCGCTTGTTGAGCATCGCTATGTCCCCCCCGCTAAGCGGGGG
>Ga0326727_10024660_pt1 | contig 11345 bp, 9 predicted proteins | sample MB2enrmetagenome_FD_207643 | JGI IMG/M metagenome (GOLD analysis project Ga0326727, IMG submission 207643) | Lab enriched peat soil microbial communities from McLean, Ithaca, NY, United States - MB29MY | ecosystem: Environmental > Terrestrial > Soil > Wetlands > Peat | place: USA: New York... | reverse complement strand
TACGCGCCGATCTGCCGCCGTTGCCGCGAATTGGTGGCGGAGCGCGGGGATGAAACTCCCATTGCCTATCGCTCGCCGGATGAGCGCTACGTCGAGAAGCTGGCTACCCCGGATGTCACGATCGCCGATCTGATCGGTGATATCGACCCCATCAAGGCGGCGCGCGGCGGGCATGAACTGGCCAGCGAAATGACGGTGCATTACGGCCTGCTGCCGCGGGCGAACCGTGGCATTTTTGCGGTGAATGAATTGCCCGATCTGGCGGGGAAGATCCAGGTGGGTTTGTTCAACATCATGCAGGAGGGCGATGTCCAGATCAAGGGTTATCCGGTTCGCCTGCCGCTCGATGTCGCCCTGGTTTTTACCGCCAATCCCGAAGACTACACGGCGCGCGGCAAGATCATTACCCCGCTGAAAGACCGCATCGGCTCGGAAATCCGTACGCATTATCCTGCCACTCTGGAAGAAGGCATTTCCATCACCCAGCAGGAGGCCTGGGCGACACGGAATGGCCATCGCTTGCAGATACCCGGTTACGTTCGCGAAGTGATCGAACAGATCGCCTTCTGCGCGCGCGAAGACAAGCGCATCGATAAACGTTCGGGGGTCAGCCAGCGGCTGCCGATCTCGTGTCTGGAAAATGTCATCAGCAATGCCGAACGGCGCGCGATTCGTCATGACGAAGAACTGGTCGTGCCCCGTATCGGTGACGTCTACGCCGCCATGCCGGCGATCACCGGCAAACTGGAACTGGAATACGAAGGAGAGGTCAAGGGCGCCGACAACGTGGTGCGCGAGATCATTCGCGCCTCGGTGGCCAAAACCTTCGACCGGTACTTCGAAGGCGCCGATTTGCGCCAGGTGGTGCAGTGGTTTGATCTCGGGGGCGAAATCCAGATCCGGGACTCCGCCGCGGCCGGCGAGGCGTGGGAACGCTTGCAGGGCATTCAGGGACTGCCCGAAAAACTGGGAGCGGTCGGTATAAAGGAAAAGGACCGTCCGGAGACTCTTGTTTCGGCGGCAGAATTCGTTCTGGAAGGCCTGCACGCGCACAAGCGCATTGGACGTAATGAGGAACGCGTATTCACCGCGGGCGAGAAGGGGCCGAAACCGGTGGAAGGCAAGTTCAACCGGGAAGAGCCGCCGCCCATGCTGAAGCGGCGCCCGTTCAACTGAGGCGGGAGGCGTGTGGCATTGTGGCAGCAGTTACTGTTTCGCTCGGTGATTCCCGCCCTTCTGGTGTGGGTGATCGGGTTCGTGATCCATCTGCCCGTGGGTGCGAAGCGCCGGCGCCAGGCCGACCGGCCGGGCTGGCAATTGGGCGGTAGACCGATTGCCGACTTCCTGACGGGTTATCAAAGGTCAAGCCACCGATGAAATTCATACGGTACACGAAATATACGGGTGATCCGGCTTCCGAGATGAGCATGGAAGATCTGCTCAACGCGCTCTCCGACTTCCTGTTGAACAGCGGCTTTCAGCAGCAGTACACCAACCCGTACGAGATGCCCTCCGACGAACAGGCTCTGGAGCGGCTGCGGGAAGCGATTCAGAACGCGTTGCTGGAGGGCGGCCTGCTCGATGAAGAACTGCAACAACAGCTCGAGCAGATGAAGATGGACGGCACGCTGGACGACCTGATCAACCGCATCCTCGAGCGGATGCAACAGGAGGACTACATCAACATCACCGATCCCGCCCAGGATCCAGCGCGCGAATCCTCGCTCGGCGGGCAGGTTGGCCGCCCCCAGGCCCAGGCAAAATTCGAAATCACCGATAAGAGCCTGGATTTCCTTGGCTATCGCACCCTGCGCAATCTGCTGGGCTCATTAGGAAAATCCAGTTTCGGCCGGCACGATACGCGGGACCTGGCGACGGGCATTGAAGCCAGCGGCGCTTCCAAGCAGTACGAATTTGGCGACACCCTGAACCTGGATATTACCGAAACCTTGTCCCGCGCCATTCAGCGCGATGGCCCGGGCTTGCCGCTGAACCTGGAATACCGCGACCTGCAGGTGCATCAATGCGAATACCAGTCTTCCTGCGCGACGGTGCTGATGCTGGATTGCTCGCATTCCATGATCCTTTACGGCGAGGACCGCTTTACCCCGGCCAAGAAGGTGGCAATGGCGCTATCGCATCTGATCCGCACGCAATATCCGGGGGATTCGCTGTCGCTCATCCTTTTCCACGATTCGGCAGAAGAGGTGCCACTCTCGCAACTGGCGCGAGTACGAGTGGGGCCGTATTACACCAATACCCGGGAAGGTTTGCGGCTGGCCCAACGGCTGCTGCAACGGCAGCGCAAGGACATGAAGCAGATCGTCATGATCACGGACGGCAAGCCTTCCGCCTTGACCCTGGAGGACGGCCGCATCTATAAGAACGCCTTCGGCCTGGATCCGCTGGTGGTAAGCCAGACTTTGGAAGAGGTCTCCAAATGCAAGCGCGCCGGCGTGATGATCAACACGTTCATGCTGGCATCCGACTACGGCCTGGTGCAATTTGTCCAGAAGGTGACGGAAATGTGCCGTGGCAAGGCCTACTTCACCACCCCCTACACGCTAGGGCAATACCTGCTCATGGATTACATGTCGCGGAAGACGAAGACAATTCACTAGAAGCAATAAGCCACAAGCTGCAAGCTACAAGCAAAACCAACACCCACGAAACCACGGGGGGCGTCGTGGCCGGCCGCTTATTGCTCAGCTTTCAGGAATGACATAGGCGCCCGCAATCTGCCGGTCCAGAGTGGCAAGAACGGCTCCGTTCGCACCGGCAAGTTTTACCAAATGGCCATCCGTGATTTGCTTCGGGCTCTTAACCCAGGATGGAAGTGACGCGGCCCCCGGATCGTCGGAAATGATCTTACTACCATCTTGGGTGGACGCGACTCGTTTCGCTCACCTTCTCGCGCGGGTTGATCGGGACAATTCCTGAACCAGGTAGCGGAAATCGGCGGGTGGCTCGCAGGCAATCGAGATGCGCTCTCCGGAGCGCGGATGAACGAACTCCAGATAGGAGGCATGCAGCGCAACGCGCGCGATTAGCCGCTCCGAGGATTCCGCTACGTGGTATTTTCTGTCGCCAATCACCGGGTGGCCGATCGCCAAAAACTGGGCCCGGATCTGATTTTGCAATCCGGTCACCAGCGCCACCCGCACCAGCGAAGCGTCCGCAAGCAGGCGTTCGACGGAATAGCGGAGTTCTGCGCGCGCCGCTTTGGGGTCTTTCTCCGTGCGCAACTGTTGAAACATTCCTTCCCGGCGAAAATAGTGAACCAGCGTTCCTTCCGCGGCGCCGAGACGGCCGCGCAGTACCGCGAGATACTGCCTCACGGGAGTATGGGCAAGAAACTGGCGCACCAGTGGATCCCGGTCCCGCCTGGTTTTGGCAAACAGCAGAATCCCGGAGGCGAAACGATCGATACGATGCACCACGAAGGCCCGCTGCCGCTTGCGCTTCAGTCCGGCCGCAAGCAGAGACCAGGCGGACGGAGTCGCGGAGCCGGGAATCGGCACTGCCGGAAGTCCGGCCGGTTTATTGACGGCCACCACGGCATCGTCCTCGTAAAGCACGGAAAGCTCCGCAGAGAAGCGCGGCTGCCGCCCGTCTTGGCGGGCCGAAAACCGATCCGGCTTTCTTGAACCGGCGCCGGTCTTTGCTGAGGGCTTCTGCATGGGCAGAGTGGCGGATCGTCTTCTCCGGCTGTCGTAGAAACCAGCCGGGGAGCCGGTCTGGGAGAGATCAGCTCATTATCAAGCCATTTCGTGAACCTCGCAATCGTGGACGTAAATGGCGCGCGGTGAACTGAGTGTGCACTTCCGCACTGCCATCAATCAGGCAAAAAAGGAACACGCGTTAGGCCGCCGGCTTAACGGCTTCGGCCCGCACCTCTATCCTGGTCCGGGCTATGGTTTCCGCTGCCACCGGCTTTAGCCACAGCAGGGCCATAAAGGCGGCTACCACATCACAGGCAATCATGACCCAGAAGACCTGTACCCAGGAGCCGGTCTTGACGCTGGCCAGGGCTGCGACCGGGCCGGCAAAAACCGAGGCCAGCCCCTTGGCGGTGTACACGACTCCGTAGTTGGTGGTACACCACTTACGGCCAAAGAGATCGCCGGTGATGGCGGGAAACAGCGAGAAGATTTCGCCCCAGGCAAAGAAACAGACTCCCGACAGCAGGATGAACCAGACCGGCTGGTGTATCAACTGCAGCAGGCCAAACACCGCCACCGCTTCCAACAGGAAGGCCCAGAACATGGCGTTTTCGCGCCCAATATGATCGGAGACCCAGCCCCAGAAAGGACGCGTCACCCCATTGAGCACCCGGTTTACTTCGATCGCCATAACCAGCGCCGAAAGCCCGAACATGACCTGGACTTTATCGACGTGATAAAACTTCGCGATCGGGCTGAGCTGAGCCGTTACCACCAGCCCGCCGAAAGCGACAATGGTCATCATGAAATAAATCAGCCAGAAGGGTCCGGTGCGCACCATTTGCCCGGGCGTCATGTCGATCGCCGCGGTCCGTACGCGCGACTTTTGCGCTTCCTGTTCGTTCCAGCCCACGGGCAGCCATCCTGCCGGCGGCTGGGTAATCACGCAGGCCGCCGCCAGTACAACTGCCCCTTGGATCAACCCCCAGAACACAAAGGTATGCGCATATCCGGCGGTTTTTATCATGTGGGAAATCGGCGCCACGGTGAGCGCGGTTCCGACTCCGTAGGCGCCGGCCGTCAATCCGACGCACAGCCCGCGCCGGTCGGGAAACCATTTCAGAGCGTTGCCGATGGTGGCGCCGTAGACTACGCCGGCGCCAACGCCGCCTGCCGCATACCAGAAAATAAGTCCGCGGACGGTGGTGGCCCAGCCGGCTTCCATCCAGCCCAATGCCACCAGCACGCTGCCCAGCAGGAGCATGACTCGGGGCCCGAGGCGGTCGATCAGATAACCCTCGAACGGCACCAGCCAGGTCTCAGTCAGGACAAACGCGGCAAAGGCGGTTTGCACGGCGGGGAGGCTGGTATGCAGGCCGGAGGTGAGCGGTCCGGTAAACAGAGTCCACGCGTACTGCATGTTGGCGATGGCGGCCATCGCGACCATCCCGCCAACCAACTGAATCCAACGATTGACTACGCGTGGAGAAGGAAGAGCAACAGCGGACAAGGGTGTTTCCACAGTTTGAACTCCTGAGTGCGGCCCGGTTAGCCGAAATCTCTTTCCTCGCCCCTGTCAGTTACCACAAAGAAAACCCTACCTTCGTCACCGCAGAGGGCGCGGAGAACGCAGAGGGATGATTTTGATTTGTGAATTTTGAATTTTGATTAGAAAACCAGGCGCCTGCAGATGCAGTGCGTAAATCAAAATTCAAAATTCCTCAGCGTCCTCCGCGTGCTCTGCGGTGAAGGTTCGTCGTTGTCAGGCCACGGACTGAGTCTCTTCATCGACGGGCGGCTTGTCCTGCTCCAAATCCTTCCGGAACGGGATCACGCCAGGGACCAGCCACTTTTCCCACATCTCGTCGACCTTGCTCTGGAAATAATCGATGTCGTCATTGGTGAAGTGGGCAAACCGGCCCTGCCGGAGCAAGTAATCCCGGACCGGCGCCCGCTTGATCCGTTTTTCCGCCAGCAACTTGGTCCTGCCGGTCAGCCGCAACTGGCCGTCTTCCACTTCATAAAGCGGCCACACCCCCGTATTGACGGCCAGTTCCCCCAGTTCGTGGGACTGGTAAGGATCGTAGTCCCAGCCTTTCGGGCACGGATCCAGCGAGTGCACGAAGGTGGGACCGCCAATCGACAACGCCTTCCGGATGGTGTTCATGGCGTGCAGACCATAGGACATACATACAGTGGCTACATACCGGCAGGTGGGATGCCCGGCCGCCAGCATTCCGGCCATATTTTTTTTCCACCGGTGATGCATGATGTGCTTCACCTTCCCTGCCGGACTGAACGTGGTGACTGCGCCGTAGGGCGTTGAACCCGAGAGCTGAATGTCGGTGTTGGCGTAGGACTCGTTGTCATACATGAGGATCAGCAGGTTGTACTCAGGATGAGTCAGCGTCGCCGAAATGGCCGACAGGCCCATGTCGGCCCCTCCGCCATCGCCGCAAAAAGCGATCACGTTGATCGGTTCGTTCTTGATCTTGCCTTTGCGCATCTGCGCGCGCAAGCCGGCGGCGGCGCCGAGGGCGGCGGATCCGCTGCTGCCCAGTTGCGTGTGCATCCAGGGCACGACCCAGGAGGTGCTGTAGTACGTAGTATTGGCCACGTACATGCATCCCGTGCTCCCTAGCACGATCGTCCGCGGACCGGCGGCCTTCACCATCATTTTCATGACCAGCGCCGATTCGCAGCCCTGGCAGGTGCGGTGGCCCGAAGTGAAATATTCCTCCAAGGGGAGCTTCTTGACTCCCTTGAACGGATCCAGTTTCTGTGTCGGTTGAATGTCAATGAGGGTTCCCATACCGTGTTCCTTTCAAATCTGTTTGGGATTCGGGAATTGGGATTTTGGAGCTTTCAAAATCCCGCACGTCTGCGCTTTACAAATCCCAAATCCCAAATCCAAATTCCCCAATGCCGTCACCGGCCTATTCGCGCAGCCCGATCCACTGCGTCCGCGCGTAGTGCTGGCCGGCAGCGGCGTTGCTGGTCAATTCCGCCATCTGGCGCACGCCGGGAACGGTCACTTCCCGTCCTCCCAGGCCGCAGATGAAACCCAGCACCGGCACCACGGCCGGATGCTCCGCGGAATACATGGCAGTACGAACCTCCGTCGCCAGCACTCCGCTCATATAGGGCGAACCAAACGAGAAGTCGCGATCGATAACACCAACCGCCCAAAAACGGCTAAGGCAGCGGGCCAGCTCCTCGGCCGGGAACGGCCGGAACCAGCGCAAGCGCACAAACCCCACTTTCTGGCCCTCGCGGCGCAGTTGGCGCAGCGCCACCTTGACCGGATTGGACAGCGTGCCCATGCCCACCAGCACAATCTCGGCATCCTCGGTCAGGTATTCCTCGAAGAACGGATTTGCGTAATCGCGGCCGAAGATGCGGGCAAAATCCGCGTAAGCCTCGCGCAGCACCTGCGGCGCGCGCTCCATGGCCGCGCCGTTCTGCCGGCGGATCTCCATCAACCAGTCTTCATTGGCCTGCGGCGCGACGGTAATGGGATTATCGGGGTGTAACAGCAGATCGCCGCGGTTGTAGCGGGGCAGAAACTTCTCCACTTTTTCGCGGGTGGGGATTTTAACCATCGCTTGCGAGTGGGTCAGAAAAGCGCCGTCGCAACTGATGGCGCAGGGCAGGAAGACGCGGCGGTCCTCGGCGGTTCGGTAGGCGATCAGCGCCGTGTCCAGAGCTTCCTGGGCGTTGTCCACCCACACCAGGAGCCAGCCGAGATCGCGCACCGTGAGCGCATCGTTGTGTTCGACGCCAAAGGCGCCCGGATCGTCCAGCGCCCGGTTGCCCACCATGGCCACCATGGGAATGCGCAGCGCCGGCGTGACGGTGAGCGCTTCCATGGCATACATCCAGCCCACGCCGCTGCTCCCGCAAAAAACGCGCGCTCCGACCGCGGAAGCGTGTTTGACGATTTCGAACTGCGAGTGCTCGCTTTCAGCCACGATGTAATCGCAGTCCATCAGGCCGTTGGAGACGAGTTTGGCCACGTACTGCATCACCGTGTCGTAGGGCCGGATGGGATAGGCGGTGATCACGTCCACATCCGCCAGTTGGCAGGCGACGGCAATGGCCTCCGAACCCGTGATCAGCGCGGTCTTTTCCGCTTGTTCTTCAACTTTATAGGCAAGCTGCGCCATGATTCTCTCCTTACCGGCCTAGGCCGCTTCCTTGTCCGCTCGCATCTCCGGGGTTTGCTCTTCGTATTGCCCGCGGTAGCGGAAACCGTGGGAACGTTCGGGGTGATCCTTGATGGTGTCGAGCAACCAAGCCTTGTATTGTTCGGGGTTCTGCTTCCAGGCTGCCCACTGGCTGGCGTTGTCGTGGAAGTGAGCCTCATTGACCATGGTCACGCAGTTGGGCACCGGGCACACGGCCTCGCACACGCCGCAGCCGCAGCAGGCTTGCATGTTGGCGTCGTACAGATTGTCGGGCGTTACGTCGAAGCAGGAATCCGGACACTGCAGCCAGCACAAAGTGCACTTGATGCAGGTGCTGAAGTCCACCACCGGGCGCATGGTGCGGGTGGAGAACTTCTTGAAGGTTGGATTGCGCTGGGGCTGGAAGCCGCCCGCGGCGTGACTAACCGGATCTTCCATGGCCTGGCCCTCAGGAATGCAGGGAATTGCCACCCCTTCGCGCATCTCCTGCCACTTGGGGAGGGCAAACTGGTAGGGCGCTTCCGGATTGCCCTGGCTGGGGTCGACCGTAACCGTGGTAACGCGTTCGTGCGCCCGCTCGGCCGAGGTTACTTTCAGCGGATCGGCCCATTCCTCGAGAATCGCTTTGCTTACCGACTCCAGACTGAACAACTCCGGCAGCACGCGCGCGATCACGCCCAGAATCCGCACATCGGTGTGATCATCTTTATAGACCCACAGCCCGGAAAAGCTGGGGGCCGCCTTGAGCACCGTCAACGTGTAGGGGTGGTCCTTGCGGTGAGTCATGGGAATGATCGTTTCCGGCGGCTGGACCGAAGTGCAGATCAGCGTGCCGCCCGGCTTCAGCAGGCGATTGATGGGCTGAAGTCCATACCAGGCCCACGACTCCACTCCCTTACACAAGGTGTCATCCACCGCAATGGTGATATCCACTTCGCGGGGTTCGTAGCGCGCTTTGCCTTCCTCCAGCGTCTCCTCGTCGGTGGCCACGATGGCGAAACTTTTCGCCGGTATGCCGTTGCGTTCCGGGCTGTCTCCATAGCGCCCGAAGGAGATGCCCGGTTTCCCCTCGTGGTGAGCGGCTAAGACAATGCCGCGGCTGATGCGGGTGGCCAGGGTCTTCTGAAAGATTCCCCGGTAGACGATTTCGACTGCGAATAATCGGCCCATGCCTTGACCTCCATGGTCTGTTAAAGCTCGTTCAGCACGATCGCCTCGATCTCGCGCACATGCCGGCGCATCTCGGCTTCGGCGGCTTTGGCGTCCCGGCGCTTGAGCGCCGCCAGAATCCGGCAATGTCCGGCAAAGGATTTTTGCAGGCGGCCTTCCGCCTGCAAGCTGCGTTCGCGGGTCTGCCGCAGCATATCCATCAGCAGGTCGAGAATTTTCAGGATGACGGAATTGTTGGCGGCCATGGCGATGCAGTAATGAAATTCGGAATCTTCTTCGATCGCCAGTTCGCCGCGCTGCACCTTTTGCTCCTGCCGGCGAAGAATGTTTTCCAATTCCGCGATTTCTTCGGCCGTGGCATGAACCGCGGCCCGGGCGGCCAGCGCAGGTTCAATCATTCGGCGCACGTCGATCAGTTCCCCCACCAGCTTGCGCTGGGTTACCAGCAGCGAAGAGAGCGGGTGCAGCACCGCCTGGGCGCCGGGTTCGCGCACCACCGTGCCCGCGCCTTGCCGCGGTTCGACCATGCCGAGCAATTCCAAAGTGTGAATGGCGTCGCGGATGGAGCTCCGGCTCACGGAGAAGATTTCGGCCAATTGCCGTTCCGGGGGCAGCTTGTCCCCGGGCTTGAGCTCTTCCAGAATCAGGCGCTCCAGGCGACTGGCGACTTCTTCGTGAACGCGGGTGCGGCGGATGGACGGTTCCGATCTCTCCGGCGTAGCCACCATGCGGGCTCCTTAAATTGGTCTGATGGTCAGTCCAATTTGCTAGGTGCGAGACTCGCCCGAAAGGTTGCCTGATCAGAAATTTGGGATTGCGGGATTTCGAATTGGGGATTTCGGAATCGCGATTTCGGGATCTCCGGTTCCTTACCTATCCAAGCTGGAGTAGATCGCAGCGCTGCTGGAGCGCCCAGGATGATGACGATCCCACCCCCGCAACCCCGGGGTATACGCAATGATCAAAGATTATTGCCGGCGCCAACGGCGCGACCGCGGACGCAATGTCGCGGATGTACAATTTTGACATCAAGCTGGATCCTTGCCAAGGAAAGAGGGGTTATGAAACTTAGCGCGCGCAATGTATTCCCCGGAACCGTCACCAAGGTGATCAAGGGCGCCGTGAATTCTGAGGTGCACCTGGCGCTGAAAAACGGCGACCGGATGGTTTCCATAATCACCAATGGCAGCGTAGATAATCTCGGCCTGAAGGAAAACAAGAACGCCTGGGCCATTATCAAAGCCAGCTGGGTGATACTGGGCAAAGATCTGCACAATGCGAAGATGAGCACCCGCAATATTCTTTGCGGAACCGTGGCCAAGGTTACGCCGGGGGCCGTCAACACGGAAGTATCGCTGAAGCTGAAGGGCGACACGATGCTGACGTCGATTATCACCAACGAAAGCACGCGTTCGCTGGGGCTGCGCGAGGGCGACCACGTCTGCGCCGCGATCAAGGCGTCGAGCGTGATCCTGGGAGTCGATTAGCAAATCCCCTCACCCTGATCGCCCAAACCGGGACGACAAGGGTGGGGCCCGGCTACAGAATGGCTACCGATAGGGACCCGCCGGCAGTGCGCCTCTGAAAGTCGTGCTGTGGTATATTCCAGCCGCCAGCCCAACCCTCGGCGGCTTCCACCGGCCTGGCGGATATCATTAGTTACAAGCCTGAATCCCCATGGATTTCACCTGTAAACCAGTAGCTCGCAATTTCGTCTACTTATACAGGAACACGGAAGTTTGGGTGGTCCGAGTGATGCGGAAGCGCGGGACGTGGTTGCGGCCAGAGGATCGGACGCGGCCGGCAGGATGGAATGAAGCCCATGGCGGCAACGGCTAGCACGGTGCAAGCCCCAATGACGCGTAGTTTGACGGAGCTGGAGGATTTCGAGGCCGTTGTGCATGCCGAACAGAGGCACGTTTACCGCGTGCTGCTGGCCATGTTGCGCGATCCCGAGGCTGCCGACGATCTTACGCAAGAGTGCTTTCTCCGCGCCTATGAGCATCGGCACCGTTTTCGTGGGGAAAGCAGCGTCCGCACCTGGCTGTTGCGCATCGCCATGAACCTGGTTCGCGACCGCGTCCGGAGCCGGCGCTGGCAGTTCTGGCGCATCCTGCTTCAACCGGCGCCGGAGGAGGCGGAAGGGAAGGACGATCCGCTGGCCTCGCCGGAACGGACGCTTTTGGCGCGGGCCGAACTGGCTGGTGTCTGGTCCGCCGTCGCCACTCTTTCCCGCCAGCAACGGGCGGTTTTCGTCCTGCGATTTGTCGAGGAGATGAGCATCGAGGAGATCGCGGCGGCTACCGCGCTGCGTCCCGGTACGGTG
>Ga0326727_10024658_pt1 | contig 11345 bp, 8 predicted proteins | sample MB2enrmetagenome_FD_207643 | JGI IMG/M metagenome (GOLD analysis project Ga0326727, IMG submission 207643) | Lab enriched peat soil microbial communities from McLean, Ithaca, NY, United States - MB29MY | ecosystem: Environmental > Terrestrial > Soil > Wetlands > Peat | place: USA: New York... | reverse complement strand
CAAACAACGTCGGCTCCGGTTCCGCCTCCTCTATCTTGCGGCGGGCCACGATACAGCGGCGAGCACAGGGCCAGCCCGTGAGCCGGTGTTCGAACTCGGCGATCTCCCAGCGCGCATTGAGCCGGTGGTAGCGCAGCCCGCCCAGCACTCGCTTGAGCGCCGTCGTCAAGCGCGCCACCACCGCGTATTGGCTGGGCCGCTGCTCCAGCACGGCCAGCACCGGATCAAAGCCAAAGCCCGCGTCCGCCCGCACCCGCACCTCGCGGATGTCGGCCGGAATGGAAAGAAAGGAACTGGCCAACAGTTCCTCGCTGCCAGACCAAGTGCCCGCGTTGCCCGGCCGCAACTCGGTGTCCCAGAGGAAGGAGGAGTTGGCTTCCAGGCACAGCAACGGGTCGTAGGATCGTTTGCCCCGGTAACGAGGATTGTAGCCCACCTCGGCCCCCTCTTGGCGGCCAAAGACGGTGACTACCGTGCTGTCCAAATCCAGAATCAAGCGCGAGCGGTGTTCGGGCTGGTGAATGAACCGCCGCAATAGCCGGTCGTTGAAGCGATGCAGTTGGTGGCGAAACTCGGGCGGCGCCTGCAACAAAAACCGGCGCAAGGTTTGCGGATCGGGGTAGCTGGGCAGCCCCGTCAGGTATTGAAAAGTGCCGTTGGCCTGCAAGAGCGCCGCCGTCTCCAAACGATCCAAACCCAGGATAACAGGGTAAACCAGAGCCAAAAGTATCTGCGGTAAACTATAGCGTTGATGGGGTCGCGGATAATCCAAATTCCAGGAAGCAAAACGCCGCCATTGCAGCACTTGAATGAATTCGTGGAAAAAGACGACACCGCCATAGTGCGTCATCCCCTTGTGATTCCAAGCGATTTTTACATTTCGAGGCGATCTGCGCATTTCCACCCTTACTTCACCAAAAGTGAGGTAAGGGTGGAAGCCCAAAAAGTAAGTCAAAACCCCATGAACATTGGCGAAAAAGGCTCCATCCTATGCGTTTTCACGCCGGATTCAGGTCATACAACCTGACAAAGCAATAGCTGGCAAATGGGATTTGCGACAGTGCGTCGATTATGTTGCCATCGATCCTGAAACATGGGTAATTGAGGTGCAAGCGAGCCCAGAAACAGATACACAGTGGGAGAATGTGAAAAGAGCAGTTGACCACTGTAATAAGCGCCTGTCGTCTTCAAAGCGTTTTTTGAGGGCCACGAGTGAGATTGGGCTGTACTATCAAGTGGTTGATTTGCTAGCAAGGCCTGGAAGAGCGGAGGCGGGCGCTGAAACACTGAATAAGACGAATACGGAGACGCCAGAATGGGGAAATTATCAGCTTCCTAGCAATGCGGCGGGCGCGGTTTTTAGCCCTGATCCAGATTCGCAAAGGGATTATTCTGAAATCGTCGCGCCCTGTCTTAAGGAGGCTGGTTTTTATCCGGTGCAAATCGAGGATGTACCGCCCGAAGGACCATATGTCGAGAGACTGCAAAAAGTGTTAATGCAGTGTCATTGTGTTCTGTTCGACATAACTGACGACGCATCTCATCTCGTGCATTTCCGACTGGGAACCGCAGTCGGCCTGCGCCGAAGAGTGCTCCTATATAGCCGCAGAGGAACTGACACGGTAGGGGATCTTTCGGGCACGGAGGTGTTGCACTATCAGACGCAAGAGCAGCTTCGAAAGGATCTAAGAATCGCGCTCGGACACGGCCTCGCCGAAACTTCCGGCCGCACGTCGCCCCCAATATCAGCCTAGCCCCTGCCGCTCTGGGCAAGCCGCGGGCCTTACCACGCACACATAGGGGTGGCTGCCGTCGCAAGGGCCAAGGACAGCCCGCAGGTTCAGAACTTCCTCACTTGATGTCCGGCTGCATCGCGCCAGGAATGTGAAATCAAGGGCAAGGAACTTGCCGTAGCTCACAAGCCGGCTCGGTCTTCGGCCGTCGAGGGCAGCATCGATCTCCTGCACCAAAGCGCCCACCAGATAATATCCCTCATCATCATCGGCCACATTCGGCGCAGTGTATCTTCCAAGCAGTTCCGGATGAACACGCATGGCGAAGACTGCGTCCCACTGCCGGGCGGTTTTAGTGACGTCCGTCAATGATGCTGATAAAGAACGCTGCCGACAATCCGGGCGCTCGAAGATTCGATTTTGGGGCATAAACTCGGGAATCGTGGTTGAGAGGTACTGTTGAAGGCCGGTGGGTTTCTCCCAACCTCGTTTTTGGACTGCCGGCCAGATTGGCCAGCGAAACAAGTCACCGCAGAAATCCGGTCGTGTGTGTCAGATTTCGCGCTCCAGGTGAGGGCGTAACCGAGTTCGGCTCGCACGAATTGGCTGTGCCGCCGGTGGGTTCGGCGTTCAAAACGGCGGCCTGCCGTCGGCTTCCCCACCGGCAGGAGGCGTCGCGTGTTCGTGCTCGTCGCCGTCGTTGGGCTTCGACGGATTTTGCGGCCGCGGTTCCGGGACAACAAACTGCACGGTGTCGCAAACCAGGATGAGTTGCGAGCGTGATGTGCCCTCATTGTTCCAGGTCTCGGTGCGCAGGCGGCCCTCCACCATGACCATGTCTCCTTTCTGGTGACGCGCCAGCGCGTCGGTCCAGCCTCCAAAACACTTGCACGCGACAAAGGCGGTTTCTTCTTGGGCGACATCCGCTTTGTCGCGGTAGCGACGATTGCTGGCGATGTAAAAGAATCCCATCTTGGAGCCGTTGTTTCGAATAATGGGGGCGCGAACAAGGCGCCCCATCAGCACGGTGACGTTCAGATTCGACATGTTTTTTCTTTCTGGTTGATTATTTGATTTTGCTGCCCGGCCCTTTTTCGAGCCGGCTTCAAAATCTGTGTTTGACGCCGTTTTCGACAGGATAAGGCGCCGCCAATCGAAGAAAATCACCGAACTCGCATTTCCCGTGCGACAAATCACCCTCCTGTTCAGCGCCCCTCGTGCCCTGCCGTCGCTCCGCAAGTCACAATCGTCCCGCCGCGGCGCGGGTTATCCACCTAAACGTGGCGGACCCGGCAGCGGGGAAACGGTTTTATAGCGAGTTCCTGGGATTGGCAGTAACGCAACGCGCCTGCTCCGGAGCCCTGTTCTTCACCGCCGGCGCTTTCCGCACCGTACAGGGTGATCTGCTGCTGCGGGCCGTGCAGAACTATGCCCTTGAGGTGTCCAGCTTCTGGAACCGGGTCACTTCCAACCTGATCTCCTCCCAACCGTCCATCGCTCCGTCAGACAGCGGCGACAACCACCCTGACTGGCGCCGTCCTTTAATGGACTTCTTTTCATGGGCTGGGAATTACCGTCCGTGCGGGAATGTTTGAGGGCGCGACGTCTTGATCTCGCGCTCGCCGCGATCCTCGCGCAGGTCGCGGGAGTTATCATTCCGTTTTTTGGATTTCGGAATTGGAATCGCTTCCCCGGCATTCGGACGCAGCCGGTGAAGTTCTTTTTGGAAAACAGGAGTTTTGCTCATAATAACTGGGGCGCACGGTGTTATTTCGTTGCTTGGGAGTGAGCTTCGACGAACCATAGCCATTTGTCAATCCCCCGGGAAATCTCGGTGAAGAGGTCCGCGGTGTCGGCGTCCTCCAGTTCCGCCGCCTCGTCTATCGAGAGGCGAACCTCGCTACCAAACGCCGCCAGTCCTTTGGAGACGGCTATGATATGGGCGGCGCCATCCGCCTGCGCGGGGGGATACTCATCCAGGCGCGATCGTGCCGCCGCCACACGAATCGTCCCTTCGGCCACGCCCCCCAACTGGACGACGCGCTCGGCCAGCAGATCCACGTAGTCAGCAACGGTTTCGTAGATTTCGTCGAAGAGTTTGTGTAGTCCGATGAAGTTTGGCCCTTTGACGTTCCAATGGGCCTGCTTGAGTTGCGACTGCAAATCAATGGCATCCGCCAAGCGTTGGTTCAACAGCTCATTCAGTTCGACCCGGGCCGGCTTCGGCAGATCGTTCAGGGTTTCATACAGAGTGGGTTCTTCGTTGAACTTGCTCACGTTTCTTTTCATTTGTTTTGTCCTTTCAGTTATGGGTTGGATGTTTTATTGCCGCCGTGCAACGGGTCCATTGACCCTTTGCGGCGTAATGCGTCAGGAGCTGTGAAAAAACTGGCAAAAGGCTTAAAACACAAAATGTGTCCGTTGATAATCAACGGCTTGCGCAAGCGATTTCTGACGATTTTCAATTTTTTCACAGCTTCTCAGTCCTGGATGGCAGGGCACGCACTCCGTGCGCGCCGCGGCGGGCAGCGGAGTGCCCGCCCTACCTTTTTCCCCACCGTCACTGGCGCATTACTTTCCGGCAAAGTCTGACGATGTTGCCAGAGGTCAGCCCAGGGATCAATGGCCTCCAGCCGGCGCGGGATGGTTCGGATGTTGAACTGAGACGGGTCGAGCCGCGGGCTGACCTCGTCCCAATGGAGCGGTGTCGAAACGGGCGCCCCTGGCCGGCACCGAACCGAATAAGGCGCCACGATGGTCTGGCCAAATGCGTTGCGAAGCCAGTCGCTGAAAACACGATTCTCGCGCTGTGCCTTTCGCATTTCAACGGTGAAGATCGTTGGCGATTGTCGGGCCATCTCCAGGCTGACGTTGCGAGCAACGAGGCGCACTTGCTCCTGGCTGGGCTCTTTTCGTAACGGGATCAGGACATGCAGGCCACGGCCTCCGGTGGTCTTGGGGAAAGAGCGAATCTTCTGTTCTTCGAGGAGCTTGCGTAAAACAGTGGCCGCTCTTGCCGCGTCGCAGAATTGTCCGGATGAGGGGTCAAGATCGAAGGCCAGCCAGTCAGGCTGGTCCAGCGAACCAGCCTCACAATTCATGATATGAATCGCAATACAACCGAGATTGACGAGCGCCAAAAGAGTTCCTTTCGCCCCACCCACGACATAATGAACGGTCTTTCCGGTGCTTTCGGCTGGAACGGCGCAGGTCGGGACACCGGCTGGAAGGTCTTTGCCGAAATTTTTCTCGAAGAAGCAACCGGCCGCAATTCCATCTGGACATCGTTCAGCCGTGAGAAGGCGCTTGTTCAACCACGGGTGCATGCGGTGCGCGACGAGCGCGTAGTATTGAGCGACCTCGATCTTGGTGATTCCCTCCTCTGGAAACCATAGCTTGGTTGGATGGGTAATCGGGATGCCCCCCACCTTGGCCATATTCATCCTTCCCCCTTTCCGGCGCCTCCGCCTGCCGTCCTTGCCTCTCGCATTCTCCCAATCTCGGGAAGCGACCGGCCGGTGAGGACTGACCGTGGTTTAAGTCTGGTAATATCTTCACTCGATGCGTACCCATCACGATGCTTAATGAGGAGCCAGTTGCTGTTCCGTGTGCGAACGAGCACCCACGAGCCGCGAAGCTTCTGGCCATGCAGAACGAACTTCAATTCGCCGCTGGCGAGGCTTGCCGCAATATTGTCCGAATCCTCGGGAGTGTAAGTCCCCTGGTCCCAGACCATGACCGGCCCCGCACCGTACTGGCCTTCGGGAATATTGCCCTCGAAATTCGCGTAATCCAGAAAATGATCCTCCACCTCCACCGCCAGTCTCTTGACCGCAGGATCCAGGGAAGGCCCTTTGGGCACGGCCCAGGACTTCAAGACGCCGTTCACCTCAAGCCGGAAATCGTAATGAAGGCTGCGCGCTTGATGCAATTGAACAACGAAGATCATGCCCCGCCTGCTGTTGAGGCTGCGCTTAAGTTGGCCTTCCGCGTCACTTTTCATACAAGCCGGTCTATTGTCACCTGCCCGCCTCACAGCGGCAATTCGAGAACTGCCGCCGGGAGGCTATTTCAGTCTGCTTGGATGTTGGAAGCGGCTAATCCGCCATACTCTGGAACCAATCCACCTTGAGATGATTGTCCACCCAGGAGACACCCGGAGCAGCCCAGGCGGCCCGTTCGGCCTCATCCTTCTCGGCGTAGCTCCGAACCTTGCCGCGGAGTGTCACCGTGTTGTCGGAAGTCTCCACTTGAATCTTGTTGGCGTCCAAAATGGCATTTCGCTCAAAGGCCGATTTGATGGCCGTGGCGACCGCCGCCGGCGCCACTTTGGGTTTGATCGTGATCAGATTCGTCACCCCTTTGACGCCCGTCAGCCGCAGCACGACGTTTTCGGCGGCGGTCTTCTGATACCACCACTCCACCGCGCCCTCCAGTGTGATCCAACCATCCCGAACGGTTATTCCAACGGTTCCTTCCGGAATCGTCGTGGACCAGTTGAGTTGACGCGCGGCGGCACCAGCGATGTCCCCGTCGGTGCGGCGCTGGGAATCCGGCAGCTTGACTTCGACGTCGTCCGCGATGGCCTTCACCCCGGCAACCCGTTTGGCGGCGCGCACGGCGTCCCATTTTTCGCCATAGCTGGTGGCGTAGCCATTGAGTGTCACCGCCCCGTCTTTCACCAAGACGCCGATGTCCGAGATGTTCACGCTAGGCTCATACTTGAGCTCGGCCAGCACATCGGTCTTGAGTTGTGTGTCACTTTTCTTTGCACTGCTATTCATATTTGCGTTCCTTTCCTATTGTTTTGTTCGTTTCTCTTGCTGATTTTGTTTTCTGATAAGCGATGCCTCTCTTTTCTTCGTCTCCACCGATTCCGGGAGATGGAAGGAACCAGCGGCATCAGATGATAAGAACGATGCGGTTCTCGACATGGGTCACTCCCGGGGCCGACCAAGCGATCCGTTCGGCTTCCTCCCGTTCGTAAAAACTGCGCGCAACTCCACGGAGCACCGCGCTGCCTCCATTCGTCTCGACCTGGATCTTCCGGGCATCCAACAAGGCATGGCGCTCAAAGGCGGCTTTGATCGCGCCACTTATGTTCGCGGATGCCCCCTCCGGTTTGATCTCAATGAGGTTGGTCACTCCCTTCACGCCCGCCAGGTTATGAACTGCTTCTTCGGCGGCGCTCTTCTGGCGCCACCCCTGCACGGTGCCTTCGAGGCTGAGCCAGCCATTGCGGACTGTTACTTTGAGGGCGTCTCCGGGAACCGTGCCTATCCATTCGACTGCGTGGACTGCAGCGGCAGCAATGTCACTATCCGTGCGGCGGGACAGGGCCGGCACTTTTACCACAATGTCCTCCGCGAGGCCCCTGACACCCGCAACCCGTTTGGCCGCATGCGCGGCGGCCAACTTTTCCGCATAATTGCTCACGGCGCCATTGAGGGTGACGATCCCTTCCCTCACTGAGACTCCGATGTCATTAATATTGACGCCTGGATCATATTCGAGTTCGGCCAGAACGTCCTTTTGTAACTCCTCATCACTTTTCATAAACTTCAACCTTGCTGACTTGTTCGATGCCGGACGAACCAGCACCCGGAGTGGACCTTTGGTGGAAACATAATTCGTGGTCTTTTCTTTGTCCTCCGACTGAGGCCCTGCCGCGGCGTCTTGCATCCGCCGCGGCAGCGGCCCGGCGCTTATGCCACCTTGACTTCGACGGCCTTGGATTTGGCCCTCTCGTTCTTCGGCAGATGCACCTTCAGCACGCCGTCCTTGAACTCCGCGCTGACTTTGGCACCCTCGGCACCCTCCGGCAGGGTGAAACTCCGGAAGAAGTTGCCATACGACCGCTCAATGCGGTGATACTTCTTGTCCTTCTCCTCCTTCTCGAACTTGCGCTCGCCCGTGACGGTCAGCACCCCATTCTCGACGGTCACTTTCACATCCTCCTTCTTCACCTCGGGAAGATCGGCTTTGATGAGCCATTCCTTGTCGTCTTCGCTGATGTCCACTGACGGCGCCCACTCAGCCAGGGTCATCAATTCCTGGCCTCCACTGCTCGTGTTGGCCGGGGCCAGGCCAAAGAACCGGGCCAGGCGGTTCTGCAGGATATCCATTTCTTTGGATGGATCCCAACGTGTTAATGCGTTCATTTCTTGATCCTTTGCAAATCGGCGGGCTGGTTAATCCAACCGTCTGCTGCCCGCCCGCCGATCTTTCCGGGCAGCAACAGCGAAATAGTCTCAAACCTCCATGAGGACCTTTTCCTTCGGATGTGCTCCCGCATCAAAATCAAGGTCTGAAGAATGGGAGGAGTTTCATTATTCATTTCGCGAGGTCGGCGGATTCGCGTCGGCTGAGTCTCTCATTACAAGAACCGTCCCAACTCAGCCGCCGTTACCCTGCCCGGACCCGTCGGCCTCTGAGTCCCTTATTACAAGAATCGTGCCAACTGAGCTGTCAGGATGCAACGCGCTGGTACAGAGTGGGATGGACAAGGCGGGGTCAAATCCGGGCCGTTTGCAAAGACCTGCAATCTTCAAAAATTTGCAATTGAATTACAAATTGCTGGGAAATGGGTCTTGATGAAATCAATCAAGTCTGAGACGAGGCGGGGGAGGCTGGGAGCGTTCCGTGGACCTCTTTTGCGAATCCGAACTTTTTGATGCGGGCAATCAGGGTCGTTGGTTTCAGCCCCAACAACTCGGCGGCCCCACCCGGCCCGTGAACTTTCCAGCCGGTCTTGTTGAGCGCCGCCAGAACATTGTCGCGCTCACGTCGCCGGAATTCGATGTCGCTTAGAATCTCCACGTTGGCTGACCGGGCGGCGGCGGGAGGCGGGACGGCGATTTCTGGCAAGGCCTGGCCAGTCGGCAAGTCGAGGTACATCACGCCATTCTCCGCAAGAATGAGTGCCCGTTCGATCCGGTTCTGCAACTCGCGCACGTTGCCGGGCCAATCGTAACCTTGCAACTGGACGAGATGCGCCTGGGTAAGCCGCGCCGGCCGCACTTTTAATTTCTTGGCTGCTTTATCAAGAAAATGCGCCGCGAGCAGGGGAATGTCCTCCTTGCGTTTGCGCAAGGGGGCCACCTCGATGGGAAAGACATTGAGACGATAGTAAAGGTCTTGCCGGAAACGACCGGCTTGGACCTCCATCTGTAAATTCCGGTTCGTTGCGGCGATGATGCGCACGTCCACATTCCGGGTTCTCTCTTCGCCGACCCGTTCATATTGGCCTTCCTGCAAAACCCGCAGAAACTTGCTCTGCAGCTCCAATGGAATTTCGCCCACTTCATCCAGGAGCAGAGTGCCTCCGTTGGCCGCCTCGAACCGGCCGGCCCGATCCCGCAACGCGCCGGTGAACGAGCCTCGGACATGTCCAAAAAACTCGCTCTCGTAGAGTTCGCGGGGAATCGAAGCGCAGTTGACTCGGATGAGCGGACGCTCGCTGCGCTGGCTGTGCTTGTGGATTTCGCGGGCGACCAACTCCTTCCCAGTGCCGGTTTCACCGAGGATCAGCACGCTGGCATCGGTCCGGGCAACCGTCTCCACTTGGTGGAGCAACTGCTTGAGAACGGGGCTTTTTCCGATGACCTCTCCGAATTCTCCCGCCTCCTTCACTTCTTCCTGAAGGTAGGTGTTTTCCAGTTCGAGCTGCACCTTGAGCCGCTCGATTTCCTCAAAAGCGCGGCGGGTCTTCTCCTCACTCTCACGCAACGCCTGGTTGGAAGCCTGAAGTTCGGCGGTGCGTTCCTGCACGCGGATTTCCAGCGTGTTCCGGGCCTTGAGCAGAGCCTCTTCGGCATCCCGCAGACGCAATTGGGTCCTGACCCGCGCCAGCACCTCCTCCGGCTGGAAGGGCTTGGTGATGTAGTCAACACCCCCCGCATCGAACCCCTTGACCTTTTGCTCCGTTTCGCTAAAGGCGCTGATAAAGATAATGGGAACCCGGCGGCTCTGTTCCTCTGCCTTCAAGCGGCGGCACACCTCGTAACCATCCAGGCCAGGCATGCTCACGTCGAGCAGGATCAAGTCCGGCACCTTGGCAGCCACGGACTTCAGCGCAAGGCTGCCGTCGGAGGCAGGGCGGACCCGATATCCCTGCTTCGTCAGAATGTCCGCTAACAGCCGCAGACTGGCCTGGGTGTCTTCGACAACCAGGATCTCCTGCCGGGCTGGGGTGATTTTCTGAACATGGCTCATAGAATATGCCCTGTCTTGCTCATCTCGGTTTCCAGCAACTCCAAAATGTGCGGGTAATCAAGTTTCGTTGCGAGATCATTCAGCAAGCTGCCAATCGAGGCGTCCAATTCCGTCAGCCGCTCGATCAGCGCCAGCGTGCGGGTGGTGTCCAATTCGAGCGCGGCCCGGTGCAATTGTGTCAACAAATCGACCGGCAATGCCGCCCACTGCTCCGGCCGTATTGCGGGCTTCGGGCCGGGCGGCGATACTTGCTCCCCTTCTTTTTCATAAACATATTTCAGACCGAGATGCCGGGCCATGACCTCGAAAAGCTCCTGCTCGCGGTACGGCTTGCGCACCACGTCATCGCAACCCGCGGCCAGAATCGGCTTTCTTTCCTCCTCCAAGGCATGGGCTGTGAGGGCGACGATCTTTGTGCGGCTGCCTGCCTCCGTTGCCTTGATGCGGCAGGCCGCTTCCAATCCGTCCATCACCGGCATGCGGATGTCCATCCAGATCAAGTCAGGGTGCCATTCTTCGAACAGCACCACCGCTTCCTGCCCGTTCACCGCCTCCCGCAGATCGAAGCCCAACGGCTCAAACAGTTTGCGCAACAAGAGCCGGTTTTCCCGCTGGTCTTCCGCGAGGAGTAGGCGAAAACGGGCTTGCCCTTCAGCCAATCCAATGACCCGTCCGCGACCCAACTCCGTGGGAATCTCCGCCGCGGGCAGCACCCCCACTGGGATATCGAAGTGAAACACCGAGCCTTTGCCCGGCTCGCTGGCCACGCCAATCTGCCCGCCCATCAGCTCCACATACTGCTTGCTGATGGCCAGCCCCAGACCGGTTCCAGCTTCTGCGGGCGCCCGATTCCCCAGTTGCACGAATGGGAAAAAGATGCGTTGCCGGTCTTCCTCGCTGATGCCTGGACCGGAATCCTCAACCTCAAATCGCAGCCGCGCCCGCTGCGGTGACTCCCGGCTCACGACGTTGGCCCGCAGCTTCAAGCCGCCGTGTTCGGTGTACTTGGTGGCGTTCCCGATCAAATTGATGAGCACCTGGCGCAATTTGCCGGCGTCCACCGCGATGTGCCGGGGCAGGGTTGGAGATTGCTCCAAAGTGAAACTCAGCCCCTTCTCCGCGGCCCTGACGCCCATCACGGACTGCAATTCATGCAACAACTGGTGCAGATCGGCCTCGGACTCCTCTAAAACCACCCGGCCGGACTCAATCTTGGAGATGTCGAGGACGTTGTTGATCAGATTAAGCAGGTGTTCGCCGCTGCGGACGATGATGTCCAGATTTTCCCTCTGGTTCGCCGGAATGCCCTGCTCATTCTTCATCAACCGCGAAAAGCCGAGCACCACATTGAGGGGCGTGCGCAGCTCATGACTCATGCTGGCCAGAAAAATGCTTTTT
>Ga0326727_10024657_pt1 | contig 11346 bp, 7 predicted proteins | sample MB2enrmetagenome_FD_207643 | JGI IMG/M metagenome (GOLD analysis project Ga0326727, IMG submission 207643) | Lab enriched peat soil microbial communities from McLean, Ithaca, NY, United States - MB29MY | ecosystem: Environmental > Terrestrial > Soil > Wetlands > Peat | place: USA: New York... | reverse complement strand
CAGCAGTCCAAGCCGTGGGAAAAAGTCCCCGTTCCGCCGCTGCACGAGTTCCATCCGCAGCAGCCCAAACGGATCGAGCTCAAAAACGGCATCGTGGTGTTTTTGCAGGAAGACCACGAGCTGCCGTTTGTCTCCGGCTCCGTGCTCATTCCCGGCGGTTCGCGCGAGGTCGACCAGAAGAAGGCCGGCCTGATCGATCTCTACGGCGAGGCGTGGCGAACCAGCGGTTCAGACAAGATGAGCGGCGACGCCATGGACGACTTCCTTGAGGCGCGCGCCGCGCACATTGAGACCGCGGGCGATGACGATTCGACCGCCGTCGAGTGGGACTCGTTGAAGGGCGACGCGGACCAGGTCTTCGATCTGGCAATGGCCCTGCTCTTCCACCCCAAGTTCAGCCAGGAGAAGCTGGCGCTGGCCAAGCAGCAGGAAGCGACCGCGATTATTCGCCGCAACGACGACGAGGGCGGCATTGCCGAGCGGGAAGCGGCCAAGCTGATCTATGGCGCCGACAGTCCTTACACGCGGCAGCCCGAGTTCGCCACCGTCGGCTCGGTGACCGTTGCCGACCTGCAGGCCTGGCACGACCGGTCGCTCAAAGGCAAGCTCATCGTCGGCATCAGCGGAGACTTCGATGCAGCCGCGATGGAGGCAAAGGTGCGCGCGGCCTTCGAGCCGCTGCCTGAGGTAACACCGGCGCCGCCGCGCCACGACGTCACTCCCGGCCCGGCGCCGGGCGTCTACTTCATCAACAAGCCCGACGTGAATCAATCGAACGTGGAGATTGTCGGAGTGGGGACGGACCGTCACAATCCTGACGCGCCGACCATCACGGTGCTCGACGAGATTCTCGGCGGAGGATTCGGCAGCCGCCTCTTTCAGACAGTCCGCACCAGGCTCGGACTTGCCTACGCCGTCGGCGGGGGCGTCTCAATGCCCTACGACCATGTGGGCGGGTTCAGGGCCGCGGTGCTCACCAAGAGCGTTTCGACAGTGGATGCGACAGCGGCGGCAATGGAGGTGATTGCCGGCCTGAATACCACGCCCTTTACCGAAGAGGAATTGCAGCGCGCCAAGGACAGCATTCTGAGTTCCTTCCTCTTCCAGTACGACACCAAAGACAAGGTGCTGGCCGAGCGCGAGAAGCTCGAGTTCTACTCGTATCCCGCGGATTATCTCGAGACTTACAAGACGGCCATCGAAAAGGTGACGGTCGCCGATGTGACGGCGGCCGCAAAGCGGTATATTCATCCCGAGAAACTGGCCGTGCTGGTGGTGGGCAACGAATCGGAGATCAAGCCGGGGCTGGATGATTTGAAGATGGGCCCGGTCAAGCCGATCGACATCGCCATTCCACGGCCGCCGATGCCGCCGGGCGCAGCAGGCAGCCCGGGAAAGCAAGAGTGAACCAAGAGTGAGCATAGATATGGATAGCAGGCAGGAAAAGACCAGTTCCGCCCCAGCCATTGTGATTTTGGCCGCGGGCAAAGGCACGCGGCTCAATTCGAAACGGCCCAAGGTTCTGCATGAAATCGGCGGCAAGCCGCTATTGATGCACGTGATCGCGGCGGCAAGCAAGGTGGCTGCCCCGCACGACATCTTCGTCGTGATCGGCTACCAGGCTGAGCGGGTTCGCGCGGCCGCTGAACAAACCGGCGTGCGCTTTGTAGAACAGACCGAACAGCGCGGCACCGGGCATGCAATCCAATGCGCGTCCGAGTCGATCGCCGGGTACGAGAACTTCCTTGTGCTCTACGGCGACGTGCCGTTGATCCGGCCCCAGACCATCGAGGCGGTGTGGAAGTTCCATCAAGAAGAGCGAGCGGCCATGACGCTGCTGAGCGCCGACCTGCCCGACCCCAGGAACTACGGCCGCGTGATTCGCAAATCTCCCGGTTCCGCTGAGGTTGCCGCGATCATTGAGCAGAAGTGCCTGAAGCCGGAGCAGCTTTCCCTGCGCGAGATCAACATGGGCACGTACGCATTCAGAACCGCGCCTCTGCTCGCGCACCTGGGCAAACTGAAGACGGAGAACCCGCACGGCGAGTATTACCTGACCGATATGGCCGGGCTGCTTGAGTCGGCCGGCGAGCGGGTGGTTGCGTTCAAGAGTTCTGAGTTTGAGGAACTGCTGGGCGTGAACACGATTGCGGAGCTGGCCGCGCTGGACGCGGCATTGCGCGCTCAGACGGCGTGCCGGTTAATGGACGCGGGGGTGACCATCTTCAAGCCCGAGACTTGCGTGATCGATGCGAATGTTGAGGTTGGCCCGGACACGGTGATTGAGCCGTTTGTGCAGTTGCTTGGCAAGACGCGGATTGGGGCCGATTCGACAATCCGTTCGTACACGGTGATTGAGAACTGCACCATCGGCGACGACGTGCTGGTGCAGCAGGGATGCATGCTGAGCGAAAGCACGGTTGAGAATGGTGCGAGCATTGGGCCGTTTGCTCACCTGCGCCCCGGAAGCGAGATTGGAGAGAGCGCACACGTGGGCAACTTTGTTGAAACCAAGAAAGCGCGGCTGGGCAAGGGCGCGAAGGCAAATCATCTCACCTATCTTGGCGATGCGGAGATCGGCGAAGGGGCGAACATCGGCGCCGGCACGATCACCTGCAACTACGATGGCGTGAACAAGCACCGCACTTGCATCGGCAAAAACGCATTTGTCGGCAGCGATTCAACGCTGGTGGCGCCGGTCAGCATCGGGGATGGCGCATATATAGGCGCAGGGTCCTGCATAACGAAGGATGTGCCGGCGGATGCGCTGGCTGTTGGTCGAGGCCGGCAATTCGTCAAGGAGAACTGGGCCGCGAGGCGGCGCGCCGAGCGGGGAGCCGGCAAGGTGCATAAATAGTAACCGGGTGGGCGCCGGGACTGAAGTGCTCAATTGCAATCTAAAGACAACTTGCAGGAGGAAGAATTTATCTGCGAAAACCTACAAATCACTTTATTGATAGGAAAGCAGAAATATAGAGTTTTTCTGTGGAGTGAATCGGAGCGAGAATTACTTGAGGCCGGTGAATCACCGGACGCTCGCCATTCGATCTAGAAATCATTGCGCTTAAGAGTCGAATCTCTCTTTTGACGCATCTAATCCAAGGGCCTTGGTGAAAGCTGTTGCCCCGGCGCGGGAGTACAGTGTAGGGTTTCCTTACGATCCTGATTCTTTACTTCCTAAATGGGATGGAGTCCCGGGATCGGTCATCGCCGGCCTGAATGCCGCTTGCCGATTCGATTTCCTTGTTGGCGACTGTGGGCCGGAGGGTGGCTGGAACCTGAACGCTCGCCGAGCCGAAGAAGCTAACATTATAGGGTGCCGGGAATTTCAGAGACTGGCTTGTTCAATTGGGGTACTTGGAAGAGCTGCCGAGGCAAAAGGTTACGTTTTCAATCGAGAGCAGCATAGATGGGGGAGGAAACTGCTTGGCAGTGGACCTGGCAGGACCGGGAGCACCGAATCGCGCGGGGAAGCCGGGCGGAGACGAAGAGACGCAGGCGAACAACGCCCCGCGCAAGACTGCGCGCATTCTGGTGGTCGACGACGAGACCCAGGTCAGAACCATGATGGGTTCTACGCTTGAGCGGCTCGGATACGAAGTGCAGCTGGCGTCGAACGGCCGCGAAGCGCTCGAGGTGATTTCGCTGAATTCCTTCGATCTCGTACTGACTGACATCGTGATGCAGGACGTGAACGGGATCGCGCTTCTCGAGCGCATTCATTCCCAATTTCCAAATCTCCCCGTGGTGATGGTGACCGCGATCCACGACATCAGCGTGGCCATCGACTCGATGCGCCGGGGAGCCTACGACTATCTGTTGAAGCCGTTTGAGCGCGAACATCTGATGAACACGGTGAATCGCGCGCTGGATCACAAGCAGGTTCTTGACGAGAGCCACAACTACCAGCAGAGCCTGGAGCAGATGGTGCGGGCGCGCACCGAAATGCTGCGGCATGCGATGGAAGACCTGGAGCACTCCTACGACGTGACGCTTGAAGCCCTGGGCGACGCGTTGGACTTGAAAGATTCCGAGACCGAAGGTCACTCCAAACGTGTAACTGCTTACACGATTGCCCTGGCGCGGGCGATGGGTATTCCACCGGCAGACATCAAGGTGATTGCCCGCGGCGCCTTTTTGCACGACGTGGGCAAGATGGCGATTCCCGATGAGATCCTGCGCAAGCCGGGCACACTGACTATGGATGAACAGACAGTCATGCGCGAGCACTGTACGCGGGGTTATCACATGCTGCGCAAGATTCCGTTCCTGGCAGGCGCCGCGGAGATCGTTTTCTGCCACCAGGAGCATTTTGACGGAAGCGGCTACCCCAGCGGCATACGCGGCCACGAAATACCCGTCGGGGCGCGGATTTTTGCCGTAGCCGACACGCTGGATGCCATCACCAGCGATCGCCCCTACCGCAAGGCCCGCAGCTTTGACGCCGCCCGCGAGGAAATTCTGCGCTGTTCCGCGACGCAGTTCGATCCTTCGGTGGTTGAGGTTTTCCTGAAGATCCCCAACGAACTGTGGCAGGAGCTGCGTTCCGAAATCAGTGGGCAAAATAAGCGGTTCTCGAACTTCCGAATGGCCCGGGCGTCGGCATCAGAGCTTTGATCCCTTGTTTCCGCACTGCATCCAATCCAGGAGAATCTCTTCGAGGAGCCGACAAAATGACTGTGATTTCAGCGGAAGAAGCGGAGCGGCGGCTAGCCGGTCTGCCAGGATGGAAGATCGATGCCGGTGAGTTGGTGAAGACCTTCAACTTCAAGGATTTTCGCGAAGCGCTCGCGTTTGTGAACCGCGTGGGAGAGACGGCGGAATCGGCCGGTCATCACCCGGACATCGATATTCGATACAACCGTGTACGGCTGGCGCTGGTTACACATGATGCGGGCGGATTGACCGGGAAGGACTTCGATCTGGCATCCGACGTAAACACGCTGCTGTGACAAGTAGAACCGAACCCGGCGCGCTGCTTTCACGCCCGGGCCCGCCGGCGAATCCACGCAAGCTGGCTACTGCTGATCGAGGTCGATTGCCTCGTACTCATGGCGCGCTATTCCCGCCCGTATCTCGGCCGGGGTTTTTCCGAGCTTCGTCTGCTGGTAGGCATAGAACCCTTCCTTGGCGCAGGTTGCGCACTCTGTTCCATGCAAATTCTCAAAGCAACTGCGCAGGCTGGTGTGGCCCAGGGCGCGGTCGCAACGGCAGTTGCAGGGGAGCTGGTAAACCACGCTGCTGACCTTGGCAACCGTTAAATAGACATGCTTTTGCCACGGATACTGGAACTGGGGCCCGGTAAGCTGCTTGCCCGACAGGATGGGCGGCAGGGAGGAGACCGTCAGCGGGGCGGAGGGGTGGTAGGCCGGCACATCGTCGGCGGGATTGGACCATTGCGCGTAGCTGGCCGCAGTCAGAACACAGGCAGCAAAGCCGAGAATCCAGCGGGCGTGGAAACGACTCTTCATGGCACCTCTTCAAATGCCATTCTACCCGAGGGTGAATCAGGGCCTGCTCTCACTACTGAGTGGTTTTTATGAAACGGAGAGAGATTGCGTTGAGGGGTCGGCTCTGTATGCAAAAAAAGACGGCACGAACGGTAAATTGTCCGTGCCGGGAGGCCAGTGACGCAAATTGCTTCCGGGTTCGAGGGTAGGTACCAGCACCTCTCAACCGGAATATATACACGATAGCATAGATTCAGAATAATGCAAGTACAAATTTCAGAATTTTTTTTGCGATTAAAAGACCGCCCTTTTCGTCTGCCTTGCATCTAAAGGGCGAATGAAATCGGAGAGGCGGAAGCGCTCCGGGGGCGCGGCGAAGGGGTTAGCTGATGGAAAGAGGCATTAAGGAAAGATGACAAACGATTCAGAATCAAAAATTTCCGAAAAGACATCCGGCTCAGGCGAGTCACGCGGCGGATTGCTGAAGCTGGGAGCCGTTGCCGTTGCCTCGGCTCTCCTGGGCGGGATTGCGACAGCCTGGTGGTACCGGAAGACCGTTCAAAGGCTCCATGAAACCGGAGAAAACGGCAATAATCCACATTTTGGTATAGATTCGGACCATGCTGCCGAGGACTCGACGGAAGAGCTTTGAGGGGCTGACCGGCAAAACCACGCCGGCCGGTGCCCATTCCCATCATTCGGACTCCAGCTCGGCGCGGGCCTCCTTCACCATTTGGAGAAATCGGCGAGCGAGCTCGTGAATGCGGTCGGTCTGACGGTGCACCAGGGCTTCATTCGGAACCAATTCCCCCCCAACGCCAATGGCGCTTGCGCCGGCCAGGATGTAGTCGAAGGCGGTGAGCTGGTTGACGCCGCCGGTGACAATGAGCGGAATCTGGGGCAGTGGCACCTTGAGCGCGCGAATATAATGCGTGCCGCCGGCCGTTGCCGCCGGAAAGATCTTCACGAAATCGGCGCCCGCCTTCCAGGCGGCAATGACCTCGGTGGGAGTACATGCACCTGGGAAAACGGCGATGTCGGCCTCCCTGGCGCAGCCAACGACTTCAGGAATGAATCCGGGGCTGGTGATGAAGCGCGATCCTGCCTCGATCACGCGTTCGGCCGCCTTGGTGTCGAGCACGGTGCCTGCGCCGACCACCATGTTGGGATAGAGCGCGACCAGGTCGCGGATGACCTCCGGCGCCTCAGGCAGCGTGAGGGGAATCTCGATGTTGTGAATGCCGGCAGCGTACAGCGTCTCTGCCGCGAACCGGGCGTGCTCAGGGACTTTCACACGCGCGCAGGGAATGATGCCAATCTGGGTGATCTGTTCGCAGACCGTTTGCCTGTTCATGAAGCCTCCGGATCAGAATAAGAATAAGACCTGCATCAGGGGAGCATGATGGTCCATCGACACACTCCTCGTCAAGAAAAGGCCGGGATGGAAACGCCTGGCGCATTTCGTGGAACAGCGGGGCCGCGCATTGCATCGCCCCGCCGGGTGATTTATTCACTCGCCCAGCCAGGCTCGGGAGCCGGCAGAACATCGCCTTCTCCTGCCACCCAAACGTAGAGCGTGGGCAACAGGAAGACGCTCATCATAAGCGCAGCAATGAGGCCGCCGACAATCACTATCGCGAATGGCCGCTGCGAATCAGAGCCGATGGCGTGCGACAGCGCCGCCGGGATGAGGCCCAGCGTTGCCACCAGGCTGGTGATCATGATCGGCCGCAAACGCAGGACTGCTCCCTCGACTGCGGCGTTCTTGATGATGAACCCATGAACGCGCAACTGGTTGATGTATTCCAGCATGATGACGCCGGTCTGCACCGATACGCCGAATAGCGCCAGCATGCCGATGGCCGCCGAGACGCTGAAGTTGGTGCGCGTAATAAAGAGCGCAATTAGCCCGCCCAGCGGCGCGAGCAGCTCATTGAGCAAGATGAGAAGTGCCCACTTGAAGGAGCGGAACATGATGTAAAGGATCATGAAGATGAGAATGATCGTGATGGGCGTGATTACTGCGAGCCTGGCGTCGGCGCGCTGCTTGCTCTTATATTCGCCGGCCCACTCAGTGTGATATCCCACCGGAAGCGTGACCTTTTCCTTCACCCTCTTGATCGCTTCCTCCACGGTGGACCCCAGGTCGCGGCCGCGCGCGCTGTACTTGATGGCGATGTATCTCGATTCGCCTTCGCGATAGATCTCTTCGGCGCCGTCATCGGTGTTTTCTTTTGTGAGCTGCGCCAGCGAAACGCGCTCCCCGGTGGAAGCGAGCAGGCGCACCTTCTCGATTGCCTCGCGCGTATCGCGGTACTTCTGCTGAAAGCGCAGCACCACGTCGTATTGCGCCTCGCCCTGCAACAGCTCGGTAACGGCATTGCCGCCGATTGCGGTTTGCAGAGCATCCTGCACGTCGGCCACGTTGATGCCGTAGCGCCCACATGCAGCGCGGTCGACTACGAAAGTCAGGTTGGGCTGGCCGATAATGCGGAACAGGCCCAGGTCGGCGACGCCCGGGATCTGGCTCATCACGCTAACGATCTCATTGCCCTTGGCTTCGAGCGTGCGCAGATCGTCGCCGTAGATCTTTACCGAGAGCTCGCCTTTGACGCCTGAGACGGCCTCCTCCATGTTGTCTTCAATGGGCTGCGAGAATCCCCAGATCACGCCGGGTGTCTTCTCCAGCTCCTTATCCATGGCTGCAATCAGTTCTTCCTTGTTCTGGTGGAAGGCCGGACGCCATTCTTCTTTCGGTTTCAACCCGATGTAGTACTCTGTGTTGAAAAAGCCGGTCCAGTCAGTACCGTCGTCGGGGCGGCCAATCTGATCGACGACTTCAGTCACCTCGGGAAACGCAGCCAGCGTAAGCCGTGCATGCTCGGCAATTCTCCGGCTCTCATCGGGGCCGGTTGAGGGCGCAAGCGAGCCGCGCGCCCAGATAGCACCTTCATCCAGATGCGGCAGGAACTCGGAACCAATGACGCCGCTGAATCCCATGAAGATGGTAAGGCCCAGGGCGCAGAGAGCCAGGCCTATCGTCACTCCGCGATGATCAATGGCCCAGCTCACCGCGGGACGATAGCGCTGCGTAAGCCAAATCATGAAAGGGTTGTGCCATTCCTTGGCGCCTTTGCGGAAGAGCATGCTGGCGAGTACAGGCGCAATGATGACGGAGAACAAGAGCGCGCCGGCCAGCGCGAAACACACCGTCCACGCCATGGGACGGAAGAGTTTTCCCTCGACGGCCTGCAGCGTGTAGATCGGCATGTAGGCGGTGATAATGATGACGATTGCGAAAAACACCGGCCGCTGTACCTCATGCACGGCGCCAACTATCTTCTCAAAGGTGGTTCGCGTGTCCTCCTTGTGGCCGAGATGGCGGATGATGTTTTCGATCATCACCACCGCGCCGTCGACCACCATGCCGAAATCGAGCGCGCCCAGCGAGAGCAGGTTTGCGGGAATGTGATTCAGGCTGAGACAGGTAGCCGCGAACAGCAGCGAGAACGGAATCGTGCAGGCGACAATGAACGCGCCGCGAACATTACCGAGGAAGATGAACAGGATGATGACGACGAGCAGAATGCCTTCGGTGAGGTTGTGCAGCACAGTGTGCGTTGTGAAGTGGACGAGGTCGGAGCGGTCGAGGAACGGCACAACCTGGACGCCCTTGGGCAGAATCTCCTGATTCAGTTGTTTGGTCTTGGCTTCGATCCCCTTGAGCGCCGGATCGGCATCGTCGCCTTTTTGCAGCAATAGCGTGCCTTCAACTACATCGGGCTCATCGATGATGCGGTGAGTTTTGTCGTCGTACCAGGCCTTGCTGATCTGGCCGAGACGGATCTTTGGCCCTTGCTCGACAACGGCGATATCTTTGATGCGGACGGGCGTGCCGTTCGACTGCGCAACGACCGTATTCTCGATGTCCTGGACGGTGCGGAACAAACCCTGCGCCTGCACGTTGATCTGTTGTGGACCGGCCTGGATGAAGCTGCCGCCGGCGTTGGCGTTGTTGTTGGCCAGCTGCTGCTCGATCTGGCTGATGCTCAGGTTGTATTCGATGAGTTTTTCGGGATCGAGGCGAACCTGGTACTCCTTGGTCAGTCCGCCGAATGTAGCCTGATCGACGACATGGGGCACGCTCTTGTATTGCTTGGTCAGGGTCCAGTCGGCGATGGACTTGAGCTCCATCACATCGATCGACGGGTTCTTGCTCTCCAGCGTGTACCAGTAGATCTGTCCGGCGGGACTCCAGTCGGTTTGCAGTTGCGGCACCAGCCCCGCAGGCAGCGTGACCATGCTCAGGCGTTCCAGGACGCGCTCGCGATTCCAGTTATCGTCAGAGGAATCGTCGAAGTTCATCATGAGGCTGGAGATGCCGGCCAGCGTGAACGAACGCAAATTGTCGAGATGCGGCAGGCCGGCCATCTGAATTTCGGTCGGAACCGTGATCTGCTTCTCGATGTCCTCAGCCGAATGACCCGGCCACTGCGTGATCACGTTGACGTAGTTGTTGGCAACGTCTGGATAAGCGTCGATGGGCAGATTCTTAAACGAAATCGCGCCCCACAGCAGGAGGAACCCGGCAATTCCAATGACCATCAGCCGGTTTTTAAGCGCGGCATCGACCAGTGCCCGGATCATTGCGCCTCCAGCGTCGCTTCAAGCTGCAGCACGTTGGAGACGACCTTCTGGCCGCTCTGGAAGGGGACTTCTTTCGAGTTCTCGACCGCGGCCAGGATCTCCTGCTTGTCGCCGACCATATTGCCGGCCTTCACCTCGACTCTGCGGAACTTGTTGTCCCCGGCCGGCACAAAGACCCAGTCGCGATCGTGCAGGTGCAGCACCGCCGGCGCGGGCACCAAGGCGTAGTGATCCTTCTTCAGGCTCTGGAAGCTGGCCGTGACAAACATGCCCAGCTTCAGGAATCCCGGATTCGGCACCTCGATGCGCACCTTGGCCGTGCGGATATTCGGGTCGAGCACCGGACCGATGTCGGAGATGCGGCCCTTGAGCGGCCGGTCAGGATAGGCGGTGACCGTGATCTTCGCCTCCTGGCCCAGCTGCAGCTTCGGTATGTCTTTTTCATACACATCGCAGACGATCCACACGCTGGAGAGATCGGCCACCGTAAACGCCGTCGCCGAGCCCGAAAACGTCACACCGGCCGCGGCGGCTTGCGTTACGAACTGCTGAACGATAACGCCGGAAATCGGCGAGTATACGGGGATGATCGGCGAGGGATGATCCTTGTCGATGCCCAGCGTCTCCAGTTGTTCTTGGGATGACTTCAGGTCCGCGAGCGAGTCGTTTTCCGCGTCCTCGGCCTGTTCGAGCATGCTCTGCGATATGGCGCCGTGCGCATACAAGTCCTTCGCGCGCACGTACGCCTTGTTGTTCATGATCTCGTCGTTGCGCGCCTTCAGGTAGGTGTCGAACGCGTTCGAGCTATCCGGGCTCTGGATCTTCAACAACAGCTGACCCTTCTTCACGTAGTCGTCTAGCCGCGCCTTGATATCGACGACGCGGCCGCTGGCCAGCGAGATCACCGGAATCTCCCGCGCGATGTCGGGGAACACCGATCCGGTCACATCAAGCTCGGACGGCGCATCGTAGGCCTCGGCCGCGACCAGCGGAAACTGATCCGGCTTGTCCACGCTCACCAGGCTCATGTCCCCGGCCTGCACCACCGGCACCTGCATCGGCCCGGTGTCGCCGCCCTCCTTGCCCTTGCAGGCAGACAGCATCAAACACGCGGCCAGCACAGGCGCTGCCGCCCGATTGAGGAAGAAATGATTGCTCGTTCGATTTCCGGTCATTGGATCACCTCGCGTCCGACGGCAAGATTCAGTTGCGCGGCCGCCGTCATGTAGGCCCCGATCAGTTGCGCATA